>Ga0316231_1004164_pt1 | contig 12169 bp, 8 predicted proteins | sample TBH18027metaG_FD_206002 | JGI IMG/M metagenome (GOLD analysis project Ga0316231, IMG submission 206002) | Freshwater microbial communities from Trout Bog Lake, Wisconsin, USA - TBH18027 | ecosystem: Environmental > Aquatic > Freshwater > Lake > Hypolimnion/Profundal zone | place: USA: Wisconsin...
TCCCTTTGAAATGACCTTGGGAACCTTCAGAAGGACAAAGAACGACCTGCTGAGGCTGTTTTTATGTTCCCCAAAACTCACTACAGATTATCACCAGCGGATTCTTTTGGTTTTTTTGATGATGGCTGAAGATCCTGACCCGGTTTTGCGTCCAAGAGCATCTGAATTAATGCAGCACACCTCCATGCTTATGACTATGCCTGTAAATCACCAAAACGGCAGAGGCTATGACAACATTATTAAAGCGGCGGAAGCTATGACAATTCCATACGGCAACAATCTTACAATGATAGACCCCACTAGTCGCCCCATAGGAAGATGCTTTGCCCATTTGTCGGGATTAGTTATTAAAAACACCGATCCGCCTAAAATCATAAACCCCACGCTGGCGAAAATTAATACCCATGTCGGCAAACCCTTTCCATTGGGATCATCACTAGACATAACAAAAATGGGAATAGACAGGGCTCCAACAATGACGCAGACAAGAACCAGCAATACCAGAACGATCTTATCGAGCACGAAGATAATCCAGTGAGATTTCATACGCACTGTGGTGTTCTTTGTCGTTGTTGCTTTTGCTAGTGTAGTGTCTCAATAACGGCTTTACAATGACGTAAAGGCAGATGACGCGAACGTAGGTATTTATCCAACCAGACCGCATGGCATCGGCTGGTTTTCACATTAAAACTGCATAGCACGCCCCATGTCATTGTAAGGGCATTACTGAGACACTACACTAGCAGTGTGACATCAACAGTCGCCATTTAAGTCATTATGAGCAGTTTTTCCATGCTTCTTCAATCTGATTCACCACCTCAGCATCATGCACGGGATCAAAGCAGCAGTGTGTCGTCAGCATATATCGCAGGCCATGTTTTAACACTTGAGCGCGGAATGTCTCGTCTGGCGGGAACGGCTTGGCGTGTGCGTCCACAGCCGCGAAACGAAAAGCGGCGGCAATGCCTACGCAAATTGGGGCGATGTCGCCACCTGTGGCCTGTACCAGACGCAGCGCGCCAATAAAGCGATCTCCGGGCGCAAGTTTGCGCGGCAGGTCGCGCCCCACACGAAAAACCGTATCACCCAATGCACGGTTTCCGAATCTTCGCAGCAGATCCGCCAGATGTGTCTGTAGGTCCGCAGCCGTAAAAACCTGTGGATAGCACTTCGCAATCGCAATGGCGGTAGATTCCATAGTGGCACGCGTGGCGGTGGCCACGACTGGGTCACCTACCGCCTGCCAGATAAACACATGCCCACGCAGAAAACCCGCGTAGGCGCAGATCGCATGCCCGATGTTATGGATATAAAGCTTGCGGTCCACAAAAGCTGCAAAGTCCGAACGAAAATCCAGCCCATCGACTCGCGGTATCTCGCCGACAAAACCGTCACGATCTGCAATGATTCTGTTGTACGCCTCGCCCCAGACCTCCAGCGGGTCGCGAGTCCGTACCTCCGCCGGCATGATTGGCACCATTTTGCCAATGCTGGTTTCAACCAACCCCACACGTTCCACCAGAGGAAAATCCGGCGGAAGATGCTGACGTAGCGTGTCACGTGCCAGAGACGCGGCATGATGCAGGTTTTCGCATAGAATGATGGATACCGGACGCGTGCGGCTCTGTAGTCCTGGCGCCATTGCGGCCAGCACCAGTGGCAGCATGTTCGCCCCAACGGATGTGCCGATCACATCAGCGCGTGCCACGGCATCCGTCACAGCCATCGCATCCTGTGCAGCAATGCCGTCTACATGCTCGATCAGGATTTCTGGCGGTGTGCCCAGCGGCAGCTCATCTTTTACCACCACATGGTAGCATCGTCGGGCATGCAAAGCATTGACCACCTCGAATAGAACGTCGACAAACAACACATCGTAGCCGCCACGAGAAAACAATGCGCCAGCCAGCGAACGCCCAATGTTGCCAGCGCCAAAATGAAGATAAAGTGGGCGTGTAATGGCTATTGGAATGGGCATGTTATTTCTCATGAAAATGGAAACATTGACACACGACCTTACGGTGTTTATCCAGGCCTATCTGCTGTTGTTTCATAACGCAACGTGATTACCACACGGAAATGAACTGTTTCGCCTGGCTTAATATTTTGCAATGTTCCATTTTCCCGTTCTATGCTTTGCCCATCTGGATGGCAATTGGCTGGCTCAAGCCCCATGACATACTCTTGCTCGCCCATCATCTTCCACTGGGTGAAAAACGGCAATTCGGCTTTTCGATACGCCACTTCCAGCGAGATGCCGGACGTAGGATTACGCAACGTCATGCGGGCCATACCACATGCGTCCTCTTGAATGTCATGATAAAAGCATTGTTCCAGGTACCCAGCCGTTGGCGGTTGGCATTTAGCCCATGCAGCCACCCCCTTTTCGGCCTCTTTGGCGCGGGGGAACGTCCGCTTTACTTTTGCTTCGAGCACCGCCGTTTCGTCAAGCAGGGGAAAACCAGCATTGATATGATACAGCATCATCAACGGCGACGGACGTACGCCACAGTTGCTGATTGCGTCGCAAATAGTAATGGTATTGTCTCCCATAGCGGTAGAAATCGTCCGCTTTAATTCCAAGTTCTCACCAAAGAAACGTGCCTCGCGCAACAGCCCGGAAACTCGGATCTGATACTGGCCATTGACCCATTCTTGGGCGACAGATAAAGACTCCGCTGGTGTATTGGAAAGACGCCCGTGTAGGCCAAGTGGGCCGTCGACGCACAGCCCTTTCTCCGCTTCTGGCAACCCCACATTGCGCAGCCCGCACCCAGTCAACAACCCGGCATGGAAGACACGCAGCCATCGAAAGCCATCGGGCTCAAAGTAGGCCGGGTGAATTAGGCCAACCGAGGAAAGATAAGCAACGGGGTGTCCTTGAAAGGACGCATCGCCAATATCCATACCACGATCCGGCAGGACGCAGAAACGAAGACCGGTTCCGTTGTCCACATCCGTTATGCGCATGCCCCTTCCTTTGCCATCCTCTAAAATCGAAGTGCGCCCACGGGCAAGTTGGCTCATCGATCCGACGTATGGCTTAAGTTCATCAGCTGTCTTGTTTTTTAATTGATTCATCGCATTACCTCTCCTCATGAGGACGGATTCTTATGATGCCGCCTGCTTGCGGTGGTCATGCATGTATCAAGGCACGCCGCACCGCGACTTGCGCAGTACCGTGCAGGGGGTTGTCGACCGCAGTTTGTCCCAGGCACCTTACATCTGTTGCAAAATCGTTTTAAGTGATGGGTACAGTTGTTGGTAGAGGAGATGTTTCTCACGATACATTGCATGACGTCTTGCATCCGGCTCGAAAACGCGCTTTCGCCGAACAAAAACTCGAGAGGCTTCTTCTGCCGTCTTGAACAATCCTGTTGACAACCCGGCAAGCATAGCGGCACCGAGCATGCCACCCTCTGTGATGCAGGGACGAACAAATGGCACCCCTAGAACATCGGCTTTGATCTGTAGGACACAGTCGGATTTTGCGCCTCCGCCGGAGGCAATGAATTCGGTTGCTCCCATCCCAAGTCGATGGAGCGCATCCATGCCTTGCATGAAGAAAAGAGTTGTCCCCTCAAGAACAGCTTTAAGAATTTCGCCGCGTGTTGTATCTGTTTTCAGTCCGACGATGACACCGGAGGTTTCTGCTGCATAATGCGGTGGCCGGGCAAAATGAGGCAGAACCAGCAAGCGCGTCGGCGCCACCGGAAGTTCTGCGTTCAGGTGTTCGTACATATCCGTTCCGAGTGGTGGAACATCAGCGGCGGCGAATGTGTCGCGGAACCATTTCACAAGCAAACCGCCTTGATTGTACAAAAATGACACATACAGGCTGGCCAGCACGTGGTGTTCGATGTTCAATCTTTCCCGCAGCATGAGTTGCGGATGCGCTGGCTTCGAAAAAACAGGCGTGATGCAGTCGAACGAACCCAGTCCATAAACGGCCCGGCCCGCTGTGATTCCACCGCATCCGAGTGCATTACAGCACTGATCATGTCCACCTGCGACAATTCGGACTCCCCGGGGAAGTCCGAGTTTGGCTGCCATGGCAGCCGAGACGTGCCCAATCTCTGTGCCACATGGAACCACCGGCCCCAGTTTGGTGCGCGGAATACCGCTCCAAGTGAGCAGTTCGTCCGACCAGTCGTTTCGCTCAAAATCGAACAGCAACGTGCGGTTGGCCAACGAATTATTTGTCACTGCCTCCCCTCCCAGGAGGAAGGCAATCAAGTCCGACCACAGCAGCAAATAACCAGCCTGTTCGTAAATGGCCGGACGATGCTCACGCAGCCAAAGCAGTTTAGGCAGCGCATAGTTCAGACCGGGAATGTTGGGATTAATGGCATAAAAGTTGTTGAGGCCATAGTGGGCAAGCAGTCGATCGACATGTTCCTGACCGCGGTCATCCACGCAAAGAATGCTGCGATCAAGAAGTTTCCGGTCTCTGGAAACGGGAACCATGGCCTCGCCAAACGAGCTGATGGCCAACGCAGTCACTGGACTGTGCGCCATTTGAGCCGCCACTTCAGCAATCACCTCTTGGGTACTTGCCCAGACGGATTCGCTGTCAAGTTCGGACCAGCCGGGCTGCGGATGCAACATGTCATATTCGCGGTATGCCTGCGCAATGCAGCAACCGTCTAGTCCGAACGCTCCGGCCTTGCAGCCGGTGGTTCCCAGATCAATGCCGAGCAGACTCATAGGTCTTTCTGTTCGTACTTGAGATACCGTGTAAAGGCTTCGCGGATAGCCGGTGCTACACGCCCGACAGTAACGCCAACATGATGGCGGTATCCTTCGTGACCTATATACTCAAGAGCGGCTTGCAGATTTTCGATCCGGACCACCCCGGCGCAGCCAAAATAGTCTTCCGAAAGTTTATCCGACGTGAACTCGCCTTCGCCGAGATAACACCAAAGTTTCCCGTCCGCTGTTTTCGCACTGGCAAACGTTATCGGTGCCGGCGCAATGCGCCCAACGTTGCACCCCCATCCGCAGCCAGTCCCCAGCACCTTTGCAAACATCGGGTGGTCAATCACCCGTCCTTGGGCGCTCATCAGTCCCTGTGGAACCGGTCCGCAATGAAACAGAATGCATTTGTCCGGATCATCCCCATAGTTGTTGTTCCAATCCAGACAGGTGGACGGGCACTGGGAAGCCAATGACAGCGCAACCATCGGAATCGCGTTGCAAACATCCAGTTCGCAGGCGGACACAATGCCGCGGTCGTTCAGTTCACTAAGAATCACGCACGGCGACACGCCAAGTTCCTGTTCAATCTCAATCCAGCAGCGCAATGCCATACAGTCCATTTTATAATCATCAATGATGTGGTCGAGCGCTACCCCGAGTTTGGCGAGCATTTCAAATTTCTCGTCCGGAACACCGGTCCAACAAGTGTATTTCCGTAGGCGTTGCGCTTTGGCTGCAAACGCGTCGCTATTCGTCGTAATGCTTCGGACCCTTCGGAACACCTCGGAAAGATCAAGCGCTTCTGTCGTAATGCCATAGCGCTGTAGCGTCAACTCGTCGAACCGGATTGTTTTAAAAGCGGTTGTGCGCGCGCCAATGGCACCAACCGTCAGGCGCTTCATTCCGTTGGTCACGCGACAAACGGCGGCAAATTGATGCACATGGCTCTCAAATGTCTTGCTCAACGGCGAAACCGCGTGAGGCTGGAACGTGGTGAATGGCAGCCCGTACTGGCAGAACACATCCATAATAGAAAATTTTCCGCAAAACGCATCGCGCCGGTTGGCAAAACTCATTTTACCCAGTTTGTCTGGATAGGCATGCACCAAAACCGGCACCCCGCAATCCTGTAGAGCAGCAATGGCACCAGTTTCATCGCCGAAATTCGGCAAACAGAGGATCACGCCATCATATTTGCCGACGTGGTCTTTCAGAAACCGGGCATATTTCATTCCATCATCAATCCCCTCTACCGCTCCATATTTCGTCAATGTTGGATCCGTCAGCAGAGTTTCATACCCCAGCCTGTTGAGGACCGCCATCAATTCCGTTCGGGCTTCGGAAACCAGTTTCTCAGGAAAAAAACTGCGATTGCCGAAATAAAGCGCAAACGTGAGAGTTTTGGTCGTGATCATAACACACCCTCCGGGTTCAGAATTTGGACTGAATTCTGAACTTCGAGATCCACGCGAATGACCGTCACCATTGCCTCATAGACCGCGTTCTGAGCCGCTTGGACCCCATTTGCAATCCAGCTCTCATACGGCTGTCGGATGGCGGTCGCGACATTGATTTTTGTAATGCCGTGGCGGATGGCATCCATAATGCACGCCTTGCGGATGCCTGTGCCGCCATGCAGCACAAGCGGAATGCCAGTTTGTTTTTTGATCCGGTCGAGGTGCCCAATATTCAATCGTGCTGCGGTTTTCCTGTTTCCTTTTGTCGCTGCAGAAACGGCACCATGAATATTACCGATTGCTACCGACAGCCAGTCCACACCGGTGGCCTCGACAAACCGTCCGGCTTCATTGGGATCAGTGAATCCCTTGCTGGATGCGAAAAGCTCTTCGTATGGCATGAAGGATCCCGACTCATGGCCCATCACCGCACCCAGTTCAGCCTCCACCGGAACGCCAGCCGCGTGAGCTTGGGCTACAATCTCGCGAGTGCAAGCGACATTTTCAGCAAACGGCAGACGCGAGCCATCGACCATGACCGACTCATATCCCGCTTGGATCGCGCGGGTGATGATTTGTCTATAATCCACACGCAAGCCATCTTCGTCGATGACCGGAACATGATCCAGATGCAACCGGGTATGCCTTGGCAGCTTCCACTTTTCGTACTCATCGCGGATCGCTTCAAGACTTCTCGCTTCAAACTTTTCCCATTCCAAGCGCGCTACCATCACCAGGCCGAAACTATTGCAGTCTTTCAGCGCCCTGACAACTGGCTCTACCATGGGCAGGTACGGAATGTTGAAGGCAGGGATCACAAGCCCAACGCGACGGGCTTGCAAAACCAACTGGTGCGTTGATGGATACGACATCATTGCGGCAGCTCCTTTGGTGTTCTTTGTGAAATTAGTCTGTCGTAAAACTCCTTTGCATGGAATGGACAGAATCTTTTTTTCATGTATAATATTGCAAATAATGTACATGCATGCAGGGGTGAGCGATGAAGCGATATGACATTGCACTTCGGGAGATGGATCAGGTCATGAGTCGGCTACGCCGGATTCTGGACATTCGGATCACTTTTTTTGACATGCAGGAGCGGGAGTTGAAGCGTCTCCATGTCAAACCCATGTCCCGGTTCTGCACGGCGTTCCGAAAAAGGAAACCGTATGGTGCGCAATGCGTTCTCTGTGACAAAACCCATCTTGCGGAAGCCAAGCGGCTTCGCGAGGTCATTATTTATCACTGTCACACCGGGCTTATTGAGGGGATGGTTCCTCTGTATGCGCGGAAAGGTGTCTATCTCGGAGCTATTGTATTTGGCCAACTGCGCGATTCGGCACATCCACCCCGCGCAAACTTATCCCCCTCCCTGAAAACGCTTTATTTGAAATTACCGGCCTATACCATCGAAAAAGCGGAAGACATCGGCTATCTGCTGAAATATGTGAGCGAATCCATGATTGACAACGAACTGATCCGTTATCGCAACCGGGTGTGGGCGGAATCCGTGGAGACGTATATCACCGCGCATCTGCGCGAGAAAATTACCATTCGACGGCTCGCGGCAGTAGTCGGACGGTCGGCCTCGTTTGTCGCCCATCGTTTTGAATCTGAATTTGGACGGACCCCAAGACAGTATCTCCTGAAATGCCGGATGGAGGAGGCAAAACATATGCTTCAAAACGCCAACAACGTCCAGGAGACTGCTGCCCAGCTTGGATTTTATGACGCTTTTCACTTCTCAAAAACATTTAAGCGCTTTTGGGGTAAGCCTCCTCGCTATTATACTACGCCTTGAATTACAACCGTTTAGACGTCGATTCATGCCGAACGCTTGCACGTATGTTCGAACACCCCAATCAGGAGGTTTGGTGTCATACCAAATAGGTTCTCAATAAAAAATGGCTGCGATACGCATCGTCGGTAAGTCAAATGCAACTATTTGAGGCATAAAAACTAAGTTTTTGGCAGCGCTTGTGTCATCCGAAACTGGCGAGGCGTCATACCTTTTAGTCGTCGGAACTGCCGGTTGAAGTGCGAAAGGTTCTGGTATCCCGTCGCGAAGGCGATTTCGAGAATGGACTGGTCGCATTCCAGCAGCCGAATGCAGGCTTGTCCGACGCGGATCTGGTTAACGTACGCGATGATTGAGGTGCCGGTGGATTTATGGAAGAGGGCACAGAGATTTGAAATGCTCATGTTCAATTCTTCCGCCACCGCAGCCAGTCGGACCGGTTCGTTAAAGTGAGCCAACAGGTAATGGCAAATGCGATCAATTCGGGTTGTGTCGGACGAGCGCGTAGAGTCTATGTACCCGGGACTTGCCAGCAGTACACGCTGAGTGCATTTCGACATGGCCTCCAGTAATTGCAGGAAATCGCAAGCGGTGGCCAGACTGCCATTGTTATCGCGGGCGATGATCGCTTTGATCAGTTCCGTCAGGTTTCGTGCGGATCGGGAGGGATACCGGATACCGCGTGACGCCTCGCGCTGTAGATTTGCCAGACACTTGACTTCGGGCATGACCGCCACTAGGCGGGGTAAGAAATTGACTGAGAACCGGATCGTCATGCACTGGCAGGTATCTACACGCCGCAGGCGGTGAAACGGCATTGTGTGAAAGCTGTGTGGCAGTCCGGGACCCAGCAGGTAGATTTCGCAGGCATGCAGCGGCCCTTGGTAATCGCCGATCATACATGCGCCCGGCATGTATACGGGCAGCAGTATCTCGTAGTGGTCGTCATGAATGTGCCACTTGAATTTCACTTCTGCCCCGCGCTGGTGCTTCGTTTCCAGGCAGGAAGAAGGGATTATTTTTTTGGGGTATTCTCGCCAGACGAAAGGTTTCATGGAGTTTTCGGTTACAGATTCAGTGATACTATAGCAATGTTTGGATTTTCCAATACAGTAAAATAGTGTCAGTAAACCGGTGGTTTGACGTAGCGACAACACGACAGCATCCTTATTATAAAATACTAACGGTTAGCAAGGAGCGCGACATGGGGCTGATAGTACAAAACAAACTCGCGGTAAATTTTGATGGTGCGACGTATACATTGTCTTTGCCGGGATTTGAACTCCAGGTTTGCTCCGTTCGGCTATTGACTGGCGATGGGGTCGAACACTCCCTTTGCTGGATGTTGTCTGCGTCCAATGCGGCGAGACTGGAATATCGGTGCGAGAACGAACTTGGAACGTGGCGGTTGGAGTTCTTACTCCATGGTGGCCGGGAAAAAAGGGCGGGTATCGAAATCGCCTTTGATGGCGTGCTACGAAGCCCGATTGCAGGGCTGAGGATGATCACTCTCCACCTTCCGGAAATTTCCTGTTCGCATGTCCTGTCGCAGGGCGTGGCCATGGGTGGTTGCCAGTCACTCCACCTTCCGGTTGGCGCGGCTTCAAAGATCGAGGGGCATTACCAGTTGATGCTTTCTCGTCCAGGGCACCACTTGCAGATGTCTTTCCCTTTGCAGCAGCCTCAGCCGGCTTCATTCACGATGGAAGTGGAAGGTTCTGCCGCGCGGAATGTGCAGGCGGTGACCGTGATTTCGCATTATGGCAATCTAGAAGTGAAAGCTCCGGTGTTACGAATCACATCGGCTGTCAACGGTTTTGCCCTCATGGAAGCTTGGGCAGACGAAAACACTGAGCAAAAAAAGGATTTCAGCTCTCCTGTTCGATCCGGATGGAACAGTTGGGATTACTATCGTTGGACCATCACCGAGAATGAGGTGCTGCGAAACGCCGAATGCATTGCCCGTGATCCTGTGCTCTCGAAGCACGTGAAACGGATCGTTATTGATGATGGATGGGCGTATTGTTATGGAGAGTGGGAAGCGAATTCACTCTTTCCGAGCGGTATGGCGGTTTTGGCCAGGGAACTTACCCGGATGGGGTTCGAGCCCGGGTTATGGCTCGCTCCGACCATTGTTGAACCACATTGCCGCATCGCCCAGACGGGGTATGACATGCTCGCCCGTGGCGAGTCGGGATTGCCCTGTCTGGCATACGAGTGCATGCGACGGTATGGGTTTGTCCTAGATCCAACCCAGGAGAAGGTCCAAAAGCATCTTGCGGCCGTGTTCTCGCGCTATGCAGATATGGGCTACAAGCACTTCAAACTGGACTTCTTGGGGGCAACGCTGAAGGCGCGTCGCTTTGCCGACGCCTCGGTGCCTCGTAGCCAGATTATGGGGAAGATTGTTGGACCGATCCGAGACGTGCTACAGGGGCGGGCAGGCATCCTTGGTTGCAACTACCATTTCAACGGCGGGAATACCTATATTGATGCCGTCCGCACCGGAGGAGACATTCATGCCACTTGGAAAGCTGTGCGCCACAATGTCACGTCCGTAGCCGCACGTTTCTGGGCGAACAAACGACTTTGGGTCAATGATCCTGACTTCGCTCTTTGTCGTGGCTTCGACACTTCAGATGACCCGGATCTAACGCGACTCCTTCCTGGCATTGTGTTCGTTACGCCGGAGCGTACGGCAACCGAAGTTGATGGACTGACTGCACCGCTGGCGGATTTGAGGCGTCCGCAGCTTGAGATTCTTCTGAGCATTGTCCTGGCAGCCGGAGGGGCGGTCAACCTTTCCGATAATCTGTCTCTTCTCAACGCAAATGGCCTTGATCTGGCGCGACGCGTCGTTTCGGCTGAGTCCGGTGCTGCAGCCATTCCATTGGACCTGTTTGAGACAGAGAAACCTTCGGTTTGGCTCCAGAAACTGGAGAACGGACATCGCGTCTTGCTGATTAATTGGACCGACCAGGCGGAGGAACGTTCCTTCGATCTAAATGCACATGGAATCAAGGCTAAGTCGGCGGCAGACTTCTGGCATGATACGCCAGTTGCCGTTGACAACGGAGTCATCAGGACAAACCTACAGCCGAGAAGTTGTCTGCTGGCGTTTATAACACGCATGACGGACTAATTCTGCGTGAGAGCGAAGGAATACTTTTCGTTGATCAGGATTCCTGTCCCGACGTTTGGAAACGAAAACACGCCTTGCTTGAAGCGGAAAGGGTTCTTGCATGAAAATAACCATCATTGGCGGCGGCTCTTACGCGTGGGCACCTGTATTGATCCGTAATCTCCTGACGAATGACTTTTTTGCGGAAGACACGATTTGTCTCATGGATATCAATACTGAAGCGTTGGATGATATTCATGCGCTGGCTGTGAAGTATAACGAACTGGCACACAGACATTTCACCTTTTGTACAAGCACCTCGATGGAGAAGTCCCTCGACGGCGCATCGTACGTTGTGGTCGCCATTTCGCATGGTGGACTCGAAGCGGAACTGGAGGATCACCGTATCGCCCGAAAGTTTGGCTTTTATAATATGAAAGGCTCCGAGGTCGGAATCGCCGGCGCAGCCAGAACCCTGCGCCATGTGCCCGAAATGGTCCGTATTGCGCATGCGATGGAGCAGCATTGCCCGGAGGCTATGCTGCTCAACGTTACAAACCCGCTGACCGCCCTGACCCGTTCGGTTGGGCGTTATTCCAAGATCCAAGCGGCGGGCTTTTGTCATGGCGTTGTGAACCATCTTGCTATGCTGCTGCCGTATTTCAGTAAGACAGGTTGGGACGGTGTCGAGTTTAACGTCGCTGGCGTGGATCATATTTCTTGGCTGTTGGATGTGCGCTACCGCGGTCAGGATGCGCTGGCCATCATTAAAAAGAAAGGGTTTGTTGAGGCTGCGAAAAAAGGCACCTCGATGGGCTATGACGACCCTTTCGCCGGAAAAGAGAACCTCCGTCTGCGCTTTCTCATCTGGGATATCATTGGCTATCTTCCGGCGCTATCCGACGAACACTGCATCGAGTTTTTCGGCCAGATCATGGGGAGCGCTCAGGCTCGTACGCATTATCACATCTCGTATGATCGCATGGTCGAACGTACGCGCACTGTTCATGCGGACCGAACAAGAGTTAAAGACCTTCTCGCGGGAAAGCGAAAGCTCGAGATCGTACGCGGCGGGGAGATCATTGACCAGTTTAT
>Ga0316231_1004165_pt1 | contig 12167 bp, 7 predicted proteins | sample TBH18027metaG_FD_206002 | JGI IMG/M metagenome (GOLD analysis project Ga0316231, IMG submission 206002) | Freshwater microbial communities from Trout Bog Lake, Wisconsin, USA - TBH18027 | ecosystem: Environmental > Aquatic > Freshwater > Lake > Hypolimnion/Profundal zone | place: USA: Wisconsin...
AAGTCCCTATGCGGAGACTGAATCTTGTGAGTGTCCACGAGGTGATTCATGAGCTCCTCGATGGCCTGCCAGCGGTCCTGCGCCTGCAGGTCGACCACATTCACCTTTCCGAAGTAGTCATCAGGAAACTCGTTGCCAAGACCGCGCGCGGGCTTCTTGGGCGGTCGCGGCGGTCCGCCAGCAGAAGCAGGCTGCGTCTTCGGCGTCTGGACTGCTCGAGAATCACTCATCGCGTGCGAAGTCGGCTAGACCATGACGTGAGCCACCGCCGACTGCGGAGAGGGATTGTTGGCGCCAACGGCGGTTGGCTCCGGGGAAATGGCTCCGGGGGAAGAAGGTTGGGCTTTTGGTTCATGCCCGTTTTACTCCTGCAGGCACTTCTCCAGCCAAAAAGGCGCTACGGTGTTGAGGATTCCCCAGGTCCATCTGAAAATGCACCCACTTCCCATTCTCCAGCACGCCCATCCACCAATTGCCAGAAACTGATTCTGAAAACTGCCACAGGATGTGATATCCATCCTCATTTGAGAAACCTTCGCCATCCGCCTGCAAAATCGCTGGCGCAGCACTCCATAGGGCATTGCGAACAACGCTCAGCGCCGAGAAGCCGGTCTTCTTCTCGGTGCCTGACAAATGCTGAAAGGCGTAAATGCAGCGGACCCGCGGCAAAAACTCCCGGAGCCAGCTTGCACCGCTCTTGGGGAAGGTGCCATCAAGCTCTTCTCGGAATTCTTGAAGCTCTTCGTTTCCAAGGGAACCGTCGGTGACCATGTTCCGCTCCATTGCGACAATTTCTGGCCCTCCAGGAAGCGTAAGCACTGCCTGTTCCCAGTTCTTCGGGTCATCGTCGGTCTGCATGATTGCACGGCAGCTCTCCGCCTCAAGCGCCTTGGCAAGCGCCGGAATTGGAATGCACTCGGCCTGCGTAGTGAGAACGCGGGTGTAATAGCCCATACGTCAGATTATTGGCCAACGACCCAAGCACCGCCGGATTCCCGCTGCGAGCCGCGAAAGCGGACGGACAGGCGCAAACGGCGGGTGCTCCGGGGAATGGTTGGACTGGATCGTAATCTTACTCAAGCTCCAGCAGTTTACGCGCTACTGGCCGCCCCAACTCGAAATGCTCAACCGTGTCGCTGGCGACGCCAATGGTGTCACGGGCTGTCCGAAAAAGATACTCACAAAGCTCCTGTTCCGAACGGCTCCCAACCAAAATCCGATAAAGTGGCTCGATGTAAGCATCCCACTCATTGTCTGGCACACCACCGATAGGACACCAATCATGCAGTAAAATCTGCCGGATGGAATCCTCAATCGCCACCGGAATTTCGGACTCAACGCATGGCCGAGTCAAACAAACTGGACAGAAACCATCACGATCAAATGTCACGCGCGCTCCGCACTGCTTGCAGGTCTGAAGACCATCCAAATTGTCTGTTTGCGTGCTCATGATCACAAAGTCGCCTAACTGTGATTGAACAACTGGCCAGGCACGAGGCCGTGCATGAGCGAATTTTGCAGTCCGGTTGGCACCATACATTTATGAAAGCGCACTTGCGAATTTCTGTCAAAGGTTTTGTGCGAAACAAGAATCTCAAAGTCCATCGCCGCTACATGACCTGCTGACCACCTACCGCCCAAACAAGCCCGCTGGCCATCCGCCAGCGGTCTTTTTCTGTCACGGCACAATCGCCAGGCGAATCGGCTTGACGCTGCCAATCAGCCCAGCACCCCCGGACAGCTCGCTCGCCGTGAGGCGGCGCTGAGGCTGGGGGGGACGGCGGCGGCGAACCGGGACCTGACGGTGGTGAAGCTGCGGGAGTGGCGCGAGCACTAATGTTCCCCGGGAATCTGTGGCGGGGCAACGCCGGGCTTAATGGTGCGGGTCACCCGTTCAAACACCGGCTCATCGGCGTATCGAATATCAAAATCTTTTTCGGCGGTAATCGTGATGTCGCTGAATTTGATGCCGGTGATGCGGCTTTCGGGAATGCCATGGATCATTCCGGCGTGAAGCGCACCGGTTACATTAATATGGTCGAAGACAATGTTGCGAAACGTGGGAATTTTTAGGGGGTTTCCCTTGAAATTTGGATTATTATTATCCACATAGTCCAGTTGAAGAATAAACGCATCCCGGACATTTTTCATGGTGATGTCGGTGTAGCGGATGTTTTCCACCAAGCCACCCGCGCCGCGCATGGATTTGAGGCGAATGCCTCGGTCGGCGCCTTCAAGCGAGCAATGGCGGACGAGCATGTCGTGAACGCCGGCGGTGGTGCCGGAACCGATGCAGATGCCATGTCCATGCTTGATCGTGTTGTTCTCGATCAAAATATTTGAACCGCCGGTTTTAATCACGATATCGTCATCGCCCGTGTCAAGGTCACAGTCGTGGATCCAAAAATTGACCCCTGGGCCGGGGTCTATGGCATCCGTGTTCGGCGCGTCAAATGGAGCGCGGACTTTTATGCGTTCAACGGTGAGATTGGTGACGTTTTGGGGGACCAGATGGAACATGGACGAATTGGAGAGGGTCACATCCGCGACGCGCAGCCGCTCACAGCCATTAATCACAATCAGATTGGGCCGGTGATAAACGATGCGTGCCGCGTTGGTTTTGGCGGCGCTGCGCGCGGCGCGTTGCGACCAATCCCACCAGTGCTGGCCGCTGCCATCAATGGTTCCCTCGCCGGTAATTGCCACGTCGTGGAGTCCCTCGCCGCTGATTAACGGATCCGGGACATGGAAGTGGGCGCTGGCTTCAGCCTGGGAGTTGAAATTTGTCGGGGACGGCAGGCCCAAGGCTTCAAACGTCTCGGGCGCCTTGATGACCGCACCGGCGCCGAGGTGCAAGTCGAGACAGGAACAGAGCTTGAAGGGGCCGGTGCAAAAAACACCCTTGGGCACGACCAGTCTGCCGCCGCCGGCTTTGGCAATCGCGACAATCGCATTTTTGAAGGCTTCGGTGTTCAGGGTGGTTCCGTTGCCCACGGCGCCAAAATCAGTCAGGGCAAATGTGCGTGACGGAATAACGGGCAGCGGCGGTTTGACTCGTTCAATCGGCAGGACGCCGGAATCAGCGGCGCTAGCCAGGGGATTGGCCAGAAGCCAGGCCGCCAAGGCTAAATTAACGGGAATTTTCTGGTAACACATTTGATTTAATCATCGCTGTTTGGTTGCCAATTGCCAGCGCATTTTCACGCTCCCAATCGGCTAGCGCGCATCTTCGATTTTTCTGAAGTGGTAGCGGCGGTTAATCCTTTTTGCGGTGGCGGGGTAGCCGGTGGTCTAAGTTTGGGGGGGGCTGCACGGCAAGGGACAGGAATTATTCGCAGCCCGCGGCGCCAAGCACTTGCACGTCACGTTGAGCCATACCGAACATTACGCCACGGCGATGGCGATACTCGAAGGGTAAGCTCCGCGCGCGGTATTGCTGCCGCTGCAGCGTGCAAATTCGTTCCCACGGCATTCCCCGGTCAATGCTGCGCGTCGAAGATTTCCGGACTGATGACGCCCTCGGAAACCTTCGTCACGCTGCCCGTCATTAAGATGTCAAACCCATCCCGAATTTCGATCTGGATAATCCCGCCCGGACAATGCACAGCGACCTTCCGGTCCACCCGGCCGAGCTTGTGAGCCACGGCGGCCGCGGCGCTGCTGCTGCTGCCGCTAGCCAGCGTGTAGCCCGCGCCGCGTTCCCAAATCTCGATCTGGATATTGGCCCGATCCAGCACTTTCAGGAATTGCACGTTCGTCTTGCGCGGAAAATTCGGATGCGCCTCCAGCAGCGGCCCGAACTCCTGCGCCAGCCTGGCGCTGATTTCCGGCAGCGGCAGCACGCAATGCGGATTGCCGATGGTCGCGGCGCAAAACGTAAACTCGCGTCCGCCGGCCGAGATTTTTTCATTGATCACTTCGCGCGCCGGTCCGGTCACGGGAATCTTATCGCTCGCAAAACTCACCTTCCCCATTTCCACGCGCACCATCTTGCCGCCGTCGAACACCGTCGAGCGCACCACTCCGCCGTCGGTTTGGATGGCAAACTCGTCGTTGCCAACGAATTTTGTGTCCCAAAGAAAGCGCGAAAAGATCCGCAGGCCATTGCCGCTCTTTTCGGCGAGGCTGCCGTCCGGATTATAGATCTTGAGCGCGCATTTGGCGCTCGGGGCGGGCAGTGGTCCGAGCAAAATCCCGTCCGAGCCCACGCCGAAATTGCGGTGACAAATCGTTTTGACCTGTTCCGTGGTCAGCGGCGCGCCAAGATTTTTCGGGTCAATGACGATGTAATCATTGCCCAGCGCGTGGTACTTCTTGAAGGCAATTTGCATCGGCCAAGAATAATAATTCGCCACCTTCGTGTAAAAACAGAACTCACCAGATGTCACTGGCGTTATTTCCCGTCCCGCCCTTCGTCTTCCAGGTGAAACTTGTGCAGGAAGCGATGCACCACGGGGGCGAGGATGATTCCTACGATCGTGATCAACGCGATGCCGCTGAAAAGCGCGTAACAGCCGGCAAAGATCTTCCCGGCCTCGGTTTGCAGCGTCGCGACCGGCCCCATACCCGAAAGAATCATCGCGGCGTTCAAGAAGGCGTCAATCCACGGCAGCTTTTCAAAAACGTGATAGCCGGTCATCCCCATGCCCAGCGAAACGGCAATGATGATCCCACCCAAGCCCGCGCTGCGCGCGAGCCGCCAGTAGTAAACTTTGCGCGGCAGCAACGGCTTGGTGTGGTGCTCAAACATCTCACTTCTTGGTCAGCACGCTGCCGGTGAGCTCGCGCACGTCTGAGAGCTTATTTTCGGCCAGGTATTCGCGGAGGCCGGCGATGACTTGCAAGGCCGTCTGCGGTTCGTAGAAATTCGCCGTGCCCACGGCCACGGCGGTGGCGCCGGCCATCAGAAATTCCACCGCGTCGTCCGCATTCTGGATGCCGCCCATGCCAATGATGGGAATCTTCACGGCCTTGGCCGCCTCCCAGACGAGCTTGATGGCAATCGGCTTGATGGCGGGGCCGGTGAGTCCGCCGGTGATGTTCGCCAGCTTCGGCTTGCGAGTGCGGATATCAATGGCCATCGCCGGAAAACTGTTGGTCACGGCCAGCGCGTCGCTGCCGGCATCTTCCGCCGCCTTGGCCAGGGGCGCGATATTGGGCACATTCGGACTCATTTTGGTGATGAGCGGCAGCGTGGTAGCCTGGCGGCAGGCGGCGACGACTTGCGCCAGCAGGGTGCAGTCCGTGCCAAATTGCGCGCCGCCTTGCTTGATGTTCGGGCAGGACACGTTTAGCTCCAGCGCGCCGACCCCGCCGAGCGCGTCGAACCGCCGCGCCACCTCGGCATATTCCTCCACCGTCGTGCCCCAGATGTTGATGATCGTGGGCACTTTCAGTCCCTTGAGGAACGGCCAGTATTTCTTGATGAAGCCGTCCACGCCCGGCCCTTGGAGGCCGATGGCGTTCAGCATGCCGCTGGCGGTTTCGGCGGTGCGGGGCGTGGGATTGCCCGGCACGGGATGCAGCCGGATGCCCTTCACCGTAACTGCGCCAAGCTGGTTCACATCCACGAGCTGCGCGTATTCCGCGCCGTAGCCGAAGGTGCCCGAGGCCACCGTCACCGGGTTTTGCATCCGCAGTTTGCCGATTTGGACGGATAAATTCATTGCGGCAAAATTTAGCGATTTGCCCGGCGCGACTCAATTCGCAAAATCTATTTCGGCGGAGCCAACCGCTCTCGCTGGCGGGATCAACCGAGGTCTCGTTGCCCCTGACCGTCAGGATCAGAACTTGTCTTGCCCCGCCGGTTGGTTGAATATGAATCCATGAATCCAGTTCATGCGCCGACAAATATCACCCCGGTTTTCGCCGCCGCGCGGCCGGCCCTGTGCCTATTGGTTGCGGCGACGATTATCACCTTCCGCCTACCCGCACAGGAAGCCGCCCCGGTCAATCTTGCCTTGGTCGCCACCGCGTCGGCGTCGTACGTTTCGGGCGACACCTCGGTGGCGGCGCTGAATGACGGTTTCACGCCGCGCAATTCGCGCGACAACCGGCGCGGCTCCTACGGGAACTGGCCGCAAACCGGCACGCAGTGGGTGGAATACGATTGGAGCCAACCCGTCAGCACCAGGCAAATCGAGGTGTATTGGTGGGACGACCACCAGGGCGTGCGCCTGCCGCAAGCGTGCCGCGTGGCCTTTTGGGACGGGAGAAGTTTTGTGGAAATCACCAATGCCAGCGGCCTGGGTGTCGAAGCTGACAAATTCAACATGACCACTTTCCCCGAAGTCACCACGACGAAATTGAAGCTGGGAATGGCGGGCCGCGAAAATTTCTCCACGGGCGTTTTGGAGTGGCGGGTTTTGGATTCGGGCAAGTCGCCGGAGTTTCCACCCCGCGTGAATGCCGGCGTGGATCGCGACGTGATGCTGGATGGCAAAACATATTTGTCCGGGGCGGTAAAATTCTTGAAAGCCAATAAATCGGCCAAAGTCACGTGGAGCAAGGACGCGGGACCGGGCCGGGTCAGCTTTGGCGACGCGCACACGAATATCACCACGGCCACCTTTTCCCAACCGGGCGATTACGTATTGAAGCTGACTGCGGGCAAGGGCGCGTTGAGTGCCTCGGCCACGCTGAAAGTCAAGGTGGCCACGCCGCCGCCGGCCCGGCGGCTGGAGGTGGTCTATACGACACCCTACAAGATCAACAGTCCGCTGTGGAACGCCAAGGCCAAATCGCTCATCGTAAACTGGATTCCCCATTGCATTGACGAGATCAACCGCACGAATATCGCGCGCAATCACGGCGATGGCGGCATTGACAACTTCATTGAGGCGGCGAAGGCGTTGCGCGGCGAACCGCACGCGCCGCAACGAGGTTACGTGTTCGCCAATGCATGGGTACACCAGACGGTCGAGTCCATCTGCATCGCCTTGATGGTGGATCCGCAGAGCGACCCCGACCTCCTCGCCGCACAGTCGAAGCTGAAGGCGACCCTGGAGGATTGGATTCCCAAAATCCTCGCCGCGCAGGAGCCGGACGGCTATCTGCAAACCGCCTATACCCTGGCCGACCGCCGGCAATGGCCGACCCGTTGGAACCCTGCGCAGCGCGGCAATCATGAAGGCTACGTCGGAGGCTATTTCATCGAGTCGGCCATCAATCATTACACGCTGACCGGCGGCTCGGACAAACGGCTCTACAATGCCGCCAAGAAGCTGGCCGATTGCTGGGTGGCCAATCTCGGGCCGGGGAAAAAAGAATGGTATGATGGCCACGAGGAAATGGAGCAAGCCCTCGTGCGCTTTGGCCGGTTTGTGAACGACGTGGAGGGCGGCGGCCACGGCGACAGTTACATCGCGCTTGCGAAGTTCTTGCTCGATTGCCGGCGCAACGGCAGCGATTACGACCAGAGCCGGGTGCCCGTCCAGCAGCAATACGAGGCCGTCGGCCATGCAGTGCGCGCCTCCTATCTCTTTTCCGGCATGTCGGATGTCGCGGCCGAAACGCACGATGTGGATTATCAGAGCGCCGTGTTGTCGCTGTGGGACAACCTCATCAACAAAAAATACTACGTCACCGGCGGCATCGGCAGCGGCGAAACCTCCGAGGGCTTTGGCGCGAATTATTCCCTGCGGAACGAAGCCTACTGCGAGTCCTGCTCCAGTTGCGGCCTGGTTTTCTTCCAATACAAGATGAACCTGGCCTATCACGACGCCAAATATGCCGACCTGTACGAGGAAACCCTATATAACGCGCTGCTTGGTTCCACGGATTTGGACGGCAAGAATTTCTATTACGACAACCCGCTGGCGGAGGATAAGTCGCGCTACGACTGGCACGTCTGTCCCTGCTGTGTGGGCAACATCCCGCGCACGCTGCTGATGATCCCCACCTGGACCTATGCCCGGAGTGCAGACGGCGTCTATGTGAATCTGTTTATCGGTAGCACGGTTCGGGTCGGGCGCGTGGCCGGCACAGAGGTGGAAATGGCCCAGAAAACCGATTACCCGTGGAGTGGCCATATCGCCCTCACGGTCAATCCGGCACAGCCGGCGAAATTCACTGTGTTTGTGCGGGTGCCCAACCGCACCACGAGCGAGCTGTACACCCCCGCGCCGCCGGTCAGCGGACTGAAATCCCTAGCCGTGAATGGCGCCGCCATTGTGCCCAAGATCGAAAACGGCTATGCCGCCATCACGCGCAAATGGCAGGCCGGGGATACGATTGACCTGGTATTGCCGATGGAAATCCAGGTGGTGAAAGCCGATGAACATATCGCGGCGGATCGCGGCCGCCTTGCGCTGCGCTATGGTCCGCTGATTTATAACGCCGAGCGCACCGACCAGCCGGACCTGAAACTGGCGCCGAACTTGAAATCGCTCACCACCGAATGGCGGAGCGATTTGCTGGGCGGCGTGCTGACCATCAAGGGCAAGTGGAGCGGGGGCAGCCCGCTGCTGGCCGTACCCAATTACACCCGCGAAAACCGCGGCGCAACCGAATCACTGGTCTGGCTGCCCGATTGAACGGCCGGGGTGGGTGTTAACCCTAATGCCTTTGGGAAATTCCGAGCTTGAATCCCAGCGGGATTCGATCATCCAGCCCGGGGTTGCAACGACTTGCCTCGCCGTAGTGCAACGCAGGCGGGAGGAGTTACCTTGGGTAATTACCCCAACCATGACCTAACTCACCGTGGTGCGGATCCATTTGCGGATACCAGCCGTAGGTCTCCGTCTGGCTGCGACCACCGACTACCATTTGTCAGCCCTGATGGATTGGGGAAGACCTCGGGGGCTTTGCAACGGCGGTGGCCATCAGCACAGGTTGACGTTGGCCAAGTCAAAGTGAGCTCGCGAGGGACTTCCACGGTGGGAACTTGGTCCATGCGCCTCAGAGCGGCTGAGACAACTGTGCCATTGTGGCAACTACTTCAGGCGGTGGCACAACGGAGTGTGCCAAAAGTCAACACCGGCGCAGGCCAAGCCGAGTCTTAATACGTTGAAAAGCATTGATTTCCCAGCATTTTCCATCGGATATACCGTTGGCATAGTCAAAGCTAAATAGGCGTCGTGGAACTGAAGTGATTAACCATTAACCATTAATTAAACACTGATTGGCACAGCAGACAAACGACAAACCAAAGGATAAACATGAAACTGATGCAATATACACGACCCGGGCTGGCGTGGCCGACTTTCGGCCGACTGGCGAATTTGCAGGATGAACTGGACCGGCTCTTTGAATCGCCCTTGCAGGCGTGGGCGCCGGCGCTGGATGTCCACGAGGACAAGGACGGCTTCACCATCCGCGTGGAACTGCCGGGCATGAGGCGCGAGGACATTGAAGTCTCGATCCAAGATGGCGCACTGGTCATTGCCGGCGAACGGGCGGCGGAGAAAATAAACGAAGGCACCGAGGTCCATCGGCAGGAGCGTTATTACGGGAGATTCTCCCGGGTGCTAACGCTTCCGACCGCCGTGGCCGGCGACAAAGTGAAGGCCGCTTACAAAGACGGTGTTCTCACCGTCACGCTGCCCAAGGCGGAGGAGTCTAAACCGAAACAAATCACGGTGAGCGAATAAGTTTTGCGCGCAGAAATAGAAAGGAAAGCCAACCGCCCCGCGGCAAATCGCGGGGCGGTTTTTGCGTTGCGGCAGGAGCGCGGGCGGCTCGCCCGCGGGTTGACATTTTCCATCGCTCGGTTTTCGCAGCAACTCGCGGGCGGGCCGCCCGCGCTCCGCATGGGCAGGGGAGCGCAGGCGGATTCAAGAATAGGGGTGGGGACAGCTTGTCCCCGGACTCAGGAGGCCAAGGCTGAAAACGCGGGGCCGGGCCGTCCCCACGCCGCTATTCGCGCTTTCTTGAATCCGCCCTGCAGCGGAGCCCGCCAACCGCAACTTGAGCTTGACTTCTTCAATCAATTAGAATATAACTTGCTCCGCAAGGACAAAAGCCAATCCAATTCTATTATGATTCCGCAACTCAAGACCGTCATTATTGCGTCAAGCGTCTGGACTGCGCTGGTTTCGACCGCGAGCGCAGCTACCATTAACTGGACCAACGTCGCCGGGGGCAACTGGAATTTGGCCGCCAACTGGAGTCCGAACCAGGTTCCTAGCAGTTCCGACAACGCCCTGATCACCAACGCCGGCGCCTACACGGTGACGCTGGACACCAGCCCGACCGTCGGCAGCCTGACGCTGGGCGGTGGCAGCGGCCAGCAGACGCTGGCAACCGCGACCTACACGCTGACCCTCAGCAGCAGCAGCGTGGTGAACGCCAGCGGCATTCTGGCGTTGAATGGCGGCACTTTGAACGATAACGGCGGGCTGAATGTCAGCGGCCAGATCGCTTGGACCAACGGATTGATTGGCACGGTCAACGTGGCCTTGAACATCGCCACCAATGGAACCCTCACGCTGGCGGGAGCCGCCGCTGGCACATACAATTTGGGGCAGCCTTTGCTGAATGCCGGCACAGTACGGTTGGTGAGCGGCAACTTGCAGCTCTACGATGGCTATTATGGCAGCCTGACCAATTTGCCCGGCGGGGTGGTGGAACTGATGGCGGATAATATTTCCATCGCCACCGCTGGCAACTCGCCGGGGTTCAACAACGAGGGAACCATCGTCAAATTGGGAGGAACCGGGGCGGACACCATTACAGCCACGCCGTTTGCCAACAGCGGCACTGTGGAGGCTGACGCTGGCACCATCAGCATCAACACTTCGGCGACGTTCGCCGCCGGCAGTCAGTTTATTGGCGCAGGCCAGAACGTGTTGAGCGGGGGCACGGTCACTGTTAACGGGAGCCTGACCAGTTCCGACCTGGTGCTGGCCGGAGCTAACTTGCAAATCAGTGGTGTGCTCGATGGCGTGCTGACTTGGACCAGCGGCATCCTCGGCTATGCGAACAGCCCCCTGACCATTGCCACCAATTCGGTCCTCGTGCTGGCGGGGGCCGCCGATGGCACATACAATTTAGGGCAGCCTTTGCTGAATGCCGGCACAGTACGGTTGGTGAGCGGCAACTTGCAGCTCTACGATGGCTATTACGGCAGCCTGACCAATTTGCCCGGCGGGATGGTGGAACTGATGGCCGATAATATCTCCATCGCCACCGCTGGCAATTCGCCGGGATTCAACAACGAGGGAACCATAGTTAAAATGGGCGGAACCGGCGTGAACACCATTTCGGCCACACCTTTTGTCAACAGTGGCACCGTGGAGGCCAACAGCGGCACGATCAGCATCACCCCCCCTTCGGCGACCTTCGCCAACGGCAGTCGGTTCACCGGCGCGGGCCAGAACGTGTTGAGCGGGGGCACGGCCACATTTAACGGGAGTCTGACCAGTGACAATTTGGTGCTGGCGGGGGCCATCTTGAATGGTAACGGGGTGCTCAACGGGGTGCTGACGTGGACCAGCGGCATTCTCGGCGCCGTAAACACCACCCTGACCATTGCCACCAACTCAGTCCTCGTGCTGGCGGGGTCCGCCAACGGCACTTACAATCTGGGACAACCGTTGAGCAATGCCGGCACGGTGCAGTTGGTGAGCGGCAACTTGCAGCTCTACGATGGCTATTATGGCAGCCTGACCAATTTGCCCGGCGGGGTGGTGGAACTGACGGCCGACAATATTTCGATCAGTCTGGCAGGCGGCGGGCCGGGGTTCATCAACGAAGGAACCGTGGTCAAGTCCGGCGGGACCGGCGTGAATACAATTTCGGCCAGTCCATTCTTCAACGACGGCATTGTGGAGGCCAACAGCGGCACCATCAACATTGTCGCCAATGTGACAACCCTGGCCACGGGCAGCCTGTTTATTGGCGCGGGCCAGACCACCTTGACCGCAGGGTACGTCACCCTGAACGGAAGCATGACCTGCTCCAACCTGGTGCTGGCGGGGGCCATCCTCCAAGTCAACGGCGCGTTCAACGGGGTGCTGCCTTGGACCAGCGGGCAGCTTGGCAACGCGAATCAAACGCTGACCATTCCCACCAACTCTGTTCTGGTGGTGGCGGGCGCCAGCAACACCTCCATGAATCTGGGGCAGCCGTTGAGCAATGAAGGGTTGATTTATTTGCAGAGCGGCAATTTGCAAATTGACGATGGCGCGTATGGAACGCTGACCAATTTGCCGGGCGGCACGGTGGAT
>Ga0316231_1004166_pt1 | contig 12163 bp, 4 predicted proteins | sample TBH18027metaG_FD_206002 | JGI IMG/M metagenome (GOLD analysis project Ga0316231, IMG submission 206002) | Freshwater microbial communities from Trout Bog Lake, Wisconsin, USA - TBH18027 | ecosystem: Environmental > Aquatic > Freshwater > Lake > Hypolimnion/Profundal zone | place: USA: Wisconsin...
TAGAGAAAGTCGGCATCTTTTGAGATGCTCGGCTCTAACTCCCGTTCAGACCAAATCTCGAATGGGCGTTACCCTCCTCCTCCCTATCGCATAGGGTTGGATGATATAGCGAAGATTTCATCGTTGCAAAAATGACACAACTTACACGCGCTACAGCGTAGCGTCCGGGTGTCGTCCGCTCGTGCTTCTCTTGCACCGCGCGACGATGATGCTGGGCGCCACATGCCTGTCCAGGTCCTGGCTGCTTACCGATGAGCTGCACAGACTTGAACTAGGCGTTGCAGGTCAACCGTGCCCAGGAGGGATATGAAGCCACCGTTACGAACAAAATCTGTAGGCACAAAAGTGAGCGAGGCCGAGTTCGCGGCGCTGGAGGAGCGAGCCAGTGCGAGCGGCCAGCGGCTCTCGGAGTGGGTGCGGGATGTGCTGCTGGCATCCTCGCCGGGGGCCGGAGCGGAGGTGGCGGATCAGGTGTTGCTGGGGGAACTGCTGGCCCTGCGCACGATCCTGATCAATCTTCTGTTCTCCGTCTCCAAAGGCGAGCCGGTGACGCCGGAGCAGATGCAGGCGCTGATCGAGCGGGCCGACAAAGACAAGATGCGGCGAGCGCTGGAGAGGTTGACAGCTCCCTTGGTAGCAAATGCAAAAGCAGGGACAACAGAGGAGATGGAACGATGAGTGAATGGGGACGGAAAGAATACACGGGCTGGCCGAGCCGTGCGCCGGTGTGGACGTGCGCAGTAGTCTTCGTGTGGCTGCTGATCTTCGCCGGAGGCATGGTCTACCGATACACGCAGCAGTGGTCGTTCGCGGAGCGGGAGTACCTGGGAAACTACATGCGGGCTTCAACGTTCGGGTGGCTGTGGGACGAGAGTTACTACCAGCTTCTGACCTGTGTCGATAAGAAGGGCGAAAGCCACGTTGTCATCGGGAACGAGATCGAGTCCGGCAAGATGGCCGATGGAGAGACTGGTTACCGGGTGACGGAGGAGGGCGCGCAAGCTGGAGCGGTGCGAGTGGAGATCGAGCACAGGAAGTTCCCGAACGCGTGGATGCGGGAGACGCTGGGGCACGAGGTCTATCAAGATCAAACGGTGTGGGATTACGTGAAGTATCCGGTGTATGGGTCGCTGTGCTTCCTGCCCATGCTGCTGTTCTTCGCGGTGCCCATGGACCGGAAGCGCGAGCTTGAGTTCCAGCATGGGCGGCGGTTGCGCGGGCCGGAGCTGTTGACGACGGTGGAGTTCAACGGAAAGCTGGGGCGGCGGCGGTGGTTGAGGCGCGAGCCTGCGGACGGCCTTGGGTTCATCAACGAAAACCGAAGCTGGGCGGACGGGACGTTCCGAAACCGGATGAGCCGCTGTGTACGCATCCCGCGCGAGCGGGAGTCGATGCACGTGCTGGTCATGGGCGATACCGGCCAAGGCAAGAGCGCGATTGTTCGGCAGGCGCTGTGTCAGATCGAGGAGCGGGGCGAGACGGCGATCGTGTACGACCCGGCGATGGAGTATCTGCCACAGTTTTACGAACCGGAGCGGGGCGACATCATCCTGAATCCGTTGGATACGCGGTGCCCGTTCTGGACACCGGGCGACGAGGTTCCGCACGAGGCGGAGGCGCTTACGTTGGCGGCGAGCCTGTTCCCGGAGCAGGGCCGGGAGAACCGCTTCTTCGTGGAAGCGCCGAGAAAAATCTTCGCGCACTTGCTCAATCTGAAACCGACGCCGGCGCAGCTTATGGGGTGGCTGTCAAACCCGGAGGAGATCGACCGCAGGGTGAAAGGGACGGAGATGGCGGCGATGATCGACCCACACGGCGGGCCGCAGCGGTCAGGTGTTCTGGGGTCGTTGAACATGGTTGCGGATGCGTTCAAGCTGTTGCCGAAAGAGCCGGAGACGACCCGGCGGTGGAGCACGGCGGCATGGGCGAAGCAGCGCAAGGGATGGATTTTTATCACGTCGAAGCCGACAGTGCGGGAGCGGCTTCGCCCGCTGATCAGCCTATGGCTGGACCTGCTTGTGCTGCGCATGATGGACGAGGGATCGGCTGCCCAGCGGAAGACGTGGTTCGTACTGGACGAGTTGGGGAGCTTGCAGCGGTTGCCGCAGCTCACGACAGCGATCACGGAGAGCCGCAAATCGAACTGTCCGATGATCCTTGGGTTCCAGGGCAAGGCGCAGATCGAAACGCTGTACGGAACCATCTCCGAGGCGCTGCTCTCGCAGCCTGCGACGAAGATCTACCTGAAGACGAGCGAGCCGAATGCGGCGGAGTGGATCTCGAAGGCCATCGGGGAGGTCGAGATCGAGCGCTGCCGGGAGACGCGCACGCATGGGCAGTCCCCGCAGGGGCGCAACTCGGAGAGCCAGCAGCGGGACATCTCGCGCGAGCCGCTGGTCATGGCGTCGCAGATCCTCGGGCTCGATCCGTTGGACGGCTACCTGAAACATGGCAACTACGTCGTCGAGCTGCGCGTTCCTTACTTGGAGCTTCCCCTACAACATGAGAAGTTCGTCGCGCGGAAGCCGAGGGCGGATGGACCTGCGGGCATGCCGCCGCCGGTCGTGCTGCCCGGTCCATCGGAGCAGCCGATGGAACTTAAGCCGCCCCCAAGCCTGGGGCAGGCGCACTTCTTCGAGTAAAGCAGCTAAGGAAAAGGACAGAGAGTGATAAAGACAAAGAGAGTTCCATCGAAAGAGCCTGGAGCCCTAACGGACTTCGATGACATCGTGAGTTCGGAGGGGTTTTCCGTAGTGTATCCACTGGCAGCAGGGACGGCACTGTTAGTAAAAATGAAGATGTTCATCCAAAGCTTGAGGCTAGCCCTCGGAGCGTCGGACATGCAGCAGTGGATGTTCGAGGGGCTGTTGAAGGAGGTACAGGAGATCGCTAAGGATGGCTATCGAACCTTGTATGCTGTCTACCTCACTGAGGAGCAGACGCGCGGCTGCCTGATAGCCTTTTATCCGGTTCATCTTCAGCATGAAGGGCATATCCAGGTCCCGCTGCACTTCGAGGACCTGATGAGCTTGGGGCATCGTCCAGCAGTAGGAAAACACTGATGGTCACGATGTCGAAGCAGATCAGCGCGGGTCAGGCGCAGGCGTACCACAAAGAGGAGTTCTCAAACGCCAAGGAGAACTACTACACCGAGGGTGAGCGTGTGCGCGGCGAGTGGCAGGGCAAGCTGGCGGAGCGATATGGGCTTCATGGGGAGGTGCGCGAGGAGCAGTTCGCGCGCCTCTCCGAGGGCCAGCATCCGAAGACGGGCGAGCAGTTGGTCCGGCATCAGACGGCGCGGGAGTATGTGAACGAACGCGGCGACACGGTGCGTTCGATGGAGCACCGGGCGGGCTGGGATGCGACGTTCAGCGCGCCGAAGTCAGTCTCTCTGACGGCGCTGGTCGGCGACGACGACCGGGTGAAAGAGGCGCACCGGGAGAGCGTGAAGGTTGCGCTCGACGAGATGGAGAAGTATGCGCAGGCGCGGATCGGCGGCAACACACTGGCAGAGACGACGGGCGCATGGGTGGCGGCCAGGTTCGAGCACGATAGCAGCCGTCCGGTGGACGGTTACTCCGCGCCGCAGTTGCACACGCACACGGTAATCTTCAATATCGCCGAGACCGCCGACGGGAACACGCGGGCGTTGCAGCCGCAGGAGCTCTACAAGACGCAGCAGTACGCGACGGCGGTATACCGCTCGGAGCTGGCCGCGCGGTTGCAACAGCTTGGTTATGAGGTCGAGCGCGGCGAGCATGGACAGCCGGAGATCAAAGGCTACACGCGCGAGTATCTGGAGGCGTCGAGTCCGCGGCGGCAGCAGATCACCGAGCAGATGGAGGCGGAGGGCCGGACGGGAGCGGCGGCGGCGCAGATCGCGGCGCACAAGACGCGCGGCGCGAAGCTGGACTTGAATCCGGCAGAGGTGCAGGCGCAGCATCGAGCACTGGCTGCCAAGCACGGGCATCAACCGCAGCATGTGATCGAAGAAGCGCAAGGACGTCCGGGTGTCGAGCTTGAGCCGGAGCAGGCGCAGCGTGTGGCCCGGAGTTCGGTGACCCATGCTCGCGAGTGTGGCACAGAACGTACGGCGGTCGTCGAGGAGCGGGCGTTGCTGCGGGATGCGTTGAAGCACGGCATGGGCGAGACGAGCTTGCCGGAGATCCGGGCCGAGTTCGAGCGGCGGGTCGCTTCGCAGGAACTGATCGAGGTAGGGCGGGAGGCAGGCTTGGCGGGCCGCGCGTTCACGACCAGCGAGATGCAGGGTTACGAGCGCGAGATCATCGAGCGGATGAAGATGGGCCAGGACAACCGCGAAGTGTTGGCCGACGGTCAGACACGGCAGCAGACGATGGAGCGGCATCCGCATCTGAGCTTGAGCCAGCGGAACGCGGTAGAAGAGGTGCTGACCAGCCGCGACCGGATGATGGCCCTTGAGGGCGTGGCCGGAGGCGGGAAGACAACTTCTTTAGCCGCCGTCCGTGAAGCCGCCGTGAGTGCGGGCTACGAGGTCGAAGGGCTTGCGCCAACATCGCGGGCCGCGCAGAAGCTCGCCGAGGCGGGCATGGGCACCGAAACCTTGCAACGTCATCTGACGCGTGGCAACCGCGCGGACGACGGGCAGAGGCGGCTTTATGTGGTCGATGAATCGAGCATGGCAAGCACGCGGCAGATGCACACGTTCATCGAGCGACTAAAAGAAAATGATCGTGTCCTGTTCGTCGGCGACGTGCGGCAGCATGAGGCGGTGGAGGCGGGCAGGCCTTACGCGCAGTTGCAGAAGGCGGGACTGCGCACGGCTCGGTTGGATGAGATCATCCGGCAGAAAGACCCTGCGTTGAAGGAGGTCGTGGAGCAGCTTGCACGCGGCGATGTGCGGGAGGCAATCTCGAATCTCAACGGCCAGGGCCGGGTGCATGAGATCGGCGACCGCTCGGAGCGCATCGCAGAGATAGCCCGCGAGTATGTGCGCCAGCCGGAGAACACGCTGGTCGTCTCGCCCGACAATGAATCGCGACGCGAGATCAACAGCCAAATCCATCGCGCCATGCAGGGCGCGGGGCAGGTTGCAGACGTTGAGCACACGGTGCGCGTGCTTCATACGCGACAAGACCTCACGGGAGCCGACCGTCAGTATGCGCGGAGCTACGCGCCGGACGATGTCATCCGGTACTCGAAAGGGAGCAAGCCGCTGGGAATCGAGGCCGGAGAGTATGCGAAGGTCGTTCGCACGAATGAAAAAGAGAACACGGTGACGGTCGAGCGCAAGGGCGGCGAGGAACTGAGTTACGACCCGCGCCGGTTGCAGGGTGTGACCGTCTATCGGGCGGCGGAGCGCACGTTCGCCGAGGGCGACCGGGTGCAGATGACCGCTCCATATCATGAGCAAAAGCTGGCAAACCGGGAGATGGGAACGGTCGAGAAGATCGACGACAGAGGCAATCTCACGCTGCGCATGGACTCAGAGCGCGAGGTCACGTTCAACGCCAAGCAGCATCCGCATCTCGACTACGGTTATGCGGTGACGAGTCACAGCAGCCAAGGACAGACCGCCGACCGGGTGCTCGTTCATGTGGACTCGGAGCAGGCACACAGTCAACTTCTCAATAGCCGTATGGCGTATGTCTCCGTCTCGCGCGCTCAGTTCGATGTGCAGATGTATACGAACGACGCGAAGACACTCGGGCAAGAACTGAGCCGGGATGTGACCAAGGCGACAGCCCTCTCGCAGCAGGAGTTAGGCGAAAAGAGCAAGCCTCAGTCTCTGGGCGTAGAGCTATCGCAAGGATTGAGCATTGGATAAAGGCGATGCTCAGCGACCCGCTGCGATACAATCTTCATTATGGCCGAGTGGTGAAATTGGCAGCCACAGCAGACTCAAAATCTGCCGAGGGCAACCTCATGTCGGTTCGACTCCGACCTCGGCCACCATCTACCCCCCCCTCAAGTTTAATGCAAAGATCAGCCAGGATGGATCGATCCGGCTGAAGCCGAGTCTTATAGAAAACGGGCGATATTTACACATTTTCTTACACAGTTTCTAGAGTGATATGATTATCTTGTTTATATAAAGTAAGTTACTGGCAGACGCAGCGGACTCAAAATCCGCCGATCGCAAGGTCGTGGGGGTTCAACTCCCCCTCCCGGCACCACCTGTATCTATTTTATTATAAATAACTTAGACCATTACAGCACCTCGGGCATAGCCCGAGGTGTGTGTTTTGGGCATTCGATTTAGGTCAGAATCGCTGTAGTTTCCGAAAAGCAGACATTGCAGCACTTGGCCGATTTGATTGGCGTGACCGTGCTAGGATTGCTTCCCATGCTGGGGCGACGGCTTTTCTCGGGGCTGATTCTTGCGTCTACTCTTCTCGCTCACAGCATTCTTTGCGCCCAGAGCGCACCCGTCCCGTTAGTTGTCAATGAGTCTGGGGCACGAGCCGTTCTGGGCGGCGATTCTATTCACCTTCAGTTGCCGTTTACCACTCCGGCCAGCAGTGCGGGGCGGGCGGTGGTTTGGGAGCTGTCGCCTGTTGGGACACGCTCGGCGGAGACAGCGGCGAACTTTATGGCTGGGGCGCGACGTGTTCGACTCGATCTTGCATGGCCCAAAGATGCGAAGGGAAAGGTTGCGGACGATGTTGGCTGGTATCGCATCGGCTACCGGATCGAAGCAGCGATTGGTGCTGCGACGAACGGCATTCTATCGATAGGGCAGATTGCGCCGAATCTGTTGATGCTGCGGTTGGCGTTACCGGATACGGTGGTCGCGGGCAAGCCCTTCTCGGTGCGCGTCTACGCAGGTAACCCGGTGACGGGCAAGAGTTTTCGCGGAGTCCGACTGGTGGGCACGTTGGAGTACGACGATGACTCTGCGAAGGATACGAAGAAGGCTGCTAAGAGCGTCCCTCGCAAGGTAACCCGTGAGGCTACGACGGGGTTATCAGGCGAGGCGATTCTCAGCTATCCAATCGAGGGAGCGCCGGGCGATTCCGCGACGCTGACGGTGAAGGGTACGCTGATAAGCGCAGATGGCTCCCAGGCCACGGAGTCGATCGATGCGGATGTTCAGATTCTTGACCGGACGATCATCAATGTAGACACCGACAAACCTTTGCACAAGCCGGGCGAGACGGTGCATCTACGCGCACTTGTTCTCGACTACGCGGCCCATGCCGTCGCCAACTCTGCGATGACGCTGACAATTAAGGACCCGGAGCGGAAGACGCTACTGGAGGTCCCACTGACGACCAATCGGTTTGGCATTGCCAGCTACGACTGGAAGACAGGATCGCAGATTGCTCCGTGGGACTACGACGCAGAAGTTGAACTCGATGGGTCTACGAGTTACACGGACTCGCGTACCAGGGTTATCTCGATTCGGCGATACGATCTGCCGGAGTTCGCGGTCTCTGCTGCGATGGATCGCGGCTTTTATCTCGATGGGCAGACGCCGGCGGTTCATATTCATGCGGAATACCTCTTCGGCAAGCCGGTCGTAGCGGGAACGGTAAGGATTCTTCGCGCCGATAGTCGTTCGTCGTGGAACCGATCGGATAAGAAAACAGTCGATACAAAGGATGTGCTGCAGACGGCAGCTCTCGACGCGCACGGCGATGCGGAGTTGCGTCTGGATATGAAGGATGACTTTAGCAATCTGAAGAACGACGAGCGCAAACGCTATCAGGACATTGATTTTCGCGCGATGGTCACCGACACCAGCACAGGACGAACGGAGCCGCGCAACTTCAAGCTGCGGATTACACGCTACCCAGTACACATCTATCTGAACCACATGGGCGGCAATGATCGCGAGGGCGATTACATCGTAAGCACCAGCTATGCCGATGGAGAGCCGGCGGCGTGCCGGGTTGCGATGGACTGGGTAGATGCAAAGTCGCATCTGACGCACGCGGCTTCGGTGAACACCAATCGCTATGGGCTGGCGAGGGTGCATCTGGGCTATCCGACCGCGCCTGCGCGCGATCCGCTTGCGCCAGTTCCGTCGAGCTATGAGCGGACGAGTTTTAATCTACGTATGACCGCGCGTGACACGGAGCAGCATACCTCGTTTCAGGACGAAGAGATCTATGCGGGCGATGCGCAGGACGCCTGGATTTCAGTGGCTGCGGCATTGATGCGTCCAGGACAGAACATCGAGGCCACGCTGCATGGCGCACCGGGCAGCCTGATCGATGTGGATGCCGTTACCCAGCATGGAGTGATCGACCATCAGCAGATTCACATGATGCACGCGGCAGAACCGATCACGGTGCTGGTGGCGGATGGATTCCATGGCACGGTCACACTTGTGCCTTACCGAATGAATGGAGACACCTATCGCAATAGCTACAACTCTTTCCAGTCAGGCAGGTACAAGACGGTCTTATATCCCGAGGACCACGAACTGAAGCTCAAGCTGACCGGGCTGCATTCGCCCTACACGCCGGGAGCTGCGGTTGACGCTGGGATTAATGTGAGCGCAGCGGCTGGCTATGGCGTGCCGAGCGCGTTGGGCATATCGGTCTTCGACAGCGCAGTCGAGCTGCGCTCCGAGACCGAGGAAGATGCGAACATGCGCAGTTGGAGCTGGTGGCGCGATGAGAATAATATTTCGCGCGTCACATATGGCGACCTGAGCAGGATCGACACATCGCAGCCTATCTCGGATGCAATGCAGTTGGTTGCTGATGCTGGGCTTGGATACTACATGCCGACGCAAATCCGAATCGAACAAGCCGACCACGATGAGGTGCGCTACGCGTACCAGTCCATGATGCAAAAGCAGTTGAAACCGATGGGCGATGCGATTCTTGCGGCGCGACCCGCGCGGTTGCCTGCTACGCTCGATGCCGTTCGAAGCATCGTGAGCGCGGCGAAACTGGATGAGGCGTTGCTATTGGACCCGTGGAATACGCCGTACCGAGTGGAGACCTCCGTCGAATGGAACGAGAATGAGGTAGTGAGTCTGATCAGCGCAGGGCCGGACAAGAGCTTCGGCAACGGGGACGACTTCACCATTGAGATTGCGCACCGCAACGCCTTTGCCATCCCCGGCGAGCAACTGACAAAACTACTGCGCGATGCCGTTGCCACGGGACAATCTCTGCCGGGAACGGTGGATAGTCTGAAGCAATTGCTGCGCGCAGGTGGACTCGATCTGGATGCGACCTTCGATCCCTACGGCAAGCCCTTCCAGTACAAGATCGCGGTCGGCAAACGCTTCTATCGCGTTCAAGTCTACCGGTACGACACGGTCTGGCCACCAAACGGTCAAGCATATAACTTCGCTCTATGGACGAGCCCATCGATCGACTACTTTGCACACACAGAGACGCGCATGGAGGCAGCCCTCAAACAATGGGACGATGCGGGCAAGACATTTCCTACAACAGAGGCCGAGGCGCACACAGCGTTCTCCGCTGGTGGAATCGACATCGATGGGTTGCGCGATCCGCTGGGCCAGCATCTACAACTGCGCGTGGTTCAGGCTATGAGGTTCACTCGTGTCGAGAAGGTGACGTCTGGCGCTGGCCTGGACGCGCAGGACAAGCCGGTAACGACTCTCTATCGCAGCATAGAGGTGGTGCGTCCTGCGAATCTGCCGGAGGACAAGGACGCCGTCGAAAATGTGGCCCAGTTCCTACATCCGATCACGCAGCAAAGCGGCAGTGACGCCAAAGCCGAGGCAGTGAATCAAGGCACGTTCAAAGGTAATAGTGGGGCGATCGGTGGGACGATTACTGACCCCACCGGCGCTGTCATTGTGGATGCCACGATCACGGTGACAAATGTGAACAACGGGGATAATGTAACCGTTAAGTCTCTGGCCAATGGAGATTATCTTGTGCCCGATCTCGATGCCGGAATCTATAACGTGGAAGTGGTGTCAAAGGGCTTCCAGAGGTCTCTTATTGAGGAGGTCAGCGTTTCGCCGGTGGCGTTGACTTCGATCAATGTAACGCTGAGCGTTGGTGGCGAGACAGCTACTGTTACAGTCACGGACGCGCCCCCGTATCTGGAAACAACGGATGCGACGCTAGGAGGTACAGTTCCAGGATTCGCACGCACCGCAAACAAGCCCGGCGGCACAGGCGATGAAGCGACGTTCACTCCGCGGTTGCGTCACGTCTTTGAAGAGACAGCTTACTGGGTGCCGTCGCTGGAGACTGGCGCGAATGGTCGTGCGAGCCTGCACTTCAATCTGCCCGACAGCCTGACGACATGGAAGCTGCACGCGCTGGCCTCGACTGTCGATGGCCGCATCGGTGTGCTGGACCAGAGCTTCAAGACGTTTCAGCCCTTCTTCGTGGATCTCGATGTGCCACAGGTACTCACAGTGGGGGATAAGATCTCGTTGCCGGTGAACCTGCGTAACTATACAACCCACAGCGTCACACTGCCGGTAACGGCTAATAGTGCGGAATGGATGACCCTGTTAGCTGCACCAAAGATAGAGGCGACTGTAGCGGCAAACGGTTCGACACCGCTGGTCTTTGGATTGAGCGCGAAGAGCGCAGTCGAGGCAGGCCCGTTGCGAATTTCCGCGGCCAACGCGCATGAGGGCGATGCCGTGGAGAGAGTGGTGCGCGTCCATCCCGACGGCGAACCACGCGCCGTTACTGCCGCTGGGCTGGTGAATCAACGTTCGACGACGCTTGTGCTCGACCTGCCCGCCGATGCGATCCCAGGTTCAGTCCACGCGGAACTGATGCTCTATCCCAACCTCGGCGCGCATGTGTTGCACGCCATGAAGGCCGTGCTGGAGCGACCGTATGGATGCGGTGAGCAGGCCATCTCATCGACGTATCCCAGCCTGCTTTATCTGAAGCTGCTAAAAGCTGGCAATACGAAGGCGGCAGCGGATGATCCGGTTGCAGTTGAGGCACAGACTAACTTGCAACTGGGCTATGACCGGCTTGAGGACTACTTCGATACCAGCGGCGGTCTGACATACTGGGGCGGCGAAGACCACACACCCGATCCCGCGCTGACTGCCTACGGCGTTGAGTTTCTCGACGAAGCAACCCCGTTTATTGCAGTGGATCACACTCACATCGACCATGCACTCAAATGGCTGCTTGCCAACCAAAAAACAGACGGCAGTTGGAAGCCGCGCTACGGCGAAACCAACGCACAGCTCAATCTGTACATCGCCGAAAGTCTGGCGCAGAATTTGGCTAGCGATCCCTCCCTCAAAAACAGCTCATCAGCTTTTCGCGATCAGGTGAGTCATGCAGTTGCTCAAGCCATAGCGTGGGCTGCTAACTCGGTGGCTGCAGTTCATGCTCCATACGCCAACGCGCTGCGCCTGCGTATCGCTGAACTGACGCATGGCGATGCAGCAGATGTGGCGCATCTGGGCGATGAACTGGCTTCATCGGCTATTCACGACCGGGACGGCGTGCATTGGACTTCACTGCGCGCCTCGCCGTTCTATGGCTGGGGCCGCGCGGGCGATTTAGAAACTACTGCGTTTGTCCTCCGTGCACTGCGGGATGCCGATCCATCCGCGGCACAGTCCGCGCTTATCCGCGATGCACTTTTGTATCTGCTGCGCAATCAAGATTGCTATGGTATCTGGTATAGCGGACAGGCTACCGTGCGCGTCTTGCAGGCGTTGCTTCCGCTGGCCATTGAACAAACGAAGGCGGACCCGCATGCGCAGACGTTACAGCTTGCTATCAATGGTGTTCTGCTCGACGCCAGTGACGCAGAGTTGCTGCGCGCAGATCCCAAGATTCTGACTGCACCACGCTCGCTCGACCTCACACAGATGCTTAAGCCTGGTCACAACGAACTCATCTTTACGCAGCCGGTAGATGAGTCAATCGCAAGTGTTGAGACGACCGCAAGCTTCTATGTGCCTTGGCAGGGCGATGCAGTCGAGAGCAAGACGCAGACAGGCAATGATGCTGGACTGGATTATAGCTACCGATGCAATGCGACGGGCGCTCAGGTAGGCAAGCCCATCGACTGCACGGTAGAGGCGCGACGCTTTGGCTCGCCCAGCTACGGTATGTTGCTGGCGGAGGTTGGTCTTCCGCCTGGGACCGATGTCGATCGGGAAGCGCTGGCTCGATTGCTGGATGACGGGACGATCTCGCGCTATGAGTTGCAGCCCGACCGCATCGTCTTCTATCTCTGGTCGCCGCAGACA
>Ga0316231_1004186_pt1 | contig 12127 bp, 13 predicted proteins | sample TBH18027metaG_FD_206002 | JGI IMG/M metagenome (GOLD analysis project Ga0316231, IMG submission 206002) | Freshwater microbial communities from Trout Bog Lake, Wisconsin, USA - TBH18027 | ecosystem: Environmental > Aquatic > Freshwater > Lake > Hypolimnion/Profundal zone | place: USA: Wisconsin...
CGCCAATCGCTTGTGCGTCCAAATCGAGCGGATGAATGTCAAAAAGATTGTGATTGCATATCAGATTTTCGGGATTGGCGGGAATAACGTGGCGGTATTGTTGCGCCATCGGCCAGAAAAACACTCCCGGTTTTGCGCCAGTAAGGTCATACCACGGCTCGCGACCTGCACAGCTTGTCCGTTGTGACACCGGCACTGCTTTGCTCTTCTTGGAGGCAAATGAAGTTTGTTCACCGTATCGCAGATATTTTTGGACGTAAGTTCCTTTCAACTTGTCCATGGTTTTGGAAACCAGCAAGACAAGCCGGTCCAACTCGCCAACCCGTATCACCGGACGGCTTACCTTCATTAAGCTGTGAACTTCTGGCGCGAGATATTCAGCTTCTATCGGGTGAACAGTCTCATCACCGCTTCCAGTTTTGATGAGTTTTACTTTGCCAGACTCAACTTCCGCACGTTTGCAATGTGTTTGAAGGGGCGCATCGTTCCATTCCATTTTGGAATAATTCTCCAGAAATTCATGCGAAACATCGCGCGGCATAAAAAAACCGTCGCAACCGCTCGTTATTCCGCGGCGAATTAGCGCGATTTCCCCCAGCGGCACGAACCGGCTGGCATAGCGCTCCATGATTTGAAAATACAAATCCGGCGCGCGTAGGTATTTGCCCCACTTGCCGCCGCCATAATTTGGCCCGCAGCCAAGGCCGCCGTCGTCGTGCAGGAATCCGTTGCCGTTTTCGTCATAGGCCCCGTGGCCGCCATTTTCCTGGTCCTCATCTCCGCCGCCGCTCGGGCGCACCCCTTCAGCGAGGTCGCGCTGTTTTTGCAGGGCGAATAATTTCCCCGCGCGCAAGCCGTCTTCCCAAAGTTTTTTCTGCGGCACCACCACGATGCGGAATTGCTCCTTCGCCGTGTCTTTCTTGCACCGCGAAATGAAGTCGCGGAATTTATCGGCGGCGGTCTGGCGGGAATTCTCATCGGGACGCTCGCCCAAGATGTCCGCGAGCGGCGCGTCCAGACGGACAAATTTCACGAGCTGCTCAAAACGTGCCTGGGGATCATCACAGCGCTGCAAGATCACGGCACAGGTCTTGACGCGGGCGTCTTCAAACCACGGCTCGGCGTTGCTTTCCAAAATGGCGTGAATTTTGAAATGCGTCAACACCCAGGCTTGCAAGGCAAAGCCGTATTCCACGTCCAGCCAACTCGACGAAACGAGAAAACCGAACCACCCGTTGTCCTGCAAGAAGGCCGTGGAGGCGGGCCAAAAGTAGCAATGCAGGTCACTCCGCCCGGTGAGTTCGACGCCCCAAAGTTCTTGGCAGAGTTCAAATAGATCCTCTTTCGCCGAATCCGCCTTGGGCTTGGGTTGGTCGCCGCGCCGGGGAATCAATTCCTGGCGGACGTAAGGCGGATTCCCGACCACGGCGTTCAATTTTGGCAGCGGAACCGGCTCAATCGTGCGCTCGCCGCGCAAGCCACCCGGCAGGTGGCAGAAGGGCTTTCCCGCGCGGACTTCAAAGAAATTGCGGCGGGCAATGCGCGGATAATTCTCCTCCTCGTTGATGTCGCGGGACGCGAGGTTGAGCGTGGCCAGATGCGCGGCGAACAGGGAAATATCGGAGCCATAGATTTCAGCGATGCGATCCTGGTGGGAAACGCTGGGATGGGTGAATCTCTTATCCTGGGCCAGCCAGGCTTTGCGATGGTAGGCGCGGACCAAAAAGCTGCCGGAGCCGCACGCGGGATCCAGCACCACGTCGTCAGCCTTCCGGATGCAAAAGGCGTTGACCACGTCCACCAGGTCTTCATTGGTATAATGCTGGCCGAACTTGTGGCGTTCTTCCGGCGCAATCAGCTTTTGGAAAATGCCGCCCAAAATATCGGTGCGGATTTCCTTGAAATTGAACTGGTACAATTCGCCCAAAACGGAACGCCAGGCATCGGGCGCGAGTTCGTGCCCAAAAATCGCGGGCGCCGCCCAGTCTTCTTGCAGCGGATAAAACAAGGTTTCATAATCGCCGGTCACTTCCATCGCGCGCTGGAACGCCTGGTTGAAATGGGCCAGCAAATCCAGCGGCTGGCCGACGCTTTGGGGGACGTTGATGGGCGGCAGTTCGTCAAATTTGCGGCGGACGGATTCGTAAAACAACAGCCGGTTGGCGAACACATAACAGAGCGTCCGGGCAGCCCGGTCAATCAAATCGCGCCAGACGTTTGGATCATTGCGAATGACCTGCCAGCCTTGATCCTTGGACATCCAGTCTTGAAACCGGCTGTCAAACTTCTTGTCAGTGGCGGATTGCGTGTGGAAGAACTCCGCCGTGAGTCTGACGGGCCACGCGATATGGCTCTCGAAGGCGCGGATGAAAAATTCATCCGGCAGCATTCCCCAATCCGGTTTCTTGCCTGTGGCGATTTCATGGAACTCGGCAAAAAATTCGGCGAGAAATTCCTGGATGCGTCTTTCGACTTCCGGCCGGGAAACGTCTTCCGGATCATTGAGCTCCATTCCGAGCTCAAATTCCCGGACGCGCCGTTCCAGCAACGGCACGTCCCATTTCTTGGAATCAAACAGGACAAATTTGTTGACGTTCCAGGTGAAGAAAAATTCCGCCCCGGCGCCGGACGCTTTACGAGAAGAGTCGTCCACCAAATCGGAGTTGTACGCGTTGCGGCCTTCCGGCGTGCCTGGCAATTTCGTTTCCCCGGCCAGCACCAGCCGGTCTTTCTGCCCGTAAAATCGCAAATCCGAGCGTTTCCGCTTGATGCCCTTGGATTCCTCGATTTCGCAGCGGGTGAGTCCCCATTCCGGATGTTGGGCGAAGAGCGCTTCCGCCCACTTTGCAACGCGGGCGCAAAACGTGACTTCGTGAATCCGGACGTCGCCAATGGCCATGCGCGGAGACTAGCAACCGGGCGCGCTGCGGGCAAGCGGGATGCGCGCGGGATGCGTGCGGGATGCGTGCGGCCCAAATCCTGTTCGTGAATTGCTTGCCATCGGCGGGGCAAAACTTTTTAATGCGTCATGGATTCCCGCGAAGCATTCATTGCCTTGAACCTGATCGAGGGCATTGGGCCGGTGCGCGCCCGATCGCTGCTGGAGCATTTCGGCGAGGCGCCAGAGGTTTTTAAGTGCCAGCAGGCGATTGCGGAGCAGGCGGCGGGATTGGGGCCGGAACAGCAGCCAGCTTAACACCGTAGGGCAGAAAGGCATTGAAATCCGTTAGATTTGCGGTCGCTACTTCCGCCTGCGCCAAAATTGCGGTCGCTGCGACAAGGCAGTCAAACCGTGAGCCTCGTCGCCGCCCAGTCTGGTTGAATAATTCCGCCGCCAGCGCCGCCTCAGCCCGGCCAAACGAGACAATTCGGGACTGCAAAACCGATTCGACCCGCGTGACTTCGATCGGTGTGACCGGGCCATTGAGGAATTCGGTCCAAGCGATGGCGCTGCTGGCCAATGCCTGACCAGCGGCCAGCCATGCGTCCACGTCCCGGGCTTGCGGCGAGCCCTTCACCAACAGGCCAATGAGGTAGTTTGTGTCGAGGTGAATCATGCCGGGCGCCAGTTTTCAGCCGCCAGCCGTTCTTCCCGCACTTCGTTTAGATACCGTTCCGCCTGTTGTGGTGAGAGCCGGGCGTCTGCTTGCAAACGCCGGAGGATCTCGCGCGGCGCCACTCCCTCCTCACCGGTCGGTTGCGCCTTCTGAGCTGGCCGTAATTCCACCACGCCAGTTCCTTTGCGGATTTGGATTTGCTCGCCTGCCAGCGCCAGCTCCACCAATTGGCCCAAGCCCGGAGTTGCTTCTTCCACCGTCAGCAATTTCATGCCTAAAACCTACACCACGCGCGTCGCTTCGCCAAGCGCCAACGGCGCGCTTCCACAAAACGACACAATTGCTTGCCATCGGCGGGGCAAAACTTTTTAATGCGTCATGGATTCCCGCGAAGCATTCATTGCCTTGAACCTGATCGAGGGCGTCGGGCCGGTGCGCGCCCGATCGCTGCTGGAGCATTTCGGCGAGGCGCCAAAGGTGCTGGCCGCCTCCAAATCCGCGTTGCTGCGCGTCCGCAACATCGGCGACGAGCTGGCGGAGAAGATCTCCGGGTGGGAAAAGTCCGTGGATCTGCCCGGCGAATTGAAACGCATTTCCGATTTCAACTGCCACGTCTTGATTTCGTCCGATGAGAATTACCCGCCACTGCTCCGCGAGATTTATGATCCACCGCTGGTGCTTTACGTCAAGGGCGCGCTGACGGCCAAGGACAAGAACGGCGTGGCCCTGGTTGGCTCCCGGATGACCACGCATTACGGCATCGAGACGGCGCGCAAGCTGGCTTACCAACTCGCCTACATGGGCGTGACGGTGGTGAGCGGTGGGGCGCGCGGCATTGACACCGCCGCGCATCAGGGCGCCTTGAGCGGCAAGGGCCGGACGATTGCGGTCCTGGGCACGGGCATCAACCTGGTGGCACCGCCGGAAAACGCGGAATTGTTCGAACGCATCGCGGCCAACGGCGCGGTCGTCACGCAATTTCCCTTCAACCGGCCGGCGGACAAGCAGAGTTTTCCCATCCGCAACCGCATCGTGGCCGGCATGACGCTGGGCACGGTGGTGGTGGAGGCCAACCTGACCAGCGGCGCGCTGATCACGGCGAATTTCGCGAACGAATATGGCCGGCAGATTTTCGCCGTGCCGGGCCGGATTGATTCGCCGCGCAGCAAAGGCTGCCACGACCTCATCAAGAAGGGCGCGAAACTGTGCGAAGGTGTGGAGGACATTTTGAGCGAGTTTGAATACTTATTCCCCGCCAGCAACCGGCCCAAGACCGCCAACGAAACCGGCGTGCTTCCCGCGCTGGACTTGAACGAAAACGAGCAATCTGTCTTCGCCAACGTGAAACTGGAAGAGGAAACCAGCATTGACGAAATCATCCGGGCCAGCGGCCTGCCGAGTTCGGCGGTGAGCGTGGCATTGTTCAGTCTGGAGATGAAGCGGTTGGTGAAACAGTTGCCGGGCAAGCTCTTCGTACGGAACAAATGAGGGTTGCCGGAAGCGGGCGAAACGCGCATATTGAAAGCATGGTTGAGTCAGTGCGGAAGATTGGCCTGATCGAACCGGCATTTTAATTTTAGAAACGCACTTTTGTTCAATGCTTACAAGGCTAAGAGTTTCAGGATTCAAGAATCTGGTGGACGTGGACGTCCACTTTGGACCATTTACCTGCATTGCGGGAGCCAATGGAGTTGGCAAGTCCAATTTATTTGACGCCATTCTTTTCTTGAGTTCGTTGACGGAGCAAACCCTGGCAGAGGCCGCACTTTGTGTTCGGGACGAATCACAAAAGACGGGAAACGTCCAAGGTGTTTTCCATCGGATTGGCGCGGACCATGATCGTGAAATGCGCTTTGAGGCAGAAATGATTCTGCCTAAACATGCGCTGGACGATCTTGGCCAACACGTCGAGGCTTCAATTACGCTGGCCCGTTACGTGTTACGTTTGGGCTTGCGCGAGACAGATTCCCCTCAGCCAGATGCCGGGCCGCTGGAAGTGTTGGAGGAAACCCTGGTGCCGATGCGATTGCGAGATGCTTCCGAACACATTCTTTTTCCAGCGAGCGTGGAATGGCGGGAGTCGGTTTTGGAAGGGCGACGCACCTCCGAGTTCATCTCGACCGAACGACAAGACGACCAGTTGATTGTGCGCATGCACCAAGACGGACGTTCCGGCCGCCTGCTGACCCGGCCAGCCGCAGCCTTGCCTCGAACCATGCTCAGCACGGTTCAGACGGGCGAATACCCAACCGCCCTTTTGGCTCGCCGGGAAATGCAATCATGGCGGTTGCTGCAGCTCGAAAGTTCAGCGCTTCGCCGTCCGGATGAGTTCAGAGCCACACCGCGAATGGGCGCGAACGGAGCGCATATGGCGGCCACTCTTTACCAATTGGCGCGCAAACCTTCTGGCAATGGCCAACCCAACGGCAAATCGTCCGCCGCCCTGTCCGCCGCAGTCTATGCACAAGTTGCCAACCGCCTGTCAACCCTGTTGGAAGATGTGCGTGAAATCATTATTGATCGCGACGAAAGCCGCGAACTTTTTACGCTGCTCGTGCGCTCACGTGACGGGACGCTCCATCCCGCGCGGGATCTTTCCGATGGGACATTGCGGTTTCTCGCCTTGGCGGTCATGGAATTTGACCGGCAATCCGGCGGAGTGCTTTGCCTTGAAGAGCCGGAAAATGGGATTCACCCCCGACGCATCCCCGTGATGCTCCAACTGCTCCAAGATATAGCTACCGACACCGATGAAGCTTGTGACGAAGCCAATCCACTGCGCCAGGTCATTGTCAACACCCACTCTCCGGCGGTTTTTCAACAGGTGCCGGAAGATTCAATTTTGCTGGCGGAATTGGTTGAAGACCTTCACAAAACCAGTGTTTCTGGAAAGGAAAACATCACTCGTTTTTCGAAGTTGCAGTTCAGTTGCCTTGAAGGAACATGGCGGGCAAAGAAAATCAAGTCCCACAGAATTACGGGAAAAGGAAATCTGCTTGCCTACCTCAATCCTTCGGCATCGGAACGTCAAAATCAAACACGGCGCAAGCGGGTGATGGACCGGGAAGATATACAACAACTTTTGATCACCAGGCCAGGGGGAGGATGAGCACGCTTCGTTTTACTCTGGTTACGGACGGGCCGACGGATGCGGTGCTTTTGCATCCATTGCGATGGTTGCTGATTAATAATGGCGTCGTGAGGCCGATTGAGACTGCTTGGGCTGATCTGCGTCAACTGCCGAATCCTCCGACCCGATTGGAGGATAAGATTGCGGCGGCCTTTGACCTTTACCCTTGTGACCTGATTTTTATCCATCGTGATGCCGAAAAAGAACCGCGTTCCAGCCGGATTGATCAAATTCAGCGAGCCATCAAACTCGTGTCCGCCGACTTGTTCAAGGACCGCCCCTACGCGTGTGTGGTGCCAGTTCGCATGACCGAAGCCTGGCTCTTGTTTGACGAAGCCAAAATCCGACTTGCGGCTGGCAATCCGGCAGGCACGATTAGTTTGGCCCTGCCAGCTTCTCAAAAAATTGAGGGACTTCCCAATCCAAAAGAGACGCTCCATAAGCTGCTGCAAGATGCAACCGAGCTTCCATTGAGGCGTTTGAAAAGGTTCTCTCCCGCCCAGGCATTTTACCGGCTGGCTGAATTGATCGACGATTTTGGCCCTCTTCGCCAACTGCCCGCCTTTGTTGCACTCGAAAACGAATTGCAAAGGGTGATTCGAGATGCAGGCTGGGGAGAGCCAAGTTGAATGTCTGACGCTTTTCCTGGCATCGAAAGCCGCCCCGGGGTTTGTGGCGGCGAACTGTGCATTGTCCGCACGCGCATTCCGGTCTGGGTATTGGAGCAGGGCCGGCGGCTGGGCGTTTCCGAAGCTGAACTTTTGCATTTCTATCCGACGCTTCGGGCGGAAGATTTGGCGAAGGCGTGGGCTTACGCGCGCTCGCACCGGGAGGAAATCAGCCGACAATCCGTTGAATAGCGCAGCTATGAATACCCAACGCCGACGATCCTGCTTTTTTCACATTCCAATTCTCCTTGCGGCCTTGGTCGTGATGGCACTGATGGGTGCTGGCGCCGCGGAGCCTGCGCCCAAGCCGATCTTCCCCGGCATCACGCCCGTGTGCTCCGGCCAGAGCTTGACGCATCTCGCGCTGCCGAACACAACGATCGAATCCGCAGTCGTTGATCCCGCCAATCGCATGTGCCTGGTCACGGCCGTTGTCACGCATCCGCCCGCAGGCCCGCTTGTTCGGGGATGCAGCGCACTGCCAACACCGGGCATTGAATTGATGGAGTCCTTGAGGCCAGATGTACTTTGAACGGTTGTTTTCGGAGAATGTCCGGCAGCTTGGCGATCGTGAGCATGATCTCACGGTTGGGCCGCGACAACGTCGAGTTCGTCTGCATGTACGGCTTCAATACCAGCCTGGCCGACGACGTGAAGCGGTTCCGGTTTCTGCGTTCGCTGCCGGGGGCGTAAGTGTTTATGCAGCGCTACCAGCCGGTGCCGGGCGGCCCCGCGCCGAACCTCAGCCGCTTGTTTGATGAGCGCGCCGACGTCCTGCTGGACAAATTGGTGCGCATCATTTTCCGGCAAGACATGAAGAGCATTTTGCGCGAGTAGTTCATAAAATAGCTCGCGCCGATCAGCACAATGCCGGCGGTGAGCCATATGCGGGCGCCGAGTTTTTTCAGCCGGGCGGCGGTCACAGGCATCAGTAACAACTGCGGCGTGCCGCTCGACATGATGGCCACACCGATTTGCTGCGCGTTGTGGCCCGGCACCTTCGTGAGATACCTCGGCCGCAAATAAATGGAGCCGCCCATTGCAAAGCCGAACACCGCGCTGATGACCGCGCCAAGACCGAAATTCCACCGCGGTTCCCATGCCGTGCCATCCACCCAGCCGCACGGTCTTTTTTCTTGACGCGCAATTCATACGTATGTATGATTTGAGTGTGACTGCGAAAATCAAGCCCGCTGGCGACACCGCCGACACTGCCGACCGCCTCTTGGATGCCGCCGAGCGATTGTTCGGAGAACACGGCTACGACGGGGTCGGCATGCGCATGCTCGCGGAGGCCGCCGGGGTCAATCTCGGCGCGGCCACCTACCATTTTGGCTCGAAACAAGCCCTGTACCTCGCAATCTTCCGCCGCCGCTTCCGGCCCATGGACGCCGAACGGCTTCGCCGCCTGCGCGAGGCCGTGGCGCTGGCCCAAGGCCGGCCTCTGTCCGTCACCGTCATCGTTGAGTGTCTCCTGCGGCCGCCGTTCGAATCCGGCCTCGGCAACACCGCCTTCCAGCAATTCCTCGCCCGGAATCTGCTGTTGCCCCCGCTCTTTCTCCACCGGTCCCTGCACCAGGAAGTCGCCCCTACCATGGCCGAATTCGTCGCGGCTTTCCACCAAGCCTTGCCGCAGTTCCCCGAGGATTTGCTCCATCTGCGGTCCATGTTTGCCATGGGCTCCCTCGCGATGTTCTCCACGCACGCCAAGACCATGCCTGGCATGCAGAAGCTTGAAGTCCGCGAGGCCGTATTGCGCGAACTGATCGGTTACGTGACCGCGGGCATGACCAGCCCGGCCGCCACCGACTTCAAACAGCGGCCACCATTGCCCCGCCGCCCGGGTCCCGCCGAAGACTAACGCGGAATTCGGCTCTCCCCAAGCCGGCCGCCATCTTTTTCCATGAATCCCTCACATAATCCGCCCGCTGCTCTGCTGATGCGCTACGCCGCCCTGGCCGGCGTGCTGCTGGCCGCCGCGCTCTGCGGATGCACGATGATGCCTGCCTATCAGCGCCCGCCTGCGCCAGTCGCCCCCCAATTCCCCGGCCTGGCCGTCACCAATGAAAGCCGCGCGGCCGACACTGCCTGGCAGAATTTCTTCGCGGACGAACGCCTGAAGTCGCTAATCCAGCTCGCGCTCAGCAATAATCTCGATCTCCGCGTGGCCGTCCTCAATGTCGAGGAAAGCCGCGCCGAATACCGCGTCACGCACTCCGCCTCCTTCCCCACGGTGGACGGCAGCGGCAGTTACACCCGCAGCCATGCCGGGGGGCTGGACTCGCGCCAGTGGAGTGCCAGCCTTGGCACCACCGCCTGGGAGTTGGATTTGTTTGGCCGCGTCCGCAGCCTCAATCGCCAGGCGCTGGAAAAATATTTTGCCAACGCCGAGGCCCGCTGCAGCGAACAAGTCTCCCTCATCGCGCAAGTCGCCACGGAATATTTCACGCTGCGCGAAACCGAGGAATTGCTTGCTCTGTCCCGCCAGACCCTCCAAACCGTCCACGAATCCTATAATCTGAATAAAGCCACCTTTGACGCTGGCGCCAGCAGCGAGCTCGATTTGCGCGAGTCGGAAAGCCAGGTCCAAACCGCCCAAATCAATGTCATCACCTTCGAACGCCAGTTGGCCGAGGCCAGGAATTATCTCACCCTCCTCCTCGGCCGCTCCTGGCCCGCGGAGCTCCCACCGCCGCGCCGGTTTGCGGATACCAACCTGGTTGCGGACATTCCCGCCGGGTTGCCCTCCGAACTGCTCCAGCGCCGTCCGGATATTCTGGAGGCCGAGCATACGCTGCGCGCCGCGAATGCCAACATTGGCGCCGCGCGCGCCGCCTTCTTCCCCACGGTTGCCCTCACCGCTTCCGTGGGCGCGCAAAGTTCGCAATTATCCCAGCTTTTCGGCGCCGGCACCGGCGTCTGGAACTTCGCGCCGCAAGTCACCGTACCCCTCTTCTCCGGCGGCCAAAACCTCGCCGACTTGGACGCCGCGAAGGTCAGCCAGCGCATCGAAGTCGCCGATTATCAGCACGCCATCCAGACCGCCTTCCGCGAAGTCTCCGACGCCCTGGTGGATGTGAGCAGCTACGCCCGGCAAATCGAGGAACAAGCCGCCCTGGTCTCCACGCAGCAGCGGCGCTACGAGCTGGCCAACCTGCGCTACCGCCAGGGCGACGACACCTACCTGAATGCGCTCACCGCCCAGCAGGATTTGTTTACCGCGCAACAAAGCCTCATTCAGTCACAATTCAACAAGGTCGCCAGCCAGATCTCGCTCTACAAAGCGTTGGGCGGCGGCTGGAAATAACTTAACCGAAAGTTCAAAGAACCATGAATTTGCAATGGAATCACCGCAAACCGGCAGTGCGACTTGGCTGCCATCTTTTTTTGCTGGGCGTGCTGGCTGGCTGTGGATGCAGCGGGAACGGCGGCGTTCCCGCGGGGGGCGGCCCACCGGGAATAGGCATGGGCGGCGGCGCGCTGCCACCGCAAACGGTCGGCATGGTAACGGTTGCCTCCGGCAGCGCGGCGCTGACGGCTGAATTGCCCGGGCGGGTTGCGGCCGAGCGCACGGCGGAGGTGCGGGCGCGCGTCACCGGCATTCTCCTGAAACGCCAGTTCGACGAAGGCGCGGAAGTGCAGGCGGACCAGGTGTTGTTCGAAATTGATCCCGCGCAGTTGAAGGCGGCTTACGACAGCGCCCAGGCAAGCCTCGCTCACGCCCAAGCCACGCGGGATCAGGCGGAAGCTGACGCCAAGCGAAAAGACACGCTGGTGAAAGTCAAAGGGGTCAGCCAGCAGGTTTACGAATCGGCCAAAGCCACGGCGCTCCAAAGCGAGGCTGACGTGCTCGCTGCTCAAGCCTCCCTGGAAACCGCCGCGTTGAATCTCGGCTACACCAAAGTCACCGCTCCCATTGCTGGGCGTATTAGCAAGGCGCTCGTCACCGAAGGCGCGCTGGCCAGCGCCAGCGAAGCGACCAAGCTGGCGGTGATCCAGCAACTCGATCCGATCTACGTGGACTTCACGCAGTCGAGCTCCGACCGGCTTAAACTGCGTCGCGCGCTGGAGGCTGGAAAACTACAGGGGTTGTCCGAAGCGGACGTCAAAATCACGTTGCTGCTGGACGACGGCACCCCTTACGACGCGGTCGGCCGGCTGGTTTTCACCGACACTTCCGTGGACGAAACCACCAGTTCAGTTTTGCTGCGCGGGGAATTTCGCAATCCAAACCAATTTCTGCTCCCGGGCATGTTTGTGCGCGGGCGGGTGGAAATCGCGAAGGCGAACAGCGTTCTGACCGTGCCCCAACGCGGCGTGGCGCGCGATGCTGGCGGCCAAGCCAGTGTGCTGATCGTGAACGCACAAAATCAAGTCGAACAGCGCGACATCCAAACCGGGGCAGCAGCGGGGGACAAATGGGTGGTGACTGGCGGTTTGACCGGGGGCGAGAAAGTGATTGTGGAAGGACTGCAAAAAGTTCACGCGGGCACGACGGTCATTCCCGTGCCGTTCACCAACCCCCCGGCGGCAGAATAAAATTCGCGCATGGCAAAATTTTTCATTGACCGGCCGGTGTTCGCGTGGGTGGTGGCCATCCTCATCATGCTCGCGGGCGTCCTGGCGATCCGGGAATCATCCGTGGCCCAGTATCCCAGTGTGGCGCCCCCGTCGGTTTCGGTTTCCGCCACGTACGCCGGGGCGTCCGCGGAGACGGTGCAAAACACCGTGACCACACTGTTGGAACAGCAAATGACGGGCATTGATAATCT
>Ga0316231_1004187_pt1 | contig 12117 bp, 15 predicted proteins | sample TBH18027metaG_FD_206002 | JGI IMG/M metagenome (GOLD analysis project Ga0316231, IMG submission 206002) | Freshwater microbial communities from Trout Bog Lake, Wisconsin, USA - TBH18027 | ecosystem: Environmental > Aquatic > Freshwater > Lake > Hypolimnion/Profundal zone | place: USA: Wisconsin...
CGGTAGACAAGCAGCCCCGGAACGAGTTTCGCGTCGGGTCTAGCGTTATCTTCGGGATTCCTGGCGGAGCCGGCAAGATTCGCTCCTACCATCCCTGGGGATACCTCAACGACGAGACGGCCTTTCAAGCGGAGGCGGCTGAGTCTTACGATGAAGCGATTGCTGCCTGCCAGAAGATCGTGCTGAACTCCACGGCGGAGGATAGCTGGTACTTCGACTCCAACTTCGACGCGGAGATTGTGACAGAATGAGCACCCCTTTAGAGCTGGCGTTCGCCAAACTTGAAGATATGCCGCCGCAGTCCCGCGCGGAAGTGGTCAAGGGATGCTTCCTGCGCCTGAAGGCCAACGGTCAAAGCATCCTGACCTTGCACTACTCCTCGATCCCCGAGCGCGACCCCGACACTCCCGAGGGCGCGGCCTGGAAGAAGCGGGAGCGGGCGCTGTACTCGTCCGAGGCGGCATGGAAGAAGGAGCAGGAGATTGACCCGCACGCGACCGGCGGCGAGGCGGTGTTCGGTCCCATCCTGTCGAACCCCGACCTGTACAAAACGGTGGTCATCTCGGACCCCTACTGGATGCCGGACCCGCGCTGGGATGTGGTCTGCGGCTTCGATCACGGCAAGACCAACCCCACCGCTCTGCTGAAGGCGTACATCACCCGCGAAGAGATTGACCCCATGACGGGCGCGGTTCGTCCCTTCGATATCTACCTGGCCGGGGAGTATTACTCGATGCGCCGCGGCCCTTCCGCGGCCGAGCCTGAAGGCTGGATGAACAACGTCGACCAGAACGTAGTCGAGATGATGAAGATGCCGGACCTGGATAGGAGCCGCTACATCGTGGCCGACCCGAGCATCTTTGACGACACCCAGGCGCAGTCCAAGGGCAGCTACACCAAAATCTATACCGAGTACAGGAAGGCCGGCTTCCGCTCCATGCGCCAGTACGAGGGCACCCGGTCAGACATTACCTTCGTGGAATGGATGCTCTCCGACTATTGGGGCGGCATCATGCGCGGCCGGCGCCCGCGGCTGTTCATTGTCTGCCGGAACCCGAGCGACAGGCCCCAGCCGGGGCTCCACGCCTACGACTGCCCCAATCTGCTATGGGAACTGAAGCGAGCGAAGCGGGTAGAGATGAACACGCGGCAGTTGCTCACGCGCAACAAGTCCGACGCCCTGGTGGACAAGCAGAACCATCTGCGGGACGCCATGAAGTATCTGACGGGGACGATCCGGCGCGCGGCGGCGCGGCCGCTCCATGAGGAGATGCACGAGCAGCTCGAGGGATACGACCCCACGGCACGCGCCATGCACGCGCGGCATCTGTTCTCTGAGGCGGTGATGAAGGGAAAGATTGACTGGACGGGGAAGGCCACCAACCGCGCACCTGTTATTTCGATGCGCGGCCGGCGCCGGTGAGTCCTGCGGTTTAGCAGATGATCCAGTCGGTTGCGAGCAGGTCGGATTGGGATGCGACCCATGGAACGATCTGGCCGTCTGCCGTCTTCATGTCGATGTGCGGCCGGTAGTTGACTTCTGTGCCTTCGGGGAAGATGCCCAGGAGCGGCTTCCGGTTGACCTTGAAGCGGGAGCCAGGAACGAGAAGCAGGAACATCCCCTTGCCGTTCCATCCTTCCCGTGTGACCATGGCGCCAGCTTCCAGCGCCTTCAATGCCTGCCCAAAGTCGATCGCGTCAGGACTGAGAAGCGTGTACCCCTCCTCGAACGCCTCCGGGGGACTGAAGGAGTGGTAGCCATTGTCATAAAAGACGAGATACCAGCCGGGTAGGGGCGTGGGGCGGTCTTTGATGCTGTGGCGAGTGGGACCGTAGAGGACATCTACGAAGGTGAGAAAAACATCTTCTCCATCCCCTGTTGGAGTAACAATGTCGATCTTGAGCGCCTGCACCTTCTTGTGGCAGCGGTAGCTCGGCATCTCCAGAATTCTCGTTTCTTCAACTTCCATCTGCGTGGACCATCCTTCCTGGTTGATGTGGGTGGCGGGTTTACTGCTTAACTTCCGGCGCGAGAGCGATGATTCCCTCGGTGAGCAGGAGTTGAGCGGCGGCGGAGGCGGCGGCGTTGAGCGCGCAGCGTACAACTTTCAGGGGATCGACGATGCCGGCGGCGATCATGTCCTCGACGTACTCGCCCCTGGAGGCGTCGAAGCCGCCCTTGAACTGATCCCCCTCACCGTCCAGCGGGAACGTCACACGGGTAAGCACGCCTTCAGGATCAACAATTCCTGCGTTCCGCGCAATCTGGAGGAGTGGCTGTGTGATGGCCTCGGCTACGATGAACTCGCCCTCCTGCTTCCCACTGAACTCGTCACGGTCAGTCGGCCAGTTCTTCCCCAGCTTCAGGTGGGCGAAAGCGAGGGCGCTGCCGCCACCGGGAACGATGCCGTCGGCGACGGCCGCGCGCGTGGCGTGGATGGCGTCCTCGACGCGGAACCCGCGCTCCTTGACCTCACCGCCTGAGTTGCCCCCCACCTTGACGACAGCGACCCCACCAGTGAGTGCGGCGAGGCGCTGCTTGGCGCGGTCCTGGTCGGCAGGATGCAGGGTGATGTCCTCGGACAAGGCACGGACCCGAGCAACGTAGGGGTCAAAGTTCTTCTTCCTGTCGTACTCATCCATGGGCAGGCCGGTAATGACCGTCTTCTGCTGCGTGACGACGACCCGCGCGGCGTGGCCGAAGGCGGATCCTGAGAGCTGCGCGTAGTTGTCGCCCTTGGTACCGTCGATCCGCTCGCCCTTGGTGACGAGCGCAATGTCTTCCATCAGGTCGCGCCGGGCCGGGCCCCACGCCGGCGACGTGACGGCTACCACGTTGACGTTGTTCTTGACGCGATTCCCGACGAGCGTACCGAGCGCCTCCGGGTCAATGTCGTTGGCGATGATGAGCAGGGCAAAGGGCTTCTCGTCCTTGTTGGAGACGTTGATCGCCTTCTCCATGATCTTCATTGCCTCGGCCTGGGTGGAGAGGCGGCGGTCGGAGATGAAGACGAGGCAGTTGTCGTAGACGGCGCGGTTGCGGTGCGAGTCGTTGACAAAGAAGGGATGGGCGAGTCCGGAGTCGAGCTGCAAGCCTTCGACCATCTCAAGCTGGTGATTGGTGGACTGGGCGGTGCCGATGGAGATAGCCCCGTCGACGCCTACCCTCAGAACGGCCTCGGCAACCACCTTGGCGATGTCGGCATCTCCGTTGGCGCTGATCTTGGCGACGTGGAAGGCGAGTTCCGGCGTCGTCTCTACCTTGAACTGCTCGAGAATACCACCCTGGAACAGTTTGGACTTCTCGTGATAGGTGCCGACGATGGCCTTGGCTGCCTCACGGATGCCGGCAATGACCTGGACCGGCTCGGCGCCTTTCTCGATGGCTTCGACGCCACCGGCGAAGATGGCTTGAATCAGAAGGGTGGCGGTGGTGGTGCCGTCTCCGGCCTGGTCGACGGCCTGGGCCGCAACCGACTTTGCAACCTCAGCGCCGTAGGACTCGAAGGGGTCACTCAGAACCATCTCGCGCGCTACGGTGACTCCATCCTTGGTGCTGATGATCTGGTTACCGGCGTTGAACAGAACATTGCGTCCCGCGGGACCGAGCGTGATCTTGACCATATCGTTGAGTTCGGTGATGCCGCGGAGCAGCGCAGTACGCGCCGCGTGGCCTTTGAGTGTAATTTTGCCCATTGGTGTGTCTCTCTTTCGTGGTGCGGGTTGGCGGGGTGGAATTAGATGCTGCCGGTGATGTACCCGGTGGTTCTGTCGAACGGCGTCTCGATAACCAGCCCGAGGATCTCGTCTTCGTGGAGGATGGTGTAGTCCACGCCTTCAAACCTGTGGACGTTCCCGGCATAGGCGCCGAAGACGACAAGGTTGCCGCGCTGATATTTGCAGGCGGGAGACTTGCCCCACTCACGGCTTGATGCGTGATAGCTGACTTGCGCGCCGGGCTCAAGGGTGGCATCTCCCACGGCAACGATCCGGCCCTGGAGCGGAGGTTTCTTGTCGTCGGCTTCCCCGCTCAGGGTGATGCCTCCTGTGACGATGCTGGTATCTTCCGCCTTGTCCGGCATGACCCAGTAGCGGAGTCCGTTGGGAATGATTGGGATGGTCTTCAGTTCGGTCATAGACTGCATATTACCCCATTGGTGTAGCGGGTTGAGGTGCGTTGGATTCTTCGTCGATTGCCAGTTGTCCTACCCTCTTGGGGTCGCGGCAGTCTTTGTGACGGACCGCCAGGACCGTGTAGTTGTCGTGGTGATGGATGCGGGCGCCGCAGTCGGAGCAAATCAGCCCCGGCTTGGGCCTGGGTGCCTTGGGAGCCCTGCGGAAGAAGCGGCTAAAGATGTTCAACGGGTTTCTCCTTCTTGTGGATCAAGTGAATCAGTAGATTGGCCTGGGTTGGGGTAAACGAGTCGAGCGTCGGCCAGTTGCGCCGCGCCAGTTCAGCAATGTCGAGCACAGGCCAATGCGTTTTCTCCCATGCCTCTGAAACCAGTTCGCCAAAGGTCATTCCGGCCTCATTCCCTTCTGGTGCATCATCTCGATATGGCAGTGGTAGCAGCCCCCCCGCATCCTGTGTGCTCCCTCGGTGGGCCATCCGAACCGCCGCTTGGCTCTCATGTGGACCAGATGCCACCGCTCGAAGACTGAGCCGTTGTAGGGCAGCGGGATACCCTTGCAGCCAGGAAGTCCCAGCTCGCACCGGCCGCCTGACAGATTGTAGATGAACTCCCGGCGTACTCCCTTCTCGATGTCTGTCAGCTCTCCCCGGCGTATGCCTGGGCGCTTCTTGCGGAGGGGAACCTTGCGACGGAGCGGGGCGCGGTTCATCATGCGGCCCTCCGGCACTCGGGCATCCGTTCGTAGTGCTTCGCCTGGTTGCTGACCGGACTGTGGCAGGACGGGCACCATGAGATGCGAGAGGCAGCGGCAACCTTGCGCGTTCTCTCTGGCACTTCCTGGGGCTTGACTGGCTTGGGCAGTTTGGGCAGCGGGACGCGGGGCGTGGTTGGGGCCATCGGGCGCGCCGGCGCCTTCCTCCGCGCCCTGACTCGCTTATTGGTGCCGAGCTCGATGCGGCGCAGAGCGGCGGGAGAGATGAACTTGATGCCTAGCTTCCTTGCCTGGAACCGCACGGCCTCAAACCCCAACCCCTGCTGGCGGGCAAACGCTGCGCCGGTGATTCCCGGCTGGACTGTCTTTAGCGCCTGTATCTGCTCATCGGTCCAGTGGAGCTGGCGTCCCGGCTTCAACCCCTTGATTCCGATGTGTTGGCGGTGCTCCCGAACTGAGTTCTTTGTTCGGCCGATAACGGTTCCAATGTCTCGGTCTGACATCGTGGCGCTCATGGTGCGCACATAAGAGTCTTCGGCGTCGCTGTAATTTCGCATCTGTGGTTTGCTCCCTTCGTGCGGTTCAGGCGAAGTAATCGCCGTCCTGGTATTCAATCTCCGCATCTGCCTCGAACGACAGTTTGCGGGTGTTGAACCTTCCTGTGGTGGTTCCGGTGGATCCGCCGGTGCGAAGTTTGGCGAGATTCATCTGAACCTCACGCGACATCTTCATGGTTTCCTTCTCGTAGGGGCGGTGCAGGATGAGGCACGCAAAGGCGTCCTCGTACATATTGCCGCTCTCCTTGATGTCGTCGGGGACTGGGGGCTTGTCGCTGAACTCTCTGGCAACCTTGCGGAGCTGGCAGAGCGCGATGAGCGCGGCCCGCTTGTGCTTCATCTTCTTCCGCAACCGGCTGGAGTTTTCGTTGTACCGCATCCGGGTGTCCTTGGCCTTCTCCCCGCCGGCAATCAGGCCGAAGTGGTCAAGCGCGAAGAGAACATCGTCGTCCTTGCGCGTCTCGCGGTCGATGACCCAACAGATTTCGTCAATGTCCATGTCGCCGTCATAGACCTTCAGGTTCCACTCGACGAGCGCGTTGGCGGCAAAGTTGGCGAGCGCGTTCTGTTCCGGGGTCTGCATCCATGGCTTGTTGACCACCACGTTGGGAAGGTCCACGACGTAGGGGATCAAGTTACGCAGGACTTCAGCCTTCTCCATCTCCAGCGAGAGCATCACCACCTTGCGCCCAAGGATGCAGTTGTGAGCTACCCCCTGGACCGCCCAAGGGGTTTTGCCGACGTTGGGCCGGGCGCAGACGAGGGTTATCTTGCCCTGGCGGTAGCCGCCGCCTGTCTTGGCGTCGAACCACGGAATCCCCGAAGGGATGCACGGGCTGGTCCTGTCGCGGTAATCGGCGTTCATGTCCTCCATCACGTCGACGATGAAGCTGGCAACTGGCGCCTTATCTGCCGCGGCGCTCGGCTCCGCCAATTTCTCTACCAGACCGCCAAGGTCGCTGGCTAAATCGAGCCCTGAGTCTTCCTGCGCCTGCGCCCGCTGGATGGTGTTCGAGCACGCGAGCATGAGCCCGCGCAGGAGAGACTTGTTCTTGACGATGTGGATGTACTCGTTGATCGCTGGCCGGCGCGGTAAGCCCTCGGTGAGACTGGCGAGATAGGCTACTCCACCCACGGTCTCAATCTCATGCGTCCTGCTCAGTTCGTTGGAGAGGGTCACGATGTCAACTGCATTTTCGGCGTCTTGCAGGTGCTTCATGGCGCGCACAATGCGCCGGTGGGAGTCGAGGGATAGGTCGTCAGGCCGGAGTGTCCCCAGGATGTCCTGAAGGGCGGCATTGTCCAGCAGGACCGCACCCAGCAGCGTGCGCTCTGCATCTACGGCGGCGGGGAGGCTGCTATCGCGGAGGAGGTCGACAGTCATACGCCGCACACCCCCAGGCATTCGTGCCAGAAGGGGATGCTGGCTTGTCGGTCGTCCTTCTCTTTCGGGTTAAACTCGATGCTCACGAGTGGCTGGCAGGACCGATGCAGAAACATCTCCGCATCCATGTTGCGGTTCACGATGTTGCCCTTCCGTCTTAGGGATTCATCTACGCTCAGAGCGAGCGCCCAGTCCTCGGGGACGGCCTTGACGCGCAGCCACTCGGCGTCATCGTGGAAGGGGCAGTAGACGCAGGCTGAACGGGGAACCTCGTGGGGAACGGCGCCAAACTCGTTAAGCCACGTCTCGCAGGATGCGCGGGTCATAAACCGCTCGATCAAAGGAGCCCGCATTGCGCCAAGGGTGCGGCGTTTCTTGAGGCGGTCAAAGCGGCCGGCTTCATCGAGTGAGATGCCGACGTACTGCACAACCTGGATTGACTTAGGGATGCGCCGGCCGGGAGCGCAGCCGCACAGTTCACGGCGGATGGTGCGCTCGATTACTTCGACCTTGTACTCCTTCGAGCACTGGCGCCGAGTCCGTCCGGACTCGGCCTCCGGGTCGTCGGGGAACATCGTGAAGGCCGGGATCGAGGCAAACCGCTGGCCTGATGAGTTTTCCCCCTTAGCGAGATCTTCGCTGATGCGCCCCCTGGAGCGCACACGGATTGGCGGCCCACCGATGGATTGCAGCCAGCGGAGATGCGCATAGACCGCAACCGGCTCGTCGCCAGTGTCCGCAAAGATGGCGTAATCGCAGCGCAGTTCGCCGCGGCAGGCCATGAGATACAGCGTCGTGGACTGGACGCCTGCGCCAAGGTTGAGAACGTGAATCTCACTCACGAGCGGCTCTCTTTCAAAATCCCGCACGCATCGAGCAGGTCGCCTGGTGTTGGCATGAACCGTGCATCCCGTAGGATCTGGCGATACGCCTTGTTCAGATCCTCGCTGCTTCGGTGTCCCACGGTGAGCACATACGCAGACATGGCGCCGGCGGTGAGATTAACCCGGAACACGTCGGCTAGATTCTGCACGATCTCGCCGCAACTGAGCAGCTTGGGCATTGGCGGCTGCGATGTTTGCTTCTCGGTCGGTGGGTTTTGTTCCACGGCTGATGCCTCCTGTGAGCGGTTGACTGAAGCGGTCGATGGGTCCGTTGGCGTAGTTCGTGACGTATGAAATCCAGCGGGATGGGCGTTGGCTGTGGGTCACTTCGGATTTGAACCTGTGGCGCAGGAATCCGGTGAATTGCTCGACGGTCACGTTCGGGGAGCTGCGGAGGTACATCCCGAGCTGCTTTCCCTCGGCGCCGTCCCAGGGCATCTCCACGCCGATGTTCACTGAATCCCAGTACGCCTTGATTGCCGCCTTGAAAGCGGCATGGCGAGTTTCTGCGAGAGCGGTCTTCGTCGCGTCCCGGCGCTTGTCGCCGGAAGGCTTTTGCTTTTCTTTTGTCTCTGTACTTGTCTCTGTCTCTGTACGTGTGTGGGCTGACCGTGACGGTCTTCGCACGGTGACCGTATCTTTTCCTGACGGTGACCGTAGTGAATTGGTGCGCTCAGCGCTCGCTTGCCTCTTTTCGTAGACATTGCGGGCATCCTGCCAACGCTCAAACTCGGCCGCATTACGCAGATTTGTGGTGCCTTCGACGGGCTCAAACTTGCGCAGGATGCGCGGTCCATGGATGGCCCATAGCTCATCCCCAAGGCCGCTCTTGTCGGCCAGGTCGATGGGGTCATTCGGAACGGTGCAGTCGTCGGTCTGCCATGCGTCAGCCAGGAGGTAGAGGTAGCCGCAGCGCGCGGCGGGGTGCATAGCCTGGACCGCAGGACTGCCCTTGAAGGCGTCGATCTCGAACGGCATCCATCTCTGCCACTTTGCCGGCACCTATCCCCTCCTGAACGAATCTGCTTCGGGACAAGTCACGAAGTGGGCTACGGCAGGAGAATCGCCGGCGGGCATGAGATTGAAGGGCATCTTCTTACCCTTCGGGGTGATCCACCATTCCATCTCCGCGTCACACGCGCGGCAGCGGGAGTGGTTATCGAAGCGGTAGTTAGCTGCTTGTAATTCGTCAAAAGTCTTTGGAAATGCCATTGATTGCCTCTTCGGGCAGTACAAACATGGGTGGAGCAGGATGCACGCGCAACGCTGTCAAGGTGTCAAGTTTGATTCATTTGCTGAGGAGCGCCCCGCGCCCCCCAGGAGGATGGAAGGAGTATGGGGCGCTCGACTCGGCGCGTAGAGTTTGTGTGTCCTGCCAGGACCGCCATCCTTGCAGAACCTCTACGCGCCGGAGAGTATCACCGAGCGCCCCAACTTGGACTACGACGTGGGTTCGCCTTCGGGTTCGCCCTCGATGGGCTCCGCGGGGTCGGTCGTAGTGGGGTCGATGGATTTGGCTGCCTCGCTGACAACGGGGGTCCAGGCGGAAGGCTGAGGGGCCTGCCCGGTCTGGACTGCGAGGATTTGCGCGACGTCAGGGGCCTGCTCCCGCGCGGCTCCGATAATCTCGCGCGTGTAGATGGGGTTCTGGCCGTCACCGTCCGGCTTCTGGAGATTCGGGAAGCTGGATTGGTCGGCCGCGTGTCCCCACACGACAGGAACCTTGCCGTCGATCGCTTCGGGAGCGGAGAAGTGTGGGACGCCGCCGGCGCGTACATAGGCGTCGGCCCAGTGCGGGCTGCCCAGTTTGATCGCGTCGATGGGGTCGGCGGGATAGGCGACGGTGAGGGTGGGGAAGCTGCCATCGGGTTTGAAGGGACTGATCGCCAGGACGTGCGCGACCGCGGATTTCACGTTATGCTGCGTGTCGTAGTAGCTGACGAGGACGGCTTGTCCAACGATGGGGTCATTCTCAATTACTGGGGTCATCGGTAATCCTTCGGGTTGCGGTTGACTAAGTTGCGGTTGCGGCGCGGTGGGCGCCAGGACTCAAGGAGAGTACAGCTAGAGGGATTCGTCTTCCTCTTCTTCTTCTGCGTTTGCATCAAAGAAGGCGCAGTCGCAACCGTCGATTCCGCAACCTGTGGAACCCGGATATTTGGGATCGCCACCATGCTTATCCTCGGTGTGACCGCAGCAGCAGTTACCCATCTCATCTTCGGGGTCTTCCGGTGCGTCTGGATCGTCACCCTTGGGGACGGCCTCATCAAACTTAATCTCCGACTGGGAGTAGACCGCCTCAGTGTGGAACGATCCGTGAAGGTGGTCCCAGGCCCAATCGCGGAGCTGGATGTTGGCGGGGATGTAGGCAACCGCTTGGAGGTCAACCGTGCGCTTCTCGCCGGTGCCTGCTGCTACCACGGAGAATTTGTCGAGGGTGACTCCGGTGACGGAGACGGCAGGACGAATGCCAGTGTCGGCCGTGAAGAACTCCAGCGTCATGCCCTCGTAAAAAATGTTGAGGTTGGTGCGCATGATGGCGCTGGCGTCCTTCGCCATGGTGGTGAAGGCTTCGCCAATGGACTCAGGCATTCCTTGAACGTCATGGTTGAGAAGTGGAAAGCGCAGATCCAGCTTGATGCGCGACGTTTCGCCTGCCCTGTTCCGAAGGTGGGTCCATGCTGCGAGTGATGCAGCCCGGCGCCGGCCCTCGAAGAACTCTTTGATCTTGTTGTTTTCCTTGGCCATGGTGGGCCCCCCTTCTGGTTGTGTGAGTGGATGTTTAGAACGCTGGCAGTTGTTCAAACGCGAGAGCGTTCTGTACCTTCCCGCCGGGCTTCTTGCCGGACTTATTGCGCGGGAAATTCTTCATCTGATTGCCCATGTTGCCGTTGATTAGCACACCCTCAAGGCGTTGCCGGATGTGCGCGGCTGGCCCTTCCATCAGGCTGACAATCAGCAGATACTCCTCGTGCGTAAACTCACCCTTGGCGCGGTTGCATCGCGCGCAGATAACCTGAAGGTTGCTAAGTTCGGGACCGCCGCCGCGTCTAAGTGGCGTCTTGTGGTCTAGCGAGAGACTCATCACGTCGATCAGTGCGCGGCAGTACCCGCAGGGGATAGCTTGCAGGCCAACCTGCTGCCAGAGCCAAGCCTGGAAGACCTTGCGCGTGAAGGGCAGTACATCATCGAGAGGGATGTCGAGCGTCACACCCTTGGGCGCACCTTTCTGGAGTTTCTTCCTCCAGCGGGTGCGGCAGGACTCGAATAACTCATTCGCGCGGCGCGTGACGTGCTCGATGGTCAACATTATTGGACCCTTGTGCTCGATTGCTGTGTGTGTGGAGCGCGGTGGGACGCGAAGGCTTTGTCGCACTGCATCGTGCCTAGAAGAAGCATGAAATCGCGCGGTTGCAGCGTGAAGATGAGTGAGTATATCGAAGACAAAACCCAATCGGTTTCCCCGCTTAGGTGACGCGCGAATACGGCGCTCTCGGGGTCTTTCCCAATCCCCACGGACACGATTACCGATCTGGCGCCCGCCGTCGCGCACTTCTCAGCGAAGGCTTCAATCTTGGCCTTCACTGCCTCCATTTCGGGGCTGAGGACAGGTGAAATGCTCACAGGCTGACCAGCTTCCCGCCCTGGGCTGCGAAGTAGGCCACGCCGGTCTTCTGTGGTGCGTCGGTGCGGTCGTCGGCTACGAGCACGATGGCCTGCTCCAGTGTCCCGGCTGTAATCAACTGACCCAGGCAGGAGAACAAGCGATTGCGCTCCGAGCCGAACAGCATATCGGCCTTGTCGACCAGAACCATGCCGATCTTGGCGTGGGCTGCGATGGCCGTCTGAAGTGCAACGCCGAACATCATGCGCTCGGACCCTGATAGCTCTTTCAGTGGGAGAGTCCCGGCGCTGCCGGTGACGGTGAACTCATAGGGCTCGATGGATAACTCGGCCCGGTATCCCCACACTTCGAGCACGCTGTTCACGCTGGCGGTGAAGGTTGCGATGTGCTGCTGGATTAGTTCGGCCTTGATTCCATCCTTGCCGTAGTAGGCGACTAACTTCTCGAGTGCTGCAACCGTCATGCTCGCCGTTTCGCGGCGCTTCAGGGACTCATCAACCTCGGCGCGGATCGCATCATAGCGGAGGGCTGGCGCAAGATCCCTCTCTAACTCGGCTATGTAGCGGTTCACTGCATCAATCTCAGCGGTGGATTCAGGGGCATCCTCTTCCTTAAGGCTGGCCTCGATCTGTGCGGAGAGATTGCGCTGCTTCTCTTTGCAGTCGGCGAGCGTGGCGACCGCTCCCGCCAGTTCGGTTTGAAAGAGGGCCTTGCGTGCGGTTGCTGATTTGTGAGTTGCTACGGCATCCTCAGCCTCTTCGATGTTGCCCAGGGCCTTCTGTTGGCGCATCACTTCGCGCTGAGTCTCGGCTATGCCGCTTG
>Ga0316231_1004189_pt1 | contig 12112 bp, 11 predicted proteins | sample TBH18027metaG_FD_206002 | JGI IMG/M metagenome (GOLD analysis project Ga0316231, IMG submission 206002) | Freshwater microbial communities from Trout Bog Lake, Wisconsin, USA - TBH18027 | ecosystem: Environmental > Aquatic > Freshwater > Lake > Hypolimnion/Profundal zone | place: USA: Wisconsin...
AAGGACGAATAGGTTCTAGGCAGCTATCCTACCCCTTGGGTAGGATTTTTATTTTCCGGCGTGGAATTCTACTATCAGGATGGTGATAGTATTGCAAGAATTTCAGATAAACACTCCGGCGGAGGGGTTTGTCGACATTACCCGCAAGGTGGAGGCGGCGCTGCAGGAAGCCGGTGTCCAGAGCGGCGTATGCCTGATTTTTGTACCCCATACCACCGCAGGGATAACCATCAATGAAAACGCTGATCCTGACGTAGTGACCGACATGCTGGCAGGCCTGGACAACATAGTGCCACGGCTGGATTACCGTCACGCCGAAGGTAACTCGCCGGCCCATATCAAAGCGTCCCTGCTGGGGTCGTCGGTCACTGTCCCGGTGAGGGATGGCCGACTGTATCTTGGTACCTGGCAGGGGATATACCTGTGCGAATTCGACGGTCCGCGCCGGCGAACGGTGGCCGTCAGCTGTATGGAGGCTCCCTGATGCCTGTAGTGGTGTGCGAACTCGAATTATTTATTCCCGGGGCCAATTCCCTGAAGTCTAAGCGACAAGTGGTAAAGAGCGTCATCGAGCGGATCAGGTCCCGCTGCAGCGCCGCGGTGGCTGAGACCGGCTTTCAGGACACCTGGCAGCGCGCGGCGGTTACCGTGGCCGTGGTAGGCGGCAGCCGGGTAATTCTCGATAGCCAGATCAACCTGATGCGCAAAATCCTTGATGACACGTCGGACGCCGAAGTGACACGTTTTGAAGTCGAATACATATAACGTCCCCTAAGGGGGACAGACTGTTGTCAGGGGGCTACCTGATGGTTTCGGGCCACTGACTGGGATGGAGAGATTCTAATGGATATTGTTTTGGTTGAACCGGAAATTCCGGGTAATACGGGCAACATCGCCCGCTTGTGCGCAGCCACGGGGTGCCGGCTGCATCTGGTGCGGCCGCTGGGATTCTCCACCGAGGATCGTTATCTGAAACGGGCGGGTCTTGACTACTGGCACCTGGTGCAGGTGGTTTATCATGACAACTACGCCGCTATGGAAGTCGCCCTTGCCGGGCGCAATTTCTATTTTAATTCCACTAAGGCCGATAAGTCCTACGCTGAGGTGCAGTATACCAGGCAGGACGTCCTGGTTTTCGGCAAAGAAACGGCTGGATTACCGGCAGTTGTTCTGGCGGCCCATCCTGACCGCTGCGTAAGAATTCCCATGCTGCCTGACGCCCGGTCGCTTAATCTGTCGAACGCCGTGGCGGTGGTGGTGTATGAAGCCCTTCGCCAACAAGGCTTTGGAGGCTTGTCCTGAAGTGATGAATACCGGAAAAGACTTTCGCAGGAGTGATCACATGGAATACGCACAATTTGGCCCTGGCGGTAACCCTGAGGCTTTTTACCAGGAGGGGCACAAAGCGTCGCTGGATATGCCTGCCTGGCTGGCGGGGAGGAAGCTGGGCGCTTATGAGTACCAGTGCAGCCGCGGCGTCACCATCAGGGAAGAAACGGCCCGGGCTATCGGCGAGGAGGCGCGGGGGAACGGGGTCAGGCTGAGCATCCACGCTCCCTACTACATCAACCTGGCGACCCAGGATGAAATTATCGCCGACCATACCTGCCAGCATTTCCTGAAGTCGCTGCAGGTCGCACAGTGGATGGGGGCCGACCGGGTCGTCTTTCATATCGGGGGTCCGGGCAAACAGTCCCGGTCCTTCGCGATGGCGCGGGCTAGGGACCTGTTCGGCTCGATCCTTGAGGAAGCTGGTCGGCAAGGGTTGATGGATAACGTATACTTGGCGCCAGAGACGATGGGCAAGCAAAACCAGCTGGGAAATCTGGAAGAAGTGGTCGATTTTTGCAAGCTAAGCAAACAGCTGCTGCCGACCATTGATTTCGGTCATCTTCACGCCGTTACCGGCGGGCAGTATACGACCCGGGAGGAATGCGCCGCGGCTTTCGATCTGGTGGCTGAGGCGCTGGGGGAAGAAGTCGCCGCCAAGGTGCATATCCATTTTAGCAGGATTGAGTTCACCAGAGCCGGTGAAAAAAGGCACTGGACCTTCGGCGATGAGTACGGTCCGCCCTTTGAGCCGCTAATGGAAGTGATCGCCCAGCGGGGGTATGCGCCACGGATCATCTGCGAATCGGCCGGCAGCCAGGCTGAGGATGCGAAAGCCATGCAAGATTATTATCTGTCACTGCTCCGAGCGGTGCAGTGATGGCAGCCCTTTTCCGCCGGTGGCCCGGGAAGATAACGGGTATTAAACCGCCTGGCAGGAATTGCTGGTAATATTATGGAATATACAATATCTTGGATGCGGGACACCCTTTATCCCGGCCGAAGTGTTCGCCGGGGCGATGTATGAAACAGGTGGCGGTCGCATAAGATAGCTGTATAAATGGAGGAATGAGCATGATTTACGATAGGGCCCATGAACTGGCTCGGGCGCTAAAATCATCGGCAGAGTACCAGGCCTTTCTCAAAGCCAAGGAAGCACTCGCTCCGGATGGTGACGCCAAGAAAATGGTACGGGACTTTCTGATGAAAAAGGCTGAACTGGAATACGAAGCCCTGAGCGGCAAAAGCGAAGATAAAGCCAAAATCGAGCAACTGCAACGGATGTATGAGCTGCTTGCCCATAGCAGCAAAGCCCGTGAATTTATGGAGGCACATACCCGGTTCCAGCGGATTATGGCTGATGTGTCCAAAATTATTGGCGAAGCAGTCGCCGAAGGACTAGATCTTTTTGCAAAAGATTAGCCTGAATGTGAAAGAAGAATTTTTGGAAAAACTGCAGGACATTGTTGCCGCGCCCCGGCTCTTGGTGGATGAACCCATGGCCCGGCACACCACTTTTCAAATCGGCGGACCGGCCGATTATCTTGTGCTGCCTGCTTCAGCCCAAGAGGTGGCTGCGGTTTGGAAAACGGCTGTGGACTACGGAGTACCGGTGATTGCTCTGGGAAATGGCTCCAATGTTCTTGTCCTTGACGGCGGTATTCGCGGTTTGGTGCTGAAAATGGGAGAAACCATGAGCCAAATCAGGCAGGTCGGCACAAAGGTTATCGCCGGAGCCGGAGCCGTGCTGGGCGATGTCGCCCGTTTCGGGGCCCGCTGCGGTTTGAGCGGCCTGGAGTTTGCCGTCGGCATTCCCGGCAGTATTGGTGGAGCGGTATTCATGAACGCCGGCGCCTATGACGGAGAAATCGGCAACGTTGTGGCCGCGGTGAACGCCGTCTGCCCCCAGTGTCGCCAGAAGCGGTTTTCCCACACCGAGATTCGGTTTAGCTACAGGCACAGTATTTTTCAGGACAACGGCTGCATTATCTGCGAAGTGGAACTCAACCTCAGGGAAGGCGAAAACGGAGCCATTGAGCACAGGATGGGGGATTACACCAGTCGGCGTGAAGCCAAGCAACCTATTGAGATGCCCAGCGCCGGCAGCACCTTCAAACGGCCTCCCGGTTTCTTCGCCGGTACCCTCATCGAACAGGCCGGTCTGAAAGGCCTCCGGATCGGCGGAGCCCAGGTTTCCGAAAAACACGCCGGCTTCATCATCAATGTCGGCGGCGCCAAGGCCACTGACGTGCTGGCTCTGATCAGCGAGGTTCAGCGGCGGGTGAGCGAAAAGTTCAATGTCAAGCTACAGCCGGAAGTCCAGATACTAGGTGAAGAATAGGCCCCGGGCTCATCAGGCTGTCGATAAAGGCCCATCTGCGTTGTACCCGTAAAGGGCAGTCCGCATTTCTAAGCGCTTCATCCCAGCAGACATAAGCAAACACACAACATTAAAGACGCTGTGTGCCTGTTTAAAGCGCAAGAAATGCGCACTCACAACTGCGTTTGCTTGCTAGCGTACAGCGAGTACGCGTCGCGGCGCAAGCCTCGTCGTTCCTAGAATATGGACCTTTCTCAACAGCCTTTGGCTTTTTCATAAAAAGGCTTGCTTGCCGACACGCTGAGGGGCCCTGCGGGGTCCTTTTTTAATGGAGGATAAATCAGGATAAATGTGGAATGTTATCGATAGTCAATCTCAAAGCAGCAAAGGAGCGGAAAGGTATGCGATTAACGTTTCTCGGGGCCTCGATGATGGTGACAGGCTCTTCTTATCTATTGGAAGTCGGGCAGCGAAAAATCCTGGTGGACTGTGGAATGTTTCAAGGGTCGAAGGCGACTGAAGCCCTGAACCGGCGTCCCTTTCTGTTCGATCCCACCGCGATTGACGCCGTCCTTTTGACCCATGCCCATATCGATCATAGCGGTCTGTTGCCCAGGCTTTGCAAGTCGGGTTTCAAGGGCAAAATCTATACAAGCAAAGCCACCACCGATCTGTGCCGGATTATGCTGGCTGACAGCGCCCATATTCAGGAGTTTGAGGCTGAAAGAGACAACCGCAAGGGGAAGCGGGCCGGCAAAATTACGGTGGAGCCTCTGTACACGGTGGCTGACGCCGAGTATTGCCTGCTGCAGTTTCACCCTGTTCCCTATAATGAGCTGTTCGAGATATTCCCCGAGTTCCGGGTCAAACTTGATGACGCCGGCCATATTCTCGGGTCATCAATCATTGAAATCTGGCTCAGTGAGAATGATAAAACCGCCAAACTGGTCTTTTCCGGCGACCTGGGCCGCCCAGATCAGCCGATTATCAAAGATCCAACCTATATCGATGAAGCCGACTATATCATCATGGAAACCACCTACGGCGACAGGGTTCACGAGCACTACGACCAAATGGACGCCCTGGCCGGGATTATCAACGACACCGTCAAACGCGGCGGCAATATCGTCATTCCTGCCTTTGCCGTGGGCCGGACCCAGATTATCCTCTACTTTCTCCATCAATTGCTTAAAGCCGGTAAGATTCCCGACATCCCGGTTTTTATCGACAGCCCGCTGGCGATATCGGCCACCGATATCTTTATGCATAATCCCCAGGAGTTTGACGTCGAAGCCTATGATATGGTCTACAAGCAGCAGGACAACCCGCTGCGGCTGCCTCACCTGAACTTTACCCGGACTTCGGATGAGTCCAAGGCCATCAACCTGCTGGACGAGCCGGTGATCATCATTTCGGCCAGCGGCATGGCCGACGCCGGGCGTATTCTCCACCATCTCAAACACAACCTGTGGCGACCGGAAGCCAGCATCCTGTTTGTCGGCTACCAGGCTCAGGGCAGTCTGGGACGGCGCCTGCTCGAAGGCGCCAAGCGGGTGAAGATCATGGGCGAGGAGATCAGCGTCAAGGCGAAGATCCATAACATGGAAGGGTTTTCCGCCCATGCCGACCAGCAGCAGCTGCTGAACTGGCTGGAGCATCTGAAAACACCGCCAGCCAATATTTTCCTAGTCCATGGCGAGCACGAAGCTGCTGAAGTTTTCGCCAAGGTTGAGCAGGAGCGTCTCCATATCCCGACCTATATACCGCATTACGGCGACAGCGCGGTAATTGACGGGCGGCAGTTCTCTATCGTAGGCAGCTCCATTACGCTGGTCGATCCGAAGATGCAGCAGCTTCACGAATATCTCGAACAGTTGGACAGCGACTATATGGAATTGAAGAGACAAATCGAGCAAATCGCCGCCGGCGGGGACCAGAAGCTGCCCGAAATCCTGGAGGGTGTGGAAAAGGCCGGCAAGTTCATCCGCAAGACAGCGGAGATTATTGGCAACAGCAAGTAATTGTTGTATAATATAGTGAAACAGACATGACACTAAAAAGGATGCATGGCAGTGCCGCATCCTTTACTGTTTTTTGAGATTATAGGAGGTTAAGACAATGCAACGCGAAGATCTACGTAACATCGCTATTATCGCCCACGTCGACCATGGTAAAACCACTCTGGTGGACGCCATGCTCCGGCAAAGCGGGGTATTTCGCACCAACGAACATATCATCGAACGGGTCATGGATTCCAACGACCTGGAACGGGAGCGGGGCATCACCATTCTGGCCAAAAACACGGCCATCATGTACGGCGGTATCAAAATCAATATTGTGGATACTCCGGGTCACGCCGATTTTGGCGGCGAGGTGGAACGGGTACTCAACATGGTTGACGGCGTTCTGCTCCTGGTGGACGCATTCGAAGGGCCTATGCCTCAGACCAAGTACGTGCTGCGCAAGGCCATGGAGCAAAACCTGCAGGCGATTGTGGTCATCAATAAAATCGACCGGCCCGACCAGAGGGTGGAAGACGTCCTGGATGAAGTGCTGGAACTGTTCATCGAGCTTGAGGCCAACGACAAGCAGCTGGATTTTCCGGTGGTTTACACTGCGGCCAGAGAGGGTATCGCCAAGATGAATATGGCTGATGCCAATGAAAACCTGAAACCTTTATTCGATCTTTTGGTTAAATCCATCCCTATGCCCCAGGGCGACATCGAAGGGCCGCTGCAGATTATGGTCACCACCCTGGATTATGACGACTATGTCGGCAGGGTCGCCATCGGTCGGGTCATGCGGGGCCGGGTTGCCGCCGGACAAACGGTGTCCATCCTTAACGGCGAAACCATAGTCAAGACCAAGGTAGGCAAGCTGTTCATCTACGAGGGGCTGAAACGTACTGAGGTAAAAGAGGCGGCGCTGGGCGACATCATTGCCATCACCGGCCTTGACAATATCAATATCGGCGAGACCATCGCCGACGCGGAAAACCCAGAGGCACTGCCGACCATTCATATCGACGAACCGACCCTGGCGATGACGTTCAGCGTCAGCAACGGCCCCTTTGCCGGCAAGGAAGGGCAATTCATTACCACCCGTCATATCCGCGACCGCCTGTTCAAGGAGGTCGAGACCAATGTCAGTCTCAAAGTGGCGGAAACCGGCAGTGCGGACTCCTTCGAAGTCATGGGACGGGGCGAACTGCATCTGGCGATTCTCATTGAGACCATGCGCCGGGAGGGCTATGAATTTCAGGTCGGCAAGCCCAAGGTAATCTACAAGCACATCAACGGCAAGCTGTGCGAACCGCTGGAGTTTCTTACCATTGATGTACCCCAGGATTTCATGGGGACAGTTATGGAGTCGCTGGGAACACGGCGGGCCGAACTCATCAATATGCTGGAACTGGCCGGATATCTCAGGATGGAGTTTGTCATTCCCGCCCGGGGTCTTATCGGCTTTCGCTCCGAGTTTCTGACCAATACCAAGGGCAACGGCATCATGCACCATGTCTTTCACGGCTACGCCCCCTATAAAGGCGACATCCAGGGACGGAACCGCGGCGTGCTGGTGGCCTTCGAATCCGGTGATACCACGACCTACGGCATTCACAGCGTCCAGGACCGTGGTGTTATGTTTGTGGTGCCAGGTCAAGCGGTGTATGAAGGAATGATTGTCGGCGAAAATTCCCGGGAAATGGATATGGATGTCAACCCCTGCAAGAAAAAACACATCACTAACATGCGCTCCAGTTCGTCGGATGAGTCGCAGCGGCTTACGTCGCCTCGCATTCTCAGCCTGGAGCAGGCACTGGAATATATCAATGATGATGAAGTTGTGGAAGTCACCCCCAAGACCATCCGCCTGCGTAAAGCTGTGCTTGATCGCCAGATGCGGGCCCGGGAAAGGAAGAACTCCCTTACTGGTCAGGAAGGAGAGTAATCATGTTCTCTCAAGAGGGTCTGGCTGTACTCAAGGCCCGTTATTTGCGGCAGGACGAGACTCCGGCTGACATGTTCCGGCGGGTGGCGTCCCACGTCGCCCTGGGCGAGGAGCTGCACGGCGACGATGCGGCCCAAGCCGAGGAAGAATACTATCAATTGATGTCGGAACTGATCTTCCTGCCCAATTCGCCGACCCTTATCAACGCCGGCAGGGAACGGGCCCAACTGGCGGCTTGTTTTGTGTTGCCGGTGGAAGACACCCTTGGCGGTATTTTTGAGACCCTTAAAAACGCCGCTCTGATTCATCAGAGCGGCGGCGGAACGGGTTTTTCCTTTTCCCGGCTGCGATCGCGCGGTGAGAGAGTTGCCAGCACTGGCGGCGAGTCCAGTGGGCCGGTGTCGTTTATGCATATCTATAACGCCGCCACCCAAGTGGTCAAGCAGGGGGCGGTGAGGAGCGGCGCCAATATGGCGATTCTGCGGGTCGATCACCCTGATATTGAGGAGTTTATCACCGCCAAAAGGCGGCATGATGTCCTGAATAACTTTAACCTGTCGGTGGCCATCACCGATGGTTTCATGAAAGCGGTGGAAGAGGACGGGCCCTTTGCTCTGGTCAGTCCCGCCGACGGCCGGACGGTAAAAACGGTGAAAGCCCGGCAGATCTTCTCGCTGCTGGTACGGCTGGCCTGGGAAAATGGCGAGCCAGGCCTGTTCTTTCTTGACACTGTCAACCGTTTCAATCCCACCCCTGAGCTAGGCGTGTTTGAAGCTCCCAATCCCTGCTCGGAACAGCCTCTGCTTCCCTATGAATCCTGCGTTCTGGGTTCCGTTAACCTGACCAAACTCATCAAAACCCTTGGCAAGGAGCGCGAAATCGACTTCGACCGCCTGCGGAGCGTTGTGCGGACAGCGGTGCGCTTTCTTGACAATGTGGTGGATGTAAACGATTATCCCCTGCCGGAAGTAGCCGAAGCTACCCGCCGTACCCGGAAAATCGGTCTTGGCATCATGGGTCTGGCGGAAGTGTTTATTATGCTGGATATCCCCTACGCCAGCCAGCAGGCGACCGAGCTGACAGCCGAGATCCTCCGGTTTATAACCGCTGAGGCCAGGGCGGCCTCCGGCGAACTGGGCCGCCGGCGCGGCAGTTTTCCAGCCTTCGCTGGCAGCATTTTTGCCGCTGACGGCTGGGAAGCCATGCGTAACGCCACAGTGACCACCATCGCTCCCACCGGAACCATCAGCATCATCGCCGGCTGTTCCAGCGGCATCGAGCCGCTGTTCGCCCTGGCCATGTCCCGCCGGGTTTTGGAGGGACAAGTCCTGGTCAGCTCCAGCCAGGTCGTTCTTGACTATCTTAGCGAACGTAACCTGTTTACAGAAGAGGTTAAGTCTTTGATTATGGCCCAGGGCGGTGTTGAGACATCGGCCTTGCCGGAGAAGGTCAAACAGGTTCTGTCGACGGCCCATGAAATCACCCCCTACTGGCATGTAGCCCAACTGGCAGCCGCCCAGCGGTTTATCGACAACGGGGTGTCGAAAACGGTGAATATGCCCTATGACTCCAGTGAGCAGGATGTCGCCCATATCTTCCGCCAGGCCTATGCCAGCGGCTGCAAGGGAATTACTGTTTACCGCGACGCCAGCCGCTGTCAGCAGGTGCTGACCGGTGGTACAGCGGTATGTGACGATTGCGGGTGTAGTCTGTAAATCCATATCTTGACATAAAACCAAGTGGTTTTGCCGAATTTCCTAGCTTCTTACAAAAAAAATTACAAATTTACCTTAATTATGCAGGAAACTACAAGCAGTTGTCGAATGTTTACCAGAAATTGATTAGTTTTTCTTGTTATGTTAAGGAGGTGGGAAGCTTGACTTTTGGTCTTATTGATAAACTTACGAATTTTTTGATGCCGGTGGAAGAGACTGAGCCGCCGGAGCATAACGGCCCGAGTGACCGGCGGGCGTCGCTGAAGGTTCATTATCCGGCAGCTCTCAAGGTCTATATAGCGACTCCCCAGACCTTTGATGACGTGCGGGCTTGTGCCGACTGCCTGAAAGCGCATGTCGCCGTACTGATCAATTTTGAAGATGTCGATAGTGTCACTCAGCAGCGCATCGGCGATTTTCTAAACGGCGTCTGCGTGGTCACCGAAGGCACCACCCAACGGGTGTCGGACACAGTCACGCTCTACGTCCCGATCAATGTCGATGTAAATAAAGAACTCTACGCCTATTCCGTCCCTACCTATGTCAAACGGAAGAAAGAGTCATGATATTTAATTGTGCTTGTAGCGAATAGAGGCGGTAACCAATTGAATAAAGTCGGTAACTGACTTCTGCAAATAAAGCTTCATATTTTAATTATTACGGCCAAGGCGGATAATGCTTATTATCGCTTTGGCTATTATATTGATTTGAGGGCGTAATCCCACAGCTGGAAAGCAATCCGTTATGAATGTGAGTATTCGACTTCCCTTGCTGTCACCATGCAAATCCAGAGGAACCTAAACCCTGTTGTTACTTGAAGCTCACGATTGCCATTTGGCAAACGTGAGCTTCGTTTTTTGTGGTGCCAAAGATGGTTTTTTTACACTTTTACCCTATATAACCTGACTGATTTCTTGGAGAAAGCGACCATAATTTTTTTTTATTGCTTCATAAAAATCATGGCGATAATTTTTGGATTCCTAGCATGTATTGGCCATTATTTGTCGAATTATGTTGAAAAATAATTCGATGTTAATACAATGGAGGACAAATCTATGCAAAGGTTACCTATTATTACTCAGTTAGGAAGCATGTTCGGTATTACCATTATCCTTTTTGCGTGCTTGCTTTGGTATTCTCTGAGCGTATTTAATTCCACATCAGATGAGTATGAAGGTCTGATTAATCATACAGCTATGAGGACGGTTGCCATTGAAGCATCTCAAGATAATTTTCACAGGGGAATTGCGGATTTAAGGGCTTTCCTTCTCTATGCTGACTCAAATTCAGAACAGAACTCTTTGAGAGAATTACATGAGAGCCTAGAAGCTGTGAAAAAGTTTGTGCCTCCCACAAAAGCCAAACAAATCAAAGATGAAGCAGAAAAATTGCAAGCCTATATAAAAAGTTATATGGGCACTGTTCAGCATGTAATCGATGCCAAAAAAGCGAACGACCCTAATATAAACTCAATTTTAAGTGAGGCAAGAGCGAAGGCGGAACAAATAAACAAGCAGTTTGATATAGTTTTAGAGCTGCAATTGAAATCAATGAATCAAAATGCGAAAAACCTTTCGGCGAAACAGGACCGTGCCTCAGTGATGATACAGGTTATTAATGGGGTAGTGATTCTTCTTTCGATTATCATTGTGGTCCTATATAGTCGCAACCTCGCAAAAAGGCTGAATCATCTTAAAGGCGAGCTACTGGAAGTAACAGCCCTTGACTTATCCAGACCCGATGTCCAACCGACTCGTAATGACGAGGTAGGCGATATGGGGATAGCGATTATAGCTATGAAGAAAGGACTAAAGAACATTGTCAATCATCTGCATGAAGATGCCGATGCGTTAGCTGCCTCTGGTGAAGAAATGTTGTCTACCGTGGAAGAGCAGCTTCGGACCTCTGAAACAATCGCCAAAACAACGAATGAAATAACTACTGGAGCAGTACAAAATACCCACCATATTAACGACATATCCGCTATCATCCAGGAAGTTTCGGCGAGAACTCAGGAGATGAATGCCAATTCACACGAAGTATCAAAAAACACCAGCAATGCTTTTAGTGAGGCAGAGCACGGGATGGACCTTATCCGAAACGTAGTTACTCAAAATGACACGATAGCAAACTCTATGGAAGGGATATCGGCTGTTGCCAGATCTTTAGTAAGTGGCTCAAATGAAATACAGGAGATTGTGACAGTTATTCACAGTATTGCTGCCCAGACAAATTTATTGGCCCTCAACGCCGCGATTGAAGCGGCACGCGCTGGAGAAGCTGGTAGGGGCTTTGCTGTTGTTGCAGAAGAAGTTAGGAAACTCGCGGTACAAAGCGCAGAAGCCACAAGTAACATCCAGGAGATTATCGGGCGAATGACGACAGACATTGGCATTGCGGTAAGCACCGTGAATGAGGCGAATAGTAAGGTAGCAGATGGAAAAACGGCAGCCAGAGAAACGGAAGAGGGCTTTACTGGCATCATGGAGAAGCTTGGGCGAGTCAATGGGGGCATTGAACAAATATCAAGAGCTATTGAGGAAACGGCCAAAGGTATGCAGTCTGTAGTATCAAATGTGCAAAATATCAGTGCTGTGGCTGAAGAAACATCTGCAAGCACAGAAACCGTTGCGGCTGCGACCGAAGAGCAAAGTGCCAGCCTCAATGACATCGCAAGCAACGCCGAATCGTTAGCAAAAATGGCGACGAATTTAAACGATGTTATTAGAAAGTTTAGAATCTAGGTATCTTTGCCAAAGCTAGCTGTATTTTAATTTTTGGATACTCGAGGATAACAGAG
>Ga0316231_1004196_pt1 | contig 12095 bp, 8 predicted proteins | sample TBH18027metaG_FD_206002 | JGI IMG/M metagenome (GOLD analysis project Ga0316231, IMG submission 206002) | Freshwater microbial communities from Trout Bog Lake, Wisconsin, USA - TBH18027 | ecosystem: Environmental > Aquatic > Freshwater > Lake > Hypolimnion/Profundal zone | place: USA: Wisconsin...
CCGACCGGGTTGAAATGCCCCGAGTGCAAGAAAGGCCTCCTCAATATCACCGAAGGCCGGCGGGGCGAATACCTGACCTGTGCGCGCTACCCGAAGTGTAAGTTTTCCAGCGACTTTTCGCGTGCGAATGACGAAATTCAAATCGTCGAAGCCGAGAAGACCGGGGTTGTCTGCGAGAAGTGCGGCTCGGAAATGGTGTTGCGCATGGGCAAGCAGGGCGAGTTCCTCGCCTGCTCGAAGTATCCCAAATGCAAGACGGCCCTGAATTTTTCGCGCGATGCGACCAATCAAATCGTGCCGGTGCGCGCGGTGGACACCGGGATCGTCTGCAAGAAATGTGGCAAGCCAATGGCGATCAAGAATGGTCGCAATGGGGAGTTTCTCGCCTGTACCGGCTACCCCGATTGCAAGAGTACGTTGAATTTTACGCGGGATGAACAGGGCAATTGCAAAGCGGATCTGGGCGCCGCGACCGGCGTGACGTGCAGCAAGTGCAGCAGCCCGCTGGTCATCAAGCGCGGGCGGCGGGGCGAATTTCTGGCCTGCAGCGCCTATCCCGATTGCCGGAACGCAATGCCATTCGAGCGGGCGGCGGATGGGACGATCATCCCGAAACCGAAACCCGAGATCGTGTTGCCGGAATCCGTCGCCCAATTTATCGCGACCGCCAAATGCGACAAGTGCAGCAAGCCGATGGCGCTGAAACAATCGTTCGGGCGCTTCTTCCTGGCGTGTTCCGGCTATCCGAAATGTAAATCCTCCGGCAAATTCCCGCCGGCCATTGCTGAGGCACTCAAAGCGGTGACGCCGAAACGGGAGCCCAAAGCGGCGCCGGTCTTGACCGAGCATAAGTGCGACAAGTGCGGGGCGCCGATGGCGATTCGATCCAGTGCACGCGGACCGTTCCTCGGTTGCTCCGGTTATCCGAAATGCAAGAATGCCCAACCGTTGCCGGATGAAATCAAGGCGCAACAGCCGGCGGTCATGCCGCAAGCCGCGCCTGAGCCGACCGACGAGAAATGCGATAAATGCGGCCAGCCAATGGTGAAGCGGCAGGGGCGGTTCGGGGCGTTCCTCGGTTGCTCCGGGTACCCGAAGTGCAAGAACCTCAAGAAAATCGCACCCGCGAACGCGTAGCTGACGCGCTGACGGATGGGTTCCTCACCTATCTTCGCGCCGAGCGCGATGCGTCGCCGCTGACGCTCCGCAACTACGCGGCCGAAATCGAAGCCTACCGGGCCTGGCATGACGCCAAAACGCAACCGCCACTGGAGTGGTCGCGGGTGGATGCCTTTCAGGTTCGCAGTTATCTCGTCCACCTCAGCGAGGACCGCTATGACCGCGCGACGATTCATCTAAAAATGTCGGCGTTGCGCAGTTTTTTCCGGTGGCTGGTCCGATCGGAACGGATGAAGCAAAATCCGGTCGTCGGCCTGACAATGCCGAAGTTACAGCGCAAACTCCCGAAATTTCTGACAATCCAACAAATCGATGCGCTCCTCGACGCGCCGTTGGCCGACAAGAAACCGGACAGCCAGCTCGCCGTTTGGCGCGACAAGGCGATTCTGGAAGTGCTCTACAGCGGCGGCTTGCGCATCCACGAACTGACCGGCTTGAACGACGACGATCTCGACGTGCTGGGCGAAGTTGTGCGGGTGCGCGGCAAGGGGAAAAAGGAGCGGTTGACGCCGCTCGGTGCGCCGGCCATCGCCGCAGTGCAGAAATATCTGGAACTCCGGCAGCGCGGTGCGCGTGGCCCATTGTTTGTGAATCGGTTCGGCGGCCGGCTGACTCCACGTAGCGTGCAACGGATGTTGAAGAAGTATCTCATCGCGGCCGGTCTCGATCCGTCCCTGACGCCGCACAAGCTCCGGCATTCCTTTGCCACGCACATGCTGGATGCCGGCGCGGATTTGCGGAGCGTGCAGGAACTGCTCGGCCATGCCAATCTGTCGACAACGCAAATCTACACGCACATCACGCCAGAGCGGTTGAAGAAAGTTTACGACAAAGCCCATCCGCGGGCTTAAGATGATCCCGATGCGCGACCAAACTTCTTGGATGGGACCAGTCCGGTTTGTTGCGGTCGCTTGCAGCCTCCTCTGCATCACCCTCACGGTTGGAGCGGACGAGGAACGCGTCGGCATGCGGGAGTGGATCGATCGTGCGTTGTTGGGCGATCAGCCGGCCGGCAAAACCGTGCCAGTCGGTGTGGAGGTCCGTCGCCAAGATTTTAACAAACTTGCCCGGGGCCGGTCGGTCTTGAACACGCCACTGCAGATCGGCCCGAAACATTATGACCACGGACTGGGAACGCACGCGATCAGTGAACTGGTGATTCACCTACCGGAACCGGGCCAACTGTTTGAGGCCGAGGTGGGCGTTGACAATAACTCCGACACGAAAGGCCGGCTTGGCAGTGTTGTGTTCGCCGTTGAGGTCGGCGGCAAGGAAGTGTATCGTTCCGATGTGCGGCGGGGTGGGAACGCGCCGGTGCCCGTGCGCGTCGAACTGCAGGGCGCACAAGAGTTCACGCTCCGCGTCGGCGATGCCGGCGATGGAGTCGGTTGGGACCAAGCCGACTGGGCGGAGGCGGCGGTGACAACAGCGACGGGACAACGATTATGGCTCGATGAACTGCCAGTGGCCAGTGGCGCTGACGAACTGCTGGCAACCGGCATTCCATTTTCGTTCGACTACAACGGGAAAACGTTGACGCAACTGCTCCCGACCTGGAAGCGGACGCAAACAAAACAGCCGGCCGCTGGCGGCCAGCAACGCCACCAGATTACGTATGCGGATCCGGACACCGGACTGGAAGTCGTTTGCGACGTGACGATCTTTGCTGATTACCCAGCCGTGGAATGGGTATTGCGGTTGCGCAACACGGGTAGTGTTGATACGCCGATTCTGGAAAATATTCGTTCTCTCGATCTGCGGCTCACCGCACCGCCGGGCGACATCGTGCTGCACCACGCCCACGGTAGCACGTGCGCGGCGACCGATTTCCTGCCGATTGATGACGGTGTCGCTCCCAATGCCACCATCAATCTGGCGCCCAATGGAGGCCGGTCGTCGGACGGCCAGTTGCCGTTCTTCAATCTGCACTGGACAGGTGGGGGGATTGTCGGGGCGATCGGCTGGTCGGGCCAGTGGGCGCTGAGTCTGAAGCGCGACGGCGCGACGGGATTGACGGTGCAGGCCGGCCAACAAGTGACCCACCTGAAACTGCATCCCGGCGAAAGCATTCGCACGCCGCGGATCTTGCTAGTGCGGTGGGCCGGAGCCGACCCGCTGCTCGGTCATAACCTCTTGCGTCGACTGCTGCTGGCGCATTACGTGCCGCGTGTGAACGGCGAGATTGCCGTCCCGCCCGTGACGCAACTTACGTGGTTCTCATTCAACACCGGCAACGATGTGACGGAGGCCAACCAGTTAGCCGCGATGGCGCCAATGGTGGCCACGGGCGTGGAGGGCTACTGGCTGGACGCGGGCTGGTTCGAAGGTGGCTGGCCGGCCGGTGCGGGGAGTTGGGTGCCGAAGCACGCGGCGTTCCCGAACGGCCTGAAACCGCTCGGCGACGCCGCCCACAAACAGGGTCTGAAGTTTGTTGTGTGGTTCGAGCCGGAGCGCGTCACTGGGATCAGTCGCATCGCCAAGGAGCATCCCGAATGGGTGCTGCGCGCGGGCGCGGGCGACGGTTTGTTCAACCTGGGCGACCCGGCCGCCCGCCAATGGCTGACGGATTTCCTGACCAAGTGCATTCAGGATTGGGGGATCGATATTTTCCGGAACGATTTCAATATCGCCCCGCTGCGCTTCTGGCAGGCGGCGGATCCGCCCGACCGCAAAGGGATGGCGGAAATCCGCTACACCGAGGGCTTGTATCAAATGTGGGACGACTTGCGCACCCGCAATCCCGGTCTGCTGATCGACAATTGCGCCAGTGGCGGGCGCCGCATCGATCTCGAAATGATCAGCCGCAGTTTCCCGTTGTGGCGCAGCGACACGCAATGCTGCGGCAAAGCCATGCCCGTGCAGGACCAGACCCAGACCGCCGGCCTCAGCCTCTACGTCCCGCTGCACGCGGCCGGCGTGTGGGATTGCGATCCGTATCCATTCCGCAGTGTCGGGACGACGGGGACGAGCTTCTGCATGGACACGCGTGCCAAAGATTACCCCATCGCGAAAGCCCGGCGGGCCGTCGACGAGATGAAATCGCTCCGCCCGCTGTTCCTCGGTGACTATTATCCGCTCACGAGTATCAACCTCGACGAACATCACTGGTGCGGCTGGCAGTTCGACCGGCCGGATCAGGGCCAGGGCTTCGCTGTATTCTTTCGCCGTGCCCAAAGCCCCTACGGTTCGATGGTCGCGAACCTGCGCGGCCTCGACCCGCAAGCGCAGTATGAAGTGACCTTTGTGGATTCCCACCAAACCCGCGTTCTGAGCGGTGCGGAGCTGGCCCGGCTGCCAATTGAGATCGGTTCGCCCGCGACGAGCCTGCTGCTCACCTACCGCAAGCTGGGAAACTAACCGCTGTGGCGGATGTGGACGGTGTCGCCGTCTTCGACGATGTAATCTTTGCCTTTGACCAGCAGGCGCCCGGTCTCTTTGAGCTTCACTTCGGCGGCGTGGCCAGTCGTGCCGGCGGCGATTAATTCGTCATATTTCATCACCTCGGCGCGGATAAAACCGCGGGCGATGTCACTGTGGATGGCATGGGCGGCTTCGACGGCGGTCGAGCCCTGGCGGATTGTCCAGGCGCGGACCTCATCTTCACCGGTAGTGAAAAAAGAGATGTAACCAAGCGCTTTGTAGAGTTGCCGGGTCAGGACGTGCAAGGCCGGCTCGGCAATGCCGAGGGCGGTGAGAAATTCAGCGCGTTCTTTCGGGTCTTCGATCTGGGCGACTTCGACTTCGGTTTTGGCGGACAATTCGCAGACTTCGGCGCGCGGGCCGGTGACCTTGGCGCGGGTGGCTGCCAGAAGCTTCGCGTTCGGTTCGGTGCCGTTGAGGGCGACGACCAAGCCTTTCATGGTGAGAAACTGCAGGGACCGGAGTTTCTTTTCATCGCCTTCGTGCCAGGCGTATTCGCGGAGTGATTTGCCGGATTCGAGATACGGCTTGAGTTGTTCGAGCAAGGTGGCTTCGTCGGCCCGTTCTTGGTCGAATTTCTTTTTCTGGTCTTGCGCGATGCCGCTGAGGCGCGTTTCGATGAGGCTGAGGTCGCTGATGGCGAGTTCGAGATTGATCTCGTCAATGTCCCGGAGCGGGTCGACCGAGCCTTTGCTGTGGAACACGGCCGGGTCCTCAAACGCCCGGACGATGTGGCAAAAGGCGTCCATGTTTTTGAGTTTGTTCAGCCACTGTTCGCGCGGCTTGGGCTCGTGGGGTGGGGCGGGGGCGAGTGTGACTTCGATCTCGGCGAACTTCGTCTTCTTGGGATTGTAGAGCGCGGTCAGCTTGTCAATCCGCGCATCGGCGACCTTGACGTTGCCAACGTGAAATTCACCGGGCCGCCCGAGCAAGTGGTCGAGCCCGATGCCGGTCATCAATGAAAAGACGGTTTTTTTGCCGGTTTGCGGCAGGCCAATCAGCGCGATTTTCATAGTATTGTGGGACAAGCATCTTGCTTATCCGTAGGCAGGGTCAAGCTGGAAACTTACGCTTTCAGGCCTTTGCAGAAGGCTTCGATGCGGTCGAGACCTTTGGTGATGTTTTCCATCGAACAGGCGTAGCTTAGCCGCATGTGGGCATCGGAGCCGAACGCGATGCCGGGGACGCAGGCGACGCGCTGTTGCTCAAGGAGCTTGGTGCAGAAACTTTCGGAGCCGAGGCCGAAGCTCGAAATGTTCGGCAGCATGTAAAACGCGCCCATCGGTTTCACGCAGGTGATACCGGGAATCTGGGTGAGCCGGTCGTACATGTACGCGCGGCGCTCGGCAAACGCCTTGACCATGTCGCCAATGAAACTCTGGTCGCCTTGCAAGCCGGCGAGCGCGCCTTTCTGTGCAAAGCTGGTCGGGTTCGAGGTTGAGTGCGATTGGATGGAGTCAATTGCGGCGGCAATGGCGACCGGCGCGGCGATGTACCCGAGCCGCCAGCCGGTCATCGAATAGGCTTTGCTGAAGCCGTTGACGGTAATGGTGAGCTCGTAAATTTCCGGGCTCAAGCCGGCCAGGCTTGTGGCGGTCGCGCCATCGTAGGTGATCTTCTCGTAGATTTCGTCCGAGAGCATGAGGATTTCTTCTTCGAGCGCAACTTCGGCCAGCGCGAGCAATTCGTCACGGGTGTAGACGCTGCCGGTCGGGTTGCCGGGGGAATTCAGAATGATCATCTTCGTGGCCGGTGTCATGGCGTCCCGAAATTGGTCCGGGGTGATTTTGAAGCCGTTGGCTTCGCTGGTCGGGACCGCAACCGGTGCCGCGCCGGCCAGCTTGACCATTTCCGGATAGCTGAGCCAGAACGGGGCCGGGATGATGACCTCGTCGCCGGGATTGCAGGTGGCAATGATCGCGTTGTAGCAGGAATGTTTGGCGCCGCAGTTGACGATGATCTGCGACGGTTTGTAGTCGAGGCCGTTTTCAGTTTTCAACTTCGCGGCAATGGCGGCGCGGAGTTCGGGCGTGCCGGACGAGGGCGTGTACTTGGTGAAGCCGGCATTAAGCGCGGCGATGGCCGCATCTTTGATGTGTTGCGGTGTGTCAAAATCCGGTTCACCAGCGCCAAAACCGGCCACGTCGACGCCATCGGCTTTCAACTTTTTGGCTTTGGCATCGATGGCAAGCGTGAGCGACGGGGTGAGGGTGGTGGCGCGGTCGGCAAGTGGATTCATGGCGGGGCTTTCGGGTGTTAGAGTTGGCAGTGGTAGAACTGCTCAACGAGCGGTTTCAGGTTGTTCTCGCGAATTTTGATGATCGCCATTTCGCGTTTGGCGTTTTCCGGCGAATCACTGGCATGGGCGGCGTTAACCATGATGTCCTGGCCGAGTTCCCGGCGGATGGTGCCGGGGGCGGCTTTGCGCGGGTCGGTTGCCCCGAGCACGCTGCGGATTTTGTTGACGGCGTCCGGCCCTTCGTAAACGAGCGCAACGATTTTCTCGGAGGAGGCGTTGGCCGGTTCGGCGGCGCCGTGGCCGGTCATGAACCGGACGATGTTGTCGAATTGGTGGTCGGCATGAACCGGGGCCATGAATTCGCCAAGTGTTTTATCCGCGCTGGCCGGCAGGGCAAAGCCAAATTCTTTTTCGAGTGTGGTCTTGGCGCGCGGGCCGGAAATATTACCGAGGATGTCGCGCAACACTTGCCGGACCGGGCCGTAAAAGTCGCAGGCCTCGGCCACGGTCATGTGATGCACTTTGATGGCAATGATGTACAGGCCGGTGCGTGAGATCAAATCCACAATGTTACCGGGCCGGGCGCTGGGGAACCGGAAATTGTCAGGCTTCAACAGCACGAGCGTCTGCTGCACGTTGGCGCGGGAAGGATAGCGGACGACGTTGTCGAGAAAGCCCGTGTCAGCGGCGGCATGGCGAGCCCAGATTTTGATTTTTTCCGCGATCTCATCGGCGGCGGGCGCGGCGAGCACAGCCGGCTCGAAATACCGGACCTGGCCATCGGGGGCGACAATGTAATCGCCGTAAGTGTCACGAATGGTTTCGCCGGCAGGCCCGCGCCCGGGCTCAATCTGGCCGACGGCGACGCGGACTTTTTTCACGGCATCCTCGCCCTGAAAGACGAGCATCATCACCCGGCGGCGCTGGCCGGTTTTCGGATCAGGCGCGTAATTGTCGAGGATGTATTGCCGGATCAACTCTTGGACGCGCCGGTCACTCGTGTTCGATGCCGAGATGATGGTATCAGCATACTCGGCCGCCAGTTCACGACTCGGCGCAAACATCCGTGCCGCCACCAAGTCGAGCGCGGTCCGCGTGAACAGCCGCGCGATGACGCCACCAGTCCGCGATTTGTAAATCGTGTACGGGTTGATGAGGACGTAAGCCAGTTGATTCTGGTTCATGTGCGTCACGAGCCGGCGCCGTGCCGGCCATTAATCCTGAGGCCGCGCGCTGCGGCTACTTCTTGGCGCCGATGCGGAACAGCTTTGTGCCGCAGACCGGGCAGACCCCTTGCAGAGCCGGTCGGCCGTTTTTCATCTGCACTTCTTGGGGGTTCGCCATTTCCTTTTTTGCCTTACATTTCACGCAATATGCTTCTGCCATAAATCCTCCTGAATTTGAGGAGAATCTTAGTGGGCGCTTCCCGGTGCGTCAAGCGGCAAAGATTGCAAAGTGCGGTTGCGCTGCTACCTCGTTATGATCGTCGGCACTGCCCGAACGGTCAGTATTTTAGTTGCCCCTGCTCGCGGTTCGGGGTGGAGTGCTAGAGTTGCTACCTGATATTTACCACCTTCATGTAACAATTGTTACATGAAGGTGGTAAAATGATTTGAAGGGGATTATTGCGCCAACGCGCGCGCGGGACAGTTCGTGATTCGGTGGCGAGCAGCGCCGCGGGATTTAATTGCTTATTGTTTTAGTCCAGCTGACCGGTTGCGGTGGATCAACGCCAGCCGCTGGTGCACACAGGCAGCGCTGCGCAGGGCGTCGGCGGGGGTGTTGATTGCGTAATCAAGGAGGCGCTCGATGGTCGTCGTGGCAACGTACGTGCGGGTGTCTGCTGCGCCATAGTAGATGAACACGCGGCCATCAGCCCGGGCCACCCAGCCGTTGCTGAAGGCGACGTTGGAGACATCGCCGAGCCGTTCCGCGCCCACGGGCGCAAGGAAGTAGCCGCCTGGCTGATGGGTCACCCGCCACGGTTCCTGGCGGTCGGCGAGAAAGAGATAGAGCACGTAGCGGAGACCGGCGGCGGTGTTGCGAACGCCGTGGGCGAGATGCAACCAGCCCCGGGGTGTTTTGATCGGCGCCGGACCAAGGCCGTTTTTTACTTCCTTAATCGTGTGATAGGCGCGCGCATCAACAATTTGCTCGGCGCCGGTCACCGCGTGTTCCAGCGAATCACAGAACGCCCAGCCAATGCCGCCGCCGCTGCCAGCGGAGATGAAATCATCTTGTGGCCGGGTGTAGAGCAGGTACTTGCCGGCGACAAACTCGGGGTGGAGCACAACATTCCGTTGTTGCGGTGACCGCGACTTCAAATCCGGCAGTCGCTCCCATTTCACAAGGTCCTTGGTGCGGGCAATGCCGCATTGCGCAACGGCACTCGATAAATCGCCAGGCGCAGCGTGCGGATCTCGACGTTCGGTGCAGAACACGCCGTAGATCCAGCCGTCGGCATGCCGGACCAGCCGCATATCATAGACGTTCGTGTCGGGATCGTCGGTCTCCGGCAGTACCACCGGTTCATCCCAAAAACGGAAACCATCCACGCCGGTTTGGCTTTCCGCAATGGCAAAGAATGACTTGCGATCCGCCCCCTCGACCCGCACGCAGAGCACGATGTTTCGACCCCACTCCAGCGCCCCGACATTGAACGCGGCGTTGACGCCGAGGCGTTCCAGTAGGAACGGGTTGGTTCGTGGGTTCAGGTCATACCGCCACGCCAACGGCACGTGTTCAGCAGTCAGCACCGGGTATTTCCACCGCGCGAACCAGCCGTTGTACCAACTGGGGTCGACGATGTTGTGGCGCTTCAACAGGCGCGTCTGGCGGTTACGCAAGCTGGTTAGGTTCATATTGATTTCGTCTCCTTAGCGATCGCTGGTCAAGTGTTCGGGGGTGCCCCGACCAGATTCCGCGAGTGCCGCCGCGATCCGGTGTGGGCGCCAGCAACACGATTTTAGGGTAACTAACGGCTGCCGGTAACATTGGTTCAAGTAATAACGGTTACGAAGAACAGGTGGAGTCTAGCAAGACCAATTGAGCATGGCAAGATTGCGAAAAACTCGCAATGAGGAGCAGCGAGGACCGTTACATTGGCAACTCGTTATCTGGTGTAGACCGCTTCTGTGAAGCGGCGAAATCTTTCGCGAAATCGCCAACTCACAGAGTCGGTCGTCAATGGCTGAGAGTTACCGGCGGTGCCAGTAATAAAAACGGGCCTGAAATTGCTTTCAGGCCCGTTCCAGTTGGTAGCGGGGGTGGGATTTGAACCCACGACCTTCAGGTTATGAGCCTGACGAGCTACCGGGCTGCTCCACCCCGCAGTCAAATCTGTCAACACCTTAGAGGCCACCGGCGACTTCGTCAAGCTATCATTACCGGGCCCGGGCAATCAGCAGGCCAATGCCGTACGTGATCACGGCCTCGCCAAGCCCGACACAGGTCATTTCCAGACCGCTCTTGAACCACGACCGGCCGGTCACAATCACTTTTGCCGCCCCGACCGCAAAATGCGCGGCCGTGCTGATAATGAACGAGGCAATCAACGCCGGCGGGCCGTGCATCACAAAAAACGGGAGGACCGGGATGAACGCGCCGACCGCCGTGCTCGCCGTTGCGCTGAGCGCCGCACGCCACGGATTCGGAAACGACCGCTCCGATAAACCGAGTTCTTCGTGGGTCAGCGTTTTTAGGAAATGGTCGGGTTGCTCCGCAAGTTTCGCCGTCAATTTTTTCGATTCTTCCGCCGAGAAGCCCTTGAGCTGGTAGAATAATTCCATCTCTTCCAGTTCTTCTTGCGGATGCTCCGCAATCTCGCGGCGCTCGCGGTCGATTTCCGCCGCGTAGACTTCGCGCTCCGATTTCGTGGCCAAATACGCGCCGCTGCCCATGGACAGCGCCGACGCGATCGCCGTCGTGACGCCGGCCAGTAAAACAAATTTCGCATCCGCTGCCGTTGCGCCGGCCACGCCGCTGACGACGCCGAATGCCGCGCCGAGGCCGTCGTTGGCGCCGTAAATCGCCTGGCCGATCCAGCCGCCCGCGGTGACGTGCCATTTCTCCCGGCCGAGGAGCCGGTCAAGTTTGCGCTGGGTTGGCGAAAACGCCCCGGTCATATCGTTCAGGACCTGCGCGTGGGCTTCCTCCTCGCGCTGCGCTTCCGCGATTTGGTCGTGATCATGGCCGGTGGCCACCTTCAACAAATCATCGTACAGTGCGTCAGCCGCGTTTTCCATGGCCTCTAACTTGACCACGGCGGTATCGGTGCCGCTTTGGACAAGCAACCACCGGCGCGTCCGCTCGCCGGTTGATTCCCGGTAGGTGCCGGGATCGGCGCCGAGCTCCTTCAAGCGTGCCAGCCAATTCGCGGCGTGTTTGTCTTCCGCTTCGGCAAGGCGCAACAAGATTGCCTGGCGGTTGGCATTCGGCTCGCGTTCGGCCAACGCCCGGTAATTGCGCGCGCTGGCGTTCTCGTCGCGCCACGCTTGTTGCAGGCCGGTAATGAGTTTGGCTTGGTCGTTCATTCGTTATGGGGAATTTGGATGGTGCTGCCGCCGATGAATTCGCGAATGACGGCGTCGCCCGGGATCAAGCCGGATAGCTGGTCGTGCGGCACGCCGGCGACGGATTCAAGTAGTGTCTTGACGCGGCGGTAGCGGATTTGGGCGTCGAGGAATCCCCGGTATTGGTTCATGGCTTCCGGCGCCGGCAAGTGGCCGCCGGGGCCGATGAAAAACGGTTTCAAGACCGGCAGGTCGAACGGCAGGCCGCCGTTGACGACGTGATCGGCCTGGCCCATCAACGGGATGATGGAAAAAAGTTCGCCCCAGCGAACATAATGCCAATGCAGCAGCGTCGAGAGCGAGCTGTGGTTGCGGTGTTGCGCGTCGCGCAGCATCCGGCGGATGAGCCGGACGTCGGTGAACCGGGTCAGGCGCGGGTTGGCGCCGTCGCCTTCGCGGAGGACGTTGAGAGTTTCGATGTAGACCCGGAATTGCGCGCTGGGATCAATGCCTTCGGTGATTGGCGGGTAAAATCCGTGCAGGCAATCGAGCAGGAGAATTTGGCCCGGCTCGAGTTTGACCGGCTTGGTGGCAATGCGCCGGCCTTCTTTGAAACTGTAGACCGGTTTGTCGATGGTCTGGCCGGCGAGTAGTTCTTTGAGGTGTTGGTTGAGCAGTTGGATGTCGAGGGCTTCGGGCGTCTCGAAATTCCGGTCATTGATCCAGTCGGTTGGATGCTCGATGAG
>Ga0316231_1004199_pt1 | contig 12087 bp, 5 predicted proteins | sample TBH18027metaG_FD_206002 | JGI IMG/M metagenome (GOLD analysis project Ga0316231, IMG submission 206002) | Freshwater microbial communities from Trout Bog Lake, Wisconsin, USA - TBH18027 | ecosystem: Environmental > Aquatic > Freshwater > Lake > Hypolimnion/Profundal zone | place: USA: Wisconsin...
CTCTCTCATCGTTCAGGATGACGTCCAAAAGCCTGAGATGCAATAGGAACTTTCGCAACACTGAGCAGATTAGCAGATTCGCAATGATATTCAATGATGCTGATTGCAACGCCTCTAAGATCCCTGCCGCTGCCAAAGCACTCCAAACGCAGACAGCCGATAATCAAACCCTTGTCTTTGAGAGACCCGGCGGTTCTTTGCCCGCGCTTATCTGTTTGGATGATACTGAGATCGACGCAATACCAGAGGGATCTTCAGGCTATTCTGACCTGCTGAACGCAGCAAGATCTCAACAGTACAAAGGAATTATTGAAGCGGAAATGCAACGTCTCCGGGATGGGGAACGTCCTATGGACCTGCTGATATTGGTACCAAGCGAGAATTCATTTGAAAGAGCTTGGGTCACTGGCGCACTTGACAGTATGCGTGTTGGCTATCTGGACTACACCGATGACAATAAAAGACGCTGCCCTCCGCAAGATGATCTCGTACGCCTCTGTACATTTCACAGCTCAAGAGGAATTGAAGGACAAAGAGTTCTCATCTTTGGCTTGGAGCGCATAGATGATCTGGCAAGCCGAATCAACGTATCAGCGACGAAGCTCGGCTATATCGTGCTCTCGCGGGCGAGCCTTGATCTTGCAATTGTCTATAGGCCCCGCCTCAAATCACAGACCATGCGCTTCATCGAGTCCGCGATAGAATATCTTCGTCCAAGGCCATCGAAATAGCACAGTCCAGGCCAGCGTTGAGTAGAGATTCGTTATAGCCTGACCTTCTCGATGCGAGAGAAGGATCCGAATCGCCTAAGACGCGTCTGTCGTCACCCCATCCACAAACGGCCATTGCCCCAGCCGCCGCGCCCTCACAATGTAAATGAGCGTACCCACAATGCCGATGGTCGCTGCAATGGCAAGCCCGCCTAAAGCGTGGCTGCGATTCACCAGCAGAAAATAGAAGCCGCCCATTGCAATCAGCGGTGGAAGCGGGAACAGCGGAATCTTGAAGGGCCGCACCATCTCCGGCCTCTTGATTCGCAGCAAGATCACGCCCACCTGCTGCGGAAAGAACTGAATGAAGATGCGGGTAATTACTGAGACCGTAATCACCTGCGTAAGCGTAAACATGCAAAAGACCATCGCCACCGTTCCCAGCGCAACCAGCGACCGGTGAGGGATGCCGTGACGCGGATGGACAGCGCCCAGAAAATGAAAGTAGTTGCCGTCGCGTGCGGCGGCATAAGGTACGCGCGAGTAGCCGCGCAGCAGCGAAAAGACTGAAGCGAATGCCGTCCAGATAATCAGCGCCGCCATCAGGCGTCCTGCCATGTTGCCAAAGGCGGACTTCGTAATGTCGGCCACTAGTTGCAGGCGAACTGCTTCACCGGCAGTCGCATGCACAGCGGCATCGCGCAGGGAGGGCAGCGCGGCCAGGTTCATGGCAACATAGAACCCTGCAACAATCAGCACTGACAGCAGAATGGCGCGCGGAATGGTCCGCTCCGGCCTCCGCACCTCACCGCCCAAAAAGCAGATATTGTAGTAGCCCCAATAGCAGTAGGTAGTCAGCAGCGTTGCTTGCGCCAGCCCGCCTATCGCCGCCGGTAGTGTGAGCGGCGGCGATACGGGCATGTGCCATCCGCCAGTGGCTGCCGCCTGCGTAAACCCTGAGACCACAACCCCCGCAATGGCCGCCAAAACCCCTGCAAATAGTACCCAGGCCAGCCGCGTAACGGAACTTAGATTGCGATAGAGCAGCACCACAACCAGCAGGCAGGTAGCCGCCGCCGCAAAGTTCGAGTAGTGTAGCGCGGGCAGCGCGGCAATGGGAGTGCGATCCAGCGCAGGCCAGAACCAGGCCAGAAAACTCGATAACCCAATGCAACCGGAAGCAATCGATAGCGGCGCAGTAAAACTCACCTGCCAGACATAAAGAAAGCTAAGCCAATTGCCGGCGCGCTTCGGCCCATAAATCTCGCGGAGAAAAGCATACGAGCCGCCAGCGCGAGGAAATGCCGCTCCCAGCTCCGCCCATACCAGGCCATCTGCCACCGCAATCACCGCCCCAATCACCCAGGCCCATACTGAGAGACGATAGCCCGCAGCGGCAATCACCAGTGGCAGGGCAATGAACGGACCTACGCCAATCATCTCCAGAACATTGAACAGTACGGCTGAGCGAAGGCCGATGCCGCGATTGAGATGCCCATTTTCAGCAGAGTCGGATGAGGATAAAGTCATAAGATCCATGCGCCCTTCGGCTTGTGTCAGGCTAGTAAATAGACAAAAAGGTTCCTTGCACTTCTCTGTGTCAGAAGTGGTAGCGTCTACTGGAAATATTTGAAGTCGTGCGCTCGCTAGACACCGCTTGAAGCAAGCAGCAATTTGGCTGCCTTGTGCAAATGCTCTCGAGCCTTGCTGAATCGATCAAGGTGCGTCTGCAGTTTCTGCTTGTCCGTGATCAACTGTTGGCGAGCCCGCTCAATCTCCGGCTCAAGAGCCTCCGGAGCGGGCCCCCCGGCAATCGTACGTACAGCAACAAAATGCTTCGCAAGCAGCGCACGCTCAAGCAACCCAGCCTCGGGCGTCGGCAGGTGAGGGTATTGCTGAACAAGAGTCTGCCGGACATAAGCCACTATCTTGTCCGCATCGTATTTGCCCTGCATCTCCTTCACTGCCTTTGAAACAATCTCGTGCGCGGTATGAAAACTCATGCCCGTGTAGCGGACAAGTGTATCAGCCAACTCCGTGACGGTGAGGAAGTTTGCGTCAGCGCAGGCAGCCATTCTGTCTGTGCAGACTTCAACTTCTTCCAGCACCCCGGCCAGCAGCCGCAAGCTTCGCTCTGCATCGTCAAAGGCCGCGTACACCATAGGCTGCAGGTCATCTTCGCTGTCGTTGATATCGGCAAAGGGCGTATTGTGCAAACAGCCCAGCAGCGCTTGCGACTGCGTCAGCGCCTTGCTCGCAAGAATTCGCACATGCTCAAGCGGTACTGGATTGCGCTTCTGCGGCATGATGCTGCTGATCTGGACATATCCGTCGCTCAACCGCAGGTAGCCAAACTCCACGCTGCACCATAGCAGCAGATCCTGTGCCAGCCGCCCCAGGTTCAGCATGCAGGTCGCCAGCATCGAACAGCTCTCCGCCACGTAGTCCACGGTTGCAATCGCACCGTAGGAATTCACCTGCAAGCCGTCAAACCCCAGCATCTCTGCAACGTAGTGCCGGTCAATGCCAAACCCCGTCGTCGTAATCGCGCAAGCGCCCATCGGGGAGCGATTCACCCGAGGCAGTGCTCCATTCAGCCGCTCAAAGTCCCGCTCGAAACACTCGATGATCGCCATCAGATAATGGCCAAGCGTGGTGGGCTGTGCTGGCTGATTGTGTGTATACGCAGGCATCAGGCTGGCCCTGTGCTCCCAGGCCAGTTTCACCAGCCATGTGCGCACATCCAGCAGCCGCGACATAAGTGAAGCGAGCCGTCCACGCAAAACCATGCGATACATGGCCAGATCAATGTCGTTCCTGCTGCGCGCCGTGTGCATCTTGCCGGCATTCTCATACCCGCAAACAGCGGCCAGCTCTCTCTCGACAAAAAAATACAAATCCTCAAAGCTGCCATCGTAAGTGGCGCTGCGTATCTTCTCAAGGTCCAGCACTTCAAGCGCTTTAAGGCACTGCGCAACTTCATGGGGCGCCATAATGCCAACGCGCCCAAGCATCAAGGTGTGTGCATATTGGATCTCAAGCAGGGAATCAAGATAGAAGCGTTTAGCGTCAACAAAGACCGGGGCAAGCACTGTTTCGCGGTAGATTGGAGCCGGGAAAACCGACTTGAGCTTTCCAGATACAAATTCCGCCATTGGTTTCCTTTCGAGGAGTCATCCCACCATCGGAGCTGGCTTTTGCCAGTGCAAAGCGCTCTATGCCAAATGGGCAGTACCGTTGAAAGACTGTATTACGACGTCGCCAGCATTCGCGTGCAAGAATGTTGCAGATGAACATACCGGTGAGCCAGCAGTATGGCCGGTGTCACAGGAATATCTCACAGGTTACCCAACAAGCTTCGCCCCGTGGCGTATGGCTCCAGGGCGGAGCCTGCTGGCTTGTTTCCTGTCATTTGAAATGCGATATCCTCCCGGCAACGCCGGGAGGATATCGGTTTGGTTTAGAAGTCGAACTTCATGCCGAACTGCAGAATTCGCGCTTCCAGCAACGTGCTCGTGCGTGCGAATGTTGGGGCCGTGATCACTGTGCCAATCGGTCCGCGTGCGTCGCCTGCCGCTGTAACCACGGTCGCTGTCGTGTTGATCGAGGTTACGTTGGAATGGTTGAAGATGTTGTTGCCTTCAATCAGCAGCTTCGGCTGAATGTGCTCGAAGAGTGTCGGAAGGGCGCGGGTGTAGCGGAGATCGTACTGGTAAATCGAGGGCGTGCGAACCGTATTCCTGCCGATATAGAGCGGACGGCTGGTCGCGAGTCCATCTCCATTCAGCTTCGGGCTCACGGTGATCGTCTGCTGATCGCCTGATGACATGTTTCCGAGAAAGGCAAACGTGTTGTTCTTGATCGCGCCATTCAAAATGTGATTGTCAAAGTGCGTGATAGGCGCATAAACCAGGCTGACCGTGAATGCGTTCGGCCTGTTGATGCCGCTGTTTGCGCGATCGCGCAGCGGCGCTGTTGTATCTTCCACCGGTGTGCTGAACTCGTAGGAGGTGCCTTCCGGCGTGTTCGAGATTGCGTGAGACCAGGTGTAAGAGGCGCTCGTGGTCAGGCCCGCAGACATCCTGTGCTCGTAGGTCGCCGTCAACGCGTTGTAGGACGAGTTCGAGCCGATATCGATCAGCGTGATGTTGTTGAACTGAGGATAGGCGCGTGTCGAAGCGGAAACCGACGTCGCGTAGACGGGGCGTCCATCAGCCAGGTAGCTGGTCGGATTGATCAGGTTCATATTGCGCAGGAACTGCATGTTCCGGCCGTTCGTCATGATGTAGCCAAGAGTCAACGAGTCGTTCTTGGCAATCTGTTGCGCAATCTGCAGATTGGCGTTCCAGACATACTCATTCTTGAACTTCGGATTCATTGCATAGATGCTCTGCGTTGGCAGGCATCCTGCGGCTACTGTCTGGGGGCTGTTCGGGAAAGCCGGCTGGCAAGCACCAGGTGTTGAGCTGCCTGCGATCGTTGCGATAAATGAGCCCGTACCTGCTGCGCCGTTGTTGTAGAGCGGGTTGTACCAGCTGTTCGTCGGCGTGGCTTCATAAAAGATGCCGGCATTCAGACGTACAACTGTCTTCGGAAGCGGCTGGTATGAAATGCCCAGGCGCGGTGAGAAATCACCCTTCGGCGAGTTGAAGCTCTGCGTGTAGCTGAAAGGCTCGTTGGCCGGAGGAGTGGGCGCGCGGTACTGGTCGTAGCGAACGCCGTAGGTCACCACCAGATTCTTGCGAAGCTGCCACGCATCCTGCGCAAACAGATCGAAGTACATGGAGTGATACGCGGCGCCGGGGCGGCCAATGCTTGCGTTCAAGCTGGAGTAAACCTGCGGGCTGGTGCCGTTCAAGGCATTCTGATATTGCGTGATGGACGAGAAGCTGTATTGCGTGTAAACGTCCGCAAGCTGAGTATCCAGGTTCTTCTGCATTCCGAACCCGGCCTTCACGCCATGCTTGCCTTTGATCCAGGTAACGTTGTCGTTAAAGCTGGGAATCTTCTCCTGGAACTTGTCGTCTACGCCGTTCGATCCGCCAAAGTTCGCTGCCGTGTAAGCAACGCCGTTCACCGTGGCTGCAGAGATCGTGATCATCGGCCCCTTCCCGGTCAGTGGGTCGGCGACGTGATGCTCATTGCGATACGGCCACGATCCGCGGAATTCGTTGAAGAACGTCGGAGAGAAGGTGGTAACCAGTTGCGCTCCGATGATGTGGGCGCGATCCTGGAAGTCGGATGCTGCGCTAAGAGCATACGTTCCGCCCACGTTCGTATTGAACGGATAGTTGTTGCGGAAGTAGTTGTAGCGGACGAACGCCTGGTTCTTCTTGTTCAGCGAAGCATCAATCCTGGTATCGAACCACTGCGCGTATTGCACCTGCGCTGCGGTTCCAAAGTCGCTCAGCTTGTCCACGCCCAGGTTCACCAGTGCTGTCTGCATGGCGGTGTTAATCGTGTTAGCTGTCGGGTTTGCGCGCTTCAAATGCTCATACGCGGCATAGAAGAACAGCTTGTCCTTGATAACCGGCCCGCCTACATTGCCCACGTAATCATCTACGTGAAGGCTGGGCTTCACCACTCCGCCCACGGCCGTTGGATCGCAGTTACTCAGAATCGGGCAGGAACTCCCTGCCTTGGGACGCCAGATGTACTGCGCCGTGCCGTGAATCGAGTTGGTGCCGGAACCAGTAATGGTATTGAAGATCACGCCGGCGGTATTTCCAAACTCAGGCGCAAAGCTGTTTGAGATTGTTTCAATCTCGCGAACATACGAGTCGGAGATCGCAAACAACCGCAGTCCATAACGGTCTGTCTCGGTGTCGACCATTCCATCCAACTGGTAGTTCACGCGGTCAACCAGTCCATTCGTATTGACCGTGCGCGGAATTCCATTCTCTGGATTGGGGTGTCCGCTGATGCCCGGCTGGAACAGAATAAAGTTGTAGGGGTTGCGCGAAGAAAGTGGTAGGTTCTGCGTCTCGGATGCGGAGATCGTACGGCTGAGGTCGAGCCGCGAAACTTCAAGAATCGGTGCGTCGTCCACAACCAGCACCTGGGTGGCCACGCTGCCCGTCTTCAGTTGCTCATCCACGGTCACGCTGCTGCCTGCTCCCACATTCACGCCCTTTTGCGTCAAGGGAGCAAATCCACTCGCTTCCGCGAGGACGGAGTACGTGCCCAGCGGGAGATTCGGCACAATGTATGAGCCGTCGCCGCCCGATGTCACCTGCCGCGTAAATCCCGTCGTCGTATTCGTAATCGTGATGGTCACGCCGGGCAGCACCGCTCCGGTCGTATCCATTACCGTTCCCCGGATCGTTCCATTGATTGACTGAGATTGCCCAAGGGCGTATTGAATCGATATTGATGGAAGAGTTGCCGCAAGCAAAGCGGCAAAGAGGATGGACTTCCAAATACGGGAATGCATAGACGCTACCTCCTAAGAAGTTGTGGTTACTGTTTTCCTTCTCTGTACTCATGCGCGCTGAACGAATCGAGTAACTTACTAAAATACATTTAGTAAGTGATTTAGAGATATATCACGTTGTTCACCAAACTGCAACAAAAATCTACCCAATAGAGCTTTACGGGATTAGTTTGGCTTCTACCTGCCGCAGACCCAATGTAATTGCGCCTAATAGCTGGGCCTCTGTTCCCAATCCGCTTGAGCGCAGCACTGGCCGCGCAAATTCATTGCGCTGCAGCAGGTTGTCGGTCTCCCGGCACAAACTGGGGTGCGTGCCCACCCCGCCGCCAAGGATAACCATATCTACGTTTAATAATAGAGAAATATCAGTAATCATATTCGCAACAATCCGCGCTACGTGACGGAGCACTCCCACCGCCCTGCCGTCACCTTCTTTTGCAAGATCAAAAATCTGTGTCGCCCTCAGTCCTGCCAAATCGGACTGTGCGCGCGAACCGGGCCTAAGCAGAACTTGCTGCCATTCTTTTTCGATGCCCAGCCCGCCGATGGCCTGTTCCAGTTGCCCTGTCTCGTCGGTGTGCATCGCTGCGCGCTCACGCCCGCTGATGCCAAAGTAGCCAATCTCGCCCGCGCTCCACTGCGCGCCGTAATAGATTTGCCCTTTCAGAAAGACGCCGGCTCCAACACCAGTGCCCATTGCAATAAATATAAAATCATCCACTCCCTGTGCAACGCCCTGCCAGTGCTCCCCCATCGCCGCAAGATTCGTGTCGTTTTCGATTGAACACGAGATCCCCGTTTCAAATTCCAGCAATGATCGCAGAGCGACATTCCTCCACCCCACCAGGTTCGGCGCTGACAAAACCACGCCTTCCGTAACATTCGTAACTCCGGGAGCCCCTGCCACAAGATGCAACACTTTATCTAAGGCCACACTGCTTTGCTTGCACATTGTTGCCAATCCCTCGGCAATAAGAAAACAAACAGCCTCTGGAGTCTTCTGCTTTACACCCAGCAGCACAGACCATCGCGCCATCACCGTGCCATCCAGGTTGGCAAGCATCATCCGCAGCCGGGTTCCGCCTATATCTGCCGATGCCATATACCCATGCGTTGCATTGAAGCGAAGCATCCCCGGTGGCCGTCCCCCATTGGACTTGCCTTCTCCTATCTGGTCCACTAGTCCAAGCGCCTCAAGATGTGCGATCCCCGCCGAAACCGTCGGAGCACTTAATCCAGAGTGACGAACCAGGTCAGCCTTCGAGCACGGGTGATGTGCCCGCAACAACTGCAGCAAGCCGCGTGCATTGGCTTGACGCAAGTTCGATGGCCTCGCTGGAATGGCCTGGAAATTTGACTGAACGGATGTTCTCATAGAGTCCTTCTGCTTCTCGGTTTCGCCTACGGTGGCGATTATATAGGTAATGAATGGTTCTTTACAAAGTTCTTTGCCTATGGTATCCATGGAGCGTGGCGCGGCCAGCATGCTTGCGCTGGCCCTGAAAACATAAGGAGCATTGATGCGTATAACTTCCGTTCTTCGATTCACCTTCTTTCTGTTTGTCTCTGCTTTGTTCCTTGGCGCTTCGCTGGTGGCGGGCGCTCAAGCGCCTCCAAGTTATTTGCCTGGCTTCGCCACTCCTCTTCCCATTGATAAGGGCGCTGCTGGCTTGTGGCAAAATCTTCAAAAGCTCCACTCCCGGGCCAGCTTGATCATGATCGTCGCCCATCCAGACGATGAAGACGGCGGCATGCTCACTTACCAGAGCCGCGGACAGGGAGTCGATACCACCCTCCTCACTCTCAATCGCGGCGAGGGCGGCCAAAATGTAATGTCTTCGGATTATTGGGATCAGCTTGGCTTGGTGCGCACCCAGGAGCTCCTCGCCGCGGGCAACAACTATGGCGTCCATCAGTACTTCACCCGCGTAGCCGACTTCGGCTTCTCAAAAACAATCGAGGAGGCAACCAAAACCTGGGGACACGACCGAGTCCTCTACGATGTGGTGCGTGTCGTTCGCATGACTCGTCCCCTCATCATCACTTCCTCATTCGCGGGAAATGTATCGGACGGCCACGGTCACCATCAGGTCTCTGGTGAAATGGCGCAGGAGGTCTTCAACGCCGCTGCCGACCCCACCGTCTTTCCTGATCAGATTGCCGCCGGACTGCTCCCCTGGAAGCCACTGAAGGTCTATGCGCGCGTTCCCTTCGCCCGCGTCAGTGAGAAGGGTATCTACGACTACGCCACCGGACACTGGGAACCGGTGCGCTTCCGTAACTATGTCAACGGCACCTGGATTGAGGGGATTCCGTCTACAACCGTAAATATTCCTGAGGGAAGCTACAACGCCCTCTTTGGCCGCTCTTACATGACAGTAGGCCGCGAAGGCCTTGCCGAGCAGAAGTCGCAAAATGGTGGCATCGGCGCTCCCTCCATTCGTCCCTTCGCTTCTCCGTATCACCTGTATGCGTCGCGCGTTTCCCCATCGCTGCCCGCGCATGAGGATGGTTTCTTTGACGGCATTGATACCACTCTTGCCGGCATCGCCGCATACGCCCCGGCAGACCTGCAGGATGTTTGGCGCGCTCGCTTGAACCAGGTAAACGCCACCGTCGAAACCGCCATTGCTGCCTTCAACGCAATCGACCCCGCAAAGACGGCGCCCGCTCTCGCCCAGGGACTTTCCCAGGTCAATTCCCTCATCGCGGATATTGGCAACAGCAGTCTTCCCGCTGAAGCCAAATACAACATGAGCCACGAACTGCTCATCAAGCAAGCGCAGTTCAACAATGCCTTGGGACAGGCGCTCGGCCTCAGCGTTCTCGCTACCCTCACGCCCCAGGGCGGAACCGTGATGCAAGGGCCGTTCGGCGACCTGGCCAATCAGCCAACCACCCAGACTGTGGTCCCCGGAGAGTCCTTCAGCGTCAATGTCCACGTTGCAAACCAGAGCAGCGAATCCATTACGGTTGACAAGGCTGAACTCGTCTCGCACGCAGGCGATGGCTGGTCCTTTGCGGCAAAAAATCCATTGCTAGGTATCCTTCCAGCCGGGCAGGCCCGCGATCAGGTCGTCTCCGTCACAGCGCCTGAGACCGCGCAGATCACCCGTGCCTACTTTTCACGCCCCACCCTTGAGCAGTCCTACTATGACATCCAGGAGCCCAAGGATCTCAACCTCCCCACCACGCCTTACCCGCTCACTGCTGAACTCAAATACACCTACAACGGAGTTCCTGCAAAAATTGCGGGAGTAGTGCAGTCGATTCATCGCTACTCCGGTCCCGGCCCGGTCCAGGAGCCTCTTCTTGTTGCTCCCGCAATCTCCCTCACCGTATCGCCGCAGGCTGGCATCGTACCCCTTACTGGTGCTTCTCTTCATCTGCAAGTCACTGTGCACAGCAGCGCGAAAGGCCCCGCGCAAGGTACGGTCCAACTGCAGTTGCCGCAGAACTGGCACGCCACCCCGGAATCAGCCCCGTTTGCCCTGGCCAATGACGGCGATGAGCAAATCGTCACCTTCGATATCGTCCCCAAATCCCTTCGCGCCCAGCCCTACGCCATCACTGCGGTTGCGGAGTATAACGGCAAGCAATACAAGCAGGGATTCCAGACCACGGGCTATGTAGGCGTTCGTCCGTATCCCTCTTACCGCGACGCAGTTTTCCAGACCACTGGCGTTGATCTTCAAATCGCGCCCCATCTCAAGGTCGCGTACATCGCTGGTACGGGCGACGACGTAGCCCGCTCCATGCACGATATTGGCATCGATGTTACCTTCCTCTCCGCGGAAGATATCTCCACCGGAGACCTCTCCTCCTTTGACGCTATTGTGCTCGGCATCCGCGCTTATGCGGCCCGCCCTGAGCTAAAGACCTACAACAACCGCCTTCTTGACTACACCAAAAACGGCGGCACCGTATTAGTCCAGTACCAGACCGGCGAATACGACCACAACTACGCCCCATATCCGCTCTCCATCTCGTCAGATCCTGAAAAAGTAGTTGAAGAAGACGGCGAACTCACCATCCTCGCGCCAGAGGATCCATTGCTCAGCTGGCCCAACAAAATCACCCCTGCGGACTTCAAAAACTGGGTCGAAGAGCGCGGCCACGGCTTCGTCAGAACCTGGGACCCGCGCTACAACGCACCAACCGAGATGCACGATGCCGGTCAGGACCCTCAAAAGGGTGGCCTCCTCTATGCCTCCTACGGAAAAGGGACATATATCTACATGTCCTATGCATTCTTCCGCCAGATGCCCGAGGGCGTACCCGGAGCGTTTCGCATCATGGCTAACCTGCTAAGCACAGGAAAGAATCCTGGCTTGCACAAAGTTCAATAGTCCATAAGTTCCAAACGTCGCAATTCGTCTCAAGGCAATGAAGGCTCCTCGCATCGGGAGCCTTCTGTCTTTAGAATTCCCAAAAACACAACACTTGTCATTCTGAACGAACGGGGGATGGTGAGCGAAGAATCTGCTTCTGTCTTATCGCATGCCCTACAAAGTACCTCAAAGACAGAACACGAGAACCTGCCACCAATTGGCCAATCCATATCCCTTCTGATGAGTGCGAAATCAGAAGTTACTGCTTCAATGTCCTGACGAATGTCATTCGCATCGTGGCATGATTTGACATATAAAACATTACCTAAGTAACGTAACGAATTTCATCTAAGTTACCTCCCTAAGCCCGCACTGCCCGACGGGAAAATAGAGTCACTCCTGTGTAAACTATTCACTCTAAAAGTGATTCCATGTGGCCTTCTTCGTGGGGATGAGCGACTCCAAACTCCGCTGAACTGGGGCTGTCTGATTAAGCCCGTAAAGTTCTGTAGAAGCCGCTGAGTGATGAGCGAAGCGAGCCACCCGGTTGATTCCTTAGGATGTTGTTTACCAAGACGACATTCCAAGGAGGACTGCCGATATGGCTCGCAAG
>Ga0316231_1004200_pt1 | contig 12087 bp, 11 predicted proteins | sample TBH18027metaG_FD_206002 | JGI IMG/M metagenome (GOLD analysis project Ga0316231, IMG submission 206002) | Freshwater microbial communities from Trout Bog Lake, Wisconsin, USA - TBH18027 | ecosystem: Environmental > Aquatic > Freshwater > Lake > Hypolimnion/Profundal zone | place: USA: Wisconsin...
TTCAGTTCATCCAGAGAGCGGCTCAGCTCCCCGGTAAAGCCCTGCAGATTGACCATCGGGGTGCGAAAGTCATGCGCCACTATATTGGCGAAGGATTTCAGTTCGGCATTCGCGGCCGCAAGCTCGTTGTTGGTCGCCACAAGTTCGGCGGCGCTCAGCTGTAATTGTTTTTCATTTTCAACAAGTTCGTCCCGGCTGCGCAGCAAAGCCTCCTCAGCAGCCTTACGCTCTGTGATGTCGCGGATAACACTGAACAAGAGCTGTTGTTCACCCAGCTGCTCGCCCCTGGAGGTCACTTCCACAGGGAAACAACTGCCGTCTTTTCGCCGGTGGCTGGTCTCGAAAGTAATCCCGACGGTTGCGGCGGCATTCATCTGCTCAGAAGCCTGCCTGGTATTGCGGCAGGCGCGCAAGTCTAAAATACCCAAGTTAAGAATCTCCTGCCGCGTATAACCGTAGGCAACCTCAGCAGCAGGATTGGCTTCAATGATCCGTCCGTCGACGCGGTCGACAAACAGCATGATATCACGGCTATGAACGAAAAACACCTGGAATCTCCGCAGCGTCTCCCGCAGTTTCTCTTCTGCCGCTTCGGCTTTTCTCTGCCTGGTGACATCAGTCACAAACGCCGCGTTGATCAGCCTCCCGTCCGGCCAGTTGATGGCTTTTCGTTCAGCAAAATAGTAGCGGTCATACACAGAATCGTGTCGCTCCCAGGCGGCGGGACCGTCAGCATCGTCGGCGTCGGCCGAATTAATACATTCCGCGCAAGGGAACAAAAATCCAAATATTTCAAAGCATTTCCGGCCCACCATATTTTCGTGGTAAAGCTCGTCAAACATCTTACTGGTATAGATTAGTTCGTAACGATCCATATCAACGACATAGGCAAGGCTGCTGATACCAGTAACAATGCTCTCCAGGATTGACCGGTTGTCTTCGGTGATTTTCAGCGAGCGCTCCATCTTGTCCCGGCTGAGAATTTCGCCAACCAGCCGGGCGCAGTCTTCAACGAATTCCATGGTTGACAGGCTGAGTTGCTGGGGAACAAGGTCAGCAACATGAACGACGCCGAGGACGGCATCGCGGCTTTTGATAGGCACCACGGCCACACTGCGATAGCCGGCGTTATTGCAAGCCCCGCGGTACAATTTTTGTTCATCTGTGCTCAAGGTTTCGGCAAAGGCGAGGGTATCGTTGCAGCACAATGAACCGGAACTGTTGACTACATGCATATCGCATGGCAAAAGTTGTCCGCCGACGATCCGGGTGCAAACACAGTCTTCCTTGGAAACCTGGATCATGTTTTCGGTTTCCCAAAATTCGCGGCTGAAACCGACAAAAGACTGATAAGGGATATATCCGCTGTCGTTTAAGACTCTGATCCCGACGAATTGGCAGCCGCTTTCCTGCTGGATGAGCCTGACTACACTGTCAAAAAAATCTTGCTTTGACCGACGGACGCCAAAACTGCGCACCAAGGCCTGAGTTGCCGAAAAATGGCCATGCCGTTTCTTGTCGTCAATGAGCCCTGCCTTTTGGGACATCACTTCGCTGTTCCTTTTTTTCATGCAGATTTCACTCTCCTGATCAGCTATTTTCTGGCGCCGGAATCGGCAATAGGTTTCGCACTCCACTTCGAAGACCTGCAGACATGCCGAAATCTCCGGGCCGCTGCCAGCGCAAGCAGGACAGCTTGGTCAGACAACCGATCATTGACTTGTAATCACTCATACTACTTCTTAAAACATAATTTGCTATTAAGCTGACATTATCCTGCGTTTAATCAAAATACGACAAAGTGTAAGGCCCTCCCGTTTGAGAGGGCCTTACTTACATCAAGCCGACAAGGCCGGCCAAGCCGGCAAGCACCATGATAAATACCGGATTGAAACCGGTCCTGGCCACAACCCATATGGTTGCGGCCGTGAAAGCATAGGATAACAGGCCGTGACTGACCTCCCGGGCTATAACCCACCCGCTGGCAAAAATCAGTCCAATGGCGATGGGAGCAAGACCTTTTTCAATAGCGATCTGCCAGCGGCTATCGCGAAACTTCAGCCAAAGGCGGGAGGAAAAGTAGGTAAGGATGCAAGCCGGTCCAAACATTGCCGCCGAAGCAACAACAGCGCCTGGCCAGCCTGCGGCTTTCCAGCCGACAAGCGCTACAAGCAGGGAACCCGGCCCGGGAGCCGCCTGGGCAATGGCGAAAGCCGCGACGAAATCGGCATCGCTCATCCAATGCCTCACCATAACTGCTTCACGGTGGATGTCCGGTATTACCGTGCTTCCTCCGCCGACCGATGCCAACGATAACGAGCCGAATAACAGCAGCAGCGACAAAAGATTATGATTCATGATTTTCTTCCCCCGGGGGCCGGGCTTCCGGGACGCGGTTCCAGGCCAACCCGACGCTAATGGGGATCAATACAGCCAGAACCGGCAGCAGCGGCCAGCGTAAAATGCCGATAGTGATAAACGCCGCCGCCATGATAAGCATGCTCCAGAAATTGAAAGGATACCTAAGCGCCAGCTTCAGACCCATTCCCCCAGTCATCCCCACCGCCACGGCAGCCATCCCCCGCAGCGCCGATTGAACGCCGGACAAATACTGGTATTGAAAATAGGCAATCCCCATCAATAAAACAATGAAAAAGGGGATGACAATAAGCCCGGCCAATGCGGCCAGAACCCCGGCGATTCCCCGAAGGCGGCTGCCGACATAAACCGCAAAATTGACCTGGTTAGGGCCTGGCAAAATGCGACACAGCGCCAAGGCACTCAAGAATTCTTCGTCAGTCAGCCATTTGCGCTGATCGACGACCACCAACTGAGCCCACGCCGACAGGCCGCCACCAAAGCTGGATAATGAAATCCGAAGATAGCTTGTGGCGATATCCCACAGACGCACCCTTTGCATCGATCGCGGGGCAGGTTGATTATCACTCATGGTATCCAAAAGAAAACACCCCAACCTCTGCTCCAGAATCCCATTTTTATTCCGCGATGTTGCGGCGACGGTTTCGCTGCAGCAGCTTTTAAATTCCTTATTGAACCGCCTCAACAGGGCTAGGCGTCATGGTTGGCTGCTGTTTTGCCCTGAAAATCCCGATGACGCTGACAATAACCAGCCCAGCCCCCAATATCGTCCAGACAGTGATGGACTCGCCCAGTAGCCACCACCCCAAAAACAGGGCCAGAACCGGATTGACATAGGCATAAGTCATGGCGATGCTTATCGGCAGAAGTTTCAAGGCAAAAATGTAGGAAGTAAAGGCAATGACTGAGCCGAAAATCACCAGATATCCCCAGGCGGCCCAGGCCTGCACCGTGGGATGGGGAACAGTTTCGCCGAAACACAATGAGACAACAAGAAAACCGACCCCGGCAAACAAGTGCTGATATCCGCTTGTCACCTGAGGCGAAAGTTTAACCGGGTGTCGCGACTGAAAGACCGAGCCCATACTCCAGCCAACAGCCGACAGTATTAAAGCCAGCACTGCAAACACATCGGCGGAGGTTCCCTTGGCCATTGACGGGAATGACAGTACCAAAACACCCATAAACCCCAGAATCAACGCCCCTACAAGCAGCAGCGTCGGACTCCGTTTATAGATGAACAGTTCCAGGATAGTGGCCCAAATCGGGGCTGACGATACCATCAGGCAGGAGAATCCGGAATCGGCGTGTAATTCGGCCCAAAGAACCAATCCATTCCCTACTACCCACAACAAGGTTCCAGAAACAGCAAGAGACACAGCATCATCGAACGAAAGCCGTATTCCTTTGCCTTGCCACCTGGCGATCGCCAGTAAAATCACGGCCGCGACCAGCACTCTGCTGGCCCCCATTAAAAATGGAGGAAATCCATTGGCAGGATCAACAGCGATCCGAATGGCCAGATAGGTGCTGCTCCATACCGTATAGACAATAAACAGATGAATGAGACCCTTTTTTGATAATTGTTCGCTCATAATTTCTCCTGATCTTTTTGTCATAACACTATATTACACCTTCCCAGCCTCTTCCGCCACAATGAAAACAGCCTCCGCCGAAAACCTGCGGAGGCGTTACTGCTGATATGTCGGCTTGACCAAAACCCCAGCCGTCTAATAACCGACAGCAGGAAATTTGATCAGAAAAGCCGTTCCCTGTGGTGAAGTCTTGACTTCGATTCTGGCGCCGTGACGTTCGGCTATGCGATAGCACATCGCCAACCCCAGGCCGGTTCCATTCTCCTTGGTGGTCAGAAAAGGCGTTCCCAGCTTATCAAAGATCTCCGAGGGGATGCCCCGGCCGGTATCGTGAACAGCCAGTACAATTTTATCCATCTCGGTATAGGATTGAATCGTCACCGTCCCGCCATACGGAGCGGCTTCCAGTCCGTTGCGCACAAGATTCAGCAGCAGCTGGCGCACTTCTTTCTCATCCAGATCACAGTCAGGTATTTCTCCCATTTCCACCCTGATGTCGTGGCCGGAGTGAAAAGCGTCGGCCTGCAGCAGCGGCATCAGGATGCTAATGACATCATTCAAATTATCGCGTTTAATTTCCACTGTTTTATTTTTGGCCAGTGACAGGAATTCGCTGATTATAAAATTGGCCCTGTCCAGTTCTTCGATCATGGTCGTAAATTGCCGGCGATGTTCGGCGTTCTTTTCCCGGTGCTGGAACATCTGCAGATAGCCGCGTACTGTTGTCAATGGATTCCGGACTTCGTGCCCGATACTGGCAGCCAACTCGCCAACAGTATTCAGCCTGTCCAAACGGGCTATATCAGCTTCAAACTTCATCTTTTCAGTAATATCCCGCCACCAGGCGACGATTCCATCCCTTATTTTAAAAACCTGGGTTTCGTATGTACCGCTCTGATGCTCATTTTCCGCATCATGGTATTCGAGGTTTCCATCGACAAACGGTTCACCGGTGGTATACACACGGCAGTATTGTTCAAACAATTTTTCGATTTTACCCGGCCATACCTCCAGCAGGTTTCTGCCGAGAAGATCCGCCTGGCTGCTGACGTTTTGTTCCCTGCAGCCGGCCTGATTGACAAATTCAATACTGAAGTCGGCTATCATCCCGTTTTCGCCCCATATGGGCTTGACAATAATAATACTGAAGCTCATGTGATCAAGGCATTCCCGCAGCAGAATTTCGCTCTCTTTGAGAAGTGACTCCAGTTTTTTTTGTTTGGTAACATCCTTGACGTAAACCAAAAGCCCTTGCTCATTCGGATAGCAGCTTGCTTCATACCAGGCTGAAGTATATACTCCTTCGATCAGGGCATAAACCGGCTCATTGGTTGCTACTGCTTCATGGAAGATTTGCTCCCACTTGCTGCCCACCCACTCCGGGAAGCGGTCCCATATCTTCATGCCGATGCAGTCCGTGTCCAGACCGAATCCCAGCTTCGCCGCACCGCTGTTGACAAAGCTGAGACGCCACTCTTTATCCAGGGCGTAACAGACATCGCTGATGCTGCCCAAAATGGCAGCAAGATTCTCATTCTTTTGTTGCAGTTCCCAGGTCCGCTCCTCAACCAAAGTCTGGAGATTATCACGATGCCGGATAAGTTTTTGATCCACCTGTCTGCGGTCGGTTATATCTTCGAAGGTGGCGACAGCCCCGATGATCGTCCCGTCTTCGGCCAAAATGGGGCGTGAACTCCATATTCCGGTCTTAGCGACTCCGTCATCCCAGAGCAGTTCAGCCTCAAAACCCTCAAGGGTCTCACCCAGCCAGGCCGAGCGCTGCAACGGCATTTCCGCGTCAGACACTTTTTTGCCCTTGTGATAAACCTGCGGCAGCAAAGATTCCGGCGTACTCGGTGACAAGGACGTAAACGGTGCTGTCCTCAAAAAATGAGCTGCCTTGGTGTTATGGATGATTTCTCGGCAGGAAGAGTCGGTGGCAAGGGAAACGCCGATCGGGAAAAAGTCAAATACGTCCCGAATGGTTCCCTGCTTAAACTGTTTTTCCAGAACAGTCACTGCGTCAGCCATAGTTAACTCCTTTGAGAAAAAATGAAATATATAATTACTAAATTTTACACATTTCTTTAAAATCCTTTTTTCGTCAAATTTTGTTTGTTTTCAACATATTTAGTATTTTTATATCAAATTACAGTTACAAGTTGCGAGTTGGTAGCCACTAATATCAGTTCAAAAAGTTCTTCCCGCCCGGCAAGTGGGTAAAGCGATAACTGGGTCCCAGACTGAGCTGCCGGAGTAAAACAACAAAGCGCCCCCATGGTATTACCTGAGGGCGCTTACTGTTAGACTCTTCGCCAGGCGAGGCAGGGCAATGAGTTCCAGGGGCTTATTGTCCGTCACCAGAACCTTTCGTCCCCAGAAGAAACACCGTGTTTTTGCCCTTTTTGGCTTCATACATCGCTTCGTCCGCCAAAGCCAGCAATTTTTCCAGCGGCGTTCCCTCCGCCGCGATGATAACTCCGATACTGACAGTAGAGGAGCAAAGGGATTCAGCGGCCTTTTCCACCGCGTTTCGGATTCGTTCTGCGGTTTGCAGCGCACTATCGATGTCGGTTTCAGGAAACAGGACTGCAAATTCATCGCCGCCCCACCTGCTTACAGTGTGGCCTGTCAAAACATTGGCGCAGTAAATCCGCGCCAATTCGCGCAGAACCTCATCACCGGCCTGATGACCGTATTGGTCATTCACCAATTTAAAATTATCGACATCAATCATCGCCAGACAAAGCGGCAGGGCAGTACGCTGCTGCCGCGTCAATTCGTATTCAAGAATGGCATAGAAATGACGACGATTAAAAAGGTTGGTAAGGGTATCCACAGTGGATATTCTCTCCATTTTCTGGAGTAACCCGCCGATAATGAACCCGGTGAAGGATATTACCGCGGCGATTACCGGCCACACGATCCAGCCAGGATCAACATTCAGACTGTGAAGGTAGCGGTCGACAGTAAAACCGATTGCTCCAAATATAACTCCGGCGATGGCTAAAACATATGGTGCTTTCTGGTAAAAGATTTTTTCGCCCAACTGATATAAGGTCTCCTTTTCCGACTCTGAACTGCCCAGCGGCCAGTTCCAGGCAAGAAGTTTAAACTGACAATAGTTTATTAATTATACAATAAATGACTAATTCCTTCAAGAAAATTGTTAATTCTTGGTTTTGTGCCAAAATACTCGACGTCATTCGGCGTAAGCAAAGAGGAACGGCACTGCCATTCCTCTTTGCGTCATAACTCTTTTTTGCTAATTTCGTCCTGTCTGTGAACAGCCCAAACATAAACCCGTTCCATTTCATTGCAGTTGGTCGACTATCGATGGTGCTGCCGCGGCTGGATTTTGGTGTTTCTGAAATCTCGCTTTGTAAGCCTCCATCGTGGCTTGTTGATGCTGCTGCTGCGCTCTGTGTTTCGCCAGCATCACTTTGTCGACAGGCTGAAGTTTTTCACCAAAACTGGCTACTAGCAACGCCTCAATTTCTTCAGGCATCAGCGTGTAACTCGTTAAGTCCCCGAACTCCTGCATAACTCACCTCCGTTTTACACAGTGTGATTTGGCTGTTAATGTTGAACAGCCAAACTTTGCTGGCAATAGCATCGGCTGTTACCTATAATCATATTCAGGTATTTTTTGGCTTTGATAGCGGAAATCTCCAGGTGAGCACAACAGGGTTCGCTGACATATGATAGGATGATGAGGTGATCAAGGTGGCCTATTCCATTACCATTGATCTGTCGGCCAGACAACTCGTTCTGTATCATAATGGTGTTCCTGCCAGATTCTATCCGGTCGGTGTCGGCAAGATGCTGACCCCCACCCCCGCCGGCACCTATTATGTGGCCACCAAACGCCAAAACCCCGGCGGGCCGTTTGGAGTGATGTGGCTGGGATTAAGCATCCCGCATTATGGTATCCATGGCACCGACAATCCGGCCTCTATCGGCCATTATGTTTCCCATGGCTGTATTCGGATGCATAATCTTGATGTGCTGGAGCTATCTCATTTGCTTCCTGTCGGCACCCCGGTGACGATAAAGAATTAGCCGCGCTCACTCTTATGCCCATCACCGGCTGCCGGCAAAGTGCCGCTTAATTCTTGCTGCCAGTGCTCTACAATGCTTTTAGGGGCATAGCAAAACAACATCTTCAGTTCGCTTTGCGATGTGTTTTTCAGCAGATGGGTCTGATTAGGACTGATGTAGACGTAGCTGCCAGGCTGGACTGCCTGCTCCTCGCCGTCAACAATCATGACCCCTTGTCCGTCGATAATAAAATAAACTTCTTCTTGTTCATGCGCGTGTTCAGGAACCGAACCTCCCGCAAAGATGGTTACATGGCCCATGACGAAATTCTTGGCCTCCGCCGGCGCATCAGGGCCGACGATGACGCGGGTGCATCTCCCGGCCGGAAAGGTCGTTCCCTGGGCCTCCAAAATATTGTGCACCATAAACATGCCTCCGACGTTGTATTGAGTAATTGCCTACTGCGGCATGGTGATAATTGCTTTGATCACATGGTCTGCCCGCTGGTAAGTGTTATGAAAGGCCTGGGCCGCTTCCGCGATGGAGTATCTATGGGTAATCAGCGGCGACAGGTCGATTTTTCCTGAATCAATAAGAGCGATGCTTTTTCCCCATACAGCAGGACTCCCAAGACAGCCTACCACCGTCTTTTCCTGGGCAATGATCTGATTGTAATCAATGTTCCTGCCGAGTTCACGGTGCAGGCCGATCAGTAAGAGGGTACCGCCTTTACGTATATAGCGAAAAGCCTGGGAGACGACCGCGGCCTGCCCGGTGGCTTCAACCACTATGTCGGCCCATTCCAGATATTCTTCCAGCACAGCGTCATCTTGGGGAACGCTTATGACTCGTTTGGCGCCCATTTGGACTCCCAGCTGCAGCCGATCTTGGTCGGCCTCGGTCCCCACCAGGGCTATTGCGGAAGCGCCGAGACATTCGGCCAGGGCACAGGTAATCAGCCCGATGGGTCCGGGACCGAAAATCAGAATTTTGTCCCCGCCTTTCAGTCCGGCCCGATTGAGGGCGTGGAGGCAAACAGAGGTGGGTTCGATCAAGACAGCCTTTTCCACTGGCAGTGTGTCGGGTATTTTGTGGACAAACCGCACCGGTGCCTGGACATAGGTAGCGATGGCCCCAGGCAGGTCCCCGATTCCCAGTCTCTGCATCTCCGGGCAGAGGTTGTATCTCCCGGCGCGGCAATAGTGACAGGCTCCACAGCCTATGTGCACCTCGGAAACCACCCGGTCGCCAACGCCGATACCGGTCACTTCTTCGCCGACAGCCACAACCCGACCGCAAAATTCATGCCCAGGCACCAGCGGATAGTTGACCCTTCCGGAACGTATATACCCCAGACTGCCGTCATATAGTTCAAGATCTGTCCCACAAATTCCGACAGCCTCGGTTTTCACCAGAATCCACCCCGGCCGAAGTTCCGGCAGCTCCGTCTCTCTCAGCTCAATAGTCTTGGGTTGGGTTACAACCGCCGCAAGATTTTGCATTTCTCCTCCAAGTTTTTCACAATCCAAGGCGCACGAATGCTCCGGCTGGCGACAAGTTACTTGTACACTGCCCCTTGCCGGAACTCCTCCCAGGTTTTTTCGAACCAGTTATCTTCACTCGGTACAGGCCGCACTTTAAGCCAATCATAGTTGCACTCCCAGTCTTCTCTTGCCAGGAGTTCCACTTCACAAGCCCAGTTCATAAGTTCCCCGTTATCCAGGCTGTACCGGAATAGTTCCGGCAATTCGTCGGTCGGCAAATCTCCTTTGGGATCGTAGACCAAATATGACCCCCGGCTCTGACCGCCTTTCCTGGCATATTCCCCCAAGGCGGACAAGTAAACAAACTGGGTGAGCAGCATGTCGTAGAACCGAAAAGCGTCAGCCAGTTCGCTTTCATCCCGCAAAATCAGGTCGGCGGAAAATTTCCTCAGTTCCTGCCGGCATTCCAGCCGGGCCTGTTCGATATTATCCAGACAACGGATATGACCTCCGGCCAGAGTCATTCGGGTCCGCAGGGCCTGGATTTTTTGCTGCAGGTTCGGCTCACCGGAATTCTGCCGCGCCAGGCGCCAGGCAAGCTGAATTTTTCCGGCAGCCTGGCCCTCGGCCTTCTGGACAAAATCAGCCAAGGCCAACGGTTCCTGCCGGTAGCGGGCGGCAATGCACTGAGCAGCACGCAGGCTTCCCACCTGGGTGGAGTTTAAGGCCGAACCGCCAGGCCTATAGACCCCGAAAGAACCGTTGACTTCGCCAACAGGAAACAGATGGCGCAGATTGCTTTCCCACCAGATATCCCCAAGCAATCCTCCATTATTGTGCTGAGCGCAAATCGCTATTTCCAGCGGCTCGGTCGCCAAATCGATTCCTTTGTTTTTATAGAGGTCCACTGCAGGCATATTCATGTGTTTGAGCCGGTCAATGGGCGTTCCAAACAACGCGTCCGATTTTTCCAGATAAGCAAAAGCCTCGCCGGACAACAAGCCGGAATCAAACTGGCTGTCCTTTTCCGCCCTGCCGGGATTGCGGGTATAATCCAAAAAGACCCGCCGGCCTTTTACGGCGGTTTCATTATAGACTAAAACATCGATAAGCGATGATCCGTGATTGGCAATTTTCCGCGGATCGAAGGGCCATTGATAGCCTTTCAGAAAGATCGCGGTGAGCATCAGGTTCAGGCTGGGAAAATAGTCATCCAGAAACTCGCGTTCGTCGCGACCGTTCTGATCAGTGGATATGTAGCGCGGGATAACCTGTTGATAGGTTCCCGACAAATTCCAGCGAAACTTAGTTGAAGCAATACCAAACTGAGACTCGGTGAGATTGATACCCCGGGCTCCGGCCGCGAATGCCGCTCCAGCCCCTCCGGTCTGACTCTCGGGGTAAACCGAAGCCAGGTACATTCCGGCAGGACCGCCGGTGGCATAAACGATGTTGGTGCAGTTAAACAGGGTGATCCCCCGGCACGGCTCCGCTAGCCTGGTGGTGTCGAGGGCAACAAGGCCGATGGTCTTCCTCTCCCGGCCGCATTGGTCAGTCAACATCCCGATAACCAGAAACCGGTCGAAAATTTTGATCTGTTTACACCGAACCTGTTGTTCAAGTTTCTCGGTCATTATTTTTGAGGTTAGCGGGCCCACCGAAGTCGCACGCTGTCGGGGATCATGATCGGTTTTGTAGCCCACATACTCGCCATAGCGGTTGTGGGGAAAATCAACCCCAATGTCCACCAGTTTAAAGAAACAACGGGCCGACAGGGCTGCTTCCACCAAAGCCAGGTCCCCATGGCGGGAACCCCCGGAAAATAAGGTTTGAGCCATTTCCTGAACCGAGTCGCCGACATCACCGGCCAGAGTTATCTTGTAATAGGTTTGCTTGTCTGAACCGGTATTGCGCGATGTTCCCATATTGACGCCTTCGGTCAGAATGGCGACATCGGGTTGGCCAAGATTGTATAAACAATCTGCGGCATTGAATCCCGCCGCGCCTGAACCGACGACAACCGTGTTGCAACTCCAAACATCCAGCGTCATCCCGGAGACAACAACCTGATCGTGTTTCACCCTTGTTCCTCCTCACAGTCTGGTTGAATCAACTTCTGCTCATTGAACTGTATAAAAGAATCACAGCAACCAAAACCGTGTGCTGCGCGGTGGAAAACCATGAAAACGTTTGCGGAAACTTTGCTAACATTTTCTATAGGAAATAAAGAAAATCCTTTTTTCTTGAGTCCTTCGATGCGTATGGCCCTTAATTCGAGATATTCCTCCGCCGCCGGGCCGCTGGAAACGGATGCGGGCTCAGCCGAGGCGTGCTTTGTCTTCATGACGCTTAAAGGCCTCGTCGTAATATTGCCGCATATAGGGAAGACGGAGCGCAAAAACTATGCCGCCGATTATGCAGACTACTCCGCCGAAAAGAACGGTTTCAGGTGTGCCGATACGGCTTGCCAGGCTGCCGGCCAGGAGACTGCCGAATGGGGTCATTCCCATAAAGGACATGGTATACATACTCATAACCCGCCCGCGTTTATCGTCATCCACCACCGTCTGAAGCAGGGTATTGGTGGA
>Ga0316231_1004204_pt1 | contig 12081 bp, 19 predicted proteins | sample TBH18027metaG_FD_206002 | JGI IMG/M metagenome (GOLD analysis project Ga0316231, IMG submission 206002) | Freshwater microbial communities from Trout Bog Lake, Wisconsin, USA - TBH18027 | ecosystem: Environmental > Aquatic > Freshwater > Lake > Hypolimnion/Profundal zone | place: USA: Wisconsin...
AAACGGGATAAGACCAAGCGGCGGGGCATGAAAGGTAAACAACTCAACGCCGGCTGGGATCACACCTATTTGCTCCGCTTACTGGGACTTTAGATGCGTCTGCCCTGCCCGTAACCATCTGCCGTGTTGTTGGAGCCATTGGTATTGGCATAGAGTGCCCAACTGCCGTTGGCAGTATTGTTATCCCCGGTGTCGTTTGAATAAAGCGTCCCAACGCCGTTGGCCGTGTTGTTGGCTCCGGTGGTGTTGTGGTAGATCGCATTATTACCGTTGGCCGTGTTGTAATCGCCAGTGATGTTTGAATAAAGCGCCTGAGAACCGGTCGCGGTATTGTAATTGCCGGTGGTGTTGTTATAGAGCGCAACCGCGCCGTTCGCGGTATTGTAACTGCCGCTGGTGTTGTGGTCGAGTGTCACATAGCCGTTGGCCGTATTTTCGACGCCGTTCGTGTTGGAACGGAGCGCCCAAAAACCGGTCGCCGTGTTGTAAGAGCCGCTGGTGTTGGCATTGAGCGCTTGATTGCCAAGCGCGACATTTTGAGCGCCGCTCACAAGGGAAAAGAACGCTTGAAAACCGTATCCCGTATTATAGCTACCGGTGACCCCACCGTTCCCGGCATCGGTCCCAAACTCATTGCCGGTCGCGGCATTTGCCCTGGACACCAGCGCCACGAGGGCGAGGAGGATCCACCCGGTCTTCAATCGTTGTGTTCCATTCCATGGACACTGCGGGCTCCGGCTTGCGCTGTTGACTCGTTGGATGAACAGACTACGGATCATGGGACACACTACTTTCTGCGCCTAGCGCAATACCGCGTTGGTTTGTTTGTTGGAGAAAGGTGGAACGGTGAAAGACACAACGGCAATCACACCAATATTGCGGATCGCGATGGATTACGGCCAACTGTTCCCCCTATGACCTGCGTCAGCGATCATAACGGGGATGTCGATTTCATTAATCGTCATTGTATCTTCACGGAAGTTGTCCACAAGTTAATTCGCCCAGCTCAAGCCCAATTGTTGCCGCCGTGAGCAACATAAAGCTGGATCGAGAAAACTGTTGCCAGACTCAGCCTTTCCGCATTTAGGCTTGAAAAAGCCAACTTGCTGTGAGATTCTGATTATCGAGATTTCTTAGGAATTTGCAGTTCGCAACGCGTTTGCAATTACTTGACAGACGGTTTGCCGTGGACGATTAGCTCAGTTGGCTAGAGCGCTTCCTTGACATGGAAGAGGTCACAATAAGTTTTCCTTAAGAAACTGAAAGGTTTCTTATGGACTTGTCAAGGGCAGTTGTAAAGGGAGCGCCTGAAAATGGCTTAAAACAGCCTCAGCAGACCCTATCTCGCATTTCGGACAATCTTTTTCGCAGTAACGTCACCAACCTCATTTATGCAATTATTACCGTAAATGGCCGACAGCTACGCAAAAGCTTAAAAACAGCCAATAAAGATATTGCCCGTAAACGACTGGAAAAGTTTCGTGCCGAAATTCTCGAAGTGGACACCAAGCGGCGGGATGCTGAGTTGTCGGGCTTGTCATTCGCTGAGGTTGCCGGGCGTTGGCTGCAATCCGTTGAGGCTGCAATTGCCCCTCGAACTGCGGAGAATTGTCGGTGGTGCATCAAGGCGTTGGCAATCCATTTCCCGCAAAATCTAGCTAGAATTACCTGTGCCGATGTGGATTTATGGAGTGTTAGCCGTAGCCGGGAAACCGAACCAAGCACTTTCAACAAAGAAACTGCCATTCTGCGACGAGTTTTGGCGTTTGCCGTTGAACGTGGGGCTATCCTTCGCAATCCTGCAACGCACCTGAAACGTCGAAGGGTGCCGAAACCGAGAATTGAAGTGCCGACAAGAGAGCAATTCAGATTGCTATTGGCAGAACTACGACGCGACTACCGGTCACAAGGGGCGGGAGATTTGGTGGAATTCCTCGCAGCCTCTGGATGCCGATTGGGTGAGGCCGTCAGTATCCGTTGGCAGGATGTTGATTTCCAGCGTGGTACGCTGACAATCGGAGCCAATGGGAAGACGAAAAATGGTGAGGCTCGTACCATACCGCTATTCCCACCACTCCGAGCTTTCCTTGAGGCGTTACGCAGTCGCAATGCCAATGCTGAGCCGGATGCCACACTGTTGCCAATTAAGAACGCAAAACGTGCCATCACTAACGCCTGTCACAGATTAGGGCTATCGGTATTCTCACATCATAAGTTCCGGCATCTTTTTTGCACTACCGCCCTTGAATCTGGCGTACCACCACACGTTATTGCTGCTTGGGCCGGTCACCGTGATGGGGGCCAGCTAGTTTGCCGCACCTACGGACATGTCCGTTCTGAGGCATCCGAGTTATTTGCCCAACGGGTGACATGGGATGCTCCATCCAATGTCATTGCCATGCCAATTGCCGTAAATCAGTAGTTTATGCGGAAGGCAGGAGTGCGCCCTTAAACAAGTACGGAACGAGTAGGGGCAGAGCTTTATGCGAATCCAGCTAATTATTTTGCAAAACTAGGTGGATTAATCTTGGCTCAAAGTTTAATTAGCAGTATGATACTAGAATGGAAGCCACGGTTGATAGCCGCACAAATCTTCTGAATATCTAATCAGATAAATGGCTTACTGTTATATGTATAAAGTATTCTTAATAAGATATTTATACGTATAATTGCGATTATTTTTAATTACTCATCCACATTTATTAAACTTATACGTAGTTATAAGTTATTTTAATCAGGCATGTTACAAATGCGTTTTGTATTGACTTTATCTTTAAAGCGTGGTAATCTAAAGGAATGAAAGACAGCAGAAAAACCTATTATAGTTTGCTTCAAGAAACTCGCACCAGTCGGAAGAAGGAATCCCGCGCAAACCGCTATCTGGAATTTGTGAGGGAAACAAATCCGCAACTTTGGCGACGTTATCAGTGGGAACAACACCGAAAACAGTATGGGAATGCTTCCAAGAGAAGAGACCCGGTCAGTTGGGGATTCAGCATCAACAGCAAGTAACCATGAATACGCCAAATTCTCAATTCTTAGAGGCCGCGCTCAATTACCGTAATTTTGGCCTATCCGTCATTCCAATTGCGAAACGTGGCAACGGGAAGCAACCGGCAATAAGCTGGAAACCATACCAAACGACCCTGCCGACTGAGGCAGAACTGCGGGAATGGTTCGCAAGGGGTGATTTGAACGGCCTTGCCATCGTTTTTGGTCAGGCTTCTGGTGATGTTTGCTGCCGAGATTTTGATTCTAAGACCACTTATCAAAAGTGGGCTATGGAACAGCCTGATTTGGCTAAAACGCTGCCCACGGTCAAAACTAAGCGCGGGTATCACGTTTATTTCCGTACCGGGGCGCAGATTAACGTAAAATATGTTTTTGAGGGTGAGATTCACAGCAGAAACTCATACTGCCTTGCGCCCCCTTCATTGCATCCTGAAGGCGTTAATTACGAATGGATAATTCCACTTACAACAGAGAATCTTCTCACAATTGAAAAACCTATAAAGGTCTTTTCGATGGAACAAGATGTTACAGAGGGAATAGAAGGAATAGAGGTTACTGATGGAACTAAGGGAACTGAGAAGATAGAGGGAATAAAGGATGATAGAAGCGGTATAATAAAGGGTGGAAAGTTAAATCAGGATGAAATTGCCGCAATTGTTAAACTAGTTTTGCCCCAAAACTCACACGGCAACCATGTCAGCTTATTTAATTTGGCACGAGCGGTCAAAGGCAAGGAAAAACATCAGGGCGTAACGTTTACAGAAGATTTATTAAAAGAAATCTTTGCTAGTTGGTTCAAACAAAACGCCAATTTGCGCCCCGGTCAATCACATGGGGATTATTATTTAGAATTTTTGGACGCATACGAACATGCCATTTACGTACCGGGCCAAGAGCCGTTCATCGCGGCATGGAACAAGGCCAAGCAGTCCACCACACCAGCGATTGTGAAACGGCACTACGCCGACAACGAAGAAATGCAATTATTGGTTAAACTTTGCTGTGAATTACAGCGGTTATCAGGTGACCGGCCATTTTTTCTTCCATTCAGTAAAGTGCAACAGCAGTTCAACTTGGAAAACCGTGTGATTGCTGGTCGCAGACTTCAAGATTTGCAGCGTCGAAAGATTATTAAACTTGAAAACGCACACACCGCTACACGCGCCCGACGTTATCGGTATCTACTCCCGTTGGATGTTCCCCCGGTAGGGGTCAACGGGTTAAATTAGAAATTGAGACGTGCTGATTGTGAATTAAAATGGGTTTTAATTGCCTCTGCGACCCAACCATTGCCAATTATGCGAATTCGCAAATTTGATACCAACTTTTGAGAATTCGGCACTATTTCAGGCAATTTGGTCTTGGGGCATTGTCGAAATTCGAGCCATAGGCCACCCCGGTGTATATTTCTGCGTGGATTTGGTCTGTATCCGTCTTATGCAAACCTTCCAAATTAGTTTTTTGCCCCTTGTATATAGGATTCAAATTACATCTAGGCAGCTTGCGATTCGGGGAATTTCAGCCCTGTAGGTTCAGACCGGCCTTGATAGTGAACGACGAATTTTAAGACATCGCGGGTCAATTTCATTCTGTCAGTTTCGCTGGCAGGGTCAAAATCATAATAACATTGGTCGTGTAACTTCTCGGTGGTATTTAGCCAAATTGCCAGAACGTGAGGCGGGGTGTCGAGAAATCTAACGACGATTATATTTTGCTGGTGTTTCCACCACCAACCACCGTTCTCAATATCCGGCGCAAAGCCTAGCGATTCGAGCAGTTTTGCAATGCTGACAAAGGATTCTATTGCTGGTGATTTTTCAGGTTCGTTGGTCATACAGCCACCGCAACATCTTGGTTGAAACCATCACGGCCAACTTGTTCTAAAATTTGGTCGCGTTTGCGTTTTGCTTCGGGAAGGGATGAAGTTCCCAAACTTCGACGCACTCTGAGCTTTTTGTAATCGTCAGTGTGAATTGTATAGTGAACCCAAAAGTTGCCACCGTTATTTTTGTAGATATGGTGACAAACGTTTTTGGTGCGACGTAGCGAAAGCTTCATAACGACGGCGATTCCTCTCTGTGTAAACGACTTGGTGAAAACCATTCGGCTGTAAAGGAGCCGGAATGGGACTGCTAGAACTTCACAAGATTACCACAGAAACGGGCGCAATCCATAGGTAATTCTGTCATAAATGGCGTGGGGTTTTTGGAAAAAATCAGGATGCCATTGCTCAGAATCGTGCCGGGGGGATTTATACGCGCTCACCCAAAATTCCTATGCGTTTGGTGGGCTAATCACTGTCACGCTCAACTGAGACCACAGCCCTTCACGATGGCAAGGAATAGTAATGCTATCGCAATAAAGACCAGCAACCTCACCGGCATATTGGTGTCTTTGGATGTACTCCCGTACTTTGCGCCAGAAATAATTTCTCGATTGTGGTTTTCCACGCCAACGATGGCGAATGCGATGGACACCAGCCATCCAAGCAAGCCGAAAACAATCATGAAGCCGGGAGTATCTGTTGTCCCCCACAATATCAGCCCAATAATTTGCAACCCAAACCCAACAAAGAAACCGGTAGCAGATGAATAAAGTGCGCCAAAAATAGGAACGAAGATTGAAAGCAATGCAGCTACGGCAACACTTTTCATGGCGTTTTGAAGCTCAAGTGTTGTAAGCGGGTCTTGATGATTCTGTTGGATTACGGCTTCGGGTGGTTTTTCTTTCCGTAAAGATTCGTCCAGAATCTCGCCGCAGTGTTTGCATTTTCGTGCCTCAGTAAGAATTTCTTCGGCGCAAGCAGGACACTTTTTTAATTGGTTCGTTGGGACTTCGACTGGTTTTTCTGCCGTGGTGATTGATGCAGCAACTTTTTGCGGAACGGTAATTGATTTCCCACAGTGGGGACAATCAAGCGTCATTCCTGAACCGGCTTCATCCACCACGAGATTGCCGGTACACCACTTGCACTCAAATTGTATATCGCTCATATTTTCACTGTGGTACGTCGGTACAGTGAGGTCGCGCTTAGAAACCGGTGTTCGCCGTAGCCTTTTGCTTTTCTTCAAGTACGTTGCGTAGGTTGCGGTCAACAATATAGAGGGTTGTTTTCTGGTCTTTAAATATGATGAGCCGAATGAAACGGTTTGCATCAGGAATCACCCAATCAAATCTCGCAAGCTCATCATCTTCCGCGTCCCTTTTTGCTACGTCGGCGAGTCCAAGTTTATCTTTTACCCGCTGTGGGATTACATCAAGACCACCCATCTTATCTGTGCGTTGCCGGAAGTACCAGACCCACATCGAAACTAGCTTGCCGTCCACGAATGAGAAATCTATTCCATCGGTGTTAGCGGTTTTATCAACCCGCCAAGTTTCCCAACCAATTTTAGCGTCACACTCTTTTTCATAACGCGAAGCCCCCGGCCATTTAGTGCGAATAGCTTGAAGTGTTGTGTTCATGAAATTCATCCCCTCAACGCTGAAATCCTTTGCAGCTTTAATCTGCTCCGGTGTTCGGTCTTCAGCGTAACAATTCGTCAGACGCAACACACACGACAAAACCAATGCACCAACAACGGTCAACCTTTTCATATCGAATTCTCCCATTTTTCGGCTTTGTGCGGCTCGTTATTTGCCCCGTCACGCACCACGGTCAACCTGACCGCCATTTCACCGTATAAATTGGGGCATGAAATTGTGCCGATTTCAGCACACTTCTAAAACTCTGACCCCCTATTGTCAAGTGCCAGAAATGGCACATGGAAACGCCTCGTAATATCAGCGGGTCACAGCTTCAGAAACTCCGTTTGGAACAGTCAATTTCTCAAACGGAATTGGCCGCAAGTTGTCAACGTAAGGGGTGGGACATTACTCGCTACGTCATTGCAAAAATCGAATCACGCAGCCGGTGTGTGTCCGATTTTGAGTTGATGCTGTTGGCGGAAATTCTTGGCGTTTCTGTCTCGGCACTATTGCCAAACCAAAAACTCTGGCAAGCGAGTCGAAAGCATTTCATGGCGCAAAAGCCCTGACCATAATTGCCGTTGCACTCCAAGCCGACTCTGTAAGTATTCCCGGATTATGTCACGCCCGGAAATTGTACGTTTCTCCGTTCCCGCCATAATCACATTTTATGGCAAATTCAATCTACGTAATTTATCCGTACTGGTGGTGGGGCACATTTGTTTTTGATGACGCTCAAAAGGGACTGGAAAAAGAGCCTTTTGTTTCTGGTGCGAATATCCTGATTGATTTGTTGGTGACGGACATTCCTGATGCTCGTAAGGGGTTTCGTTTGCTGTTCTCGGATTCACCATTCCCCGGCTATCAGGTCAAACTTGAATGGCGGCGGAAGGAATATAATGGTGACTGGTATTTTTCCCCTGATTTTAAGATGGAAGGCTGGCTGTGTCCGGCACTTCTAAAATATTTCAGCACACCGCCCCAAGAAATATACGTGAAAGCGGAAGCGATTTAGCGGGATTCAAATGCCAAGACCGCCAGCCGTGATACCAACGCCGTGATTGACATGGTGCCGATGCCGTTTCACAATTGCAGAGCATGGTGGTGCGTAAGAAATGGCTAGTAGTGATATTATTTGGAATCGTGTTGCCGACGATTCTGTGTCCACTTTTTTCAGTCAAGCAGCGCACAATTCGGTTGCGTAAAGCCGTAAGACAATGTGAAGCCGAATGCCTATTGCTCAGCAATGCCGTCGAAACAGCACGAGCCAATGTAGATTGGAATCGGTTGCAGTGGTATTATGCTTTTCGAGAAATCGAACAAGCCGACGAGGACGCGTGGCGTATGGCGGTTCGTAAGGTTGATGCCGAATTCACGAGTTTATCCAACAATCTCCAACGTGCTACCGATTGTTTGGCAAGTCGCAGAGCCAAACTTGCGGAAATGACCGCTGACCAACCCCATGATTGACATGGCACCGCCGCAGTTCCACAATTGCCCCTATGAATCCGAGCGACAGGGCGAGTTACGGGTAACGAAAAGGACTTGATGAAGTAAATGAATGACAACCAAATAATGCTTACGATATACGGTGGCTTGCTATTGATGGTCGTTTGCGGAGCTACCCTGTTTGCAAAAATTAAGGTCAGTCCAAAACGGCAAGGCATATGCTTTCTTATTCTTGGCGTTATTAGTCTCGTTCGAGCAGTGGGGTTTTTCCATGACGAGTCAGTCCGTTTCCGCACATTGTCAGAGCGTTTCCACGTAGAGCCAGTCCCTTTCCGCACAGGAGCGATATGGTTCTGGCTTGTGGCTGCGACGATACAAATTATCGGCGGATTATATGTTTTGAATAAGAGCAGGAAAAATTCCGATAAGCCCTTGCCCCCTCACTGACCTCAGCCGTTGGCAATCGCCAATTCGCGTCATAACCCTTGCCATTGGATTTTCTGAGCGTATTCAGAATTTATGGCAATTTTCACAAACTTTAAGGGTGCTGGAATTCTATTCACGCACCAAACAGACGAAGGGGCAAAAGTCTTTTTGGGGCGGAGACGATTTCAGCCATTCAAAAGCTATTTTTCGGTAGTGGGTGGACGCATGGAGCCTGCCGACAGGGGCGATTATTTTCGTGCCGCCTTGCGTGAGTCCAGCGAGGAAACTTGTCGCGGAATCAGGATTGACCGCTATTTGCGTGAATATCTTGTGTTGCCGTTGAATCCGGACTCCCTTGAAAAGCAGGAAATTGACCTGCCTTTTTTTAAATTTGTGACCTACATCGTTTCGATGCGCCGTGTTCCACCGTCCCACATTTGGCCGAAATTAAATTTCGAGTTCACTGACGGTCAGTTTTTCCCCGCCAATTGCTTGCCGCACCTCTTGCACCCATTTGTTGAACCGTTGGTGAGCCGTTTAACGCAAAGCGTGGCCTAATTTAGCAGCTCAGGGGGAGCAATCACGGACACGACGAGCGCATTAATTCAATTGGAAGGCGCATTGTCACAATTTCGTTCACCGGCAACGCTGCTAGGAAGCTTTTTGCCATACCGGCCTGATTTATCTCCCCAATTACTTGTAAAGGGTACTTGTAAAGCCGGGCCGTAAAAACCACTGCCAAAGCCCAACTTTTCGCATTTGGACTTGAAAAAGCTCACTGGCTATGTAATTCTAATAATTAACGTTTTCTTAAGGAAAATTGCAGTTTGACCCGCATTTGCAATTGATTTGCAACGATTTTCAGCGGGACGATTAGCTCAGTTGGCTAGAGCGCTTCCTTGATAATACTTCCCCACAACATCTACACGCGTTCGCTAACTCTACTAATACTCTACTTATAGTAACTATATATACTCTATATAGGCGTCCGGGAGTCCCGCGTCCTCGCGGTTGCGAAACTTCCCCGGGAAGTATTATCAAGGAAGCGCTCCAAAACCGCCCGTCGGTCGTTTCGACGGGCGTCGGGCATTATCCCCGTCGTTTTCGGGTTTGCGACAACTTGTCACACTCTGTCCAAAGCGAGCGGGTCATTCGTGTCGTGTCGGATGATCGCTCGCGGTCGGTTGCTGTGCGGAACGGAAGCGAGTCTGGTGCGTGTCGTGTCGGAGCAGGCCGCTGGAGTGGAGCAGCAAGCAACCGATTGGAGAGAGTGAGACGAAATGAAGGGCCGGCCAGCGTCGTGTACGGTCGGCCTTAAAGGGTGGTGCGCCGCATTCTGATCTCGATGACGGTCGTGTGTCATGGAGTCGGAAGGCGGCGCAGCGAATTTTAGGATGTGAGGCGGGGGAATGTGGGGGTTGGCGAATAGCCGAGAGAGGATTTCTCGGAGGGAAGGCGGGGGCTGTGACCTGTCTGCTTGACGAGCGTAGTTGAAGCTATCACCATCTTACCCGCCCTTGACATCCCGTGACTGCTTTGCCAGTCTGTCGGCATGAGGCGCGCCATGAACTGCGAATCCGCATTTTTTGAATGCCAATTCGCATATCGCCTCGACAAAAGACAAAGTGAGTTTGTCTTTTTGTTATCCGATATGATGCTGTCAGATTTTCCTAACCTGCGTTTTAGCAACCATCTCCATCCAAACCGACAACTTTGTCTTTTGCTGACGAGTTTAGGTGAATAATAATGTTCGGCCACATGAAGACACGTCGCATTCCAAAACTCGCTTGCTGGCTTGCTGGTATCTATCTGGCTTGGAGCCTACTCGTGTTTTTCGGAAGTTTTAGGAGTGGGAGTCACGAGATGTGGCCGCTGGGCCTCTATTTCATCATCTGGCCTGTGAGCACGCTATACGAGTTCGTGAGTTCGGTATGCATGGATCGGCTAGTCCCCGACCCAAAGTCAGCCTCTAACTGGATTTGGGCGCTTAATGATTACATTGATGGTGCGTTTTATATTATCGTTGGGACCATTTGGATCTGGTTTTTAGGAAAAGTCATATCCAGAGTTGTCACATGTTTGTTTCCGATACGAGAGCAGGAAACCATGGCCGAACCAAACGCTGGAGGCAACGCGGCTCCGCCGCGCGCCTCAGCTTGAGCGTTGGGCGACGGAGCATTTCATGCATATAAACCTCTTAATTGGCTTTCTCATCGCTTCGGCGACGATTGCATCCGGACAACTTCCTTCCGTCGTTGTCACCAACGTTCCTGACTTCGGAATTCCCTGGGAGGCCCGTAGTTGGCTCCACCGTGATCAGACCAATAGTCAGGAGAGCGCGTGGTCGAAGCCTTTGGGCTCGTTCTCAAATGCCGTTCACAATGCGAGGCAGATCAAGGTGCGATACTTTGACAGACGATGGAGTTCGGAAGAGGGAGTAAGGCAGTACATGGAAGGATTGCTGCGCGACTCCAAGAACGAGGTGTCCACAGGACCGACATGGGCACAGCCGGTCATGGTACCCGAGATCGAGGGCAGTATAACGTATCAAGACGGGACAGCGGGCAGGCTGCTCCTCTGGGGATGGGTGGGATGCTTCCAAGATTCAGGACACCATTGGCGTTTCTTGGTGTTGCAGGATTACTTCCGCGAGAACCATCCGATGGGACAGAAATCAAGAGCCCAACCAAGCGGTGCAGCGAACCCTCCTCCGCCTCCGGCTTCGGAGGTTCGCTGACCTTAGACGATAGGCAGAGCATGAGTGGCGACCCACGGACAAAAACATCATGGCCGACAAGGCGCATCTACCTTGCCTGTGTTTTCATGTTTTTAGTCGGGGGAGCGTTCCAGCCCACCTGTATCGGACTTCAGTTTCAGGCAGCGTTTCCTGCCTACGGCAGTTTGCTTATTGCATTCCGTACTCTGATTGCAGACATCAGGCGTGAGCAGGACAGCGATTGGATTATCTATTTAGTTTTGCTTGTCACATCGCCTTTGTGGGCGTTTTATCTACAGCGTTTCTGTGAGCACACGTTTTGAGCCTATCCATGCAGTGGATCGAACCGCGAGCCAGCCGACCGGCCGGGTTACCGGCGGCGGCGTCAGGGGCGGCTGGCTCGCGTTCGCTCACTTTTATCGATTGGCATGAAGATTAGATGGCAAGCAGGCATTACGGTTCTTCTCGCAGTTTTGTGTATCGGTTGCGTCGTTCCTGTGCCGCATCCACGGGTACATGCGTACGGCGTAGATGGCCAGATTGTGAGTGCTGCTGATGGCGCTCCTATTGCCGGAGCTTCCGTCAGCAGCGTTGATCGCCTCGTTCCCATCGCAAGCACCGACACACAAGGTAGATTTCGTGTTCATGCCCGGTATGGATGGCACGGCGCTTACTTCATCGGGCCGATTTGCTTATCGTTGTTACCGGGCTGGGATGTGACTCGTCCCAGTAGAGACATCATGGTTTCGGCATCTGGCTATCGGTCAGCCGAGTTCGTGGTCGAGACATGGCCTGCGGAAGGTACTGGTCGAGTCCGTGCGCAGATTCTCGGCGCGAACTTGCAGGCGGGACAGTTGCGACTCGTGCCACTTTCCAGTAAAACACCAGATGCCAACAATACGGTCGAGCCAACTCGCGCCCCGGAGGGCGCTCGCGGCTCACCTTGAGCGTTGGAAGGAGGAATTATGAAATCCGCAGTACTGCTAATCATTGTATTGGCGATTATCAGC
>Ga0316231_1004206_pt1 | contig 12078 bp, 5 predicted proteins | sample TBH18027metaG_FD_206002 | JGI IMG/M metagenome (GOLD analysis project Ga0316231, IMG submission 206002) | Freshwater microbial communities from Trout Bog Lake, Wisconsin, USA - TBH18027 | ecosystem: Environmental > Aquatic > Freshwater > Lake > Hypolimnion/Profundal zone | place: USA: Wisconsin...
AATTTGCCCGGTTTTTCAAGCCGATGGAAAAGTTGTCACGCAGGACAACGGCATCCGCGAAAGCCAGTCGTTCGACGCGCTGGCAAAATTGAAGCCGCAATTTGACCGCAAAAACGGCACGGTCACCGCTGGTAACGCTTCGCAAATTACAGACGGCGCGGTTGCGTTGCTCGTGATGAGCGAGTCGCGCGCGAAGGAGTTTGGCTTCACGCCGCTCGGAGTTTTGACCGGCTACGCCTACGCCGGTTGCGATCCCGCAAGAATGGGGCTTGGGCCGGTTCACGCCATTGCGCGCGCCGAAGAACAAACAAAACTCACGCTGGCCGACGCGGACATCATCGAAATCAACGAGGCGTTCGCCGCGCAGGTTGTGGCCGTCATCAAATGCGCGGCTTCGGAAGAATTTGCGCGCGACCAGCTTCATCGCCACGAACCGCTCGGTGAAATTCCATCGGCAAAATTAAACGTCAACGGCGGCTCCATCGCGCTCGGCCATCCCGTCGGGGCGACCGGTGCGCGGCTGGTGCTGACGGCGTTGAAGGAACTGAAACGGCGTAATGCCAGGCGTGCGCTAGTCTCGCTGTGCATCGGCGGTGGTCAGGGCGCGGCGCTCTGGCTGGAAAGGATATGACTTATGAACGTGCTGCAACAAAACCCGGAAACCACAGGTCAAACCGACGCAACAACACCCTTGCCGTTGCCGCCGGCGACGGTAGAAAAGACGGTTCACCTGGTCGCGCGCGACGACGGAATCTGCCTGGTCATGTTTGACCGTCCGGGTTCGTCCGCAAATATTTTTGACCTGCGCACGCTGGACGAACTGGCGCAGGAACTGGAGTTCATCGAACGCCAGACGGAGCTCAAAGGCGTCATTTTCGCCAGCAACAAACGCTCAGTTTTTATCGCAGGCGCAGACCTCAATGTAATGCTCAAAGTCGCGTCGCCCGATGATGCGCGCATCTTGATTGAGCGCGGCCAGACGGTGATGAACCGCATCGCGGCGCTGCGGATTCCGACGGTGGCGGCGGTTCACGGCGCGGCCGTCGGCGGCGGCTACGAACTTTGCCTCGCGTGCGATTATCGCATCGCCTCGCCCGATCACGCGACGAAAATCGGTCTGCCTGAAACGAAAATCGGCCTGCTGCCCGGCTGGGGCGGCTCGACGCGCCTGCCGCGTTTGATTGGATTGCCGAAGGCGTTGGACATCATTCTGGGCGGCAAAACCGTGCCGGCAAAACTGGCGCTGAAGCTCGGCATGATTGATGAAATCGCACCAGCCGAATGTCTCGTCGCGGCGGCAGCGCGAAAAATTAGACTGGGCAAACCGTGTCGCTCCAATCACTGGCTGACGAACAACCGGCTGGTCGCGGCGGCCATTGCACCACGCGTCCGCAAGCTGCTTTTGAAGAAGACGCGCGGACATTATCCCGCTGTGCTCAAGGCGCTGGAAGTCGCGACGCGCGGAATTTCGCGGACGGTCGAGGCGTCGCTCGCGCTGGAACGCGACGGCATTATCGAGCTGATGCAGACGGATGTTTGCCGTAATTTGATCGGCGTTTTTTTCCTGCAAGAACGAGCGCGGAAAAAAACTTTGTCCGCCGCCGAGCCGAAGCCGGTGACGCACACCGCAGTCATCGGCGCGGGCGTGATGGGCGCGGGCATCGCGCAATGGATCAGCGCGCGGAAACTGCCGGTGATCCTGCGCGACATCAACACCGGGCAGGTCGCGAAGGGCATGGCGACCATCGCCAAGCTGTATCGCGACGGCGTCAAGCATCACACCTTCACGGCGCACGAGGCGCGCGCCGGAATGGAGCGCGTGCATCCGGCGCCGGGGGAAGTTCCGTTGCGCCACGCGGACATCGTCATCGAGGCGGCGGTGGAAAATCTGGAGCTGAAGAAAAAACTTTTCCAGCGGCTCGACGAGCTGGTTTCGCCGGACACGGTTCTCGCCACCAACACGTCGGCGCTGCCCATTTCCGAAATGGCCGCCGGCACGCGCCACCCCGAACGCGTCGTAGGTTTGCATTTTTTCAATCCGGTTCACCGGATGCAGCTCGTCGAAGTCATCGCCGCGCGGCAGACCGCGCCGGAAGTTTTGCAGCGCGCGCTCAAGTTCGCGCAGCAGGTTGGCAAGCTGCCGGTGGTCGTGAAGGACAGCCCCGGTTTTCTCGTGAACCGGATTTTGATGCCGTATCTGATCGAGGCCGGAAATCTTTTCGAGGCGGGCGCGAAGGTGGAAGACCTCGACGACGTGATGCTCGACTTCGGAATGCCGATGGGGCCGATGCGTTTGCTGGACGAGGTTGGACTTGATGTTTCGCTGCACGTCGCCGAGACGCTCGCGGCGCATTTTGGCGACCGCATGAAAGTTCCCGATTGCCTCTGTAAAATGACCAGCGCCGGTTTGCTCGGACGCAAAAGTGGAAATGGATTTTACCGGCACGAAAAGTCGAAGGAGGCGAAATCGAATCCACAGAATTTAGTTTATGTGCAAAGCCAGAACGCACGCGACATTTCCCGCGAGGAACTTCAGGAGCGCATGGTTTTCCTGATGGTCAACGAGGCCGCGCGCTGCCTGGAGGAACAAATTGTCACCGACCCGGCGGACGTGGATTTTGCCATGATCATGGGCACCGGATTCGCGCCGTTCCGAGGCGGGCCGCTGCGCTACACCGACACCGTTGGCGCGGCCAGGCTCGTGGGAGCGATGAACCATCTCGTCGCTTCCGGAACGGCGCATTTCGAGCCGTGTGCCCTGTTGAAAAAAATGGCCGATACCGGCGAAAAGTTTTATCCAAAAAACTGAAAGGGTTTTATGAACACCATCCAGCCACCACCCGACGAACAGCGGCCACTGATTGACACGTCCAAAATGTCCACCGGCCAGCGCGCGGCGATGGAATTGACCGAGGCCGCGCGTGAATCCGGCCACGCGCGGACGTTTGCCGGCGGCATGTTCATGGGCGAATTCAATTTGTCCACAGTGCATCCTTTTCCAATTCAAAGCGTCGAGGATCGTGATCAAGGCGACGCATTTCTCAAGCAGCTTGAGGCGTTGCTGCGCGAAAAAGTTGATGCCGACGAGATTGACCGCACCGGCGAAATTCCGCAGCCGGTGATTGACGGACTCGCGCGGCTCGGCGCGTTCGGAATAAAAGTTCCGACGGAATACGGCGGACTCGGTTTGTCGCAGACGAATTATTGCCGCGCGGCGATGCTGCTCGGCAGTTGGTGCGGCAATTTGACGGCGCTGGTCTCGGCGCACCAGTCCATCGGCGTGCCGCAGCCGTTGATTTTGTTCGGCACCGAAGCGCAGAAACGTCAATACCTGCCGCGCGTTGCGCGCGGGGAGATTTCCGCGTTCGCACTCACGGAAGTTGACGTTGGTTCCGATCCGGCGGCGATGGCCACGCGCGCCGAGCCGACACCGGACGGAAAATATTTTATTCTGAACGGTGAAAAACTTTGGTGCACGAACGGCACCAAGGCCGGCGTGATTGTGGTCATGGCCAAGACGCCGCCGAAGGTGGTGAACGGAAAATCGAAGGATCAAATCACCGCGTTCATCGTCGAGATGGACTGGCCGGGCGTCGAGGTTTTGCATCGCTGCCATTTCATGGGCTTGAGGGCGCTTTACAACGGCGTCATCCATTTTACCAACGTCCGCGTGCCGGTGGAAAATATTTTGCTCGCCGAGGGAAAAGGCTTGCGCGTCGCGCTCACGACGCTGGACACGGGACGTTTGACGCTGCCGGCCGCGTGCGTCGGAGCGGCGAAGCGCTGCCTAAAAATTTCACGAGCGTGGGCGAACGAACGGAAACAGTGGGGCGCGGCCATCGGCAAACACGCGGCTATCGCGGACAAGCTGGCGCGGATGGCGGCGGATATTTTTGCGATGGAATCTATGACGCTGCTCGCCGCCAGCCGCGTGGATCGCGACAAGCACGCGGATGTCCGGCTTGAAGCCGCGTTGTGCAAATTGTGGGCGACCGAGGCGACCTGGCGGATCGTCAATGACGCCGTGCAGATTCGCGGCGGGCGCGGCTATGAAACCGCCGCGTCGCTCCAGGCGCGCGGCGAACCGGGCATCGCGCTGGAGCGGATGCTGCGCGACTGCCGCATCAATACCATCTTCGAAGGCTCGAGCGAAATTATGCGGCTGTTCATCGCAAGAGAAATGCTCGACCCGCATTTGAAAATCAGCGCGGCTGTCCTGAATTCGCAGTTGCCAAAATCGCAACGATTAAGTGCTGCGGCTAAAGCAACAATTTTTTATTCAACTTGGCATCCAAAACAATGGCTGCCATTCGCCGGCGGATTTCAAATTTCAAATTTCAAATTTCAAATTGGCAAAATAAATCTGCGCTACGTTGCGCGGACGAACCGGCGGCTGGCGCGGGCGATTTTTCACGCCATGCTGCGACACGGCCCGAAGCTGGAGCGCGAGCAGCTTCTGCTCGGCCGGTTCGTGGACATCGGCGCGGAACTGTTCGCCATCACGGCAACCTGCCTGCGCGGCGAGCAACTGCTCGACTCTAAAAACGCAAACGCCGATGGAAAAAATCTGCCCGGCTTGATTGACTATTTTTGTCAGGCCGCGCGTTTGCGGATTGAACAGCATTTTCACGGGCTGCATCACAACGGCGATTTAACGGGTTATCGGCTTGCGCAAAAACTGCTCGCAGAAAAATTTTCAGAATTGGAATCCGGCATGGTGCAAAAATAAAACGCCCATAAAATCCCGGACGCTTCGCGACAACTTGAAAAATTCGGTTTATGGAGTAGATTAGTTTAGGCAATGTAATGAAGTAGAATTACGAATCACAGTTTTCCATTGCCGGAATGACAGGTGTTTTATGAGGCAGCGCGCATTAATGCTGCTGTGGGTTTTGGGGGCGATGCTCCTGACGGCGGGATGCCGCAGCCTGTTTTCCAGCAGCCAGTCCACGACGGTTTCGCGCTGGAAAAGTTACGACGACGTCGAGGCGGCCTTTCAAAAAATCACGCCCCACCAGACGACCGTTCTGGATTTACGGCTGCTGGGCTTCGATCCCAAGGGCTCGCCGAACGTGAAAATCCTCACTTATATGGACATCGTCCAGACGTTCATGCCCAACCCCGCCATCCACAAGCAGGACCTGCCCGACGCCGTGCGCGAGTGCATCGCGGCGAAGGAAAAGAGCTTTGCCTACCTCGTCGAGCTGCACGACATCCGGGACAAACGCCATGGCAACCTGTTTCTCGACATCTTCGGCTTCAAGCGGCAGACGCACGAATCGGGCTGGCGGTTCAAGGGGCTGATCCTCATCAATGGCGACCTCGTGGTTTACAAACTTTCTTCCGGCGAGCCGCGGGTCGCGAGCGAGGACAAGAAAGTCAAGCCGCTCGGGCCGTTGCAGGAGCTCGACACCGTGATCGCGCATCCAGCCATCAATTATTAGGAAATTCCCCGGCCGGCCGCCGCCGCGAATTGTTTTGCGCCGTCCCGAAAAAATTTCAGTTTGCCCAGAAGGTGCCGGTCGCGCTGACGGGCATGAACTGGCTGTTGCCGATGTATTGCAGCTCCACCGCCGAGCCCTGGCTGCCGGTGAGAAAGCCGTTCGTGCTGACGGTGCTGGTCTGGAGAGCGGCGCTGGAATAATAAATCCCGCCGCTGCCAGTGTTAACGCCGGCGGCCAGCCTGCTGCCGTCAGCCGAGGAAGCCAGCGCCGACCAGGCCTGGCTGGTCGAACTGGTGAAGGCAGACCAGCTCGCGCCGAAATTGACGGATGAATATAGCTGGCCGCCGTTGACGCCCGCAATCAGGCGCGTGCAATCGGCGGACGCGGCCAGGCAATTCCAGTTCGCCGTCGGCACGTTGTTCGTGATCCAGTTGGTGCCGCTGTTCATGGACGTGTAAATGCGCCCGGGGCTGGCACAGGCGACGAGCTTGCTGCCGTCGCTGGAACAGACCAGCGCCGTCAGTTTGGGCGCCACAGAAACACCATTGACGATCGCGGAGGTGTAGACGGAGCCGTTGGTGTTCGCCGCCGCATAGAGACTGCCATTGGCGGCATAGGCGACCGCGACCCAAAGAGTGTTTCCAAAGCCGGTGGACGTCCAACTCGTATAGTTGGCCGAAGTATAGACGTTGCCGCCATTGATGGCAGCAATGCCCTTCTTGCCATCAGCCGAGCAGGCGACGCAATTCCAGTTGCCGCTGAGATTGCCGGTCAGCCAGGAACCGGCGCTGTTGGTGGTGACTTGAATGGCCTTGGCGTTGGCCACGGCATAAATCGTGTTGCCATCGCCCGACGTGGCCACGGCATTCCACGAGCCGGAAAAGCCGGTGTATGCCCCGCCCCAAGTGTGGCCGGAGTCGGATGACGGAAAAATGCCGCTGCTGCCCGCCGCATACATCCGCGTGCCGTCGGCGGAGGCGGCGAGCGAAAGCCAGTTGTTCCCCGAGGCGTTGGACAGCAGCCAGAGGGAGTTGCGATAACTGGAAAAATTGCCGATGAAACTTTGATTGGTGTTGGCCAGCACCTCCCAGCCGCCCGCGCCCGCGCCGGAAATCCGCACGATGTCGCCCACCAACAGCGATGCAGTCAATGGCAGCGTGACGGTCGTCAGTTGCGAATTGGTCAGCAAATAGCCGGTGTCACGCGCCGCCTGGACACTCGTTCCGGCCACCGGAATCCAGCCAACGAGGCCGTTGCCAAAAAAACTGCCGGTAAAAGTGTTCGCGTTGTTGGTGAAGCTGTTTGCCCCGGAAAAACTGTTTGCGCCGGTGTAAGTATTCGAACCGGTGTAGGTCTGGCTGGCATTGAGCAGCGCCACATTCGTCGTGAGCCGCGCGTCCGCCACCGTGCCGGCGACCACCTGCGAGCCGTTCAGGTTTGTCAGCAGCGCGCCGCTGCCCGCGAACGCGCCGGAAAAACTGTTGCCGGCATTGGGGAAACTGTTGGCGCCGGCGAACGTCTGATTGGTGTTCAGCCGCGCCATATTCGTCGTGAGCCGCGCGTCGGCCACGGTGCCGGCGGTCAGTTGCGTCGCGTTCAGGTTCGTCAGCGCAGCGCCGTTGCCGGCAAACGCGCCGGAAAAACTGTTGGTGGCGTTGGAAAAATTCACCAGGCCGGAATATGTCCCGGCCACCTGCGCCGACGGCAGCGTGCCGGTGAGCTGCGCCGCGGCAAGCGTGCCCAGCAGGTTGCTCGCGCCGGTCGCAAAAATCGCATACGGCACCGGCAGCACCGGCTGGCGCGGCGACAGCTCCGTAAAATTGGTGGTGCCGGCGGCGCGCACCGCGAGGTCGAGCCAATAGTTCGTGCCGGTGAAAATGCCGGGATCAAAATCGAGCGTGACGCTGAACAGCCCGTTGCTCACGGCCACGGCGGAATTGGTCACGGCCGCACTGACGGGACTGCCATTGGCCACGGCGTTGTAGACCGTGAACTGGAAATCATAGGCCGCATTGGCCGGCGCACCGGCATCGTTCAGGCGACCCTGATAATTGAAGGCCGTCCCCTGCGCGCCCGCCGGCAGCGCGGCGCTGGCGAGCAGCAACAGGACAAATTGGATGCAACGATTCACGGGAGCATATTGGCGCGCGGCCGGCTTAAATTCAATGCGGAATAAAATCACCTGGCGGACAGCGCCGTAAAAATTTCCGGCGGCGGTTGGAGCTGGCCGACGGTGTTCGTCTCCGTCGCGCCCGCATCAATCCACCATTTCAACAGCGAGATTTCGGCGGCGGTCAACTGCGGCTTGCCCGCCGGCGGCATGTGGTCATCGTCGCCCGCCGGCAGCAGCGCACGCTGCAACAGCGGGCTTTGCCCGGCATCGCCGGGCTGGATGGCGACATCATTCTTGCCGCCGCGCAGCAGCGCCGCAAAGGAATCCAGCCGCAGATCGCCCTTGGATTTTTGCGCCCCATGACAGCCCACGCACTTGTCCTGAAAAATCGGTTCAATGACACCGGCAAACACGGGAAGCCGGCGCAGTTCGTCGGCCGAAAGCACCGGCGCAGGTTTTTTCGCGGGGGCGATGCCCAATAATTTTTTTAGCGGATCTGGCGCATACCGGGTGAGATAGTCGCTGCCATGCGTGAGCGAGCCGCCGAGATGCCCCGCCACCATCAGCAGGCCGACGGCGACAAACAGGCTGACGCGATAGGCGGTAAATTTTCCGCGCTGAAATAAAATGGCCGCGACCACCGCCATCACCGCCGTGCCGGTGCCCAGCCATTTGTGCCACGCGAGCAGGTTTTCATCGTAGCCGCCGCCGAGCGACAGCAGCCAGCCGCAGGCCGCCGTCGCCGCCGCGAGCGGCGCGGCGAGCGCGAGGATGAAACCGGCGCTGGCGGCGGCGTTCTTGAAGCGCGGAAACCGCGCGGCGATTTCCAGCGCCGCGAGCGCCGCCAGCATCCCGATGGGCAGATGCACCAGCAGCGGGTGCAGGCGGCCGATGAACAGCAGGATGTCAGGTGGCTGGTGCAAGCGAAAAAATTAAACCGCCGTTTATAAAAGTGGTGCCCCGGGGGAGACTTGAACTCCCAACAAACAGATTAAGAGTCTGCTGCTCTACCAATTGAGCTACCGAGGCATTTCGTTATTTAACAAGCATTGAGACGATTTTGAAACCGCCATATTAACATTGCGCTGCTGGTGGCCTTGCCAGCCGGTGAAACACAGCACAGCGGCACCGCCAACCCAACGGCAATCTGTCGAATACTCGTCAACACGGGCGCGGACAATACCAAAAATCATTCGCCGCCCGCAAGCGCAGAATGCGCGGACTTTGCCGCCACCGACGCCGGGCCGAAGATTGTCCGGAGCGGCCGGCTGGAGATTCACAGTAAGCCGCCGGGGCAAATACCCTGGGCCGCTGCCAAAAAAGGCGGCAGGATGACCAGCGTGGATCAAATCCGTTTATGGCGGCAGCTTTTCAGCATAAATATTTTGCTTCAATAGCCCACGGCGCGGTAGAACTTTTGCGCGGAGCTGGCGGCCGAATTGGTAAAAGCGGCGGCCGGCTGCGTCGCCACAATATTGGTTTCCGTGGCCCAGACGCCCAAGGCCAGGTTGGTGCTGCTCTGAAGAGTATAATTCCGGCCAGCCACCAGGCTGCCGACGCTCAGGATGATGCCGGCCTGTCCCGCCAGAACTGTCGCGCTCAAGTTCGCCGGCACCGCCGGCGGAATGCTCGCCGTCCCGAACACGGTGAGAGCCGCATAGCCACAATAGCCGTTCTCCGAGCCCGGGCTGGTAAAGTCAAACTTTACGGCGGCCACATTAGTCGCCAGCACCCCGACTGTAGAAGTCAGCGTCACCCGCGTGGCGGACTGGATACTGGCGGCGATGGCGGGATTGAAATTGACGGCCGCCAACGAGCTAAAGTTCGTGGGTGCCGACACGGTGGAATAATAGACGGTATAAGCCTGCTGATCCCGGCCGTTATCCGCCCAGCCGCCATAGACCGTGATGTTGGTCAGATCATAGCCGTTGGTTGAACCGGCCAGCGCATAAGTCACCAAGGAGCCCGCACTGCTGCCGTTGCCGCAGGTGACATAGTTCGTGCTAGTGGTATATCCGGAGGTGCCTGTGATCTGGGTTAGCCCCAGGCTGCCGCCGGCCGTCAGCGAGTTGACGTTCCGGCCGGGCACTTCCTCGCTGAAATTGCCCGTCGCCGTGCCGGGGTATTGGCCGGCAATCAGACTGCCATTCGTCACGACAGTCCAACTGGGATAAAATGTGCCGCTCCCGCTGCCCGTCTGGTTGGTCGTGGTGATGATCACGGTTGGCACTGGAATCGAGTAAGGCGAGGAAAACATATAACTGCCGGAACCAACCGAATAGATGGCGGCGCTATTGGAAAGGCCGACATAGGTGACGCCGGGCGAGCTGGCCGCCGGCACCCCGCTTTCCGTGATCGCACCGGCATTGGTGGTGGGCACATAGACCTGCGCCGTCGTGTTCGGCGGGATCACCACGGCCAGGTTGAAGGCGCTGCCGGTGTTCGTCCACGCAGTCGAAATAAGGCCACGAGTAGAGTTATAGCTGGTATTCGCCCAAGTCAGGCCGATGCCGGGCACCGGTTGAATGTGGATGGTCGAATAGCTCGGACTGGCGGGATTGATGCCGCCGACGGCATCGTATAAGTATTCGCCCACCGCACCGAAGGAATAGTGGTTGAAGGAGTTCATGGCCACGGTCTGGAAACCGGCACCGGGCGTCCAGCCGTCCCAGCGTTCCCACATGGTCGTCGCGCCCAGAGTTACCTGATAGAGCCAGGACGGATAAGTCTGTTGCAACAGCAAGGCATAGGCGAGGTCGTCGCGGCCGGCGGCGTGCAAGGCGGGCAGCAGGCGCGGCGTGCCGATGAAGCCCGTCGCCAGATGGTTGCCATAACTCGTAATGGTGTTCGCAAACTGTTGCGCGGCCTGGGCGCGCAACGCGGGCGGCACGAGGTTCAGCGTAAAGGCCAGGGCATAGCCCGTCTGGCTGCTGCCATCGGCAAACGTGCCGTCGGCATTGAAGAAATTCGCGAACGCGGCGACGATGTTGCTGTGCAGCGTGGAGTAAGTCGCGGCATCGGCGCTGTTGCCGATGGCCGCCGCCATTTCCGACATCGCCTGCGCATAGTAGGCATAGAAAGCCGTGTCCATCACGGTGGAGGTTGCGCCGCCGCCCAGGTTCAACCAGTCGCCGAAATCGCCGGGCAGGCTCGCAATCACATAGTTCGAAGCATTGGCGGCGTCGAACTGTCCATCCAGCTTGAAGGAAGCATAGTGATCGGCGATGACATTCGTGTCGCCATAGGCGCGATACATGTTGTAGGGGCAGATCCAGCCGGCATCGCCCCAGGCGGTCCCGCCATCGCCCGCCCCCAAGTCCGGCACCACGACGGCATAGGAGCCGTTGGGTTGCTGGGCATCCTCACAGAAGGTGACCATGTGCCGGCGAAAGAAGGACTGGACATCATAGTTATACGCGGCGGTCGGCACAAAAAACTCCGTGTCACCGGTCCAGCCCATGCGTTCATCGCGCTGCGGGCAGTCGGTCGGAACTTCGAGATAGTTGCCTTTCTGTCCCCAGATGATGTTGCTGAATAGTTTGTTCACCAACGGACTGGAACACGCAAAGGTGCCGGTCTGCGGCATGTCCGAATGCACCACGATGCCCGTCACCGAACTTAGTGTGGGTGCCACGGTCAGTCCCCGGATCTCGACATAGCGAAAGCCGTGGAAGGTGAACCTCGGCTGGAACGTCACCGCGCCATTGGTGGCGAAGATATAAAAGTCCGTCGCGGTCGCGCCGCGCAGGTTGGCCGTATAGACCGTGCCCGTGGGATTGAGCATTTCGCCATACCGCACCGTGATCCGGTCGCCAATGCTGCCGCTGATGTTCAACTGCGCCCAGCCGACCATGTTCTGGCCGAGGTCGAAGGTATAACAACCCGGACTCGGCACGGTAAGATTGGTCGCCGCCAAAGTTTCCAGGCAGCGCGCGGGTTCCGTGACGGCGGCCTGCACGAGCAGCCCGCCGAGGCCGGGAAAGGCGGCGGCATTGCCATAGAGCGCCTGCACTATGGTCAAGGTCTGGCCGCCCCCGCCAATCTGGACGGTGGCGTTTTCCGCGAACGTCTGCGTCAGGTTCGTGCCGCCGAGCGTGTAATTGATTTGCAGGGTCTTCACGACGCCATAGGCCGGGTCGCCGCCGAGATTGCCGTTGCTCGCCACAAAGTTGAGCTGGTTGTTCGCCACGAACCCCGTGACGATGGCCGTCACATTCGAGTAACCGCCGCTGGTGGCGTTCAATCCGGTCAACACCGGCGACCAGGCGCTGTCGTTGAAATTGGTCGTGTCCCAGCCCGGCATTTCTTTGCGCGCATCGTAGGCCGATCCGAGCAGCAAATCCCCCCATTGAATCGCGCCATAACTCGCCTTCCACGAACCGTCGCTGACCACCGTCTGTGTGCTGCCATCGCTAAGTTGCAGGACAAGCTGGGCCAGAAAACGCGGCGTCCCGCCATAGTTGAGCCGCGTGCCCTTGAACGCCAGATCGCTCGCATACCAGCCGTCACCCAAGATGGCAC
>Ga0316231_1004211_pt1 | contig 12067 bp, 11 predicted proteins | sample TBH18027metaG_FD_206002 | JGI IMG/M metagenome (GOLD analysis project Ga0316231, IMG submission 206002) | Freshwater microbial communities from Trout Bog Lake, Wisconsin, USA - TBH18027 | ecosystem: Environmental > Aquatic > Freshwater > Lake > Hypolimnion/Profundal zone | place: USA: Wisconsin...
ATCGAGCGCGGCGAGACGCTGGGTATTGTGGGTGAATCCGGATGCGGAAAGAGCGTCACAGCTCTTTCGATTCTACGACTTATCGATGCTCCTGGCCGGATCGATAGCGGTCAAGTCTTGTTTGATGGCGTTGACTTGATGACCTTGCCGGAATCTCGCATGCGCTTTATTCGCGGCGCACGTATTGCATGGGTTCCGCAGGACCCGCTGACCTCACTCAATCCGGTCTTGACTGTCGGCGCGCAGATGGTAGAGACAATCCGCGCGCACCGGAGGGTTACGCGTCAAGCGGCCATGACGGAATCGGTGCACTGGCTCGAGCGGGTTCGCATTCCGCAGGCTGCAGAGCGGATGCGTCAATATCCGTACGAGCTCTCTGGAGGTATGCGCCAGCGTGTGATGCTGGCCATGGCATTCGCGCTTCGCCCGGAAATCCTCATCGCCGACGAGCCGACGACTGCCCTGGACATGACGGTTCAGGCGCAGATACTCAAACTAATGGACGATCTAAAGGCGGAAGTGGGCGCGTCGGTTTTGCTGATCACGCATGATATGGGGATCGTTGCTCAGCGAGCTGATCGCGTTGCGGTCATGTACGCGGGCCAGATTGTAGAGATGGCGCGAACGACCGACCTATTCAGAGCGCCGCGCCATCCCTATACACAGGCGCTGCTGGCGTCGATACCGGACCCGTCGCGTTGCGCGTCATCAGGTCCGCTTCCCTTTCTTGATGGCCAGCCGCCGCAAATCGATGCCCGATTTCCGCCAATGTGCGCCTTTGCACCGCGCTGTGCAAAACAGTTCGATGCATGCCTGCACACGGAGCCGTCCCTGGAACCGCGGTCAAATGCATCGCAGCCGGTTCGATGCTTGCTATACGAAGGAGCAACTCAAGTTCAATGACACAGCCACTCGGCAAAGCCAATATCGAAAACCCGATCGAAGACCCAGTGTGCCACCGGGAAGTGGGCGTCAATCCCAAGTTTACGAGCCATTACCGTGGCCACGTCTTTGTGTTCTGCTGCAGGCAATGCAAACGCGAATTCGATTCCAATCCGCAACTGTGGGTGTCGGTGTCGCACGCCGAAATGGTATCGTCTAATCACGGAGTGATATGAGATTAAAGCGCAAAGGCCGCACCTTGCGGCGCGGCCTTTGCGGTATCAGACTGTTTTGGCTTTAGCCCGTGCAGCAGTTCTGCCCTGGCCTCGTTTGAACGGGGCGCGGCGAACGATCTGGCGGTAGTCCAGGCCAGCGGCGACTAGCGCTTCGTGCCATGAGTCGAACCGGCGGCGAGCGGCTGTTATGAGGGTGATATCTTCCTGCTCGACGTTCTTGGCGTTGAGCGGCTTCCCTGCATTTGCGTAATCGCGCACCATGTCGAGAATACGATCATCATCCCATTCGCGATAGCGGCGGATGCTGTCATAATCGAGACCGGCGCCTTCGAGGGCTTCTCGCCAGGAACCGAAATGGCTCTTTTTCGTGGCGGCGGCTGCAAGCTGTGGATCAATATTTATACAAACATTGCGCCACGACAAGTCGGCTCCCTGCGCATGCAACTCTCTGATCCGCTCGATTATTCGCTCTGGTGTCCAGGATTTGTAGCGGCGGATCTCGTCATAGTTCAAGCCGGAGAAATTTACCGCGGCTTCCCATGTCCCAAAATACCGAGTGGCAGCCCGCAAGAGGGCAAGATTTGTATTGGCCACACTTGAATAGTTTAAATTCTCGCCTGACTCGTACATGCTGAGAATTTCAAGGCCTATGGATTCTTTACTCCATTTTCGCTGCATGAACCAGCTCTCCTTCTAAGTTCAAAAAGGGTTCCTATTACAAATATGTTACGAAATAAGGATAAGTTCCATTTAACACTATTGTCAACTATCAGGTGCCTTTGTACCATAATCCGATAGTCGATGTCAAATTCGGCCGTCGATTCATGCCTGAAAAATAGTCATACAAAAACTTTTTTGCACTCGCACATTAGTCATCGTGAGCGATAACGGCTCACTAGGCTTTGATAATGGGTACACTCAAATTATACCTGTTAATGCACTGACTGATTTGCATTCCTGCGCAGTGGAAAGGAATTCCCTCTTGGCCGTATCTCAATGGTTGCGTAAGTTTCTGGCGGCGTTGCCGTGGCTGATAGCTCCGATGGTCATTGGCGGCATATTCGGCCAAGGCTTCGGCATGCTATGTGGCTTGGTGGTAGGTGTGATCTATGTCGTATTCGCGGCGTTCGGCACGGTCGCGATTCCAAGCGACGTGTTTAAGGCGCGTTTGATGGAGCTTGGCGAGATCCTTGATCTGCCCGATATGGTGGATAAGTACGCAGAGCGTTCAGGCATAGGCCCGCCTTCACTGTATATCGTCGAACTCGACGAGCCCAATATTCTGGTTTGGGCGTCCGGTGACGGGCGGCGTGGATTTACGCGAATTGGCGTGCCTCGCGGCATTTGCAATGTCTTGACTGCAGAAGAGATCGAAGCGTGCATGGCCCTTGCGATCGCTCGTGTGGCCAGCGGGGAAGCGGCGGTATTGGCTTTTGGCGCGGCGCTGGCCGGCATGGCGCTTATGCCGGTCTTTTCGCGACCGGTCAATACGACGTTTGGTTTCTTCCGCCCTGATCCGGACACGCGCCTCACTCCGATCGGAGGCGCCCTTCTGGCGCTCTTGACACCGCTTTCGAGATTAAGCTTAATGGCAGTGATGCCCGAAGGCGCACTTGAATGGTCGGATGCTTACGCGGCCCGAATGACCAAGGACCCCGCGCTATTGGCGACTGTCATGTTCAAGATCGCGTCCGCCGGCCCCGAGCCTGGCACCGGTGCATGCAGAAAATACAACCCAGGGCTCTTGCCGATGTTTCTGGCTTCTCCGTTCGATAAGCTGCATGGGGTGGCCAAAGACTCTCCGTGGCCTGCGCGCCTCGTCTCGTTCATAGCCGATGCCGGCTCGACAACCACGTTGCGTGGTCAATGCCTGCAGGATATGGCCTCGCAAGCGAGCGCCGACATGCCAGTCAAGGTAAAGCCCGACGACGGCTGGTCGTAAGCCAGCCCCCATCGACAAGAAGCGCTAATGAAGAAGTGCCCGATTTGGGTGAGGTTATTAGTGGCTCTTCTGGCGGTCATCTATATGATGGCCGGGCTCGCGCTCGCGTTCTTTACTGCGGAGATATATCACATAGTAGGGGTTGCAGTACCGAAGCACCTTTGGCTTCATGATGCCTTGGGCTTGATGGTAGCCGTGGGTTCCTGCAGGTTACTTTATGACGCAAAAAAGGGCTTGGTTGGACGCATTCGCATTGCCAGTTTCTTTTATGTCACCATTTATTGGGGCATGTCGCATTTACAGTTAGCCAATTGTATGCCTTGGTACGTCGATTTGATCATGATCGCGCTATGGGCTGCGGTTTACTTTGGCATGCCATACGAACCGCCTCCGTCTGCTTTGCCGTTGTCACCGATCTCTCCTCCTCTCCCGCCGTTAAAGCTATCCGAATGGAATTGGCGGATGAAACCGTGAGTGCTGGGTGATGCAAGGGGAGAATTCTCGGCGAGCCGACGGTAGGGCGCGATGGATCGGGGCGTGTTTTGAGCCCAGATTGAAATCGGGCCTGGGAATTACCCGTTCGGCAAGCTCAGGGCAGGCTGTGTAACCCGCCTGCGCGGGTACGCCGGCGAGGGGCTTGGCCAATGAACCCGCGAAGGCGGGTTGCGCGTTTTTCCCAGCCCGTATTTTAATGCGAGGGGATATACGAACAGGGTTCCGTCGTCAATGTTCGCGGATGAGGCGGTCGATTTATTGTTCGTCTCGTGTCACGACTAGAAGGGTCGTCGACTCGCACGAGATTTCTCAGGTCGCTACCGCTCCCTTCGAAGTGACAGGTTACGCCGTGTGGATGTCTGTCTGGGCGAAGTCATAGAAGGTAATACGCTATTTGTGGTTAACCTAATACCTGTCCACAGAGCAATACCACCGCGGATCCATGAAGGATTTTGAATGGCTTCGATTTCCAGCCGGCATGAGGATAGAAACATGAATCGCACTATTTTCTGGATAAGGCTCGTTTTTGTTCTCGGGGGGCTCTACGATCTGTTGGCCGGGATCGTGTTCTTGCTGTTTGCGAACGCCATTTATCATCGGGCCGGAATTACATTTCCGAGTCATCCGGCTTACGTCCAGCTTCCTGCAGTGGTGATTATGGTTTTTGGCGCAATGTTCTTTCAGATTGCCTATGATCCTAAGGCTAATCGCAATATGATGCCGTATGCTCTTGCCTTTAAGGCATCCTACTGCCTCGTCATCTTGTCGCATGCAGTAGCCCACAATATGCCGTTCTTACTGCTTCCGTTCGCATGGGCGGACATTGTGTTCTTTGTCTTGTTTGCGGCGGCTTATCGCGCGACAGGTGCCAATCCAGAGGCTATGCCAGCGTCTTCCTGAATCGGGCGGTCGAGATGGCAATCAGAATCGCTCCGAGGATGAGGAGGGCGGCGACATCTTGCCATAGGTCGGCGAACCCTGCGCCGCGGACGACGATGCCGCGCAGGATCTCCATATAATAGGTGACTGGCAGCGCGAACGAGAATAGGTAGAGAACTCCTGGCATCGTTTCGCGAGGGTAGAGGAAGCCGGACATCAGGATCGACGGCATTGTGACCAGCAGGGAGTACTGCAACGCCTGCGCCTGATTCTGCGCAATGGTGCTAATCATGAGGCCGAGCGACAGAGTCGCCATCCCGAACGGAATCGATAGCAGCAACAGGAGCCAGATACTGCCTGCGACACGGACATCGAAGACGATTCGTCCTAGCAAGAGCACGAGCACCACTTCTACCATAGCCAGGCAAAGATAGGGCAGCACTTTACCGAGCATCAACCCTAGGCGACCAACAGGACTGACCATGAGTTGTTCGAGCGTCCCCATCTCGCGCTCTCGAACCAGGCTAAAGCTAGTGAGCGAAACCGTAACCAACTGCAGGATGACGCCTATCAGGCCAGGGATTATGAAGGTGGTCGTCTTCATGTCCGGGTTGTACAAGAAGTCGAACCGTGGTTCGACAGCGCCGATGGACGGCTTGACGAACGCAAACCTGGCCTGTGTCGCCACCTGGCTATCGGAACCGTCGATAAGGACCTTCACCTGAGGCCGCAGGCGACCCGGAGGCAGGCCCGGCCCAGCGAGCGAGAGCGATGTCAGTCGGCCGAAGTTCGGCGGGATGATCACCGCGATTTGGACGTCGCCGCACCGTATCGCATCTTCGGCATCGTGCGAAGTCTGACCGTATTTCGTGATCTGAACATAATCCGTGGTCCTCAGAGTTTCGACATATTGGCGGCTGGCAGCGGAACGGTCGGTGTCGACGATCATGGTCGATATGTGCCGGATGTCGAAATTGATAGCGAAGCCGAACAGGGTGAGTTGGACCATGGGGATCATCAGTGCGATGACCAGGGTGGTCGGGTCGCGCCGCAGATGCATGAACTCCTTGAGGACGATGGCTTGGAAGCCGTTGAGCGTATTCATTGCGTTGGCCCCGCCAGTTTTCTTGTGAGAAGCACGAATACGTCCTCAAGCGACGGTTCGACTGTTCGCAGGTTATAGCCTGGCGCGCCGGCGGCTTCCATGGCTTGCAGAACGCTTTCGTCTTTCGTGTCGGATGGCATCAACAGGTGGATTTCGGATTCAACCAGAGTGGCGTCGAGTGCGAATGGCTGCTTTTTCAGCGCGGACAACGCCTTGGCAGGAGTGTGAGTTGCGATGCCAACCCGGCGCGCGCCTGGTGGGCAGACTTCTGGTAGCTCCTTTAGCTCCTGCGGCGTGCCTCTCAGAATGAGCTTTGAAAGGTAGATGTAACCAATCTGGTCGCAGCGCTCCGCCTCGTCCATATAATGAGTGGTGACAAACAACGTCTTGCCGCTGCTTGCCAACTCGAACAGAAGATCCCACAGGTCGCGTCTAGCTACAGGGTCGATACCAGCAGTGGGTTCATCCAGAAAAATTAGCTCGGGTTCATGAATGAGCGCAGCGGCGAGCGATAGACGCTGCCGCCAGCCGCCTGATAGTTCGGAAGCCCGCTGATTCAAGTAGGGTCCAAGACCGACGAGGTCGATTGCCTGCTTCTTGCGCTCGACGAGGTGGGCTCCTTTCAGTCCATATATGCTGCCGAAAAAAGTCAGATTTTCGGAAACGCTCAGATCGCGATAGAGGCTGAACGATTGGTTCATATAGCCGATGGACTGTTTGACCTGCTCGCTTTGCCGTACGATGTCGAAGCCGTTGACTGTCGCGCTCCCCGATGTCGGCGAGAGCAGGCCACAGAGCATTCGGATGCAAGTACTCTTTCCGCTCCCATTGGGCCCGAGGAATCCGAAGATCGAGCCCTTGGCGACTTGAAATGTGACATGGTCGACGGCCACGAAATCTCCGAAGTTACGCGTCAAGTTGGTTAACTCGATGGCGTTCACAGCGACGCGCCCCCGAGCGACTTGACCGTGGCGTACATGCCCGCCTTCACGCGCGTGTCCTGGTTTCTGAGCCGAAGGCGGACTTCGAAAACTTGCTTGCCGCGCTCATCGGGGGTTTGAAGGTTTGCCGGGGTGAACTCGCCTTGACTTGCGACACTTTCGATATACGCAGCCTCGGGAGCGTCGATGCCGTCCACCTTAAGCGATGCGGCGCTTCCTGTCTTGATTTTTCCCAACTGGCTTTCGGGGATGTAGACTCGTATCCATATGTCCGTCGGATCGTCGATGCGCGCAACAGGCGAGCCCTGGTTGACGACATCCCCGACAGCGACCAGGATGCGATCCACAATCCCAGGCTTCGTGGCGAAGACGATGTGCTCGCTGAGATTAATTCGCGCGGCGCGGACGGTGGCGAGCGCCTGTTTGAGCTGCTCCTGAGCCTCTGCCTTTTCTTGAGGACGACTGCCCGCCAGCAGGGCATCGAGGCCGGATTGAGCCTGCCCGAGTCGAGCTCTTGCGGCGCCGATGTCTTCTTGGCGCGTCCCGGCCAGGAGCAAGTTAAGCGCCTGTCGAACGGCATCGCGATTGGCCTTTGCAGCGGCGATGTCTTCGGGCCGGCTGCCGTTGTTAAGCAGTTCCTGTGCTTGGCGTGCGGCTTGATATTCGTTTCGCGTCTGGTCTAGCTCTTCCATAGGTGTTCCCGCAACCGCATTGGCATAGGCATCTCGCGCCTCTTGCTCGTGGGCTGTCGCATCGGTAAGGTTTGCCTTAGCTGTGTCGAATTGTTGGCGCGTGACTGCATCCGCGGCATACAGGGTCTTGTAACGCTCGAAGTCTTGAGATGCCAGGCGCTCCTGGCTGTCGGCTGCATCGAGGCGATCCTTAAACTGTGCGATTTGATCGGGAGTGAGACCTCGTATGGCAGCGTCTAGCTTGGCTTTGGCTGCCATCGCTTTCGCCGCGGCCTGAAGCTTGTCTTCACTACGCGGGCCTGCGACGGCCTTGTCGTAATTTGCCTGCGCCTCTCGAAGTTGCGCCCTGGCCTGCGCGATCTGCTGTGGCCGAGGACCGGCAAGCGCCTCAGAGAACGCTGCCCTGGCTTCGGCAACGACCTGCTTCTGATGTGCGATATCTTCCGGGCGCGGTCCGGCGTTAACCAGGGACAAGTGAGCCGCAGCTTGCATCGCCGCGGCGTTTTGCGCCCTTAGATCTGCGCTGGCAGTTGCGGAATCCAATTCGATAACGGCTTGTCCAGCGCGAACGGTATCGCCCTCCTTGACATTGATGTGCAATACCCGCCCGCCGACTTTAGAAGCCACTTCTGCTGGCTGGTTCTCGAAAAAGCCGGAGAGGGTGCTTCGGCTTGCTGTGCGCTCGCGATCGATGTACCAACCGCCAACGATAAGAGCGGTTAGGATTACCAGTGGCACGATAAGTTTAGGCAGCTTATGCAGCATGACGATATGTGGCTCCACAATAACGATTCATGAATGGATGAATGGTACCCCATGCAACTTTGAGATTACAGTTCATCCATTGCAAGGTAATTGCGCAAGGGAAGTCGAATAAGCCCGCATGCTTGCTACACGCCCGCTATTCGTACTTTCGATTGCCTTCATGGTCGGCATAGGCGCCGTTGCCGTGTGGTCTTCCTTAAGTACGCCTTCGTGGATCGGCGCCGGCTGCGCCATCGGAATCGTTGGACTCATCCTGATCGCTCGGGGCGGCCGAGTTCTGTTGGCTGGGGCAATACTCGCGGCCGGCGCGGCTGGGGTGCTGCGGTACACCGGGTCGATGCGAGCGGGGTTCGATGATATCTCGCGGCTCGCGCCGGCTCCGTATGCACGAGTAGTAGGCTTTATCGCGTCCGATCCCGACGTTCGAACAGGGCGGGCGACGTTCTACCTCACCCCGGTGATGGCCCTTACGGCGGGGATAGCTCACCGGGTTTCAGGTCTTACCTCGGTTCTCGTTTCAATACCGCACAAAGGCGCTGAGTTCGATTTTCACGATGGAGACAGGGTCGAACTCATTGGCTCGCTCGATAGAACGTCCGGCCTCTCGAACTCCGGACAGGACTCATGGGCGCAATATCTTGCCAGGCGCGGCGTTTGGTGCGAGATGCATGTTCGACGGCCCGTAAGCATCGTCCTACTTTCTGGCGGACAGCCGAACTGGTTTCGGTTGGCCGCGTGGCGTGCTCGTTCCGCCCTTCTGCGATCTTTGCGATCAATCCTGCCGCGGCAGGACGCAGCAGTTCTAGCAGGGGTGCTTCTTGGCTTGCGCACAGATCTGCCAACAGATCTGCTTGCGGCATTCGTTGCAACCGGCACGATTCATATCCTGGCGACGGCCGGCCTGCACGTCGGCATCCTCTACAAGCTTGTCCTTGACGCGCTGACCTGGCTGACCGCGCCACGCAAGGCAGCGGCGCTTGGAACAATCGGCGCCTTGTGGCTATACGACCTTATGGCGGGCGGCCGCATTGCGGTTACGCGAGCCGTGATCATGGCGACGATTTACCTGGTTGGCATCGTGATAGAGCGCAGTCCCGATATTCTCAATTCGCTTGGATGCGCGGCTCTCATTGTGTTGGCATTCTCGCCCGGACAGCTCCTCGATACCGGTTTCGAAGCATCGTTTGCAGCCGTGCTTATGATTGCGCTGATGATGCCGGTTTGGGAGCGCTATTGGGATCCGGCTGTAGAGGGGATGCGCGGCCGTTGGCCGAGATTGATCTGTCGCAGGACGACTGAGCTTGTAGGGTTAACATTGTTTGCCCAGGCTGGGGCGGCTCCGATCATTGCCCGCTCGTTCAATGTGGTAGCTCTGGCGGGATCTTTCGCGAATCTTATCGTGGTGCCTATATTGTTCTACTTGATTCCGGCCGGCCTCGTTATTGCGATCGCTGGGATCTGGCTACCCTCGATTGCAGGCGTGCTTGCTCACTGGCTCCTCGCCGGCCCCATCGGGTTCATCGTAGCTGTTGTTACGTGGGCTGCACGAGTTCCCGCAGCGTCTACGGTCATCGCTTCGCCATCGGTCGTTCAAATTGCGGCGTATTTTACAATTGCGGTGTTTGTCCTATTGCGGTCGGAAGCATGGCTGTGGCGAACGAGAGTTACGAAGAAACGCCAGACGAGGAGACAATGAATATCACGCGTGCGAAATTGATGGCGATTCTCGCGCTTCCGCTGGCGGCCGGACTGGCAGTGATGTGGCTGCCGATCGGTTTGGCCTACCATCCCCATGTTCTCAAGATGACCGCGATCGATGTGGGGCAGGGTGATTCTATCCTGCTGGAAACGCCGTCGGGCCGCGCCATTCTGATTGACGGCGGTGGAGTGAACGATTCCGAGGAGTCGTCGCCCGATCTCGATGTTGGTGAGAAGGTCGTAGTGCCGTATCTGCGCCACGAAGGGCTGCATCGGATCGATCTTGTAGTTGTCACGCATCCGCATGGCGACCATGTCGGCGGACTGACTGCTGTGTTGCGCACGTTTCCTGTTGGCAGGGTGCTCGACGGCACGGTACTGACGTACAACACCGATGCGTACAACGCGCTACGCCATATGGAGCGCGCCCGACATGTGCCTTGTACGCCGGCCCGCCGGGGCATGACGATCGATTTAGGCGATGGAATTACACTGGATTGTCTCAACCCGCCGCCCTATGGTACACCTTACGGAACGGATCCGAGCAATTCTGCAATGAATAACTATTCGGCGGTATTGCGCCTGACATATCGCAAAGTGCACATCCTGCTCGATGGGGATGCGCAGACAGAAGCCGAAGACAGTATGCTGGCGGCTTATCCAGGCGGGTTGTCGGCCGATGTTGTTAAATGTGGCCATCATGGCTCGGAGAACGCGACGACGAACGAATGGCTGGATGCGGTTCGGCCGCGCTACGGCATTATCTCCTGCGGCTTGCATAATCATTTTGGCCATCCAAGCCCACTGACGTTGGGCAGGCTTGCCGCGCATCATGTGCAGACGTTTGTGACGGCATACAATGGCGCTGTGACCGTGGTTACGGATGGCAACACAGTGAGTGTGAGTGAGGAGCGGGAAGGGGCGCCGGTGCAGTAATTATGTCGTTAAAACCACTTGACCTTTTCCTCCAAATGGTTCATACTTCAGGACGTTCTAAAAACTGAATAGTGAAAAGACGATCGTTGGTGGGGAAGTCCGGTGCGCTCATAGCGAGCAAAACCGGCGCTGTGACGCAACTGTGATAAGGGATTTCTTGAAATTCTCTTTGAGCCAGGATACCGCCCGATCCATCTTTTGCCCGACCGAACCTGCGTCTCACAGGAGGAAAGGATGTCGATTTGCATTGCCTCGAATTTCATAAGCGCCGTCGTTGTCATTGGACAAGCGGCCTTCCTCTGGTCTTCGTATTCGTCTGTCTCGTAGTGTCCGCATTGGCTTGTCCGGCCGCTCAGATTGTCGTAGACGATCTCGGTCGTCGCATTGTATTGCCTTATGGCGCACGCCGGATCGTGGCACTCGACCCAAGCGTTGTGGAGGTGCTGTACGCCGTTGGAGCCGGAAGCCGGTTAGTGGGTGTCAGCACATATACTGATTTTCCCGAAGCGGCTCGTAGCTTGCCGATGCTCGATGGTCTCGATCCCAGTCGCGAGGTACTTGCGGGCCTTAGGCCCGATTTGATTATGGTGACTGATCAATTGATGACAAGGCGTGCCGCAGATCAAAAGTCGCGCTTGTGGGGTGCACCGCTCTTTGTGAGTAGTTCAGGCTCCTACGAAGCGGTCGAGAGAAAGGTGGCTCAATATGGCGCCTATTTCGGGAAACCTGGGCCGACAAAAGCGACCATATCCACAATGTGTCGCGCTCTGGCCGATGTTCTAAAGCGAGTGGCCGGCCGGACGCGCCCTGCCGTATTCGACATAGTCTGGACAAAGCCGCTTATGACGGCCGGGCGTGGATCGTTCATCAATGATCTGGTCACTCTGGCCGGCGGCAGAGACGTGGCCGGTACTGCGGCGCCGTACTCCGAGTATCCATCGGAAAAGCTCATCGCCGCCGACCCGGACATTGTGCTGGCTTCACAGGTCAGCCTTTCCGAGACTCGGCGCGCGCTCTCGGGACTGCATTTGCGCGCGGTCACCCGCAACCGTGTCTATGGATTGTCCGATGACTTGGTCACGAGGGCCGGACCACGTCTTTCCCAGGCATTAATGTTAATTGCTCGCATTTTGCATCCGGAGGCATTCACCAAACCATGAGCGCTAATCAAAAGGGACTGTTCATAGTCTATACGGGGCACGGCAAAGGGAAGACCACAGCGGCGCTGGGTATTGCACTACGCTGCTGGGGACGAGGCATGCAGGTTTCAATGTTGCAGTTCATCAAGAAGAAGGAACTCAAGAGCGGTGAGCATCTAGCTGCGCGCTCCATGGATGGCATTGAGATCATTCCACTCGGGGACGGATTTACGTGGCTGTCGAAGGACCTTGAAATCGATAAGCAACTAGCTCGCGATGCTTGGCGAATTTGTGTCGCCAAGATCGAGAGCGGCACATACGATGTGGTTATACTGGATGAACTGACGTATTGCATCA
>Ga0316231_1004214_pt1 | contig 12062 bp, 2 predicted proteins | sample TBH18027metaG_FD_206002 | JGI IMG/M metagenome (GOLD analysis project Ga0316231, IMG submission 206002) | Freshwater microbial communities from Trout Bog Lake, Wisconsin, USA - TBH18027 | ecosystem: Environmental > Aquatic > Freshwater > Lake > Hypolimnion/Profundal zone | place: USA: Wisconsin...
AATCTGACTGGTTAAACCGTACCGCTCCTCCGGCGGAAAGCTGCTTGAGGCGCGATAAATCCGCTCCGCCCAATCGATTGATTTCTTCCAGACTTCCAAGTCCCGATAACTCTTTAACGATGTCATAATTAGCCACCAGCCTTCCGTCCCTAGCCACAAGCCACTTCCCACTAACCACTTCCACATCCGGCTCGCCGAAGATCACGAAGAGGTTGCCCTTGCCGGTGTTCTTAAGGTCATCCGCCATGTGCAAGTCGGCGTTCATCCGCGCCTTGAGCACACGAATGTAGCCAAGGCTGGCGAACTCGGTGGTGTGCGCTTCATAACTGAATGCACACGTGATCAGCACATCGAAGCCGGCGTCGGCAGCTTCGCGCGCAGCCTCTACCAAATCGGGGCGCGACACAGTGCCGAACTCGGGGCCTACAAAAATCCCGGCGCGCCGCTCGACGGCTGCCGCGCCAGCGCCTTCGACATGGCGGCCTTCGGCGCAAACGAATTTTCCTGGCCAGATCGCTAGAGACGTAAAGTCAATCTTGTCCGCCTTGTGCGCTTGCTGAACCCCGGATGTCCGAAGATTCTCCAGCACCATTGCCGCAAACGACTGCCTGGCGTCGGCGTCGCCGGTCCGCTCTGCGGCAGGATCGACTAGCGCGCCATCTTCACCTACGCCCAGAACGCGGTGCGGCGATAGGCTTTCAACCGTGAACGGCCCGGCGACGCGCACCTTCTTGCGGTCCTCATACGGCTTGTCGTAAAGGTACTCGAACTCCGCCTTGGCGGCAATAGACGCATCAATCTCCTGCTGGCGTGCGATCCGCGCCACCCACCACTCGGCATGCAGCTTCTTTGCGTCCTCCGGCCAATTCTCGCCCGCATCGCGCGGGATCTCCCACTCCGCCCACGCCGCGTTCATCGCGGCGTTCAGGTCCTCGCGCAAAGGCTCTAGCGTCTCCTGCCACCGCTCCCATATCGTGTCGATCTCGGTGTTTTTTGCGATGTCGCTTAGTTGGACATGTGGCACGCGCTCGTAGACGAAACCGTGTCGTATATTGCCATGCGTTGGTTGGCTCGACGGTGCGGACCTAGCGACTTCCGCCTCCTTTTCTTGCCCTTCCCGAGAATCGGTAAGTAGATAGAACGGATATCGCGCCCCCATAACGCGAGCACGCGCGAGCGCCAGCGAGACGCGGGAGGTGTCGATAGTGATCCAGCGGCGGCCCCACTGCTCGGCAACGTATGCAGTTGTCCCTGATCCGCACGTAGGGTCAAGGACCAGGTCACCGGGATCCGTCGCCATGAGGATGATGCGCTCGAGGACGGCAGGCGAAGTCTGTACAACGTATATGAGGCCTGTTCCAAGCTGCAATGATTCCCACCTATCGGAAATGGGCAGCACAGGGAAGTCGTCAATATATCGCTTGTAACGGAGGGTTGACCCGGTCGCCGCAATGCGGCCAGCCTTGGACAAGACCAGGAGCCCAGCTTCCGTGGTCTTCCAGTGATTACCGGAGCCAGGCTTGTAGCTTCTGTTCTGGTATTCGATGCCCTGTTCGTTTGATGCCTGTCCTGCGCTCACAAGGCTAGTATGCTGAAAAACCCGCCCTTCAGGAAGCGGAGCCTGCCGGTCAATCTCTTCCCGCCGCAGGCGGCGTTCTATTCCGCAAACAAGCTCGATCTGATCGTAGCGATCTGACGAAACGTGGCCCGATTGGCGGTGGGTATAAAGCTGCCGATATTTGACGACTTGCTTTGCCCTCGCGTACCACACAACGAAATCGACGGTGTTGGCGAGCAGGTTAGCCGCCTGACCGCCTGTCTTCTGAACCTGGATTAGCGAGACAAAATTCTCGTCCCCGAATACCTCGTCCATAAGCGCCCGAACCCGATGCACGTTCTCATCGCCGATCTGCACGAAGATCGAACCGGAGTCCGTGAGTAGATCTCGCGCCACCGTAAGTCGGTCGCGTAAGTAGGTCAGGTAGCTGTGAATACCATCCCGCCAGGTGTCGCGGAACGCTTTGACCTGCTCCGGTTCGCGCGTAATGTGCGCGACGTTGCCGTCCTTGACATCGCGACTGGTGGTGCTCCATTGAAAGTTGCTGTTGAACTTGATGCCGTAGGGCGGATCGATATAGATGCACTGCACCTTGCCGCGCAGCCCTTCGCGCTCGGCGAGGCTGGCCATGACCTGCAGTGAATCGCCCAGGATCATGCGGTTCGACCAGTTTTGATCGTGCTGGTAGAACTCGGTTTTATCGACGCCTTCCGGAACGCCGTTGAAGTCAGTGAAGAGAGTGAGCTGTGGTTGGTGGTTAGTGCCCTTCCCCTGACCACTAGCCCCTAACCACTCACCACTTCTCCTAAGGTCGTCGATCAACACCTTAGGGTGGATCTTTTCCTGGATGTAAAGCGGCGGCGCCTGCACGACAAGGTCGCTCCAATCCTGCTCGTCCTTGCCGCGCCAGACAAGCTGCGGGTCCAGGTCGCGGTTGCGGCGCTCGTACGCCACGCGTACCGGATTCTGCTCGTCCTTCTGCAGCACGGACTGATATTCTGCCGTCGGAATGTTCTTCCGCTTTGCGTCGGTGTGCGTTATTGTGTCCACGGATCGAATGTTGAATGGCTTAGCCATGCGTGATTCCTTTGTTTAGTGATTAGTGGTTAGTGGTTAGGATCGGCCTCCGGCACGCTAATCACTAACCACTAATCGCCGACCACTTCTCTCACGCCTGTTTATATACTCAAACCAGACGCGCATTTCCGGCAATGGGCCGGTAAGATAATCCGATAGATGCTCACTGCGATCATTTTCCCGGCGTCGGCAAAATGATCGGGCACTGCACGAGCATTTTATCGCGAGATTTGTCGCGATTGGCAAATTCTGCCCTTCCGACCTGCGCTATCGCGACACTTTGTCGCGATATGTGTCGCGATAGGCGAATTCTTGCTTTCGGGCTATCGCTAAGGCGACATTTTATCGCGATATATGTCGCGTTAGGCGAATTCAACCCGGCCTACCTTCACTATCGCGACACTTTGCCGGGCTGACCATTGTTCACGACAGCGTATGCAGTCGCCGGGCCGCTACCACGAGTCTGCACCAAGCCAAGTTCGACAAAGTGTTTAAGTTGCCTTTGCGCCTTGCGGTAGTCAAGATTCAAATGCAACTCATATTCCCGCCGCGTAACGGTTTCCCTCGCCGCAATGAACGCATATCCGCGGATTTCTTCTTCACTCAAGCCCTGTAATGCTGCGGATGGAAGATCCTGTGCTACCGCTTCCGCGCTGCGATACAATGTCAGATTCAGATATGGATTGTTCCACGAATATCGCGGGGGCGGAAGGCCGGCAGCCATCGACTGCAGACGCATCGATTTGAGACCTAGACCCCGTTCTTCCGCCAAATCCATGCGGGCGAACACGTAGTGCAACACGGGATTGCGGCTCAACATTGGCGCACTGAGATCCTGCATTTGGGCAAGCGTAATTGGCGTGATTGGCTCGCCCGGGCTCATGATGACGATCTTGTCCGGCTTAACAAATATCTGGCACTTTGCACCGGCAATGCTGTAATCGCGATGCACGAGCGCATTCACCACACCTTCACGGACTAGCTTGAGCAGGGGCGCGTTTTCCTCGGTGCGCCGCGCCGACGAGCGGTCGATCAGGTTTGGCAATTTATTCTTAAGCCAGTTGATCACCAAATCGGGCGCCAAGACCTGCGGGCCATCGAAGTCCTCGACATCCTCTTTGCCGTCCGGGTATTCCATGGTTGCAAGGAGCCCGGCCTGCTGCATTGAAGTTCGAGGCTCCCTGCCGAAAAGCAAGAAACCGAAACCTGTCGGCTTATGCTCATCATCCAAAAGATTCAAATTCGAGAGCCGGCGATTGAACGCGGGCGAACCTACCTCGTCCGCGATGCCGGCACTCGCGCGAAACGCGATCAATGCGTCCGGCGACAGATCCTCGATGTGGCCGCCTTGAGATTCTTCCAGCGCCGACAGTGTAACCTTGCGCAGGGCCTCGTCTTCGGCCTCACTCGCCCGCTGGCGCGCCTGCTTAAGAAATTCGCTATTGGCCGTGACGATCTCTTCCTGCAGGTCCCTGTCGAACATGTGCACCGTGACTCCGGCATCCTGCAGGTACTTTATGCCCTTCCGGTCGATTGTAGGATCGGGATCTTCGATACCAACGTACACCACCCCCACGCGAGCAAGAACGATCCGTTCCGCGCACCCAAGCTTGGGATTCTTACGCGCACCCGGCGCGCATGGCTCGAGCGTTGAGAACAAGATACAGCCGTCAAGCGCGACGTCGCGGTTCTTCCGTTCCAAAAGCGTATACTCGGCGTGGTCGCCGTATCGCAGTTCCCCACGAAATGCGGTCTGAAAGGTCCCATCCTGCTTCAACAAAACTGCCCCAACCTTAGGCGCAGCCTTGCCGTCCTTTCGGGGCTCGGCGACGGATTCGCGCATAACGCGAACGGCCATCTCCATCAATTTCCGCGGGGTTGTTTCACGTTCCTTGCTCATAGTGCAGCACTCAATCCACTAATCATTTTGTCAAACTCCGTCGCCATTTTAGCGTCGAAGTCGGCTTCCATCTGATAGACGCTTCCGAATTCCGCGAACGCCCAGCGGCCGTGCGACTTCAAGTTGTTTACGCCTGGGACCCAATACGTGTCCATGGTAAGCTTCTTCTGAACGGCGTCCTCGCCACGATAGCCTTTGATCTCGACGATCAGGTGCAGGGGGTCGTCGGCGCCGTGTCCGTCGTCGACCAGCACAATGAAGTCGGGCAGGTAGCGGCGCATCTCCGAGCCGTAGCGATATGGCGCATCGAAGCCGAGATTGTAGTTCTTGACATAGGCGAGCACGCGCGGATGCGCCTCCGCAATGCGGCAAAACTCCGATTCCCAACCACTGTCGAGAACCAGGTAATTGAGGTGGCACCGGCGCGAATCGGTCGTCCACAAGTCGGTCTTGGTCGTGTTGAAGCCAACAAATGCCGTCGAGCCGGTCGGGTTATAGGGATCGAGCATCGCCTTGATCGGCTTTTCGTCGGCGTAGGCAAAGTTAATCGCCGCCGTAATTTTGTCGCACGCCATATCGGCGAGCTCTTTATAGATAAGCTGCGCGGGGTATGTATCGCCTTCGCATATCAGATAGTTATCCAGCCAGTCTTTGGCGATCCGCTTGAGCGGATTGAACATATTCAGGTTGACGTCGCCGCCGGGTGCGCGCCATTTGTTCAATACAAGATACGAGGCGAGTTCGTACAAAACTTGAGATGGCCGCACATCGGCGGTATGAACAAGGTTCAGGTCTACGGACTGCCCAATAATGCCGGCGCTTCTCGTTTTGGTTGCGCCAATCAGATCTGGAGTAAGGCGCAATATGGAGTTCTCGTTAAACGTCGCCTTAAGGACCTCCTGCGGCAGGTCAACTCTGTAGCCCTCGACACGCGGGAAGCGGATCTCAAGCGCGTCCCGCTCGGGGCGCATCGCCTTGACATGCGTCACCTTGCGCGGTGGCTGCGGCGGCGAGGGAACAGGCTTGGCGGTGAAGTCGAACGGAATGCCCAGCACATCGGCATATTCGACGCTGAACAATCCATCGCTATTCAGTTCGTAGGACTGGCGGCGCAACGCTCGACCGATCACCTGCTCGCACAAAAGCTGCGTGCCGAAGGCCCGAACTCCGAGCACATGCGTCACCGTGTTGGCGTCCCATCCCTCCGTGAGCATGGACACCGAAACGACGCAGCGGATCGAACTTCCCAGCCGATCGGCCCGGCCGACGGTGTTCATGACCTCGCGCAGGAGATCCTGGTCGGTAATCGCGTCGGCGCTGCGCTGATCGCCTGTGCGTTCAATGATCTCGCGCCGGAAGCGCGCGATCTCGTCCGATGCCATGCTTCGGAAATTATCGTCCAGCGCCTCTCCGGATTCGAGTTGCTCGCTGTCGATCAGCAGCGTATTCGGGCGCGGAAGCGCGTTGCCGTTGCCATCGTAATTTCGGAATAGCTCCAGTCGTCCGTGCTGAAACGAACCATCCCGGACGAACCCCGAAACGTAATCGTAGACTAGCTTCGACGACGATGTATTATTGCAGACGATGATGAAGCACGGCGGCACATCTATGCCTCCGTTAGCCCAAAGCTCGAATGTCTTGGCATAGTGGCCGTACAGAGCTTCTAATGCTGTTTGAAGCGGCAGCGGCAGCTTGGCCGGGTCGAGTTCTTCGGACTTGCCGCGGCCCTTCTTGGGCATCTTGTTGCCGATATGCTCCCAGAGGTTGCGGAACATCGGCATTTCCGAGTTGGGAATATTATCCGCGATAGGCACGCGCGGCAGCTTGACGATGCCGCACTCGATCGCATCCATCAGCGAGAAGTCGCTCATGGTCCACGGGAAAAGGGTTCCCTCGGCGTAGCCCGAGCCGCGCAGGAAGAACGGCGTTGCGGAAAGGTCAACCACTCGCGCGACGCCTATCTTGCGGTTCACCATCTCCAGGCCGGTAATCCAGAGCCGGGCAGCCTCGTTGTTATTCTCCGCTTCCTTCTTTTCATCGCCCTTCAAGGCGACCTTCTCGCCCGTTTGCTTTTCACGGTAGCAGTGATGGGCCTCGTCGTTGATTACGAGCACATTCTTCATGCTCATGAGATCCGGCATGACCCGCTGCAGCATCTGGCCCTCGGTTTCAAGGGTTTTGATCGGCTCTCCACGGCCTTGCAATAGGGCGCGCCCGCCCTTGGAGATCTCCAGCCGCTCCCGGAGCTTGAATGCGTGGTAATTCGTGATGACGATCTTTGCCTGCTTGACATCGTCTAGCATGTCCGCCGGGACAAGCTCGCGGCTGGCATAGTAGGCGTCCGGATCGTTGGGCTGGAGCACCCTCAGTCGGTCGCGAATGGTAATGCCAGGAGTAACGACCAGGAACCCGCGGGTAAATCTTGTGCTTCCTGGGTGCCGTTTGGCGTTGACCGATTGCCAGGCGATAATCATCGCCATGACGGTCGTCTTGCCGGCGCCTGTCGCTAATTTGAGCGCCAGCCGCATAAGATCGGGGTTGGCGTCTTTGTTGGCGCGATCCAGGTGCGCGAGGAAGCCCTTGCCATCGGCGGTTTGCGGCGCGACTTCCGTCAACCAGATGGCGGTTTCCACTGCCTCGATCTGACAGAAGAAGGGTCGCTGATTGCTGAACTTATGAGTGCGCCAGTGCTTCAAGAGCCGCGCCGTTTCGGCGGTCACCTTCCATTGGTCGGGGCTTGGCAACGCGCGCCACCGATTGACATGTTGCCGCAGCTCATTGATGATAGGGTTGGGATCGTATTCCTGCTCGGCCGTGGAGAGACCCTTCCCCTCGTCGTATACGAGGGTTCCTTGCTCCCCCGCGGCCTTGCGCCGCTTTGGGCTGGGAATTGGCGTAATGTACTGCGCGGGCCGGCGATATTCGAGGGTCTTCTGTGTCGGCTGCCCACTCTCGTCGAGCTCCCAGTGGCGCCTGGGCTGTTCGTAGGGCGAGTTCAGTACCGGGTGGTCGAAAAACGGATTGGACTCTTGTAATAGTTCTTCAGTCATGAGGTGTCTGAAACCGTTGAACGTGGTCGGGATACGCGTGCGTTACCGATATAGCAAGTTAGCGGTTAGTAGGCGGTATTCCTTCTTGCGGTTCAAATCGGGTGTAAATTGTCATCGCGGCGCAGCCGATGCAAGAGGTCGAAATGACAGTAACGTGAGGCTTCAGTCGGAGCACAGCGTCACCAGCACTTCGTGCTCGCCGGCGGCGCGGCTTAGAGGCAAGGCGGGGCCGGCGACTGGCTTGCCGTCGAGGGTGATGGAGGCGACGCCGTGGCCGGGGCCGGAGGGGTTGACCACGCGCACAACGTAAAGGGCATCGCCATGGCGCAGGCGCATTGTGAATTCCGGCCATGACGGCGGAATCACCGGGGCGATTGTCAGATTGTCGCCGCGAAGGTGCAAGCCGAGAACCTCTTCGACCCACACGCGATACATCCATGCGGCCGACCCCGTGTACCAGGTCCAACCACCGCGGCCTTCACGCCCCGCCAGCGAATAGACATCCGCCGCCACGACATAGGGCTCGACCACATACCGCACGGCGCCTTCCGCTCCTTGAGAATGTTCTATCGGATTCATGAATTGAAGCAGCTTGACGGCCTTCTCGCCATCGCCAAGCCGCGCCCAGGCAAGCGGCGTCCAGAGGGCGGCGTGAGTGTACTGACCGCCGTTCTCTCGGACACCTGGAACATAGCCCTTGATATATCCAGGGTCATGGGATGTCTTGTCGAAAGGCGGCGTGAACAGAAGAAGCATGCGCCAATCCTCGCGCACGAGTTGAGCATCGGATGCCGCCATCGCAGCGGCTGCGCGCTTCGGATCGGCAGCGCCGCTGATAACCGCCCAGGATTGCGGGATCGAGTCGATTTTGGCCTCATCCGATTTGGCCGATCCCATTGCAGAGCCGTCGTCGAAATAGGCTCGCGTGTACCACTGGCCATCCCATGCCACGCGTTCGATAACGTCTGCGAGGACCTTCGCTTCATCGTCATGCTTGCCGGCTTCGTCGTCCCCTCCGCGCAATCGGAGCAACTCCGCCATATCGTGACGGACATGAATGAGGAACCATGCAAGCCAGACGCTCTCACCCCTGCCGCCGGCTCCCACCCGGTTCAGACCATCGTTCCAATCGCCGCCGCCGATCAATGGCAGACCGTGCGGGCCAGATGTGGCGCCGTGGGCAATCGCCCGGCGACAATGCTCCAACAGGGAAGCGGCATCCGAAGTGATGGCAGGCGTAGAGAATATCTCCTGCTCGTTGGCGGCAAGCAGCGGCGCGTTGAGCCATGTCACAGGCTCATCAAGAATAGCATGGTCGCCCGTGACCCGGACATATTGCGCTGTTACAAATACAAGCCAGAGCAAGTCGTCGCTGATTCGCGTTCGCGGTCCGGCGCCCGTTTCGACATGCCACCAATGCTGGACGTCCCCTTCCCGAAACTGACGGGCGGCGGATCGAAGTATCTGCGCTCTGGCGATTTCGGGTCTGGCGTAGAGCAGCGCCATCGCATCCTGCAACTGGTCCCGAAAACCGTACGCGCCTCCCGACTGATAGAACGCCGATCGTCCCCAAATCCGGCAGCACAATGTCTGATACAACAGCCATCGGTTCACAAGCAGATCGGCGGATCGCTGAGGCGTCTCGATGCTCACGGCCGACAGAGTTCGATCCCACCAGGCGCGGGTTGTTTGCAGCGCCTTTACGGCCGTGTCGCGATCGCTATATCGCGCAATCAGATTGCGAGCCTCCTCAATGTTGCGCGCTTCTCCCAGAAGCACCACCAGCGTTTCTTCCCGGCCGGGCTCGATGACGATATCGACCCGAATGGCAGCGCACGGATCGAGCCCTTCACCGGTGGTCTTAGACAGAGTGTCCCTCATCATGCCATCCGGACGCGACATCGAGCCATTACGGCCCAGGAACTCGGCGCGATCGCAAGTATAAGAAGCCGCCATGCGGTTCACAGCGAGAAACGCCACGTTATTCGGAAAATCCCTGCGATAAGAGTTGCGCGCAAAAATTGCTTGAGATTGCCTGTCGAACGAGGTAAGCACATGCGATTGCGTCTCTTCCCTATCCGTTCCAAGCACCCACTCTGCGTATGCCGTGAGCGTCAAGCGCCGCGGCCGATTCGAGTCATTTCGCAGTTTGAGAATTTGCACGCGAACTGGAGGCGCGCCAGCCTCCTCGACAGGAACGTAGACGGTGAGTTCCTGCATAATAGCGTGGCTGCTGTGCTCAAAGATGGTGTAGCCGCACCCATGCCGGGCGCGGTACGGATCGCGTTCTCGGATCGGACTTGATGTCGGCGACCAGACGGCGCCCAGATCCTTATCTCTCAGGTAGATGGCATCGGAGGGAGGGTCCATTACCGGATCGTTGCTCCACGACGTAAGGCGATTACTCTGGCTGTTATGCGCCCACGTCATCCCGGCGCCTGCCTCGCTCACGATCGCACCAAATTCGGGATTTGCCATGACATTGATCCATGGCGCGGGCGTAGATTCGCCCACGCCCTGATAGATCGCATATTCGCACCTGTCCTTGGTAAACCCACCACGTCCATTGAAATAATCCAGATCGAGGAAGGGGATCGGAACACTTGGGGACTCCTCAGCGGTATACGTCAGAGCGAAGGGCTTCATCATCGCTCTCGTAGCCGCAATATTGCCCATTTGCTGTCCGATGGAGCCACGCGCCGCGACCAATACGATGCGAGCCGCTGCCTGCAGCACGGCGGCATCGTCCGAGCCCATATCCCGCAATGGCCGGATGTAGACGCCTCCCGGCTTCTCGTATCCAACTGTCTGCGAGTTGACCTCCACAAGTTGGCGCAACCGTCCGGCCAGCGGTTGGTAATATCCGCCGGCTTCGTCGCAGAGGATGACCAGATCACACTTTAGAGACTTGATTCGCCAGTAAGAGTGCGCTAAGAGCAGCTCCTTGACGACGTCCAGATCACTTTCGTCGCCAATAGTAATAACCACGATCGGCAAGTCGCCCGATATCCCATGCGCCCACAATCTTTCCTGCCCCCCCTTCGATTGCCGCAGCCGTTCGATAGAAGGACGCAACGCATTGCCTGGATAGACCAGGTAAGCTGCGAGCCGCTGATATTCCAAAGCATCGCGGGAGGGAATGCGCAGATGCCGGAGTGCAAGCTGGGCGGCGGTCCACGACAGCTCGATCGCGCGCTTGGCGGCATCGCGATCCGAATACTTCATTGCGAGGCGCGCCAGAGCTTCCTCGTCCTGAGCGACCCCCAGAACTGCGGCAAACTGAATGCGGTCGCCAGGCTTGAGCGTCACTTTGCGACGGATACTGAAGATCGGGTCCAGTACCGCCCCAGTGGCTCCTGCGAGCGGACCGTCCATCGCCCTTGGCGCGCTCAGATCGCGGCCTCGGCCGATAAAGCCGGCGCGTCTCGTTTCATATTGGATGTTCGAACCCGAGCGGATTTGCGTGGTCAGGAGATGAAACGCCCAGGGGTTGTGCTCCGTGTTTGATCGCGGCCGCCGATGCGCGGAAAGCGCGCCGGACGCCGGCAGGTAAGCGGTTTCCACAAAGAGCTTGGAAAACGCCGGATGCGCCCTGTCGGAATTGTGTTCCGCCAAAGCCAGTTCGGCGTAAGTTGTTAGCTCAAGATTGCGATTGCGCCCCGAGTGGTTGACGAGGGTAATCCGGCGAAGTTCGACATCGTCTTCCGGCGAGACAACAATGTCGGTGATGCTCTCGATGCCCTGACAGCGGCACTTAATCTCCGCTTTTTCCAAAGCAAACAAGATCGAAAAGTCGCTCGCATCGCGCTTTACCGGATGGTGAGTGGTGGACCAGAACACGCCGGTTTCCGTGTCCTTGAGATAGCAGAATGTTCCATAGGAATCTCGTGTCGCATCGGCTCTCCACCGGGTAATTTCGATATCTTTCCAGGAGCTGTAGCCGCCGCCGGCATTGGTCACCATGACGCTATACGACGAGTTCGACAGCAAGGCGATGCGTGGAGCCACGGTATTTGGCGTCGTAACGCTGGTGACACTGGGCAGAGCGACTTTGACACGCTCGGTATGTACCGGCTGAGCAGAGGTCAGCAGCATCGCAGTAGATCCGGTCAGGTTCACGCCCTCGTAGAGTAGCGACTCGACCGCCTTGATACGAGGATCGGCGTGGAAGCGGTTTCGCATGATATCACCGTTCAATGCGTTGTCTAATGCCACCAGGCTCATTCCCTGGTGGTGCGCCATGTAGGAACGCACGATCACGCCGCGCTGACCCGCCGGATTCGATCGACGGGAGTAGTCGATCGCTTCGTAATAGCCCCAGTCACCAAGCATTTTTTGTTCATCGCGAGCGCGAAGAGTACCGCCCCGGCTGAGCCGGCGCAGGTTGGCGACAGCCGCATCGGGATTGACTGCCAACGCCAGGACCGACGCGTACGGGGCGACAACCAGAAGCGCATCCATGTCTCGTTTCAGCCCG
>Ga0316231_1004218_pt1 | contig 12051 bp, 5 predicted proteins | sample TBH18027metaG_FD_206002 | JGI IMG/M metagenome (GOLD analysis project Ga0316231, IMG submission 206002) | Freshwater microbial communities from Trout Bog Lake, Wisconsin, USA - TBH18027 | ecosystem: Environmental > Aquatic > Freshwater > Lake > Hypolimnion/Profundal zone | place: USA: Wisconsin...
GTCCGCATGCCCATGCACTGGATCATCGCGGGCGCGGTAGTCATGGTCGGCATCGGGATTCTCTCCGCAGTGAAGGCGACGCGGCAAAAAGACTCCGCCAACTAGCTTGGAAACCGGGTGCCCCATCCTTGCCACGCTTTTGTACTTGTGGTTAGGGTGGGATACCAGCCTTTGCGTACTATTACCCCGCTCCGGCGCATACTGGTTCTATGTTCAACCTCATCCAATCCAGCCTGCTGCCACTGCAACCCGGTTCAATCTGTCTGGCATGCGCCCGGTCCGTACCCCCCCAAAAAACAGATACCCCCTACCCCTACCCCCAAAACCCTACTTTTTCAGCCAGCCTGACCCCATAAAACGCTCATTGTAAACACGTTATTTAATCGCTCCAGTAACGAACTAGTAACACCTCACTATACTTTTCCGTCAAATAACCACCCCAAAAGACCGCTTTTCGCCCCAAATATCTCTCGAAATCGCCAAAATTCGTACCCCATCAAAGCCGCCGCCAGAGCGCAAGGGGGCAGAGGCGACGCAGCGCATCGCAAAACATAAGAATCAGAACGGGGTCTCGACGAAAGGAAGTTCTAAACCACCAGCGCCAGCGCCGCCAGGCCCTTGCGCGGCACAATAAAGCGGTCAGCGCGCCAGGCGATCGTGAGCTTTTCACGGCTCAGCAACTTGCGAATCTGCCCACGGGCATGGTCGGCCCAGGGACCACGGTTGTCCAGTCGAACATAAGCCTGCCAGTGGCGCAGCGCGGGGCGGTGCTGCGCTTTGCGCTCGTATGCAAGGGCCAGGTTGTAGTGGGCGTCAGCATAGCGTGGAGACAGTGCAACCGCCTGCTTGTAGGCGGCAATGGACTCTTCGGGCCGATCCAATTCATCAAGCACGTTGCCAAGGTCAAAGAAGGCCAGCACGTAACCGGGGTCGGCTTGTGCCGCGTGCCGATACAGTTCTTCAGCGCGGGCATACTGGCGCAAGTGGAAGTGCAGCGTTCCCAGGTTGATTGATGCTGGTGCGTACGCGGGATCAATCTCCAGAATCTCTTCGTAAAGTGAAATGGCGCGCTGCTTCTCGCCCGCCTCTTCGGCCTGCACAGCGGCCAGAAATCTATCTTGTATCCCGCTCGGTCTCACAGCGCCGGGGCGTCGAAGTGGAGAAGGCTCTGAGGTGGCCGAAGGATGCTCAAGCCCGCCGACGCGCTCGAAGTCGAACAGCAGTTGCCGCCGGATGGGGTCAACCATGGCTCCGTGGTGGCGGAACGCGATACGCGTGCCGGTACGCACAAGCCGAGCCTCAAGCAGTGGATTCGCCATCCCTGCCACTGCCTTCATGGCCAGAATGGAGTCGCGTATGCACGCCGCGGAGACATCTTCCTCACGCAGGGCGCGCAGCGTGCGCAACTGCCCCAAATCCTGAAATGTATAGCTCTGCTGTTGCGGAATCAGTTCAGCTCGCTCCCACCCTTGCAACTGGTGAGCGCTAATTTGCAAAATCCGCAATACGTCCTGACGGCTATAGCTGGTCACTCTTGAGCACTCCCACAGGTAGTAAGGCACTGCCTCGGGTTTTGGACTCCTGTTCCAATTTCGATCCCTGAACAAAAATCCCGGTCTCAGGTTCCGCTTGCAGTTCTGCGAACAGTTAAGAAGAAACCGCTCATGCTGCGATTATGACAAGAGTATGAGTGGATAAGCAGACCACAACTACCGTCGCAACAAAAAAATCGTGGATAAGTGGTGCTTGATTTGGTTCAAAACGTAATTTGTGGGTGCGGACCTGTTGAAAACTCCTGGGCAGCGTGCAAAAGAACCCTTGCGCAAGTTGGGATTTTCACCTTCACAGGGGCTCTGCGGGCGATTGCTTCTTCACGATGCGCCGCTCCGGTCTTGGCGCTGAGGGGCTGAAGCAGTCGAGGCGCACATTGCGCGTGGCTCCATCCAAATGCCGCAACTGCTCTTCAACAATCTGCCGTACTTCCGCCGGAGAGCCCTTGGCGCGGAGATTCACCAGCAACTCATGCCGGTCCGCGGGCGAGGCGTCCAGGTGGCCTTCCACCGCAGGCTCCGCGCCGTTCGAGCAGACCGCAGCCTTCAGCCAGCCGGTAGGCGAGTTGCAAAAGATCTTCAAATGCACCACTGAAATGCCTGCCGTCGTCAGGGCTGTGTCCAGCCCATCCAGAAACGGCCCAACCGCCTGCGCCGCAGAAAGCGGTGTGGCTGGCTCAAACTCGAAGCTCAGATTCATCCACGCCAGCGCCGCCTCGGCCTGCGCGTAGCGCTCGTAGTCGATATCCAGCCTGGTCCTGCCTACCGCCAGAGTCCCGCCCAGAATCTCATCCAGCCACTCCTGTACGCCTTGGCCGGTTCTAGCGCTCAGTCGCCGCGCATCAACGCCGGGCAATTCGGCTGCCTCGGTTGAGAGATCGGCCTTGCTGAAGCAAACTAGATCAGCCTCCTGCAACTGCTTCTTGAACAGGAAACTCATGTCCTCATCTGCTTCAGCGCTGAGCAACTCTGCGGCGCGTGTCGGGTCAACCACCACCGTGAACGGCGCAACCCGGTAACGCGCGAACTCTTCCAGCAGCGGAGCGATTACAGTGGCAGAGATATCCGTGCAACTGCCAACAGGCTCGGTAAAGATCACCTCCGGCTCCAACTCGCGCAACTCCTCGATTGCCGATATCAAAGCGGAGAATCTGCAGCAGAAGCATCCACCGGTTACCTCTCCGGAGTGCAAGCCCGACTCCTCCGCAAGGCGCGTGTCCACCAGTTCCATGCCCTGGTCATTGAGCACCACGGCGCAGCGCAGGCCACGCTGCTGCAGCACGCGAGCCGCTGCCAGAATCAGGCTGGTCTTGCCCGCGCCCAGAAAGCCGCCAACGACGACGATGCACGGCCTGTGTCCGGGCGGCGTCGCGCTCATCCGCGAACCTCAATGCGAATACCGCTTTTGTCGCGGAGGTGCAGGGTCTCACTGAATGTGACGATCGCCCGCCCGCCGCGCCTGGTAAGGTGGCTCGGGACTGGAGTGCCGCCAGTCTCCACTTTGGCTGCTGCGCCGGGGGCTGGAATCTCGCAGGAGTGGCATGCGAGTGTGCCTGCCAGCACCTTGATCTCAAACACGGTGGCGCCGCCCTGGGTGCGCAATGAGAATGTGCCCCAACCGGTGCCGGTGGACCAGAAACACTGGAAGTTTTCGTGAGCAACAAGAGGCGCGGCCACCACGGCAGCACCGGCGGCGGTGTAACTGAATCCGCTGAGGGCCAGCAAGCCAGACCACGCGGCCATGGCACGCGCATAGTGGTGGCCGCACTCGGCCTCGTCCCATGGATTGCGCTTTTCGCCATCGTAGCGGAGGCGGATATTGCGTATGCACTCCAGGCCTTCAGGCACCAGACCCCAGTTGAGCATCAGCACGGCAGCGGTGTATTCAAAGCCGGTCATGGTCTCGGCAAAATAAGGGAAGGGAACATGCGGGCGCTCGGCCTTGCCGTAGTCGCAGATTACTATCGAGGCCTCGTCGTTGAGGGCGAAGGTGCGCTGCACGGTGTCGTGGTCTGCCAGGCTGCGCTTGTAGTTGTAGCGGTAGATGGACTTGAGGGTGGCGCGAATCTTCTCTGGAGACACGAGCGCGCCTAGGCCGCAGACGTCAGCCAGGTACTGCCCCACAAGCTGATCCACAAGGCACCCGGCGCCAACCTGGTACTCCGGCGCTTCGGTATTGCCAGAGCCCATATCGCTGCGCAGGTTATTGGCGATTTCATCCTTGCGGAATCCGCGAATCTTCTGGATGTAGAACTCGCCGTTGAAGAGGTTGGCGTCAATCCATCGGCTGCCCTGCTCAAACAGCCGGCGGTATTCGGCGGCCGAGACGTTGTCGCCGGCCGCGCGTGCCATCTCTTCGCCTGCACGCAGCGCGCCCAGATAATAGATGCCGCACATGGGGTTCGGGCCATAGAACTCCACGTCATAGGTGTTGTGCTGCACTCCCTCCAATACGCCGTCGCGGTCTCCGTCCCATCCGCCGGGCACCCACGCGAATTCGAGGGCCTTCTTGGCCTTTGGCCAGGTAGCGCGCAGCAGAGCGTCGTCGCCGGAGATCTTCCAGTCAAGCCAGGCATGCAGTATCTGTCCCATCTGGCCGTCTGCCGCTGCAAAGCCGGATCGCGCCTTCCCGTCCGGTAGCATCTGCCGAAAGTGGATCGCGCCGGCTTCGTCCATGGAGTAGCCAAAGGCGCTCTTCCGCAGTGACTGGGCAAAGGAGGGGAAGAGAAACGGAGTCGTGGTCTCGTAGTTCCAGACGTGGGTGCAGTTGCCAAAGCAGCAGCCGCGGTTGTCGTTGCTCCCCTCAAAGCCGTGGAATTCTCCATCGGCGGTGCGGAAGCAGGTGGTGGTGGCGAGGGTGGAAAGGTTGGCGCTGGCCGCTTCTTTGGCAACCGCCGGCAGCGTGCTCGAGTGCAGCGCGGCGGCAAACATGCGGGTGCGCGCTTCCAGGTCACCAAGGTGCGTTGCCGTATAGTTCACTGCATCCCACGCACTCTTGAAGCGGGCGGAGTAAAAGTTTCCGAGGATGGTCTTGCCCTCATCGGGAGGCGCGGACCAGCCGCACCAGTCCGCGGTGCGGTTGGGGAATCGCCAGCCCAGCAGGAACTCAAAGATCGCCGACTGTCCGGGTGCAATGGTCTTCTTGAGGCAAACCACGGCAACGGAATTGTGCTTCTCCGGCGTCGCGCCTAGATCCCCGGTCTTTGAGAACTGGTCCCAGAATTGGAGCGGTGAGTTCCACCAGCGGCCCTCGGGCCATCCTTCCCAGTGGGACACCGCCGCGCCAGCCTCGGGCGTTGCCGCCAGCACAAACTCGCCTGCCATTGGATCGTCCGCCGCCAGGCTGGGATTGCTCATTACATATCCAGCCAGGCCGTTGCCGCTGCGATAGTCGTTGCGGCGTCCCGCGTTCTCCTTGAGCCCCGCAGCGCCCCGATTGTCTTGCCGGGTGGTGACCGGGTTCTCAATGGAGAATGCGATGCCCACACTCGCGGGCGAATGGCCGCTGTTGGTGACCCGATAGCGCAGGATGGCAACCGGCAATCCTGAGTCGTCCGGATCATGCGGAATGAAGGGCGAGAAGGCGTCGAGTTGCACCTTTACTGGCAGGGTGTGGTCTTCAAAATCGATATGCGCCAGCGGGTATTCGCCGGTAAACGTGGCCGACTCAAGCCGGCTCAGTCCGGGGACGTTGCTGGAGCTGAGGCCTTCCTGCCCTTCATAAGGTGGCTGGATGCGCGACTCAAGAACTCGTGCAACCGCCTTGCCGCTGCCAACTTGCGCCCAGATCGATGGAAACGCATAAGGAGGCCGGAAGCCCTTGTTGGGACGATTGAATATCTCCCAGTTGTGTAACTGCCCGCGGCCACCGAGCCCAAGGCTCCCGGCGGCTACTCCGCCCAGCGGAAAAGAGATCATGCGCAACTGGCGCCCACTAAAGCGACGCGGATAATCCACTTCCTGATGAGTATGCCTTGGCTCATCGCCCCCTTGCACATGCGAACCAGGAGCCTGCGCACTCCAATGCTTTGTCTGCGTGACGGCGCCGACGGCGCCTGCCGCCTGCTTAAGAAAATCTCGGCGATCAAGCCCAGGCTTCTCGTTCATGCTCGCTCCTTTGGTTCTTGAGAGTCACCGAATTATACTTCGCAACGCGATGGAGAGTCCGCGAATCGAAATAGAGGATGCAGCACAAGAGTCATGCCGAGACAATGATTGGATGTGGGGGTAGTTCGAGATTCGCTCTAGTGCAGGTTGGGATAGGTGCGGTAAGCCTCGACTGTTGCGGTGAGCGGCGTGCCTCTTACTTCAGATGTCTTCAGTAGCACTTCAAAATAGGGGAGCTTGGTCACGTGGAGCATCTTCTCGAAGTTGGACATCTGCTCTTCTGATAGCAGGAAGTCTCCCACCGCCTCGGTTGCCCCAGAGTCGGTGCCCACAATCAGCAGAACCTTGCCGCTGTGCTCGGGATTGGGCAGGTAAGCGACAGCGCAATACTCGTCGGAGCCACTGGGCGTATAGATGGGCTTTTCACCTGCGGCTGGCGTGCGGTTTGCAATTGAGATGGGCGCGGCCGGGTCATGGATGTCGAACTTCTCGGTGAAGTTCAGGCTGCCGGCGAACAACTGCACCCAGGGATTGGCGATAGGGCTGCCTAGCAGTATCACGTTGTCGCGGCGAATCAACGACGGCATATAGTCGCGCGCATAGTAGATGTGCACCTTCTTGCCTGACGGATCAAGGGCGAGGATGCGCTGCGCCATGTAGAAACTGCTCTTGCTGCCCAGGTTCCACGTTGAGATCAGGTTGAGCGCAGCATGCATGTCCGGGCTGACGCCAGCCGCCTGCAACTGGGGGATGTAGCTGTGGCTCAGATAGTCATTAAAGGTGAAGGCCTTTCTGCTGAGCACCTGAACCAGTGAAAAAGAAGCGTCAGCCGTCACCACATCTGTATCCGGTGCGGTGTCAAGAAATTCAGACCAGAATCCTAGGACAGTGGGATTGTATCGCCAGCCATAGAGCGACCGCTGCGTTGTGTCTATAGACTTTTGCAGAGCCATGTTCTGGACCCACAGGGCAATAGAGCAGCCCGCCAAAAGTGCGATTGCGGCAACTGCGACGAACATCCAGCGGCGTTGCCCGTGGGGCGGGTGGGCCTCGGGGTGGGTGTCTGCCGCGGCGTGCTCTTGGGCTACGGCTGCAATCTCAACTGTGGCTGGGCGCTGCTCCTTGTGCGCGGCTTCGGGCTCGGCAGCCAGCTCTGAGCGATTGCTGAAGACCGGCTTGTAGCTGCCCAGCGCGATGGAGATGATCACATCCTCGTGCTTGCCTTCGGTCGAGAAGTAATTTTCAAGCTTTCTGCGCAGGTGGCCCATCTGGACACGGACAATATTGTCGTCGAGTGGGTTGAAGTCGCTCCGGCGGCCTAGAACGCGATAGGCAATGTCGAACTCGTGAATAGGCTCCTCGGGCATGAGGATGGCCTGCCGCACTATGAACAGCAGGATGGCCCGGAGATGCGTGGCGCGTGAAAGCTCAGAGCTGCGCACAGCCCTCTCGGCCGCATTCCAGCGCGGGTCGCCTTCCAGGGTGGAATTATCCCCTTCGAATTCCGCCGCCTTTTTGCCTGTAGCCGTCACAATCTCACGCCTCACTACACGACCAGCATTATGTACGAGCCAACACCCGAATACAAGAAGATTCGGAGCAAATCACGCTAAGTTATTCAATCTGCGCTCATTTTACGTAAAAAGGAGCCGGTTACGGTTAATTGACTCCCCAAGTATTAGCTCGAATCTCCAGGGTGATAACGTTCCCGTTTTGCGAAAGCTGCCTTTCCTTCAGCCTAAGTGACTAAAGACCTGTCGCCGGCACGGCAGGCTGAAGGAAAGGCAGCTCCACCGCAACGGTTGCATTGCAGGGCACTTGCAGGGTTTCTGCAAGCTATCCGGCAAGTTTGAAAACCAATCGTCCGGCATTGCCGTGCGAGCGAACTTCAGGAGGAAGCACTCAGATGAAAAACTTGGTCAGATATCTGACGCACACACTTCCCAAATGGAATGTGCCTATTCTTGCCATCGTGGCCCTTCTCGGGCTGGCGATGTGCTGCTCCGGCGCAATGGCGCAGAGCGGCGCGGGCTCCATTCAGGGTACGATCACCGATCCTACGGGAGCCGTGATCCCAGGGGCAACGATTCACGTAGTTAACCAGGGGACCAACGTGGCTTCTGAAACGAAGTCAAACTCTGTTGGTCTCTACCAGGTGCCCTCACTGTTTACCGGCGACTATGTTGTTACGGTGACAGCTCCCGGCATGAAGACGTACAAGGCGAAGCTTACCCTTCTGGTGGGTCAGAACGCTGCAATCAATCCCGTGATGACGGCGGGTGCCATTACACAGCAGGTAGAAGTCGCGGCTGACATGGTTCAGTTGACGACTACCGATAACGGCACCATCGCTTCCACGCTGGAAAACGACAGAATCAACCAGCTTCCCATGAACGGCCGCACCGTTGTATCCCTCGCCGGCATGGCGACCCCCGGCCTTGAAGGTTCAGGAACCCGCGCCAACGGCTTGATGGCCGAAGCAATGGAATATGTTGCCGACGGCGTTACAACCACGAACCGCAACTTTGGCGGAGAGAACCAGTCCCAGGCCCAGCTTCCTGATCCGGATGCGGTGCAGGAACTCCGGGTGGAAACTACAAATACCAGCGCGCAGTATGCAACCCCTGCGGCCGGTATCATGACCACCAAGTCGGGCACCAATAAACTCCACGGCACTGCGTTTGAAACCGCGCGCAATAACGCGGTTGGCATTGCAAAGAACCGCAATAACGCCTACAACTATGTTGCCCCTCACCTCGTGCGCAACGAGTTTGGCGCTTCCGCGGGCGGCCCGATCATTCTGCCCCATATCTATCACGGCAAGGACAAGAGCTTCTGGTTCTTTGCCTATGAGCGGTATTCACTCGCGCAGATCATCACCCAGCTCAACCCGGTTTTCACAACGGCGATGAAGGGCGGCGACTTCAGCGGCATGGTGAACAGCTCGGGACAACTGCAGCAGCTCTATGATCCCGCAACCACAGCTCCCTCCACGAATTGCAACGGCACCGGCGTCACAAACAACTATTGCCGTGCGCCCTTCGCTGGCAACAAGATTCCGATTGGCCGCATCTCGCCTTCAGCGAAAACGTTGTTTGATATCGCGCCTATTCCCACCACGGCTGACAACCCACTGGTCACGAGCAACATCATCGCGCCCAACCCAACCTTCTCTGTGATCCCCACGATTACCTTCCGCGTGGATCACAGCTTCAACGAAACCAACAAGACTTATGTTCGATACACAAGTAATGGTGAAAAAGCTTCAAACCTGCGTAACAATCCCACGCAGCCAGCTACCATTGCAGCCGACGGTTTCCCTGAGCGAGCCAGTGGCATGAGCTTTACCGTCGACCGCGCCTACGCTGGCGCCATCGGCTACACGCATGTATTTTCGCCCACCTTCTTCTCTGAGACCATCGCCAGCCAGCAGTGGTTCAGCCAGAAGCAACTCGGCGCGGATGCATCGCAGGCCAACATCAATTTTGAAGCCAAGCTGGGATTGCCCAACAACTTCGGAGAGCCGGGCTTCCCGGATATCAACCCGAGCGGAATCGAGAACTATTTTGGCTCGCAGTGGAACTACTACGAGAGTCAAATCATCTCGAATCTCGACGAGAACCTGAGCAAGACGGTCGGCAAGCATCAGATGCAGTTTGGCGGACGTTACCGTCATGAGCGTTTCGGCTACCTGCCTGACCGCTCACACGACGTTGTCAACTTTGGCGCCTATTCCACAGCTCTTGAAAACCCGACGTCCGGCGCAAACTACACCGGCACGCCGAACACAGGCTTGGCCGATGCCGATATGTTCCTGGGCGCTGCCAACTACTACCAGTTGCAGCTCAATCCGCCTTACTTGCACTTCCACGACATGGAGTTCGATGCGTATTTTCAAGACAACTACCATGTAACCAGAAACCTCACGGCCAACATCGGTCTGCGCTGGGAAGCGCATCCCGCGCCATGGATGAAGTACGGACTGGCCGGCGGATTCGATCTCAAGAACGATGCCATGATCTTCCAGCAGCCCATGTCGTATTACATCGCGCAGGGCTTTACAACCCAGGCCATCGTCACCAACATGCAGAATCTGGGCACGAGTTTCGAGACTCCTGCGCAGGCCGGCTATCCCAGCACCATGATCAAGAACTACAACATGACCCTCGGACCACGCTTGGGCTTTGCCTATACGCCGTTCAACGGCAAGCGCGGCACGGTCATCCGCGGCGCATACGGCCGGTATATCTACCCAATCCCGGTGCGCAGCTCCATGATGCTCACTGCCAACCATGTGCCTTTCGCTGCCAACTACACGCAGAGCTACACGGCAGCCAATCAGTCGCCTGACGGCCTGCCCAACTACCAGTTGCGCGCGCCGCAAACGGTCATCATGGGCGTCAACAGTGCGAACGTAGTCAACACCGGCTCGATCAACTCGATTCTTCCTGGGCAGGCCATCACGTCGCTCGCGCCAAACTACGCTCCTGACTTTGTAACTCAGACCAACTTCACAATCGAGCAACCGCTCAAGGGCAACTCCGCTCTCCGCCTCACATGGTTGTGGGCGCACGGAACCAACCTTGACCACTACTACTACTACAACGCTGCTCCTTCTTCCTACGTTTGGCAGATGCAGAACGGCATTGTCGCCCCGACAGGCGCACTCGCCGGCGTGGCTACCAACCCCTACGACAGAACGGTGTGGGGCAACAACGCATACGACGTGAAGAACGGCTGGTCAAACGACAACTCACTACAGGTAAACTACCAGCGCCTCTTCCATCACGGCATCGCTTACCAGATCTCCTACGTCTGGTCCAAGCCCTTCCGCGTTGGTGGCAACTGGTCACGCGATGCTACGGTGACCACAGCAGCCGACTATGTTGGCACCAGCGGCACTATTGGCACCATGTCATCACCCTACGGAACCGTTATCGCGCCCGCGCTTCCTCCAGCCCGTCCTGCCGGCATTGCACCTTATGCCGAGTGGCACGCACTGGATAAGTACGAGCAGTACACAGTCGATACTGGTATCCCGAAGAACCGCATCCGCTTCAACGGAATCGTCGATCTGCCCTTCGGGCGCGGAAAGAAGTTCCTGGGCGGCTCCAACCGCTTTGTGGACGAGATCGTTGGCGGCTATCAGATCGCCGGCAACGGACAGGTTGGTTCGCAGGACTTTGCTGTAACCGCAAGCAACTGGGGACCGACCAATCCACTGAAGGTTTACAAGCACAACGCGCCAATCACCGACTGCCGCAGCGGCGTTTGCCACAAGTCCTACGAGTGGTTTAACGGCTACATCGCGCCAACCAGCCTGCCAAGCGGAAACAGCAATGCTTCCTGCAAACTGGCAGCAGGCCTTGTAACTGGAATGCCCTCAGGTTGGGCGCCGTATCAGACTCCGATTGACACCGACTGCAATCCGGCCGATGTTGCCGCTTTCAAGTACTACAACACCAATGAAGTTTCGGTGCTGCTTTCAAACGGAACCGCCTCGCCGCAAGGCTACTCTCCTGGCCCGCAGGGCGCTAACCCGTATTCCCATACTGTGCTGAACGGGCCCTTCAACTACTCGGCTGACCTTTCGCTCTTCAAGGTTTTCCCGATTACTGAAAGGGTAAACCTGCGCGTGAATATCGATGCATTCAATGCGTTGAACGTGCAGGGCTACAACAACCCGAACGGAACAGATGGCACAGAAGCGGTTGAACCCAACGGTGTGTCGAACTCTTACAACACGCCGCGTCAAGTGCAGTTCACCATGCGCTTAACGTTCTAAGCAGCAGTCAGTCATTTCAACTCAAACCATCCCCGGTCAGAAACCTGGCCGGGGATGCTCAACAAACGTGTGCCCATGCAAGCTCGCCTTGGTTTGCTAGTCTACTTCTGTTTATGACCAAGAGTTTTCAGACTCCGAAATATGATTACGGAGCAGTGTGATGCAAAGATTGAAATCGGCAATCGTACTGCTTATGGTCGCGTCATCCCTCGCTGCCACATCGCAACCTCCAGTGTCAAAGCTCGCAACTGGACTCTACGTTGCACTGGGAGATAGCATCACTGCCGGCTCAGGTGTGGTGAAAAACTGCAAGCCATTTCCGCCGCAGCCGGTCGATATTGAAGAGTACTGTCCGACTGGGACAAGTTACACCATCCTCACCGCAAAGACGCTTCGCTCTCTTGGAATCGCTGGACGCTTTCTCAACCTGGGAATACCGGGGGCGGACGTAGCGCGCATCCTCTCCGACGAACTGCCCAATCTTCCTTCTGACGCTACGCTCATCACCATCTACATCGGCACCAATGACAGTCGCCAATTCAAGCCGACAACTGAGTCAGTAAGCGATGTAGTAACCCGCTATGAACAGCTCTACGACAAGTTGCTTCT
>Ga0316231_1004222_pt1 | contig 12045 bp, 12 predicted proteins | sample TBH18027metaG_FD_206002 | JGI IMG/M metagenome (GOLD analysis project Ga0316231, IMG submission 206002) | Freshwater microbial communities from Trout Bog Lake, Wisconsin, USA - TBH18027 | ecosystem: Environmental > Aquatic > Freshwater > Lake > Hypolimnion/Profundal zone | place: USA: Wisconsin...
GGTTCTAGAGGGTCATCCCGCCGTCCACAACAACAGTCTGACCGGTCATCATCGCAGCCGTAGTCAGAAGCGGTATGACTACATCCGCGACATCTTCCGCCGAGCATACCCGACCCAGAGGAGTTTTCTCCCTGCCGAACTTCTCGACATGCTCTTCGCGGCCAGCCACCCACCGGGTGAGAATGATTCCCGGAGCGACGCTGTTGACTCTTACTTCCGGAGCCAGAACCCTGGCCAGGGACTTGGTGAGGCAAATTGCGGCCGCCTTGGAGACAGCGTAGGCAATCGAACTTCCTTGGCCGCTGTTGCCGGCGACTGATGTTATATTCACAATGCTGCCTTTTGTTTTTTTCAGGTGGGGACTTGCCGCCCGGGATACATGGAAAATACCTTTGACATTCACATCCATGATCTGGTCCCAGTGCTCGTCCTTCAGTCCTTCCAGGTCGGCCATTTCTACGAAAACGGTGATGCCGGCGCAGTTCACCACATAGTCCAGTCGGCCGAACTGACTGATCGCAGCGGCCACCATGGCCCGTACTTGTTCGTCGTTCGAGACATCAGCCTGCAGCACGATGCAGGATACACCTAATTCCCTGATCTCGGCTGCTGTCTCCTCAGCCTCCTGCCGCGAACGCGAATAGTTGATGGCGAGATTAATCCCCATTTTTGCGAGGCCCAAAGCTACGGCCTTTCCGGTTCCTGTGCCGCCTCCGGTGATCAAAGCTACTTTACTGTCATTCATGTTGTTCACTCCCGTCCGTCCACTTGCGTAGCAATATCACTGAAACATTGCCCGCTGTTCTCCTGCCCTCATGACGCCAGGCGGTTGTCTCTTACCTTACTATTGTAAATTACATCCAGGTCGGAATCAACCCCCTGGAAGTCTGGAATCAGTATTTTGGCGAGGATCGGAATGGCCCTGGATCAGTCCCAACTGTAGTGCTTGCCGCGTTGATTATGCCAATTGTCAATCCCGAATTGTCTGATACAATTGTGATTATGCTCAAGAAAAGGATGCCTTTGTTTTAAAGGTTCCAGTAAAGCACAGGTGGCGACTTCCGGACACTCCCAGCATCCCTGCAGTCTTTTGCTCAAAACACATTTCCGGGTATGGCAGCTTACCTCGCTGCTTTTACAGTTACAGGTTTCACAGCCCAAGCCGCTGATAGCCTGGAGCACCTGCAAAAAAACCGGATACTCGCCGAACTCCGGGCTGGCTGCCGCCTTATATGCTGCGTACTTGTCAAATCGAATGCTGTGCAGCTGTTTTTCCAGCGTCGACGCCAATGCAATCAGCTCGGTTTTTGATCGGTTGCAGTCGGCACAATATAACCCGCAGCTTGCTGTGTAGTTTTTCACCTGGGCCAACCGTTTCACCCCGCATCGTCACTTATTGGCGATTTTCTCCCCCAGAAAAGCGATACCATGCTGGTTTTTTCTCCGTTCCAGCGCGACGCCGGACAGTTCCGCCAATACGATTTCAACCAAATACAGCACTTCCGTGCCGTCTTCCAAGTGTCCGGCATAGGAATTGTGAAGATCGGAAAATACAATATGAAAGTGCGGTTGTCCGTCAGCCACGACTCCTTGCAAAGAGCCCAGCTCGCAAGGTGCTTCGACCCAAAGGAATTCGTCGGTTGGCGGCTCGTTAGTGTGCTCGACTCGGTGGTAATGCACCTTTTGCAGCGACCCGATGGCAGTCAGCATCACCGCGTCTGTGATACCGGCCTCCCGGCATTTTTCCCGCACAGTTTCTAACAGCAGTTCTCCTCTTTCCATACTGATAACTAAAATTCGCCCAAACCCTGTTCCCAAACAACTTCTCACCCAAATTCCTCCTTTAATGATCACTACTCTTTTTTGAGGTGCTCACAATAAAGACAGACCGGTCACTGGGCCGTCCAGCCGCCGTCGATGGTAATCACCTGACCGGTCATGTAATCCGACGCCCCGGAGGCCAGTAATACGGCCGCACCGGACAAGTCGGACACTTCCCCCAGCCGCTTCATGGGAATCTTGCTGACAATGTGACTGAACACCTTCTCCTGCCGAAGTTCGGCTGAATTCATCGGGGTGACGATATATCCCGGACAGATCGCGTTAACCTGGATATTATACCTGGCCCATTCCAGGGCAAGCGCCTTCGTCATCTGAAGAACTCCCGCTTTGGCGACGCAATACGGCAGCACCTGCTTTTCCGCTACCAGCCCTAAAATGGACGCAATGTTGATGATTTTCCCGCCGCCCTGCTTGATCATCTGGCGGCCGGCCTGCTGAGCACAGAAGAATACCGCTTTCAGGTCGACGCTGATCACCCGGTCCCAGTCTTCCTCTGTCAGATCTTCGGCCTTCTTGGTGATTGCCGTACCGGCATTGTTGACAAAGATATCGATCCTGCCAAAAGCATCTACCGTCCGCTGAACAAGCTGCTCCACATCCGCCATGCCGGTCACGTCGGCCCTGACACCTATGGCCTGTCCGCCATGCCTCCGCAGTTCTTCGGCGACGGCGTCACAGTCCGCCTGACTTCGGCTGGTCACGACAACATCGGCGCCGGAGCGGGCCAACGCCCCGGCAATCCCCCTGCCGATACCCTTGGTTGATCCGGTAATAATCGCCACCTTACCGGCAAGACTTAATTCCTCCAGCATTCTCCCGCCTCCTCACGCTCTAAATGGCTTTGTTTGCTTGGCGGCAACTTTCTACTTGCCGTTGAATTTGGCGGCCCGCTTTTCCACGAAAGCTGTCATCCCTTCGACGCGATCGGCACTGGCGAAAGTAGTCGTATAAGCCTCGGCCTCATAAGCCACACCTGACGCAAGATCCATATCCAGCCCGTGATTAATTGCCTTTTTGGCCATCATTACCGCCACAGGGGCCTTACTCATTATCGTTGCCGCTATTTCCTTACAAGCCGCAAGCAAACCGCCCGGGTCAACCACCTTATCCACCAGCCCCAGAGCGAACGCCTCCTGGGCGGTCATCATGTATCCTGTAAATATGTAGTACTTGGCGCGGCCTTTGCCGATCAGCCGGGCCAGTCGCTGTGTTCCGCCAAACCCGGGAATAATCCCCAGATTAACTTCCGGCTGGCCGAATTTAGCATTCGCTGACGCGATCCGGATGTCGCAGGCCATGGCCAGTTCGCAGCCGCCGCCGAGGGCAAAGCCGTTTATAGCGGCGATAACCGGTTTGTTCAGGTCTTCAATAAGCCCGAATACTTTCTGGCCCATCAAGGTCATCTTCCGGCCTTCCAGAACCGGCAGTTCCCGCATCTGGGCGATGTCCGCCCCGGCTACAAAAGCCTTTTCTCCCGCACCGGTAATGATGATCACCTTGACCGCATCGTCGCCCTCGGCATCCGTCACCGCCGCTTGCAGCTCGTTTAGGGTTTCGGTATTCAAAGCGTTTAAAGCCTTGGGCCGGTTGATGGTAATCAGAGCTATTCCTTCATTCTTTTCCAGCAACACATTGCTGTCTGTCATCGGTTATTCCCTCCATTCAAAATATCGTAACAACTGTCCGGTTCAGTGCAGCCTGATCGTACTGCTCAGGCTGCCGGGTGTCGATACTCGCTTCTTATCTACAAGCAAACTGCCGGCGACCACCCCAATGAGCGCGGTAAAAGCCACCCACAGCCAAGCGTACATATAGTTGGAAACCTTGGAAACAGGATCGGTGATGATCAGCCAGCCCATGATAAAAGGCGAAGCCGCTCCCAGTACATATGCCACTGCATTGACAAGCCCCATGGCTTTGCCGTAGACCTTGACAGGGAACAAATTCGCCGGATAACTGATCGCTGGCGCCCATACCATATTGGAGAAGAAACCTGCACCAGTCAAAGTGAGCAGCAAAATAAACGGTGAAATGCCTTTTTCCAGATTGGCCAGGATCACCACAAAGGGAATCATGGCTGTAAAGCAGGTAATAATCATCGGCTTGCGCTGCCCTTTCAGAACATGGTCACTGACATAACCGCTGACCAGCGACCCCAGAGCGCCCCCGGCAAAATACAACGAGGCCCAGACCCCCATCTTCATAACACTGAACTGATGCACCTGGGTCAGGTATTGCGCCGAAAACGTCATCACCCCCCAATACGCCAGCTGGGCGGCGACATATACAAAGATAAGAGGCTTGTAACCTGGTGTCCTCAAAATTTCGAGGAAAGTCATGTCCTGCTGGTTGTCCTTTTGCTCAATAAGGGCTACGTTTCCGGCGCGGACGTCCTGCTCGGTGATCAAGCCGCGCTCAATCTCTTCTTCATAGGACTCCACCGCCTCGTCCTTGCTCATGAACCGGTTGTTCTCCGGCTTGTCGAAGACAAACAGGACAGCCAGCAGCAGCGGAATGATACCCACGTAAGCCAGGAAGAAAAAGACTTCACGCCAGCTGTTGCCGAGGGTCACATACATCCAGGTACTGACGATGGGGGCCAAGGCCGGCGTTACGATCCAGGCCACCGACAATACGCCTTGGGCCCTGGCCCGCTGCAGTGGCGGAAAATAGCGCACAAGCAGCCGGGTGGTAGGAATAAACTCGGTGCCGATCAAAATGCCGAACAGCGCCATTCGCAAATACCATTCGCCCACACTGCCGATCAAACCCATCCAGTAGGTCATCGCACTCCAGGTGGTAATCGAGAAGATAACCAGACGCCGCGAGCCGATCCGGTCACATAGCCAGCCTGTGGCCATCTGGGTCGGGCCGTAAAAGATCATCATAATCGCCATTCCGATTCCAATCTGGTAGTTGCTCAGACCGATGTCCTGACTGATAAACGGGATCAGTACCGCGGTCTTGACCCGGTCCAAAACTTGAATGGCAAAACAGAAGGTTAGAACCGCCAATAAGAAATAACGAAAACGGTAAAGTTTGCTTCTAATCACTAGAAACTCCTCCCTATTTTCCATTTTTCAATATTGATAAAAGCCTCTGCCGCTTTTACGCCCGAGATAACCGGCCCTCACCATTTTCCGCAGCAGCGGCGCCGGTCGGTATTTTGAATCCCCGTATTCCCTGTGCAGCACCTCCATCACCGCCAGCAAAACATCCAGCCCGACAAGATCGGTCAGCGCCAGCGGTCCCATGGGATGATTACAGCCGTTAACCATCCCCTTGTCGATATCCTCCACTGTGGCAACTCCCTCATCCAGCAGGTAAATGGCTTCATTGAGCATCGGGTCCAGCAGCCGGTTGACGATAAAACCGGGGCTGTCTTTCGAAACCACGCAGACCTTGCCCATCTTCTCGCCGACCTCCTGGGCGGTTTGGAGCGTCTGATCGGTTGTGGCAAGCCCTCTGGTGATTTCCAGAAGCTTCATAACCGGGACCGGATTAAAGAAATGCATGCCGATAAACCGGTCGGCCCGTTTGGTGCTGGAAGCCAGCTCGGTGATGGAAATCGACGACGTGTTGCTGGCAAAGACCGTCTTCGCCCCGCACACAGGGTCAAGCCTGCTGAATATCTGCTGTTTGGCGGCAGTGTCCTCAACAACAGCCTCAATAACCAGATCGTAGGCCGCCGCCTCTTCCAGAACCCTGGTCATACTCAGCCGGGCCAGGCACTGGTCTTTATCAGCCGCGCTCATGCGGTTCTTTTCCACACTCTTTTGATAATTGTCTTCCAGCCTCTTGCGGGCTTTGGCCAGATACGCATCGGCGATATCGTACATTTTCACGGTATAGCCGCTTTGCAGGGCCACCTGGGTGATTCCCGTCCCCATCTGGCCTGCCCCAACTACGAATATCGTGTTGACAGTCATGTTCTTCCCTCCCTATTCATCAATTTGCCCAAAAGGCCAGCGCCCGGAAGAAGCCCCCCCGGGCCGGCTTTACCAACATCTTTCGATCAGGGCGGAATACCCTGGCCGTTGCCGATACACAGGCTGATGACCCCGTAGCGGGCCTTACGGCGGGCCATTTCGCGGGTCAGGGTCACCAAATTCGTTCATACTTAACTAACCGGCCATTTTTCCTTCATATCGGCCCATTCGCGATCACGCTGTTCTTCAATGGTCGCCCATTCCTGAGGTGTCAGATGTTTAAAACGTTTCTGTCCACCCAGATAGGCCTGGACGGACTTAAACTCCCGCGGTACAAGGTTCAGTTTTGCCTTGCCGTTTTCGTATTCGGCCAGAAACCACAGCCCGGTTTCCACTGCGAGCCGGCCGACTTCCAGCGTCCGGTCGGAGGCAAAACCCCAGCCGGTCGGACAAGGCGCCAGAATATGCAGGAAAGACGGTCCGTCGGTATTCTTCGCTTTTTCGATCTTGCGGAGAAAATCAGGCAGATACGATGGACTGGCGGTAGCGCAGTAGGGTATCCGGTGAGCCATCATGATCTCAAACAGGTTCTTCTTGAATTTCCGCTCACCGATCGATCCGGCGCAGCCGACCGCCGGCGAGGTAGTGGTGGAAGCGCCGTAAGGAGTCAGACTGCTGCGCTGGATGCCGGTGTTCATATAGGCTTCATTGTCATAGCAGACATAGAGGATTTTGTGCCCCCGCTCCACCGCCCCGGACAAGGCCTGCAGGCCGATGTCGGCTGTTCCGCCGTCCCCGGCGATACCCAGCACGGTGACATCCTGCATCTTTTTTGCCTTGACTGCCGCCGCCATGCCGGACAGTACCGCCCCTGTCGCCGGAAAGGGCGAAGTAAACGAAGGCACCGAGAACGCCATCTGCGGATAAATACTGGTCACGGTGGACAGACAGCTGGCCGGATAGGCCAAAAAGGTCCTCTCGCCGGTTACTTTTAGAATCATGCGGGCGATGATGCCGGCGGCGCATCCCGGACAAGCCTTGTGCCCGTAAAGCAGCTCCTGTTCAGGTAAATCGCGCATCGTTACCACTGTTCCCACCTCAATGCCACAAATTGTACTTCCTGCTCCTCCTGTCCCGCGCTATGAGCCATCACCTTGCGGTACATCGCCGCGATGTTTTCCTTGGTGATATCACGGCCGGACAGCCCGGCGATAAAATTCAGGGTCTTAGGGAAGCTTGCCCCGCCGGCCAGGGCCGCCTTGGCTTCAGTGTACAGCGCCCCCTCATAGCCGAAGGACACCTCGCGGTCGATTACGCCAACTCCTTTGACCCGACTGGCCAGGGCCGCGAATTCCGCTTTGGGAAACGGCCGGAAGAAGCGCACCTTCACCAGTCCGACCTTGAGGCCTTCCTCCCGCAGACTATCCACCACCAGCCGCGTCGTTCCAGCCACGCTGCCCATCGCCACCAGGATGTACTCGGCGTCTTCGCAGCGGTACTCTTCAATCAGGCTACCGTGGCTCCGGCCGAAGTGTTCGGCAAATTCGCCGTCAATAACCGGGATAATTTGCCTCGCCGCCTCCATCGCCTCCTGCTGCTGAAAGCGAAACTCGGTCTGCCACTCCGGCGAAACCGAAATGCACAGACTCTTCGGAGCGCTGAGGTCCAAAATGTTCTCGGAAGGTGAATAGGCCGGCAAAAAGGCGTCAACCGCCTCCGGCGCCGGGATGCTGGCAACCTCGTAAGTATGGGTCAGCACAAAGCCGTCCAGGCAGACCATCACCGGTGTTTGCACCTGGGGATGCTCGGCGAGCTTGTAAGCTTGAATCATCATATCCAGCGCCTCCTGGACATTCTCCACATAGAGCTGAATCCAGCCGGCGTCCCGCATCGCCATCGAATCGCGGTGGTCGCCGTAGATGTTCCAAGGTGCGGCCACCGTCCGGTTGGCATTCATCATCACAATCGGGAACCGGCTGCCGCTGACATAATGCAGCATCTCGCACATATATAAGAGGCCCTGGGAGGAAGACGCGGTGAATGTCCGGCAACCCATCATCGCCGCCCCCATCGCCGCCGCCATGGCGCTGTGCTCGCTTTCCACATTCACATATTCGCAGTCCAGTTCGCATTTTTCGATAAACTCAGCCAGCTTCTCCACCGCAGTAGTCTGCGGTGTTATCGGATACGCGGCGATAACCTGGGGGCGGCAGAGCCTGACGCCAAAAGCGACGGCTTCGTTACCGGAAATGAAACTGCGTTCTTCAGCCGCCTTTCTATTCATCCTTCTCCCCCTCTTTTACCATGATGATGGCCTTGGTCGGACATTCGTAGGCGCAAAGACCGCAGCCTTTGCAAAAATTGACGTCTACCGTATAACTCTCTCCCATCCGGTCGACCGCTCCTTCGGGGCAAATCAACCAGCATCTCTGGCACTTGACGCACTTGCCGCCGTCAAGTACCGGCCGGACAATGCGCCAGCCGGCGTTGATCTCCACCAGCACCCCTGCGTCGGCGTAAGGACCTACCGGCATATCTTTCTTGCTGGCCGGATAACGAAATGGAACTGTCGTCGGTTTACCCATGGGCCATCTTCCCCCTCAGCTGGTTATACGCCGCCTCGACTACCTGCTTGTTCTTCTCCCAGATTTCCTCCGGGAGGGTCTTCTCCACAGCGCGCTTTGCCGCTTCCAGCGATACCAGGTCAGAAATCGCAACAAGGGCCCCGAACATCGCCGTATTGGCCACCGGCTGCTGGAGCACCGCCTGAGCGATAGCGCTGGCGTCAATGGTATATACGCGATACTCCGGCCCAGCCTGAAAACTAGCCGGCTCCCGACTGCTGTTGATTAATAATACGCCGTCAGGCCTCAGCCCTTCCCGCACATCAACGACCTCCAGCAGGCTTTCATCAAGCACCACCACATAATCGCAGCTGTAAACCTTGCTGTGGTCGTGGATAGGCCTGGAGTCAATACGGGTAAACCCCAGCACTGGCGCCCCCCGGCGCTCCGGCCCAAACGAGGGAAACGCCTGCACATAATAGTCCTTATATAACGACGCCGCCATGCCCAGCAGCCGCGCAGCAGTGAAGCCTCCCTGCCCGCCGCGACCGTGCCATCTGATTTCCTGCAACTCCTATCACTCCTTTACAGTGCTAACTTCCACATTATAAAACTCATTTTCATTATAATTTTTATTGGATTTTCTTGTCAATACCTTTGCAGGACGCCCCTTCTTGGACTTTTTCGCTTAATTCTCCGGTTTTGGCGGATTCTTTGCCAAAAAAGCCGAATCAGCATTCTTCCATCATGCGGAATCATTTTTATCTTTTCCATGCTTGGCGATGAAACCGGTACCCAATTACGAAAAAGACCAAAGCTGTTTGCTTTTGCTCCCAGAGAGTATCGAAAACGAAACAAGGTAGATACAAGCTATTTATTCTGATAAAATAACACTAGAAACCCAGGAGCGGGCCTTTGATATTCTGCGGCTCGCCCGGATCATCCGGGAGTAATAAAAAGCTCGCTTAGAACAAAAGCAATGGCGAAAGGGGTATTGTATGGGACACGATGGTAAGAACGCCAGTGTCTGCGGGAGCGGAACCGCGGCCCTATCCGGAGGCTTGGATCGGAGAACCTTTTTGCGGGGACTTGTGGCGGCCGGACTCGCAGCGGAATTCGGCGGCATGCTGCCTGACCGCAGCCCCAAGGCTGAAGCCGCCTCAGGTGGATTGCTGGACGGGGTTATCGATTTGCATATTCACCCCGGACCGGATGTTGTCCGCCGCAAGTATAACGATATTGAGCTGGCCCAGGACGCCAGGGCGCAAGGTGCGAAAGCCGTTGTTCTGAAGTCCCACGTCCTGCCGACCGTGGCGCGGGCGACCATTGCCTCCTATGTCGTCCCTGACCTGAAAATATTTGGCGGCATTGTACTGAATCCACAAGTCGGCGGTTTCAATATCGAAGCAGTCCAGACAGCGTTGACAATGGGGGCTAAAATCATATGGCTGCCGACCGCCTGGGCTTCCAATGAGCGCAAGCAGGTGGGTAAAGCGGGGGGAATCGAGTCGGTGGTCGATGGCGAAGTGGCTGCTCCCTTGGTCCAAATCCTGCGACTGATTGCAAAATACGATGTCGCCCTCGGCACCGGTCACCTTTCTTCCCGGGAAATCATCACTGTAGTCGACAAGGCTGCCGCTATCGGGGTCAAGAAAATAATCATCAACCATCCTGAATATAAATTTATCGATATGCCGTTCGAAGATCAAAAACTACTGGCGTCTTATGGGGTTTACTTTGAAAGGTGTTTTGCCAGGTCGCGGGATGACGGCTCCTGGGAAAGGAACTTCGCGCGAAACTACAAAGCCATTGAAGCCCTGGGCCACGAGAACACCATCCTGGCAACCGACGGCGGGCAGACCGTCAATCCGCGCTGGAGTGAAGCCTGGTCCGAGTACCTCAACAATTTCCTTGCCGCCGGAGTTCCCCAGCAAAACCTGGACATCATGGCCAAAGTCAATCCAGCCAGGATGCTGGATTTAGAATAAACAGCAAAAACGACCTGCATGGGTGCCGGAAGGTCTGTTGTTTCTTATATGGACGGGAAGGGATTCAAGATCAAAGGAAAAGGTGGGATGATCATGAAGCGTAGAACCGTCATCGTGCTCACTGTGGTTTCCCTGCTGGTCGTCATTGGTTTTAGCGATACTATTTGTGCGGCTGCGCTTGATGGAGTGCAAGGCAACAATGACCAGGAGAACACTCTCATTATTCAGGCTAATTCCGCCATGACTGCCAATAAGCCGCAAGAAGCTGCAGATATTCTGACACAGTTGCTCGGCATGAATCCTGGACGGTGGCAATACTTCAAATCATTGGGAGATGTCAGGAGCAAACTGGGGCAATACCAGGAGGCGTTGGAATCGTATGATCAGGCGATACCACTGGTGCAGCAGGCATCCGAAAGCGATCAGGCAATCGCGCGATCTGCTTTGGGACAAGTTCTGACGATGAAAGGCAATATCTATATCAAATTGCAGAAATATAACGATGCAATTACCGCATACACAAAAGCAGCAGAGGTTTCGGATGATCCTGCCGCCGCTTACTTCAACCTCTGCGCAACTTCTTACAATATCGGCAATATGGAACAAGCTCTTCTTTTTGCCAACAAGACTATTGCTATCAACCCCATGAAGGCCGATGCTTATTTTATCAAAGGCTCTGTCCTACTGGGGAATGGATCGTTGAACGGAAAAAACGGATACATCGTGCCGGACGGAACTACTGAAGCCTTAAAAAAGTATCTGGAGCTGGCTCCTAACGGTGGTCACGCCGACGATGTCAAGGCGATGCTTGCCGCGGTTGGCGCAAAGTAGTATCTGAATCGGCAGTATGAAAACGAATGAAAGAACCTCCATTGTCAGCTTAAAAAGCTCTTGACAATGGAGGTTTTTTTCATCTAAGCAGAAACCCCAATGCGGTATCCTTGATACCCTTACCCCAGCGCTTTATCCTCACGGACCGACATAGTTGTCGTTTGACCAGCGGCCGCCTTGAACAGTACCATTACGAAAGTAATACGTCCCGTACCCATCTTTCTTGTTATTGTACCAAGCGCCGTCATAGCGGTCACCACTGACCCAGGTGTAAATCCCTTGGCCGTTACGCTCATTGTTGAGAAAGTCGCCTACATAGCGGTCGCCACTAGCCCAGGTCATAATTCCCCTGCCGGTATAATTGCCGTCAAGCCATTGGCCTTCGTAGCGGTTGCCATTGGCCCAGGTGTAAGTCGCCCTGCCTGTCTTTTTGTCGTCGAGCCAATCACCTTCATAGCGGTCACCAGCCCATTGTGTGCCTGATCCCCAGGTTATAAATCCCCTGCCTTGTCTTTTGTCATTAGCCCAGTCGCCTTCGTAACGACTACCGTCAGCCCAAACCATAATACCCCGGCCTTGTCTATTGTTATCAACCCAGTCGCCTTCGTAGCGGTCACCGTTGGCCCAGTTGTATATTCCCCTGCCGGTCCTCATGTTATCGACCCAGCCGCCTTCATAGCGGCCACCGCTGGCCCATGTTAATATTCCCCTGCCGTGTCTCTTGTCATTGGCCCAGTCGCCTTCATAACGACTGCCATCAGCCCAGGTCATAACACCCCTGCCGTTTCTGTTGGCGTCAGTCCAGCCGCCTTCATAGCGATTCCCGTTGCTCCAGGTGAAAATACCCTTACCGTTAATCTTGTCATTGGCCCAGTCGCCTTCGTAGCGGTC
>Ga0316231_1004228_pt1 | contig 12035 bp, 7 predicted proteins | sample TBH18027metaG_FD_206002 | JGI IMG/M metagenome (GOLD analysis project Ga0316231, IMG submission 206002) | Freshwater microbial communities from Trout Bog Lake, Wisconsin, USA - TBH18027 | ecosystem: Environmental > Aquatic > Freshwater > Lake > Hypolimnion/Profundal zone | place: USA: Wisconsin...
CAAACGTGCCGAAGATGATGCAGAGCACGCCAATTGCGCCCACCACCTTGGTGTTTTCCTTGACCTGTTCGGCAGTCAGGTCTTCAATCGGCCGTTTCAGCGCCTCAAAGAACTTATCCAGATTAGTCTTGTATGCCGAGGACGATTTTTCGTAGAACAGCGAGGTGAAGAAGAACCAAGCAATCGAGACGGCAATCACCCCAAAAGCCGTGGCAATGAGGAAGCTCTGCGTGGTCTCTTCCGGCTTGAGCGGAGCTGACATTCCCGGAATCCAACTGACCAAATCCGAAACGACCGGCAACTTCAGATGGAGATGGGATTCGATCCAAATCTGGGTCTTGATCACCAGCTTGGTGGAAGTTGGATCCAACAGGGCTTGGGCCTTCACGCAAAACATGATGGCAAACGAGGTGAGTAATCCCACCAGCGCCGTGCCCCAGCCGGACCAGGGCGGTGTGCGCTGGTAAAACAACCCCAGGCACATGGGCACCGCCAGTGGCAGCCATAAACCGACGCCCAATTGATTCAAAAAATCAAACAACCCGGCGGTTCGTTGCTGGCTGATGATCAGGCCCATCTTGATGATCACCAAGCCAAAGCCAGCCGTGCAGCATTTGCTGATGATCAGCAGTTTCTTCTCCGAACATTTGGGATTGATTACGGGCAGATAGAAATTCCGTACCAAAATGCCCACGCCCTGATTGACGCTGGCGTCCAGGCTCGAAAGCGTCGCGCCGAAAATGCCGGCGATCAACAACCCGAGCATTCCCGCCGGCAGAACATCGTGGGCCGTCACCAGAAACGCGCCTTCTTCCGGGTGACTGAGCGTGGGCAGGATCTGTCCCAGGCCGCCGGGATGAACCACCGCCGCCACCATGGGCGGCAAGATCCACAGCAGCGGTCCAATTATCGTGCCCACCAGCGGGAAAATCACCATTTTGCGCGCGTGCGCGTCGCTGCGCGCCATCAGATACTTCGCGGACATTTCCATGGAATTCTGGGCAAAGATGGTGTTGAACATCAGGGCCACAAACCAGAGCGTGATGAATTCCGGCCGCGCTATCTGACCCCAATGGAAATGGGCTGGCGGCAGTTTTTCGAGCAGCCCGGAGAAACCACCCACCGCCGGCTGCAACAGCGCAAACGCCGAGATCACGAGCGTCACGGTCACGACCAGGAACATCTGCACAAAGTCGCTGGCGGCCACGCCGAAGGCGCCGCCCACCAGTGAAACAAACGTCACCATGCCTCCCAAAACCATGATGACATAGGGTAACTCCACGCCAAAGGCGCCGGACATGAAAACGCCCACCGTGTTCAAGGCCACCCCGCCGAACAACATCAGAAATGGCAGCCGAATCCAGGTCACAAATTGTTGTGTCGCCGCGCCATAACGCGCGCGGATCGCCTCCATCGGCGTCACCGTCCGCATTCGCCGAAACCGGTAACAGGTGAACACCAAAATCATGACAAACGCCGCGATGCTTGAGTAATACAGCAGCAAAACAAACGGACCGTTCTGATAAATTTTCCCCGCGGCGCCGGTGAACGTCCAGGCGCTGAAGCTGGCCATCCATGCTGAGACGCCGGCCATCCACCACGGCATGATGCCGCCGCCGCGGAAATAATCCGACGTGTTTTTGTTGCGCCGCGAAAACACCACGCCGACGGCCACGACGAAGATGAAATAGAATACGATGCTGAGGTAGTCGAATTTGGTTAGCATGATACAGGTTTTGCGTCAGGCGGATAGGTAACTGAAATAGTCGAAGTCGGCGATGGCGTGCGTGCCGCCGAGATCCTGCACACACAAGCCGATCATCGCGCCGGTGAAGCGCAGCGTGCTGCCGTAGTCGTCCGAGAGCTTCGAGAAATCGAGCGCCGGGCCGATCTTCCGCCACGTCCGGCCATCCGGCGACGCGCTGAATTGCAGTTGCGCACCGTCAACTGCCGCGCGGAGCAGAACCTGTCGCCAGTCGTTGATGGCGAATTGGCTCCCGGCCAGCTCATCGTACACGCCGTCGTCCGTCAGCACGACGTCGAGAACCTTGCCCAGCTTTTCGTCGCACGTCACGCGCAGATAATAATGCTGGCGCGTGTCGTAGTAGCAAACCAGTCCGGCCATTTGCGTGTGATGCGTTGGGGAAAATTCCAGGCACGTCTCGACGGTGAATTGGAAATGTCGGACGCGCCGCGCGACCAGGCTTTGGGTGAACAGCGAAAACAGCGAGTCGCGTCCGCGCAACCGCAGCCAGCCCGGACGCTCCATGAGGGACAGCCACGAGTCGTCCGCCGGCACCCGCAGCGAACTCCAATGCGCGGCCAGTGTTTCCGAATTGAATTCGTCGCGCGTTGGAGCGCCGGGCCTTGGCTCGGCAAGTTGGAGGTCGCGTTTTTGCGTGTCAGCCAGGCAAGCGGAAGCTTGAACTCCAACGGAACTCGTCATTCCGGTGTCCGGCAATCCCTTCGGCGCGGGTAGCTCAAGCTGCGGCGCCGTTCCGCCCGTCGCCAGTCTCAGCCAGCCGTCGCGCCACTCCACCCGTTGCAGGCAGGTTTCGCGGCCCAGCACGCAGCGGTCGCCGGCGTGAACCCCGGCCGAAGCCGATTGGTCCGGTGACGCCGGGTTGCGCCCCGCTCCGGTCTTTAGCGGACGGCTCGCCAAATGCGCGAGAAACCATTCACCCGTGGGCGTCTCAACGAGTTCACCATGACCGGCCTTTTGCAGCGTGAGAGCCACGTCGTCGCGCGAGGTCAACACGCTCGGCTGCGGATCGAGTTCGTAAGGTCCGAGGAGGTTCCGTGAGCGCGCCATCGAGATGCCATGGTTCCAGCCTGTGCCGCCCTCGGCGAGCATCAGATAATACCAGCCTTCATGTTTGTAAAGGTTGGGTCCCTCGGTCAGAATGCCGGTTTTCTCCAGAATTTTCGTCATTGGCCCCGCGAGTTTGCGCTGTTGGGGATCGTATTCCTGGATCACGATGCCCGCAAAGCGATGCCGGCCTTTGCGGAAATCCCATTCCATGTTCACCAGCCATTTGCGCCCGTCTTCGTCATGAAACAGCGACGGGTCAAAGCCGATGGAGTTCAACCCCACCGGCTCGCTCCACGGGCCGCAAATCTCTGATGCCGTCGTCAGATAAATGCCAATGTCCTTGAACGGCCGGCCCATGCCGCAGGTGCGGATGTTCGTGTACACCAGCCAGAATTGCCCGTCCGCGTGGCTCAATGACGGCGCCCAGACGCCGCCGGAATCCGCGATGCCGCGCAAGTCGAGTTGCGCGGGCCGCGTCAAGGCATGGCCGACAAGCTGCCAGTTTGCCAGGTCGCGTGACTGATGGAGCGGCACGCCGGGGAACCACTCAAAGGTCGAGTTGGCGAGGTAGTAATCCTCACCGACACGACAGATGCTGGGATCAGGGAAAAAACCGGGCAGGATTGGATTTTGGATGGACGGCATGATCAGGTCATTGGGGATTGAATGGTGAAACGAGGCACCTCACCCCGGCCCTCCCCATTTTGCTCCGCCGACTCCGCAAAACGCGGAGAGGGGGAAACGCTCGCAGTGTCTTCCTTTGTCAATGCGTTCTGATTTAGGACGTTTTTAACCCGGGCGCTGAACTCCGCGTGGCGACCGCCGTGGTTCATGGTAAAATTCATGGCGCGGTGGATTCTTCACGCAGCCGCTGGCCGTGCTTGGTTTCGATGAGCTTCACTTCGAGTTTCCGGCCGTCATCGGCGAAGTTCTTCAGGGTTATTTCTTGCATGCGTCCGTCGGTCAACTCCACGCGCAATGAATCCGCGCTCGTGGCTGCGGCGGACTTGATCACAGACTTGTCTTCGTAAGGCTCAATCACCGTGAGGAAACGGGCTTCCGTGCCTGCCGGCGCACGCACGGCGTACACCTTCCGGCGCTGTGTTTCATCGCCCAGCGGATAGTCACCGCCGAGCGTCGCTTTGAAGCGCGCCGCCTCCACGCCGGACAAGTCCACGCGCACGAAGGCTGGCTCGTCATTCTTGCGCGGCTGCGCGGGTGTGGCAGACGGGTAGGGGATGCCAACAATTTTGATCGGCCCGCCGAAATAATCCTTCCCCGGCCCGGGCGGCGGTTCGATATTCTCGAATTTCACCGGCAAATCACTCAGGGTAACTTCTTTCCCGTCCTTGGTCACAATTCGCGCGCCGGCCCAAAATAACGTCGGCTTTTTGGAGAATTCCGTGCGGGTTTCCAGTTCCAACTGCTTGACGCCCTCCAGCGGCACGTCAAGGTCCGCCGAGCCGAGAATCCATGCGCCAAATTTTCCTTCCGTCAAGGCCCGGCCATCGCCGCGTACGGTGTAAAACAAACGCTTCTCCACGGAAAACATTTCCGGCGCGGCGGCGATCATGATTTCCTGTTTGGGCGGCCAGAGCGAATGCACGTCCGTCTTGAGCACGCCGTCTTCGTTGCCCATCGTGCGCGAGCCTTCATTGTCCTCGCCCGGACCAAACCGCATGTGGAAACGGCTCACGGCGGGTGCGGTCACCTCATACCAGTTGCAATCGGTCACGAACTGGGCGCTGCCTGCGGGGTTGGCGTCCCACTGCGCGTCGTGGCGGAGGAATTTTTTCTCTGGCGCCTCCAGTCCGCCGAACCCTTTCATCTGTAGCAGACTCTCGAAGGTGTGCGTGTTGGTGCCGCTCACCCAATCGGCCACCACGAGGTAATCATCCGTCACGATCAGCGCGCGGCGTTGCTTGATCGGTTCAGTGTAATCTGTGAGCGAGCCGTAAGCCGGCGGGTTGGTGGGAATCGGCACGCTGCGGCCCTCGCGCCAGCATTTCTCGGCGAAGGTTTTCACCGGCACATAATCATAGACCATGCCGCCGTAAGGCGGATTCGACCAGCGTGTGTCAGTCTCCACTACCGTGGCCTGCATCGCGCTGCCGCTGTGAAACAGCAAGCGCGCTCCTGGCGAGGCCTCCTGCAGCTTGCGATCCACCACGACCAGGTTGTGGTTCACCGAGCATTGGCAGTAAAATTTGTACATGAACGGCTCATACACCCAGAACACGGATTCCGGGTTCCAGAAACTGCGCCCATAGCGCATGATGGACAGCAAATCCGTGCGGTCGAAGTGACCGTGCGCCCAGCCGTGGGTGCCGTAATGCAACACGGCCTGAATCTGTTCGCGGATCTGCCGGTTAGTCGTCTGCGAGCGCAGCATCGCCAAGCCGACGTTGTCCGCATAGGCGCTGTCGCGGAAGCGTTCCGGCGTCTGGTTTGGCAAATCCACGCCATATTGCAGATCGCGTTTGCCGCCGCCGTTCTTGATGACCGCCGCGTAAGCCGGATCGCGATAGACATAATAGGCGAGTTCAAACGGAGCGCCGCCGACCTCCGGGCGCGTGCCGCCGATGGTGCTTTCCGTGGAGTCGTTCACGCCGAACATCACGCTGCGATAGTCCAGGAACGGCAGCAGGCTGTCCCACATGTCCGCGATGCAGCGGTACGGTTTGCGGTTGGGTCCGTAAGTGTGATTGTCCATGCCGAATGGTTTGCGGCGCTCCTCCGCCGTGCCGCCGACCGCCGCGCCGCCGCTCAAATCCGACGAGAGCATCATGCGCGACGAAAAGCCCGCAGGCACTTTCATATCCTTGAAGTTGACGCCAAACGGCTCGTAAGCGAGCGCGACCTGGGTGAATTCGCTGGTCACCCAGGTGTTGTACCCCACCGAACATTCGTTCCACCAACCGTCGTCCATCGCGCCTTTTGCGAGCTGGTCGCAGATGCCCGATGGACCGGAAAACCAGCGTTCCGCGGAGGCCAGATCACCCAGCACAAGCGAACAATAAAATCCGCCGATGACTTCGGAAACATTCCAGTTATTGATCGGGCCATAGTCGCAGGCGCGTTCCATGGTTTCCATGAACATGCGGAAAGTGGTTTCAATCTGGCGCTGGTCGGCCGCGGAAAATACTTCCGAGGCCAGCGCCATGTCGAAAGCCGAGGCCAGGTGTTGCATGTAATGCCCCTCCTGCACGAGTGATTGGTTGCAGCCGCGCAGCGTGGCGGGATAGCCGTTCGTGGGATTTGAATATCGGCGCAGGTAAAGCGCGATCTTTTCCGCAAATTTCCGGTCGCCGGTGATTTCGTAGGCGTAAGCACTGGCCAGCAGGTCATTCTCGGTTTGCGTCGCGAACACATAAGGGCCGTAAGTATCATCGGGCGCTTTGGCCGGATCGGCCACTTCCGGCACCTTCCAGCCGGTCGCCTGCTTGATGAATTCATCCGCCCGCTCCTTTGCCCACGCGTATTTGGCGATGCGGTCGCGCACCTCCTGCCAGCGCGCCGGTGTATGCAGAATGAACGGATGCGGCACCTGGCTGGTGGTGATGAATTCCAATCTGCCGGCCGCCGCCGCGTCGCCGTTGGCGATGGCCTGCAACGCCTGCGTTTCGTGGCCGCCCGGCGGCACGCGGTCGGTGACATGCACCCGCACTTTCACGGCGCGGCGCTCGCCGGGCGCGAGTTGAAACATTGACGGCTCCACGTCCGCCGTCATTTCCTCCCAGCCACGCTTCACGAATGAAAGCGCGACAGATTGCCGCTCCTGCGAACAGTTGCCGGCGGTGACGTCGTATTCCACGGTCTCGTTTTGGGCGACGCTTTTGCCCCGGATTTCCGCCTCCAGCGCAACTGCCGGGGCCTTTACCACCAGCGCGTTGCGGAGTTGAATTCTGGCCGGCTGGCCGTCGGCCGTCTGGGCCGTGATTTTGAACTCCTTGACGAATTTGAGAAACGCATAGTTGGCCTGCTCGAAAGCAAATGCCGACCACGGCAGCGTGATCGTGTGCCAGCCCTGGCCGCACACATACACGGTGCCGCTCATCGGGGTTTCCGGCACGCCGGCGCTGCGTTGCGCGCGGAGAATGGTCGCGGTCAGCGTCACCTCGCGCGCGTCGGGCAGGTTTGCCTCGAACCGCACGCCGTAAAATTTCTGCCAATCCGCCGCGCTGTCGTTGAGCACGCGGAAGCCATGCTTGTGCTGGCCGCGCGGGCCGTCCGGTTCGCGCAGCGTCGTTTCGCCGGCAACTTCCAGCGTTGCGCCCGGTGTCAACCCGCCCACCGGCAGGGTCAGCGGCGACGTTTGCGCTGAACACAAACCGGCCACGCCGAGGGCGAGGGCGAAAATGAGTTGGCAAAGTCGCGGCATATTTCTATTGGCTTCGGGAAATCATGCCAGAAAGGCGGCTGGGGGTTAAATCATTTGGTGGGTTTCCCAGTAAACTGAAACGGGCGGGGTTAGGGCCGAAATCCGGAAACCGAAAGGATTCGCCCGCTCTGGTCTGCCTCATTTCGTTGGCCTGGCGTGGATTTTTTAACCGTGAAGCCGATAATCGGCGGCAGACGCCAATGGACGCGGATTTCATTTTCAAAGGTCAGACTTGAGCGGACTTGGGCGTACAAGGGGCCGAGGACAGAGATCGGAGGCCGGAGCCCCCCCCCCCAACATTTTTCTGTTTTTCTGTGTTTTGGTGTGTTTTGGTGTGTTTGCGTTATCCGCGTTATTCGCGTTAAAGGCATTAAATATGTTATTACGGGCATATGCACGGAAAGGAGAGAGGAGAGGGCACAAGGCCGAACAACTAGCCGGCGCGGGAAGTTGGACGACGGGACCGCCGCAGGCGAACAGGCGAGCCTCGCAGTGTTTGGGTTTGATTGACCTTGATTCACCTTGGTTCGACTTGGCCGCAGCCAAGTTCCCGGATTGGTGGTTTCAGGGATTGGGGGATGAATGGGAAGCGGCGAGGATCGCGGCGGGTCAGCCGCGTTGTCACAAACGCGGCCACAGATGACGGGACGACGGATCATGAGCCGCAGAGGGTGGAAAGCGGAGGTCGGCTGGGCCGATGCGTGGCGTTAGGGCGCGCGCTACTACGTTTGGCCCGGCGCTCCGGCAATTCTCCCCCGATTTCCCGCTGCATGGTTGTCGCAGCCACACGCCGATTATGGCACAGGTTTGAAAAATGGGGTTGTTAGCCGCTAACACGAAACAACGATTTTTTTGACCACGGACCACGCCGATGGCACGGATTTTGTAATCCACAGCGCGGCTGACGCCGCAACCAAAGAGGATGGATGATGGAGGAAATCGCCACCGGGCATGTTGTTGCGTTTGCACAAGAAAGCTCCCTCAAAATGTGCGGTTTCAGGGTAATGCCTTACAAAAGCCAGACCACGGACTACGCACCACGGGACGATGGATTCGCCTTGCTTGGGATAGAAATGGACGCTCACGAAATCCAGTTAAGTAGAGTCCCGTCCGCTCCGCCACCGACACGAGTTGGCTGAGCCGCTGGAGCGATTCCTGATTTGGTTCCCGGGCGGACTTCATGAAATGCGCGACCTGCAAATGGATCCGCACCGTGTTCGCGCCGAGCGTTTTCATCTCCGCAAAATTCTGCGCGACCGTGTCCCATTCCGTGTCCCAATACTGTTCCAGCAACCGGCCCGAGCGGTCGTGATCGTAATTGCAGCCCCAGGGAGTGAACCTCCGACCCGAACCTGCCGTGACGAAGTGCCGCCCATCCTTGCTGATGCGGATTGATTCAAGCTTTGCCTGCGGAACTGGAGCCTTAACCTGCCCAAATGCAGGCAAACTCAACAGGCTGCACAAGCCGACAAAACAGCAGGCTTCGGCCAGGATCGAGGTTCTCATGTGGAAAACCAAGATGCTCTCAATAACCTGAAACGGCAAACACCAATTTATTGACCAAAAGCAGGGTCGGGAATGGCCGCGAAGAGTCTCAAAAGGCACAAGAGCGAGATCACAGACCACACGACGACAGCCGGTGTGCGGAAAGCGGCCAACCACGAAAGCCGATGATCGGCATCAACACGAAAAAATACAAACGGGACTGCGCCGTCAAAAGTCCGCGGACGCGGCCAGACGGCAAAGGGACTTGGATTTGCGCGATAGCGGGATGTTTAGAAGCGGAACATCAATTTCAGCAACGGTGCGGCCCCCCCCCTTTAAAAAAAGGGGGAAATTCTTTTGGCAGGGACACCGGTGACCTGAAGTCTTTTGAGTGGCAATGGCGGGTTGATTGGTGAGGAGGGAAATCGTGAAATCGGAAGATTTCACAATTCCAGGCCCCAACCTTTCACGACGGGGCTTGAATTTAGCTTTGGGTTGTGAATCCACCATGATGCCGCTCTGACGGCGCTACGAGGCGAAGCCGTGCGATCCGCATGCTGGCATTAAACGTGGTCATTTTTCTCGTCGCTTTTCAACAGCTCGAACAAGCCTCAACAATGTTCTTTCCGACTTGCGTCGTGAAAGTGCGCATTCCCAAATTCGCATTACCGTCCAGCCCGCTGTTCGAAGTGTGCGGGAAATTGAGCGGTCGCGCTCTGCGTTCCGCAGCAGCTTCGCTCTCCAAAAAGCCACCCGGCTTTTTGGCATCCGTCCGTGGCGTGCGCAGCCATGCCAGAAACAGCCATCCACGAATACCGCGAGTTTCTCCGCGCGGAAGACGAAATCGGGTTTGCCGGGCAACGCTATTCCGCGTCGCCAGCCGACAACGTGATATTGACGCATCAGTGCGATGAGCCGAAGTTCAGTGGAATTGTTTCTTTGCCCGCGGACACGCGACATTCGTTCTGAGCGCTGCGTAGCAGTCAAGGTATCGGCCACGGTTATTTTTTAGGTGGATATTTTTTGTAATGTTCGGCAATATCGGAACAGATTTGCTCGATGCTACGCTTGTTCGGGGTGTTGCCACCAGCCTTGGCCCACGGCCTGCCAGGGTGCAGAGTGTCCCAAGGCGACCGTTCATTCTTGCGCGTCCCAGCGCTGTCCCCGTGTTTGCCAAATCCGTAACAAACCTTCAGTTCATTGTTCCAAACGGGTTTAAACCAATCAATCAATAGGTCCTCGGCGGTTTCCACCCACGCGCTCCGTACCACAAGATAGCGGCACTCGAAATCATCGAGCTGGAGGTTCTCCGCATAGGAGATGCTGCGGTGATGGTCTTTAAGCCTGCTGTGCAGCCGTGTTCCTTGGGCCTCAGCCGTCAAAGCGTGCAAAGTTTCGGGGTCGGCTTTACCCACGTAAATGGGATGATCCTTGCCGGAGATCGGTGAGTAGCAGCCAAACGGCCCACGATAGTAAATCGCATAGACACCAGCTCCATAGAACATCTGACTCACGGCATTGACGAGCGTCTCTTTATCTTGGAGTAATAGCGTGTGGGCTACCACCTCGCCGATTACTTTGGGACTTGTTGGATCAAAAACATGCTTCGGTTGGCGGACAGTATTAAGCGATTGCGCCAGCGATGTTAACCGCAACACCGCGCTTTCGAGTTCGACCCTAATGGCGCGTCTTTTCTGTGCGGACAAATCCGCGTATTCCGCTGGATCGGACGGGAGTTCGAGCGCAAGTTTGATCACCTTTGCAAGAACCTCTGTTGGTTTGTCAGGCATTAAAGTAGGCGAGCAGTCTCTGAGGCATCATGTCGCTCGATGGCATCACGCACGCTGCGCAATACAATCTCACCAAGCGCAACGGGAACGGCGTTGCCTATTTGCCGCATGTTCTCCGTCCAACTGCCCTCGAACACATACTGATCGGGAAAAGCTTGGAGGCGGCACGATTCGCGCACGGAAAAATATCGGACTTTTCCATCCGGATATCGCAGCATGTTTTCTCCACCTGGAACACCGTGGTCCCCCGCTTTAAGAGTCTTTGCCGGTTCGTCGAGCGGGCTACCAGTGTGACCTGGATACGGACGTGCCCCGGGCTGAAAGACATGGTTTTCAAATCTAGCGTTGACAGCACATTGAGAAGGTTCGCCCAAGTCTGAAATTGCATCTCGAACAGTCAACCAAGGCTCGCGACCCATTGGCGCCTTCAATAGAACACCCTCCTTCTCCTGCCGTTCAAAGACCTTGGGCGCGGCGGGGCGGTTTTTACGAGAGATGCCATGTCTCTCCCAATAATCGCCAGTAACCCATTGTGAATATTGTAAGGCTTCGCGAGAATGAGTTGGTTTTGGAAATGACCACGGAATCTGGATGTCGGAACGGAATCCAACAAAAAAGACACGTTCACGTCGCTGTGAAACCCCATAGTCGGCAGCATTCAAGAGCCGCCATACAACGCGATATTCCAATTCTATCTCAGTGCCTTCGGTGCGGATACGTTCCAGCCTTGAAAGGTGTTCCAGCCACTCTTCATTCGCTGTGCGGAGCACGCCTGGATATGTAAGCTGGAGAACGATGTAATTGAAATACTTGACGAAGGATTGCCGCGTCAGGCCTTTGACGTTCTCGAAAACGAAGGCTCGCGGTTGGATTTCTCGCACTGCGCGTGCGGCCTCGGGGAAAAGATTTCGACGGTCATCCATCGCGCGGTGCTTGCCACCTATGGAAAATGGCTGGCATGGCGGACCGCCAGAAACGAGATCGGCGCGCCGATGCCAGGTATTGAAATTTTGGTTGTGAACGTCCCCTTCAATGAGTGGCCAATGGCGTACCAATTCATAACCGCGGCGCTGATTGGCACGAATCGTTTCGCAGGCATCGTGATTGAATTCAAGCACTGCGTCGTGCTCGAAGCCCGCGTTGGAGGCCGCGAGCGCAAGACCACCAGCGCCCGCGAAAAGCTCAACGCACCGCAAGGCGCGGCGTTGGGCTGGCTCTGGTGCCTCTCGCAACATGGGCAAATCATCGACACCATATGCCCTGCCTGCCCCTTCCTCCTGCGGAGGAAGCTTCTTGCGCGCTCGCAGCTTTCGGCGGTAAAGCGGCTGTGGCTTTCGTGTGGAGGCTTTCTTTTTCATCGCGCAGATAGATTATGCGAGAATTCACCCCGCGGTGTCGAGCAAGTTGGTTATGATTCTTCGATCCAGACAGGGGGAGGCAAAATCGGGCCGGTGGCACCTCGCGCGGACAGATGAAGGCCTTTGTTGCGGATGAGACCAATTAGGTTGAAAATTAATCGAGGGAGGAGGCGGCCTGTCAGTTGACGGCGCAGTGCCTTTGCCTCGGC
>Ga0316231_1004231_pt1 | contig 12033 bp, 14 predicted proteins | sample TBH18027metaG_FD_206002 | JGI IMG/M metagenome (GOLD analysis project Ga0316231, IMG submission 206002) | Freshwater microbial communities from Trout Bog Lake, Wisconsin, USA - TBH18027 | ecosystem: Environmental > Aquatic > Freshwater > Lake > Hypolimnion/Profundal zone | place: USA: Wisconsin...
CGTGCCGTTCACAAACAGATTGCCCTGAACCGTCAGGTTGTTGGAAAAGGTGACGGCGCCCGTGACATTCAGGGGGCCGCCAATCGAGGTCGAACCCGCCACGTAAAGGAGGGAGCTGAGGTTCGCGGAGCCCGTGACATGAAGGTCGGCATCCAAGGTGGCGTCTCCATGGAGCGTCGTGAGCTTGTCCACATACAGGTTGTCATCCAGCGTGGTCGCGCCTTGAACTTCCAGGGTGCTCTGGAGCAGCGTGGTGCCCGCGACTTGAAGGGCGTCGTTCAGCGTGGCGGCGCTCGAGACGTAGAGGGACGAGTTCAGCGTGGTGGCCTTCGCGACGATGAGGCTGTCATTAAGGGTGGTGAGCTTCGCGACGGTAAGAACGTCATTCAGCGTCGTGGCCTTGGCGACCGTGAGCGTCGAGTTCAGCGCCGTCAGCTTGGCGACCGTGAGCCTGCCTCCAATGTCCACATCATTGAGAAAGTTACCGCCTGACAGGGTTCCCGTGGTGGACGCCATGATGAGCGGGCCGTTCAGCGTGAGGCCGTTTTGAAAGGTGGCGGCGCCTGCCACATCGAGGCTGCCGCCGAGAATCGTCGACTGGGCCACATTGAGTTTGCCGCCCACATTCACGTCGCTCAGCGTGCTGACGATTCCTTGGAGAAGCGAGGTGGAGCCGACGGTGAGGGTGGTGCCCGTGCTCAGCGAGGTGCCAATGGCGGCGCTGGTGGCCACGGCCAGGTTCGCGTTGAGCGTGGTGACACCGTTGACGTCCAGGGAGGCGCCTGCGGTCAGGGCCGAGCTGACGTTGAGTGTATTATTGATGGTGGCGGCGCCGTTGGCCGTCAACACATTATTGAGGGTCGTTGCGCCCGTGGCGGTAAGGATCGTGACGTTGGTGTTTCCTACGACGTTGAGGGCGCCATTGATGTTCGCGTCGGAGACCGTGCTGAGGAGTCCCGTGAGAACGGTGGTGCCCCCCACGGCGAGCGTGCTCAGGTTCGTGGGGCCCGCGACGTTCAGGCCATTTCCAAAGGTACCCAGGCTGGATACATTGAGAATCGAGCTCAGATTCGTGGGGCCCTTGACGTAGAGGCTGCTCTGGAGGCGTGCCTCTTTCGCAACGTCGAGGGTGCTGTTGGCAACAAGAATATCATTCAGGGTGGTGGCGTTGGAGACCGTAAGGGTGCTGTTCAGGGTGGTCGCACCATCGACCTCGAGCGTATCATGGAGGTGGGTGGCATCCGTGACATCCAGGGTGGATCCGAAGGCGACGGCGCCGTCGATGGTGAGGCTACCATGGAGATAGGTGGGGCCGACAACGTCGAGCATGCCGCCTAGCATGGTGGATCCTGAGGCGGACAGGGCGGTTCCCACGGCAAGGCTATTCGCCATGGTGACCGACCCCGCAAAGGCCGATGACCCCGCCGTCACCCTGAAGCCGCTGTTCAAGGAGAACGTTTTGTTTAAAAACGAAACGCTCTGCGACGATGTCGCACCGCTCGCAGTATCCAAGTAGCGGATCACAATCCCCGACTTTGTCAGATTCAGAGCGGTGTTCGTGATCGGGGGCATGGCTATATAAGATGAGAAGAAGATAATTTTACTCACACCAGGTTCACGTTGGTGATGCCCTCGAGATTCACATCCGCGCCCTCTTCCAAATAGATGTAACTCAGGTCGCCGTTCGTAGCCGTAGAGGGGTCTTGAAGGCTGTAGCAAATGATATACTCATATGGAACATTCATGGGGATCATGGGGAGCTGAAAGGTGGTCATGCCATCGCCGCTTCCATAGAACGTTCCAATCATATGGAACAGCACGGCATATTCTGTGCGACTCACGAAGGATCCGTCGCAGACGAGGAAGCCTTCGGGCAGATAGTTTACCGTGTTGTGAAGGATCGTTCCTGGCGGCGTGACATACTCCAGGGGATAGGGGAGAATTTGAAGGGTGGGATCCACGATGGTAGTTCCTCCTCCGCCGTTTCCATTTCCATTTCCACTGCCGCTTCCGCTACCGCTTCCATTTCCACAGGAGGGGGGATAGGCTGTCCAATTGGGCTCAAAGGGCTGTCGTGCGGGAGGAGGGGCACGATCGAAGACCGTTCCAGGAGGAAGAGGATAGGGAGGGGGGCAGGGAAGAGAAAAGGGGGGGGCCCTGTTCATGGAAAAGGGAGGGCCTTCTGAATATCGTGGGGCACAGGATGGGGCACAGGATGGGGCACAGGATGGGGCACATGGGGCGCAAGAAGGAGCATATGGGCGTGGTGGTCGTGGACGTGGCGGTAGAGGGGTCATGACCGCTTTCCCCTCCGCAATGGAGCGAAGCATTCGTGGAACGGGCATGACTTGATCGCAATCAATGGTGTTGTATCGTGACAACCGAGAGCGAAAGGATGCCATCTATGTCAGGGGCACAATTTTGAGACCATGTGTGATAAAATTGAGAGTGAAAAAGCGTGGTAGGATCAGTAACCATGACGGGCCATTTATGTGTCATCACAGGATGTATGTTTGCGCAGAAGACCACCGAACTCTTACGACGGATCCGTCGCTATGAATCCATTGGATACCGTGTCCTCACGGTGAATTATGTAGGAGATACACGGTATGGGAAGGATTGTATTTCCTCGCACGATCGTGAACAGCAAACGGCGGTATGTGTCTCGGCCCTGAGCGAAGTGGATGCGCGGGTTCGTTCAGGCGACTATCAGGTGATTGCGATTGACGAGGGGCAGTTCTTTCCCGATCTCTTTGACCATGTCACGCAGTGGGTGGATCATTTGGATGTTCATGTGGTAGTCGTAGGCCTCGATGGGACGTTTGACCGCGCGCCATTTGGAGACATGCTTCGTCTTCTTCCTCATGCGGAAGAGGTGGAGCGATTGACGGCCTATTGTGCGGTGTGCCGCGATGGGACGCCTGGGATCTTCTCGAAACGAACCATGGCGGGAACAGAGGTGGTGGCGATTGGAGGGGCTGCGATGTATCAGCCTGTGTGCCGCGCTCATTTTATGGGGGGGGGACACTGCGTTTCCCCCCTGCCCCCTCTCCCGTGAAGTAAGTATATCCCTAGTCATCTTCTATGGAGGGGGGTATGGGGGAACGAAGTGCCCCCATGGGGGTGATGGGGACAGAATGTCTCCACTTAATAGAGAAATGTCCAACCGCATCTACGATGCCTCCCAGTTGACCAAGCGCCGTGCCGAGCTCGCCGTCGCGGCTTCTTTTTATTCCCGATCGGCCCAACAGGCGCCCTGTCTCAGCATCAAAGACAGTTCCATTCTCTACGCTGTCCGAACAGGCGGCATGACCGAATTCACTCGACGGGATCAATGCATCGCCGTCAGCCCAGGATGCCCCTGTGCCATCACCGACGCCTCCGTCTATGCCGCCGCCTTCCCTGGCGCCGTCACAGGTCTTCGCTACACCCTCGGATCCATCATTGTGTCCTGGAATGCCGCCGCAGGAGCCGCCTCCTATCAGATCACCCCCTTCTTGAACGGTGTGGCGTTGCCCTCCGTCACGACACAGGGACTCTCCTATCGTTTTACCGGCTTGTCCGAGTGGCAACCCTATACGTTCACCGTGTGCGCGATCAATGAGATGGGACAGGGCCCTCCTGTCGTCTCGCCCTCCATCTTGGCGCCCCCCTCAGGGCTGTCTGCGATTCTGCTGGGGCGCGGAGGGGATGCTACGGCCGCCCTTCCCTATGTCATTCACTCGGCGCTCTGTGTGCTTCTCCAGTATATCCAGGCGGTCAACCTCGGCCCCACCAAAGGCTCTCGTCTCTTGTATCTGTGGGCCACCACGCTGGTCGGCGCCTGGAACTGGGTCTCTCACGATGGGCGCATTACAGGCACAGTGGATCAATGGAACTGGTCGGATGGATCAGCCTTGGCCCTCTCTGCCGCGGATGCGATCACCTGGATGTGCTCCGTGGTCGACCTTGTCACTCCTCTACTTGTCCCCGTATCATACACGTCCCTCTTTGTCTATGATGCGGCCTATCAGACGGGCGTGTGTCAGTCGGGCGAATGGAATCGATGGCAGACCGCATGGAACGCCTGGATGGCCCAACGGGCGGCGGATGGATCCGTGGCGGCGGCGACCACGCAGCCCACGGCATCGGCGAACTGGGGACAGACCATTGTGGTGGATGGACATACCGTCACTCCCATTGCGTCGTTTCCTCAGCCCCAACAATGGACACGTCTGACGGTCGGTGGCGCAAAACAGAACTACATGACGTATACCTGGGACAGCGTGCTATCATCGTGTCTCTTGGAACAAGACGAACTCGATCTGGTGGCCTCGGTGGCCCCGTTGACGGGCGCAGACCGTGATGCCGAGATCGATTCCGTGAAAACCTTTGCGGCGAATCTGACCGATGTGGAGAAGGTCCAGGCGGAATTCTGGGCGGGCGGGGCGGGCGAACTGGCGCCTCCCCTGATTTGTGTGTGGTTCTGGAAAGAATACATGCGATGTCTCCCTGGTATCTCACCAACGACTGTGATGTATTCGTTACAGGACCTTGCGGTTCATCTGTTTGAGGGAAGCCGTGTGACCTGGCGCCTCAAAGCGCTCTTTATGCAGGCGCGGCCGATTCAGGAGATCCGTCGGCGGTATGCGGGTCAGTCTGTGCTGTCCTGGAACGGTGTCATCGATGGCGCCCAGTGGGTTCCCTATCAAATGGCGAATGTGGTGACTCCGCCGTTTGCGGATTTCCCGTCGGGTCACAGCCATTTCTCGAAGGCGTTCTCCCTTACGATGACCAAGTGGTTTGGAGAGACAATCACACCCGTTCCCATGATCTACGATCACCAGCCACTGATTTCCTTGCTGTTTCCTTCGAACAATGCGGGGGCCTATGGTCAGTTTGTCGTGGCACCTGGGGCGTCCAAGGTCCAGTCGGGCGTCGTTCCGAGTGCGCCCGTGACCCTATCGTTTGAGACATGGGAGGACATTGCTACTTCGGCGGGCATCTCTCGCCTGTATGGAGGCATTCACGCCCTGTCGGCGCATCAGGCGTCCCAGACGGTGGCGGTGGAAGTCGATGGGCTCATTCAGACGACATGGAACATCTTGACGGATGCGGCGGTTCTTCCTTCGATTGATCTGTTGGCGCCGATTGCCCCGTTGGAGGCGCCGATGGTGCCTGCGTTTCTTGTGGAGGAGGATGCGGCGAGGGAGGCTTCCCCTTAGAGTCGGCGCTGCCTTAGAGTCGGCGCTGCCTTAAACGATCACGTTCCCTGAAAGAATCCGAATGCGCTCCGAATAACTATACCATTTGCGCCATTGGACCAGTTTCACCCATCCCTGTCGGACGGCGGCGGCGACGCTTTGCACAAATCCGTTGTATTCGCATTTTGGAAGATGCTGGTTCGCATACAATGGTTCGCAGTCCTCCGCGCGTTCGACAAGGATCGGCTGTCCCTTTTGAATCCGAACGGCCTGGTGAAAGGCAAAGAGCCAGTCTCGGATGCGCGCACGAAGATCGGCCCCATAGAGCCCTTTTAGGGGCGGGACGGGATTCGCGGCGAGATAGGTGGCTGCGTGCGCCTGGCATTCCATACAGGGGATGATCTGGGGTAAGGTTGAGACGATCGCCTCCATATACTGGGCTTGGTCGGTGTCGACAATCGTATTTCCTGAACGGCCGATTTGTTCTGCCAAGAGATGAAGGTATTTCCAGAGGAAGGGCCCCCACTCGGCGGGGTCACCGATGTGCTCGGCGGCGGTCATGGCCGCGGCGTGGGCGCCCTGTCGTTTCGAACAACCACACACCATCGCTTCTGTTTGTTGTGTACTATTTCTTTAATATGGGGGAACGAAGTGCCCCCATACCCCCCTCCATAGGAGATGACTTGTTTTTCCGTATCTCTGTGGGGACACTGTTGCGAGGGGTACGGGGTGTACGAAGTGTCCCCCCACCCCTCTCCAGAGGAGCGGGCGAGGGATTCATTCTCTATGGAGGCACGGCCAACAGGCACACAAACAACACGCATCGACGAGTCAGGTCTCCATCGACGCATCCATTTCTATCACGGGAGACGCGTAGGTGGTTCCGTCTCCTTGGAAGGGGGTGGAAGAACGTTCTTCTCCTTGGAGAAGGGTATGGGTTGTTCCGTCTCCTTGGAGAGGGGTGTGGGTTTGCGAAGTGTCCCCACGGGGGGGTATGGGGTTTGCCCCCATAGAATACTCATAGTCCATGTGATCGACCCATTCGCGCATGGTCGGCTTTCTCATGTTCATGTAGCACACCTCGCACACAGGGCGCATGTTATGGATGGATGTCATACTCCACGCCGTCAGATAATCATAATAGACGACACAAAAATTTTCCTGGCTCATCATTCGTTGGCACCATGGATACAGGCATGTACGCATCGTATAGGGTCCCGCATACTGATACCATATCTGGGCACGGGCATACCATGTGAGATGGTCATCTTCCATATCGGTCATTTCAATGGTGGAACTCATTCATGGGGATCTATCTCGGAGGGGAGATTGTATGTGGGGTGTGGGTTGATAGATGCTATGTTGGATCGATTGGTGATATATGGGACAACTTTTATAGCAATACCCTGTTGATAGAAAAGGGGCCCGCAGGGCAACTTTTATAGCAATACCCTGTTGATAGAAAAGCCACCCATCGGGTGGTTTTGATAGCAATACCCTGTTGATAGAAAAGCCACCCATCGGGTGGTTTTGATAGCAATACCCTGTTGATAGAAAAGGGGCCCGCAGGGCAACTTTTATAGCAATACCCTGTTGATAGAAAAGCCACCCATCGGGTGGTTTTGATAGCAACACATTGTTTCGATCAATGGACCTCTGGGTTATGGGCCCAGCGCTCTTCCATCTGAGCTATATTGCTATTCGTGGAGTCTGTTGAACAGACTCCATCCAATAGAAACGTGAAAATTTCAGGGCCTGATGAGATCAACCAATCTCATCAGCCCCCGAATGGAGTTGAACCAATACCACCTCCTTACGAAGAAGGTGCTCTTCCGATTGAGCTACAGGGGCATTCGACGGCGGCAGGGTTCGAACCTGCGCGTACCCAATGGGTTAGTAATCCATCCTCTTGACTATGCCGTCGTGTGTGGGTTTCCCCACAAGGAATCTGTCGGAGGATTTCTTTAAGCTCTGTTGCGTCGTGTGCTTTGCTTGCGTTGGCTGCGATGCTTGCGTTGGCTGCGTTGCTTGCGCTTGCCACCCGAAGAGGGCGCAGACGCAGTGGACGCCGCAGACGCGGTAGACGCAGCAGGAAGATAGGTCTCATACGCATCGGCTCGATGAGGAATCGAATGATAGGTGGGTTCCGTAAATCGAATCGTCTGATGTAGTTCTTCCTCGTTGTTGACATTGCTATTGTTGTCATTGCTGCTCTCATTCGTAGGGGTCGTTTCCATCGCAAGCATCGCCTCTAGTAACTCTTCATATCGAGCAGTAATCCGTTGATAGGTGATCTCCACTTTATTATAAAACTCAACAATCGCCGTATAATCATCGACGACCTGTTGTTCATGATGAAGCCGAAATGATTCAATGTTCTGTATCAGATTTTTATATCGCTGTGAGAGAATCCTAATATCGTGGGTAAAGATACGATAGGACGCGCGGATTCGTGTGAAATGTCTCTGTTTTCGTGTGCGCCGTGTTTTTTCAATACGCCTCGGCGTGATCCGTTGTGTGCGTCTCGTTGCGGTCCCTGTCGATGGAAGAAGAGGCGGAAGATCGATTCGTGTTTCTGCCTGCGCCAGATGACGCATCACATTCTGCTGCATCGTCTCTAGCTTCGGAATGCGGCTCATGATCGTATCCGTGATATAAGAAAGATCCTCACGCACCTTCTCTATCGTAAGGGGCGGGCTATTTGCACTCATCTATCCACTCCCTAGAAAATCTATTGTGAAGATAGAATGTCGATCCCCATCACGTGCTTCAACATCAGCACGGCCCTCAAAAGCAGCGACATGTTCCTCATGATCACTGCGATCAATGCGGTTCTTCCCACGTTCAATCGCGCCTGGGGGCATGCCCAGTATGTGTGTGTGGCGTCCCCTAGCAACACCGTGATCGGCACCACGGGCATGTATTGCGTCTTCATGGACAACACGGATTCTGCTGGCGCTCTTGCGTATCATACAGAGACCACCAATACCCCTGTGGCGAAAATTTTTGTGAAAACCATTCTGGGCTACGGCGGATCGATCTTTGCGAATCCCAACGCACTCACCGTGTCCATGTCGTTTTGCCATGAGATCATGGAGATGATCCACAACCCGAACACCAACAGCTGGTGGCAGCAACCGAGTGGCATGCTTGTCCCTTCGGAGATGTGCGATCCCGTCCAGAGCAATGTGATTCCCGTTCAGGTCGGAAGCACATTGATCTATATGTCGGACTTTATCTTGCCCGCATGGTCCAATTCGCAGGCCACGAAGGGCCCCTACAATTATCTCAATACGCTGGTCCGACCGTTTCAAATCGCCAAAGGCGGCTATGTCGTTCAGATGCGCAATGGCACCGTGAACTATGTGCTTGGATCCGAGATCACTCCGTTCCTTCAAGCCAAAATGGATTCGTGGAATGCCGATCTTGCGAAAGTGGGCTATGTGCCGGCCGCGGAGTCCGTTGTGGTTCTTGAGAATCTTTAAGAAGACAGGCACTCCTCACAGGTGCGAAAGAGGCCAGGGATAAATTGACACTTCCGAATGCACTGAATCTCCTTTTTGGTAAGCTTCTTCTTGCTCGTGCGGCGCTTTCCATTCGGTTCTTGAAGGACGACCTGTTTGAATCCTTTGGAGCCACGGATGGACACGCGCTGCGTCTTGGTTCGCTGTGTTCCGCGATGGAGATCCATGTGCGTCTGGACCGAATGATATTGAAACATTCTATCTGCGTGTGTGATAAAAGAGTAGAAAAGAAGGGAAGAAAGAGGGGCTTAAACTGTCGATCCGATCAGACGGCAGAACACATGGCCACCTACAAAGTTGTCTACAATGCCTGTTATGGAGGATTCGATTTGTCCGCGGAGGGTCTCTCCGAATACAATCGACGCGCCTCGACACGGCATCGCTATCCAGATGAGATCAAACACGATGATCCGATCTTGATCGAGATGGTAGAAACCATGAGTCCCTCTTTCCTCAATAGCAAAAATAGCTTGCTGAAGATCAAAGAATTCCCCATTGCATTTCGTGCGTTCTTGGCGTGGAATGAATATGACGGGAAGGAGAGCGTTCGTATCGACTATCACCGATATATCGTTCACACGGTTCATTCCATTCTAGAGAGTGATCAGTCGGCGGAGGAGAAAATCGGACGGGTCGCCGCCTTGTATGCCGATCTGGAGCGCGTTCGATGCCGCGAATGTAACGACTACAAATGTATGCATGCGGAGCCTGTTCGTTAAAGGTATTCCATCACGCTTCGGTAGCGATCATCGAGTATCTCTGCTTTCTCTCGCACCGTTGCGTCCATCGTGTCCCACCCTAGCTTGATGGCGGCCTTCATGTGCCAACTGGGATTGATGATCTTCACCGTGCGCAACTGCGCCCCGTATTTGTCTCGGATCAGCCGATACACTCGTTGTGCCGTAGTAAGCTCTGCCGCATGCTTTGCCTCCATCCCTTCTCCATCAATGATCCAGATCCACCGTTTGTCTCCAATGGCCATCAAGGCACGTTCGATGTGCGCCACGATTCCGTCTCCGTCATCGTATTTCGTGGCGGCGGCCGGTTTCATATAAAACAGGGGCTGACCATTCTTTTCTTTGATGAATTTGAAGGAATGACTCGTCGGATCCTTCGCACAGATCGGACAGATCCTGTCCATTCTCTATGGATCTTTTCATAAGTTTTTTATGTGGTGGGGGACGCGACGTGGAGTGGAGGCGCAAGCGCCCCCACACCCCTCTCCCGTGGAACTGGCATAGAACCCCTATGGAGGCATTCTGCCCCCATACCCCCTTCTCATGGAACTGGCGTAGCACCACTATGGAGGCATGTGTCGGTGCGTCTGGTTTGCCAAAAAAAGACCTACGGAGAGAGTGGAGGAACGTCCTCCCAGGTGGTGTGGCTAAGCTGGTCAAGGCGCGAAGTTGTTACCTTCGAGATCAGAGGTTCGAATCCTCTCGCCGCCGTGTTTCTTAGAATGATGTGATTCATTGTAACAAACCATAATGTATTTAATTTTAGGCATCAACAATAGGCATGTCGAGCGCATCGGATATTACGATACGTCGACAACAGCGTGTGATCTTCGCAGATCGTGTGAAGCAGAAGGATGCCTTTCAGAAAGGATTGATCTCTCGTGTCATCCTACAAGGTGGAAATGAAAACGGTGCGACAACCTATCCTCCGCTGTATGATGCCGCCGTGGGTGCTCTCTACACCACTCCAGCAGAGTATCAATCCTATGTGAATGGCATGTCCAGTGGCGCCCTTCCTGGCCCTCCGTCCTCTACGGTTCCTGATCCACCCACCAATGTATCGGCGGTAGGTGGCAACGCACAAGCCACCGTGTCTTTCACGCCGCCTGCCAATAACGGTGGTTCAGTGATTACACTCTATCTTGTTCAATCGACACCAGGAGGTTTCGTATCAAGCGGCACATCCTCGCCCATTGTTGTCCCCTACTTGTCAAACAATACCTCCTATACGTTTACGGTGTTTGCCATCAATTCCGTGGGAGAGTCGACAGGGTCTTCCGTGTCGAATTCGATCACCACGACTACTCCCACCTCTTCCGCGCCCACGATCACAGGCATCAACCCCTTGACCGATTCGTTCATTGTTACGTTTACCGCGCCTGCGTCATTTGGCACGATTACGAACTATGAATACTCGCTCGATGGCGGTGCGTCCTTCGCTCCCTTATCGCCTGTGGATGCCGCCTCGCCCATTACAATCTCCTCCTTGACTCCTACCACACCCTATTCCGTTGCGATTCGGGCGGTCAATAATGTTCCCGCAACAGGCGACCCCTCCAATATCGTGTTGGTGTCGACCGCGACCACCAAAATCACACAAACCTTTTCTCTCCCTACGTCTACGACATGGGTCGCACCCGCGAATGTTCGATATGTTCAGTATTTGTGTGTGGCAGGAGGAGGCGGTGGTGGCGCGGCGTATTCCAAGATTAATGTGTTGGGCACCGTTCCTGTTCAGTCGACGGCCGCGAGCGGATATTGGATTTATAATGGGACGACCACGTCGAATTACACGAATGGTCGGATGTACAATGGTGCGGCGGTCAATCCGAACTACACGACGTTCTCGGATCCCATTCGGTGCACACCGAGTGCGGATCTACAGCCGACAGGCACCTCGTTCGCCTCTCAGAAATGGTATTCTACGATGGAGCTTGTGTATGATCTGTCGAGTGCTCTTCCTACCGTGACAAACTTTGGATATCCAGCGTTTATCGTGTCATCGTCACTCAATGACCAAGTGAGTGGCGGTGGTGGCGGTGGAGCAGGGGGACAAATCAAGGGAAGTTTCAGCGCCACCAGTTTTTACAATGTCACACCGTTTCAAGCGTATACGGTCATCGTGGGAGATGGCGGTGAGGGTGGTGTGGGAGGGCCCAACACAGAAACCGCGGGATCAAAGGGTGGGGACTCCGCGTTTGATGTGAATGTGTGTACGGGTGGATCGGGTGGTCAACCGTCGCGTGTTCTTACCAACAGCACGAATGGATATAGTACGGGTGGAAAGGGTCAAACCACGACGACCAATCAAATTGGTGGATATGGTGGGGCAGGTGCGGGTGGGGCGGGCAGCCAAGGACTATCTACCACGGGCGGATATGGAGGTGCGGCGTCGGGCGTGGGTCCCAATTTTCCAGGAGCCTACTGTGCGGGTGGCACAGGTGGAGTGCCGAGCACGGTGGCGTCAGGTGTGACCACGCCCAATATTGGAAAAGGAGGCGCGGGCACGGGTGCGACGGTCAACAGTTATGCGTCGGGCATCAAGGGTGGAACGGGTGTGGTGGTGATTATTTATTATCAATAGTGGGT
>Ga0316231_1004235_pt1 | contig 12018 bp, 11 predicted proteins | sample TBH18027metaG_FD_206002 | JGI IMG/M metagenome (GOLD analysis project Ga0316231, IMG submission 206002) | Freshwater microbial communities from Trout Bog Lake, Wisconsin, USA - TBH18027 | ecosystem: Environmental > Aquatic > Freshwater > Lake > Hypolimnion/Profundal zone | place: USA: Wisconsin...
GCATCAGGGCAACACTCCGGTTACGGTTTTGATCAAGCCCACCACGGCGTCATTCGAGACTTTTGTCAGGAAGGCCGGGTAAATGCCGATCCCAAACATGAACAGCATCAGCACCGCCCCGATGAAAATCTCGCGCGCCGACATGTCGGGTAAATCTTTCCATTTCAGGTTCAGAGGCCCGAAACAGACTTTTTGCATCATGCTCAGCAGGAATATGCCGGTGACCACCAGCCCGATTGTCGCCGCGCACGTCCAGCCGGCCACGATCGGGAACGCGCCTTTGAAAATCATGAATTCGCCGACAAACCCGTTCAGTCCCGGCAGGCCCAACGACGAGAACATCGAAATCCCGAGCATGCCGGCATAGATCGGCATGATTTTGCGCAGGCCGCCGTATTCCGACAAATTGCGGGTGTGGGTTCGTTCGTAGATGACGCCAACCATGAAGAACAATGCCGCTGCGCTGATGCCGTGATTGAACATCTGCAACATCGCGCCATTCAGGGCGGCGGCTTTCTCGTTCATCACGTCCTGAACGTTGTGGGCCGAGGCCACCACTGTGAAGATGCCCAGCATCGCATAGCCCATGTGATTCACCGACGAGTACGCCACCAGTCGTTTGAAATCCGTCTGGGCCAGCGCCGCAAACGCGCCGAACACGATGCTGGCAAACGCCAGGAACATCAGCAGGTTCAGGTTCGCTGCCACCTGCACCGCGTAGAGCGGCAAAATGATTCGCAGAAAACCGTACACGCCCATTTTCAACAGAATTGCAGCCAACACCATCGAGCCACCCGTCGGGGCCTGCGTGTGCGCATCCGGCAACCAAGTGTGAAATGGCCAGATCGGCACCTTGATGGCAAAGCCGAGGAATGTTCCCCAGAACAACACCGTCATCATCCCTGCCCCGGTCAGGTGCAGGCCGGTCTGCGTATTGATCAGGGTGATTGTTGCGCCAACCAGCCCGGTCAGCTTGCCGGTCGCGGCCAGCTGCCGCAATTCGAGGAAATCGAAGGTTCCGGTCGCCAGATACAAGCAACCAAATGCCACCAGCATCGCCACACTGCCGGTCAACGTGTAGATGAAAAACTTAAACGAGGCGTAGGTCCGTTCCTCGGCGCCCCAAATCTTGATCAGAAAATACATCGGGATCAGGCCGAGTTCCCAGAAAATAAACCAATGGATAAAGTTTAACGCGGTAAACACCCCGAACATGCCGGATTCCAACAGCAGGAACAGGAAGAAAAACAATTTCACTTCCTTCTCCAGCTTCCAGTGGGCCAGCAACGCCAGCGGTGTGATGATCGCCGTCAGCAACACCATCGTCACGCTTAAACCGTCAACGCCAAGGTGGTAATCGACATTCAGGGCGGAGATCCAGTGACACTGTTCCGTGAACATCACGCCCTGTGTGGAATCGAAGCCGGCCCACACGACCAAGGTCAACACCAGCGAGACGAGACTGGCCAACAGCGCGACAACTTTGATCGTCCGCTCTTGCGTCTTGCCAACTAACAGAATTGCAAACGCGCCCACCAACGGCGTAAAGCTGATCCAGCTCAAATATGGAAACGCGCAGTTCATGATTTTAGAAAATAGACCACCAAGAGAATGATCGTGCCGAGTCCGAGGACGCGGAAATAATTCTGGATCCGGCCGCTCTGCAGTTTCGCCATCAACCCGCCCGAACCCCGCACGGTCTGGCAGCCGGCATCAAATCCGCCGTTGATGAAAAACTCATCGCCCACCCACCGGCACACCTGTGAGATGCCGCGCACCACCCAGACGATCGAGTGCAGGAGTCCGTCCACCACTCGTTTGTCAATCACCCGGAACAAGGTGCCGGTTGCCATCGTCGCCCGGATGATCGTCGCCTCGTAAAATTCATCCACGTACCATTTCCGGTTCAAGAAAGTGAACAGCACTCCCAGCTTGGCTTCCAATGGATCGGGGTCGCTCGCGTGGGCCAGCACCTTGCGGCCATAGAACACCCAGCCCAGCAGAATCCCCAAGGCGCCGACGGCGACCGATAATCCCATCACCAGCGACTTCCCGGCCATTTCCTCTTCTTCTGCGCCGAGATAGTGGGCGTACTTGCCGCCATAGAAACCGAGTCCGATCGCAAACAGACTCAGCACCGCGATCGGCAACCACATATTCCACGGCACCTCATGCGGTTCATGACCGCCGTGACCATGCGCTTCGGCGTGGTGATCGGGGTTGTCACCGCCGCGCCACTTGCCGGCAAAAACCATGAACATCTGGCGCGTCATGTAAAACGCTGTCAGAAAGGCTGCAAACGTCGCCATCCCCCACGCCAGCTTGCTCCGCTGGAAGGTCACGAGCAGGACTTCGTCCTTCGAAAAGAAGCCGGCAAACGGCGGCACGCCCGCCAGGGCCAACATGCCGATGAGGTAGCACACGAAGGTGATCGGCATATATTTCCGCAAGCCGCCCATTTTGCGCATGTCCTGCTCATGGTGTGTGCCGACAATCACGCAGCCGGAACCAAGGAACAGCAACGCCTTGAAAAAAGCGTGCGTCAATAGATGAAATTGCCCCGGCACCAAGCCGCCCGCGCCGAGCGCCATCACCATGAACCCGAGCTGCGAGCAGGTCGAATACGCCAGGACCCGTTTGATGTCGAACTGCGCCACCGCAATCGTCGCCGCAAACAACGCCGTGAACGCACCGACATACAGCACCATGTCCATCGCAAACGTCGGATGTTCCAGCGAGCCGCCCGCGATGAACAGCGGGTACATCCGACCGACCATGAACACGCCGGCCGCCACCATCGTTGCCGCATGGATCAAGGCGCTGACCGGAGTCGGGCCTTCCATCGCGTCCGGCAACCACACGTGCAGTGGAAACTGCGCGCTCTTGCCCATGGCACCGATGAACAGCAAGACCGCAATCGTCGTTGCCACCGACCAACCGAACCAGCCGGGGATTTGCGCCAGTTTACCAGCTTGTTCAAGCGCGCCAGTGCCACCGTTGAAAAGATTCAGCGTTTTTGTCTGCCAGAACAGCATCAAGATGCCGAGGAAGAAGCCGACATCGCCAATGCGCGTCGTGATGAAGGCCTTTTTGCAGGCCGCGGCGGCGCTGGGCTTGTGGAACCAAAAGCCAATCAGCAAATAGCTGCACAAGCCGACCAGTTCCCAGCACATGAACAGCAATAAGATGTTGTTGGAGACAACCAGCCCGAGCATTGCCGCGGCAAACAAACTGAGGAAACAGAAGAACCGCGTAAAATTCTCATCGTCGTGCATGTAGCCGGTCGCGTTGACAAAAATCCAGAACCCGACAAATGTCACCATCGCCGCCATTGCGGCCGTCAGTGGATCGAGGATGAATCCCAATTGCAGCGAGGTGCTCCCGAATTCAAACCAAGTGAAATTACAGACGGCGCGCACTGCTTCGTGGTGACCCAGAGTGGCGATGAACGCGCGGAGCGCCAGGACACACGCCAACCCCATTGCGGTAATGCAAATTCCTGCCGACAACTTCCGCGCGCCGCGCGGCAACAGCGACTGGATGGCCGCCGCGACCAGTGGAATTGCCGGGATCAGCCATTGTTGACGGGCGAGATCTTGAAGGTGTTCCATCTTAACCTTTCAACTCCTTCATCTCGTCCACGTCCACCGACTTGTAATGCCGGTAAACTGCGATCACCAGCGCGAGACCGATGGCAGATTCGGCGGCGGCAATCGCGATGGCAAAGATGGCGAATAATTGCGCGGTCGGCACGGCGAAATGTTTGTAATGCCAGAAGGCAACCAGGTTCAGGATCGCCGAGTTAAACATGACTTCAATGCCCATCAGCACGATGATCGCATTCTTGCGCGTCAACGCGCCGGCCAGGCCAATCGCAAACAGGATTGCCGCCAAAGTTAAGTAATGGCCGAGGGGAATACTCATCGGGATTTCCGCAGCTCCTCCAGCGCAATTACGACGGCGCCGATCAAGGCCGCCGTCAGCAAGACCGCAATCGCCTCCAGCGGGACGACCCAACCGGCTACCAACGCCTTGCCAATCTCCGCGACCGAACTTTGCGCCTTGTCGCCGGCCGGCAACGTCGCCGCCAGCTTGTCGCTCTGAATCGCGCGCGTGAGCAAATACGCCAGCACGGCGGCAATCGCCGCACCGCTCCACCATTTCAGGCCGAGTAATTCGCGCGGCCCATCGGTGCCGGTGACATTATGCGTCAGCATGATCGCAAACAAAATCAGTACTGCCACCGCACCGACATAGATCAGGATTTGCACCGTGCCGAGAAAATCAGCGCGCAACAGGAAATAATGCGCCGCAATCCCGATGAAAAACAGAATCAACGCCAACACGCAATGCACAAGGTTGCGAAGGGTGACCGCCAGCACTGCGCCGAGCACCATCACTGCTGAAATAATCCAGAAGGCGCTGTTCATACGTAGCGGTACTCCCGCTTTTCGAGTCTGGCGGACGCATTGCACTTCGTGAGTACGAGGAACCAAATCACCAGCCAGCCGGTCGTCACCACCCACGCCAGCGGACGTGGCGTCAGGAAATGCCAGAAGCCAACCGCGACAATATTCACCAGCGCCAGCGGCAGCAGCACTTTCCACGCGAAACCCATCAATTGGTCCACGCGTAACCGTGGCCACGTGCCACGAATCCAAATGTTCAATACGATCATGCCGGCAAGCTTTGCGAAAAACCAAAACATCGAGATTAGTCCGCCGGCCAATCCCGGTCCGCTACCGGGTCCCATATAACCACCGAGGAACAACGTCACCGTCACACCCGCCATCGCCATGCCCGCGAGGTATTCGCCCATTTGGAAGAGCGCAAACTTAAAGCCGCTGTATTCAGTGTGATAGCCGCCGATCAGTTCCGATTCCGCTTCCGGTAGGTCAAAGGGACAGCGCGCGGATTCGGCCAACCCCCCGATGATGAACAACACAAAGCCGACCAGTCCCCACGGACGGAAGACGTACCAGTTGGAAACGTTTAAGATTCCCCCGCCCTGCCGTTCCACGATGGTCAGGGTTGAAAGCGTCCCGGCAGCCATGATGACCGCGACCCCGGCCATGACGGTCGGAACTTCGTAGGAAACGACCTGTGCCACCGCGCGCACCGCGCCAAGCAGCGAAAACTTGTTGCGCGAAGCCCACCCGGCCATGAACAACGCGATCACCGAGACGGTGCCGACCGCGAGCGCAAACAGCACACCGATTTTGAGATCCACCGCCACCATGCCCGGCGCGACCGGCACGACCAAATAGACCAGCAAGCCCGGAATGACAATCAAGACCGGCGCGAGAAAGTGCGTGAACTTGTCTGCCACGCGCGGCACGATGTCTTCCTTCAATAGGATTTTCAACCCGTCGGCCAACGGTTGCAGGATTCCAAAGATGCCGACGCGATTTGGGCCGTACCGGTTCTGGATGCGGCCGAGCGCTTTTCGTTCGACCAACGTCGTCAATGCAAAGATCGCCGGGTACACACCGAAGATGAAGGCAATTGGAATCAAGAATGCCGTAACTCGTACCATCCAGTCCGGTACGCTGGCAAACATCGCATGTAATAATTGATAGATCGCTTCCATGCTAGGTCACAGTTCCGGTTGGTGCCGGCGGCGGTTGGGCGGCAGCTTTCGCGGCGGCTGCAGCTGCGGCAGCGGCCTTCTTGGCGGCCTTCGCTTCGGCTTCCGCTTTGAGACGGGCATCGACTTCGCTGGCCTCGGTCGGTTTAACCTTCCGATAATACTCGTTCGGCTTCAATAAATCTGGCAAACGTTCGACCAAGGCATCGAACCGTTCATACTTGGACTTCTCGTAATCGTTATCCATCTTGATCGCATCGAATGGACAGACCTCGACACAGATCTGGCACTGCATACAGACACTGATATCAATGTCGAACACCTTGGGCCGCTGCATCGGCTTGCCCTTGTCGTCGCGATCCATGACGATGTAGATGCACTTCGGCGGGCATTCGGTCTCACAAATCTTACAGGCCGTGCACCGCGGTTTATCAGGCGAATCTTCGAACACCAAAAACGGGAATGTCCGTGAATTCTCTGGTGTCTGGACGCGTTCTTCGGGATATTGCACCGTGGTCAGCCGATCCTTGTAGAAATAGCTGCCGACAAAATTCCGGGCCGTCACGGCCAAGCCTTCCATCAAGCCTTTACCGGGGTAATTCATTAGCGGTCCACCTCCCCCAGCACGATGTCGATGCTGCCGAGAATAATGATCGCGTCCGCCACTTTATGGCCGAGGCACATGTCTTCCAGCACCGTTAAATTGATGAAGCTTGGCGGGCGGATATGATACCGGTACGGCTTCGGTCCGCCCTCCGACACGAGATAGAATCCCAACTCGCCCTTCGGTCCTTCAATCCGCCCATAACCATCACCGGCGGGCAGCTTAAATCCACGCAACTTGACTTCCACCGCCTGCACCGGACCAGCGGGGATGTCGCGTAACACTTGTTGCAAAATCTTTACCGCCTCGCGCATCTCCAACACGCGAATGTAATAGCGGTCGTACACATCGCCGACCTCGCCGACCGGCACGCCGAACTCCAGCCGGTCGTAAATGCCGTACTTGTCCACCTTGCGGATGTCGTACTCGACGCCACTTGCCCGCGCGACTGGACCAGAAATGCTGCCGGCAATCGCCAGTTCCTTCGGCAGGATGCCAACGCGCTGACACCGCGCGAGAACGACCTCGTTGGTGGTCATCAGTTTTTCAAACTCATCGAGGAATTTCGGAAACTCCGCGACAATCTTGCGCGCCATCGCCAGCATGGCTTCGGCAAGATCGACCCGGACGCCGCCAAACCGAAAATAATTGCACATCATCCGCGAGCCGCTGACGGTCTCGAAGAAGTCCAAAATCTTTTCCCGTTCCTTGAACGCATACAGCAACGGCGTACCCCACGCCCCGCAGTCTTGCAGCAGGAAGCCGATGGCCGACGCGTGGTTTTGCAAGCGGGACAACTCCGCCATGATTACACGAATGTATTCCGCGCGGGCCGGCACCTTAATGCCCGCGAGTTTCTCGACAGCCAACGCGTAGGCCCAGTTGTTGGACATCGAGTTGAAGTAATCGAGGCGGTCGGTGTACGGCATCGAGCCGAGCCACGCCATCTTCTCGGCGAGTTGCTCGTGATTCCGATGGAGATAACCCACCACCGGCTTCAAGGCGCGGACAATTTCGCCATCGAGAACCACGTCCATCCGAAAGACGCCGTGGGTGCTGGGGTGTTGCGGGCCGATCGAGATTTCGAGCGTCTGCGTCGTGATCGTGCCGGCAGAATTGATTAACGGCTCAGCGATCATTTCTTCACTTCCGTCGCCGCCGCGCTCGGGGGCATGATGCCACCGGCGGCCTTGGTGCGTTTTAATACTTCGTCGTGCGGCGTCGGCTCCCACTCGTAATCGGCCGGCGGGACATAATCCTTCCGCATTGGATGATCGGCAAACTCGTTCCACATGAGTATCCGTCGCAAATCGGGATGACCGGCGAACTTCACGCCGTACAAATCATACGCCTCGCGTTCTTGAAACTCGCAGCCGCGCCAGACCGGCGTCAACGATGGCACACGGCATTGGTCGAGTTCGCGGGGCGCGCGCACTTTCAAGACAACCGGCCCGTGCTTCAGCGCCACGGAATACAAATGATAAACGACTTCGATAAAGCTTTTTGCGAGATAATCCACGCCGGTCACACAGGAACAGAAATCCAGCCGGCAAGTCGGCTCATCCTTAAGATAGCGCGCGACGGCGACGGCGTGCTCGCAATCCACCAGTAGCGCCGGCTGGGCGGCGGCGGGCGTCGACGGCACGATCTCGATCACGGCGCCGGGCACGGCGACACGAATGGCCTCGCAAAGTTGTTCGCTGGTCGGAATCACGGCTTCTTCGTTGACTCCTCGTTGGTCACGTCGCGGTAATCTTTTGGCGGCTGCCAAACCTCGGGGTTCGCCGGCGGCAACAAATCATGCTCGCCACAAACTGGAATCGGAAACTCCGTCGTCGCCTTCGCGTCGTACCACCGCGCGCGGTCAATGTGCTGGCCGGTAATCTTCTCCTGCAACGTGATAATCGCGTGCAACAACGCTTCGGGGCGCGGCGGACAACCGGGAATATGGACATCCACCGGGATATAGCGGTCAACACCTTTGAGCACGTTGTAACCGTCCTTGAACGGTCCGCCCGAAATCGCGCACGCGCCCATGGCGATGACGTACTTCGGCTCGGGCATTTGATTAAAGAGTCGGACAACTTGCGGCGCCATCTTCTTCGTCACGGTGCCGGCCACGATCATCAAGTCCGCTTGCCGGGGCGTGGCGCGAAACACTTCCGCGCCGAACCGCGCGAGGTCATACCGGGCGGCGGCGGCGGCAATCATTTCAATGGCGCAACAGGCCAGACCGAATTGCAGCGGCCAGATGGAGGATTTGCGGCCCCAGTTGTACAGCCATTCGGTCGAGATGACGAAGACGCCGTGCTTCTGCAATTCGCTTTTCAGGCCTGCGTCAATCATTTCCACTCCAACGCGCCTTTGGCCCACGCGTAGACCAAGCCTTCAACCAACAGCAGCACAAACACCATTACCGCAATGAACGAACCGAGACTCAACCCCGCGAACGCCACCGCCCACGGATACAGGAACACCGTCTCCGCCGCAAAAATCACATACACCAACGCGTAAATGTAGTACCCCACCCGGAACTGCACCCACGGATCGCCTTTCGCCGTGAGCCCGCATTCGTATGTGTCCGTCTTGATCGGTGTCGGCTTATGCGGCGCGAGCAGACGGGACAAGATCAACGGTGCGAGCGGGAACGCCACCGCCACACCGAGAAACACGACGACAAACAAATACTGTGTTGAATATGAATCCATTTCAGAATCGGGAACAATCAACCCTGCGACAGGTTACTCGGAGTTCCTAACAAGATTGCCAGAACTTGTCAACACGCCGACCAATTAAAAAGTGATTTTTTTTGGCCGGCGCCCCCGCTCGCCCGCGCCGCGCGGTTGCACCAACACTCTGGCAAAGGGCACCAACTCAGGCGTAGTAGTGGTAATTGACAGCGGGAAAGATGTTGTCGCGCCACTCGACGCTCGCCAGCCACGGCTCGTCAATCTGACCGGCTTTGATCTGGTCGTACAGGCGGTTGAATCGCAGGAGGTGATCCTTCGTGCGTTTGACCGCGTACTGAACCGTGGTACCGGTCTTCATGATGAACGCCCAGTCACTGGATTGCGCCAGCAACAATTCGCGCGCGGCTTGTTTCAGAGCGCGGTCGGTCAGGCCGTCGGGATTCGTGTGCTGGCGGGCCAACTCGATCATCCGGTCGGCGGCGATGTGGAGGTGCTGATAAATCCAGGCGTTGGAGCCTTCGAGCCAAACCTCCCAGTGGCCTTTGTGGCCCCAGCTCGACGCGGCCGGTTGCGCGACTTGTTGCGTTGGGAACTGGCGCAGATACTCCGTCGGCGTGGTCAGCTTGAAGGTCTGCTGGTCAAACGCGGTTTTGCGCATGAAGAAGTTGATGAACTCCGGCCCCTCAAACCACCAGTGGCCGTAGAGTTCGGCGTCGTACGGCGCGAGAATCAACGGCGCGCGTTGCAGGACCCCCTGGAGATGCTCGACTTGTTTCACGCGATTGAACATGAAGTTGCCGGCGTGGCTGGCGGCTTTATCCAGCGCCCATTGCCGCACGTAGTATTCCTTGTACTGACTTTTGCCGGTGATGCGGTGGTATTTGATGCCCGTGAAACACCGGATCCCATCAGGATGAATATACGGTTTGATGTAATCGAAATCGAGGTCGAAGCCGATGTCCCGGTAAAAATCCCGGTAATCCACATCGCCGGGATAGCCTTCCTCGGCGCTCCAGACTTGCTTGGACGATTCGACGTCGCGCCCGAACGCCGCCACGCCATTGGGTGCGAAAATTGGCGCGTAGACGCCATACCGGGGCCGCGGATGGGAAAACATGACGCCGTGGGTGTCGGTGATGAACCAGCGGATGCCGGCTTCGGCGAGAAAGTTTTCAATCCCCGGCGCGTAGGCGCACTCGGGCAACCAAATGCCTTTCGGGTCGCAACCGAAACAGTGCCGGTAATGATCGCGCGCAGTGAGGATTTGGGCGCGAATACATTCCGGGTGTTCAGCCATCAACGGCAGGAACCCGTGCGTGGCCCCGCAGGTGATGATTTCTAGTTTGCCGAGTTCCTGAAACTTGCGAAATGCTCCGACGAGGTTGCGGCCGTAGCCGTCGCAGAACGTGGCGCGCGCCTCGTGAAACCGGTTGTGGTAAAACCAGGCGAGATCGTGGAAGGGCTTATCCCATTTCGTGCGCTCGATTTCTTTTTCCGCCAGCGCGATGAGCTTCGTCAGATGGCGGACGTAGCGCTCCTGCAAGAGCGGATCAAGCAGCATCGAGCACAACGGCGGCGTCATGGACATCGTGAGCCGGAAATCCACGTTGTCGCGGACGAGGCCTTCCATCACCTTGATCAGCGGGATGTAGGTCTCGGTGATCGCCTCATAGAGCCAATCCTCTTCGAGAAAATCCTCGTACTCCGGATGGCGCACGAACGGCAAGTGCGCGTGCAGAACGAGGGCGACGTATCCTTTAGGCACCAGTCAGCTCCAGCGTTACCGGGTTGCCGGCGGTTTGAGATGCGCCGGCTGGCCGACCTGGCCAACGTCGCCGTGCACCTGCGTTTTGCGTTCAAACTGTAACTCAACCGCGCGTTGGTCATCGCCCTTACCGGAAACCGCCACGACCGGTAAGCGGTACTTGCCGTCCGGGAACGTGTGGTGAAATGAAAATGTGCCATCGCTGCGGAGCTTGACCGGCTGGCCATCCACTGTCACCCGCGCATCCGGCTCGGTCGCGCCATAAATGATCACCTCGGCGTTGACGGCAAACCAGAATCCTTGTTGGGGCTGACCGGACCAACTCGCGCCGCTGGAACCGCCCGGACTGAATCCACTGGACAGACCGGAACTGGTGTCACCCTGCAACCGCCGACGCAGCCATTCGGTCAATTCGACCGAGCCGACCTGCACGCGCCGCAGGATGTCGCCGCGGAGAACATGTTCGACTTGGGCAGCTTGCGCCGGTGACCACGGGCCGAGTTCGACATCCACCCGGAACGGGAGTTGGACGCCCGTCGCCTGCAACTGTTGCAGTGCCTCGGCAAGGGGGATACCGTCGGTGAGATGCTGGCGGACAATGTCCAGTAACTCCGCAAAGTTGACATCCACCGGGATGGTGGCAAACCGGGCCGTCGTGTCCGCCGACAGCGCATCCGGCGGGGTGGTTGCTTCGCGGGACCGGCTGATGACGTTGAACGAGCCGTCGGCGCGCCAGAAGCCAAGTTCGGCGGAATAGGTCGTGGCGGCTTTGTTGGCCGGGATGTACCAGTTGCGGGCATCGTGTGACAACGTCAGTTCCGTCAGCGGTGGCGCGTGGTTTTTTTCGAACACACGCAAGACCAACCGGCCATCGGCAGCCTGGCGCCGATAATCGGCCATCTGCTGGCCGCTCAAATCCCAATAGGCAAACAGCCAATGCGGATCACGCGCGGCCAGAAACAGCCGGCCCGTCCCGTACGTATCCGGCAACTCGCCGAGATTTTCTTCCTTGAAAACCTGCTTGGCCGATTGCTTCACCGGCGTCACGTCAAACTTGTGCGCCACCTGTCCCGTCGCCGCCGCAATGGCTGCGGCGCTGGCTTTCTTGGAGACAACCGGCGACTTGCCGGCGGCTTTCGGTTTCGCGGCGGTGGCCGTAGCCTTGGCCGGTTTACGCATGGCACGGCGTTTGATCGCGCTGGTGACTTTTTGCACGGCAATCGCCGCCTGTTTCCGAAACGTCGTCGTCCGTCCCTGCTTGGCCCGGCTGATGGTTTCGACCAATTTCGGCTTGGTCATGGTCGAGATGCCGCGCAACCCGAGCCGCTGTGCAACTTTCAGAAGCTCGGTCTTGGTTTTGGTTTTTAGATTA
>Ga0316231_1004240_pt1 | contig 12012 bp, 8 predicted proteins | sample TBH18027metaG_FD_206002 | JGI IMG/M metagenome (GOLD analysis project Ga0316231, IMG submission 206002) | Freshwater microbial communities from Trout Bog Lake, Wisconsin, USA - TBH18027 | ecosystem: Environmental > Aquatic > Freshwater > Lake > Hypolimnion/Profundal zone | place: USA: Wisconsin...
CACTGACATTATCACTCAATGACATCGCCGGCTTACAGCGAGTCCCCTGGGGTGAAATTGCCTGCGCTATCATCGAACCGGTCCCCGGCAACATGGGGCTGATTCCCCTCCATCCCGAATTCCTCCCAACGCTCCGGCAGGTCACCCAGGCCGGTGGCGCCCTCTTAATTTTGGACGAGGTGATGTGTGGGTTTCGCGTTGCCAAAGGCGGCGCACAGGAATTGTTTGGACTGACCGGGGACCTGACCACGCTCGGAAAGATCATCGGCGGCGGCCTGCCCGTGGGCGCTTTCGGCGGCCGGGCCGAGATCATGGATTGCCTGGCACCCACGGGAACGGTCTATCAAGCCGGCACATTATCCGGCAATCCGCTGGCAATGGCCGCTGGAATTGCGACCCTGGAAGAGTTGTTCAAACCGGGCAATTACCAACAACTCGAGGCCCGAACGGCCCAGTTATGCGACGGCATCCGGACCGTGGCGGCCCAGGCGAAGATCCCGATCTACCAGACCCGGATCGGCTCCAAGTTCTGCACCTTTTTCACCGATCAGCCAGTGATCGATTACGCGACGGCCAAACGCAGTGATACGAAGCGGTATGGCAAATTTTTCCACGCGCTGCTGGACCGGGGAGTCTATTTTGCGCCGTCACAATTCGAAGTTGGCTTCCTGTCACTCGCGCATACCGACCCTGACATTGCGGCAACCATTCAAGCTGCCGCCGAAGCATTCAAGACCTTATGAAATTGGTTGTGGCAATGACCGGGGCAAGCGGCGCGCTCTACACGCAGCGGTTGCTTGACAACCTCCCGCCGCAGCAGCATGCGATTCATTTCATTGCCACCCCCCATGCGAACGAGGTGGCGGCGTTGGAGCTGCCGGGCGGGTTGACAATCCCGGCCGGCGTGATCAACTATTCGGAAACCGGCTCGATGCTGGTTCCGTTTGTCAGTGGGTCAGCCCAATTCGATGCAATGATTATCATCCCCGCTTCCATGGGAACAGTCGGCCGGATTGCCACCGGTGTTTCCGACAGCACAATTGCCCGGGCTGCGGATGTATTTTTAAAGGAGCGGCGGAAGTTAATCCTGGTGCCACGCGAGGCGCCCTACAATCTGATTCACCTCCGCAACCTGGTGACTCTCACAGAAGCCGGAGCGACGATTCTCCCGGCCAGCCCATCCTTTTATTCACAGCCACAGACCATTCCTCAATTGGTTGACACAATCATTGCGCGAGTTTTGGACCACCTCGGCATCGCCCACCAATTGGCCAAGCGATGGCAGAGCGCCGATTAGGCGGCATCCAGGAATAGCAATTACCGGTCGAGCCTGCCCAGATCCTGACCGTGCCTGAGGTTCGCCAGCCGATCTTCCCGTCCAGTTTTTCCATTCCCAGATGAGACCTGCGGTCACAACCTGCGGCGAGGTCGGAGACCTTCGCCGAACGATTTTTTTGGATTGCGGCGACTTGTCACCGCTTTTCCCGACCGGGGCGTGATCACGGCAAAACGCGATGGGACGTTGGGACCGCGACCCACCCTGGTCCGGGCTGTGATAGCCACTGGCCGGATCCATCGTTACCGGCTAATCACGTTTGCCACTGCTCAGCCTGAATTTTCACATCGAAAATAATTCTTACCCGTGGCTTTGGGGTCCGGCTCCGGACTTGTAATATTTACGGCGAATACGGCATAGTTCCCTTAGCAGGACGGGGTTTACAAAATTCAATGATGCAATCGGAACGAAAGACGAGCAACTGGCTGGCCGGCTTGGCCACGGCGGCCGTCGTGGCACTGTTTGGCTGCTTGATGATGGGCTATTTCGTGCCGACCTATGAAGGCACCGATCAGAATGGCTATTTGTGTTCCGCCCGGCGGATCGCCCTGACCGGGAGCGCCGCCAAACATACGACGAACCCGCTCGAATACGTCACCGGCAACGTGGTCAAGACTGATGCGAACCTGTTCTACGCGAAATACCCCCTCGGCTATCCCTGGTTGTGCGCCGCTGCCTACCGGCTCGGCGGGCCGACCATGGTGTTCGTGGTTAATCCGCTTTTGGCAGCTCTGGCAATTATTGGAATCTTTCTGCTGGCGCGTGCATTGGTGAATACCTACGCCGGCGTGCTCGCGGCCATCCTCCTGGCAACCAGTCCGTGGCACACCTATTTCGGGTTGTCCGCTCTAAGCCATTCGGGGGCGATCGCCTTCGCGATCTGGGGAATGTACTATCTGTGGCGGTGGGTGGAGACCGGCGGCCGCGGCAACGCGCTGGCGACCGGGGTGTTGACCGCCTACACCTATACGATCCGCTATTCGGAGGCACTGCTGGCATTACCGGTGGTGGCAATGGTGGCGTGGCGTTATTTCCAACTCCCCGAAGGCGCGACACCGACCGAACGCAACCGGCAGGTTGCGCGGTGGCGCCAGGAAGTCCTCTTGATGCTCGGCGGCGCGGCGGTCGCGGTGATGCCATTGCTGGTATTTCACTGGATTGCGTTTGGCGCCCCGTGGCAGACCGGTTATGGCTTGTGCGGAGAAACCACCGGTTTTGGCTGGAAATGGTTCGCGGAAAACTGGTGGTTGATGTTGACAAAACTCAACACGCCGGGGCTGTGGCTGGTGTTCCCGCTCGGACTGGCCGGGCTGGCGTATGTCGCGGTCCATGACGCCCGGCGCGCGACCCTGTTGGGATTGTGGATCCTGCCGCCCGTCCTCCTCTATACCGCGTACTACTGGGCTCCTCAAGGTGAGGGAGTCAACTATTTGCGTTTTTTTGTGAGTGTCTGCCCGGCCTTGATTGTCTGCGCGTTGATTTTATTGTGCGAGGTGATCCCACCCCGCCCCATCTGGTCGGTCGCGCTGGGTTTGTTTATCGCGATCGCCGCCACGTTTAACCTGCGCGCCGCCGTCAAGGACGCCAGCACCCAAGCCGACCGGCTCCGCCAAATGCAAACCACCTGGGCGGTCGTGCGCCAAGCCGTCCCGGATGGCGCGATTATTGTCGCCGCAGGCGGAGTGCTGGACAGTGTCGAATTTGTCGGCAACTATGAATTATATTCAACAGAAACATTTGACCGCAAATTGCTCACCCGGCGCACGGAAGTACTCAAGAAAGAGGGTCCCGATCCCTTCCAGCGCCGCAAGGCCGAGGAGCTGGTGAATGCGCTCGGCAAGAAGACCGACAGCCAGTTGGCGGAGATTCAACGGTCGCTGCTGATCAGCAATGTCGCAGCCGGGCGGATGGTCGTGGTTCTGGCGACGCCCGACCAGTTGCGCGCGGCCCGCGGCCGGCTTGGCGAAGCGTTCAGCTACGAACGACGGGCGGACTGGTATCAGGTCAACTTTACGAAAGACGACGAAATGCGACCTGTCCTCTGGACCCTCGACCGCCTGCAACCGCGCGCGAAGAAAACACCGGCACCGGACAGCCTGACGGACCTGGAGGAAAAGATCGACCGGCTACAATTTCATGTGCAGACCTCGCGGTCAGACTTTGAAGATAAATATCCCGGGGCACGACAAAAATGGGACGCGATCACCGATTTGGAAAAACAACTCCGGGAACTTCGCGACAAGGCCAAAGCCCTCACCGCCCGCAAACCAATTGCCCTGGCGGCCAGCGCCACCGGGCTAACAAATTCACAGGGACACCGATGAAACGACGTGGTTTTACATTGATCGAATTGCTGGTGGTGATTTCGATCATCGCGATTCTCGCCGGACTGCTCTTGCCCGCCCTCTCGATGGCGCGACGCAAAGCGCAGGCCGCAGCTTGCATGAACAATCTGAAACAACTGGGGCTCGCCACCCAATGCTACTGGGACGATAACAATAGTCGGTTACAGGGAATCAGCGGAACCGAAGATGCCAGTTTATTGGCCTCGCAGTCCTGGACCGTCCTGCTCCTGCCGTATGCGAAATCCACCAAGGTCTTGCTGGATCCCGGCTGGCCAGCCTATGCCCCCCCGCTGGCGATCGAGTATTATCTGAATTTGTTGCCGGGGTACGTCGCCGCCGGCAAAACCGGCTATCTGTTTCCGGTGGACTCAAAACAAATCATCAGTCCCACCCTCTTTGTCATGATGAGCGAATTTTTGGACGCCCACGCCGAGTCGGAACTGGATCCCACCAACGAAAAGTCGGATGAAACAGGCTTTTCCAGTTGCCCGGCCAATGACTCCATGAGTTGCGGTTGGTATAAACCGCCCCATCAAGGGATGGCCAACATCTTGTTTGCTGACGCGCATGTCGGACTGCTGGACCGCTACATCGACGGTCAGATGACATATTGGTACGATACCAATGCCAACTGGTCAGCCGCCCATCCGTGAGATCACCGCGATGAACACAAACTGGAAATTTTCTTGTGCTGTGATTGCCGCCTTGCTGGTGATTGGATTCACCGCGTACCGTGGCTACCGGGCGTTTCACGAATCCACCCCGGACTGGTTGCGGCTCCAGCGCCGCCACAGCCCTGCCCTGCCGGACGAGGTGCGGACCCCGTGGCTGGCGCTCCGCCAGCAGCTTGATCTTGACACCAAGCAAACGGGCCGCCCCACGAAGTCCGTTCAACTGGTTGCCATCGCGAAAAATGGCAAACAGGTGGTGGTCTACAATCTGGAAAAGTTGACCAATCCCGGTTTTGCACCGGTCAGTGAAATCACGGTCCCGCACTGGACAAGCGACCAGGCCATTTTTGGTTATTATCTGACGGACGGCACCCCCCTAACTTTTATCCTTCGCCACCATCCGGCTTATCCCAAGGTTGCGTTTCTCGCGGTCGAGACTCCGGCACCATTGGCACCCGGTACCTCTGTGGCCGTATTGCGCGCGGAAAAACGGCCGCTCGAATTGCGCCCCGACGCCGCCGGATTCTGTCCCTACTCGCCCCCGCGCGTCGCCCGCGATGAGACGACGATCAACGCCATCGCAATCGCCTTGCCGGCCGGGGCAATCTTGAAAACATACCGGCCCGAGGCCGGCGCCTATCTGACCACCAAGGGCGCACCGTTCGTGGGCTGGATTAATTCCCGCCTGGAGGCGCGCGCCCCGGCCCCATTGGTCAACTTCAAGCTCCCTTAGCCGGGAGCGTTGCAGTTTAAACCGGGTCATTTGTGAGCGGCGACCGTAGTGGGACAGGCGTCTCGCCTGTCTCCGCCCCGGCGTTCCGGCGCACACTGTGGTGAAATATTCTCAGGCAGTCCGCTCACTTCAATCCACCGGCCCAACAGACAGACGGGACGCCTGTCCCACTACAATGAACTGCATGGTTCTGCCTGATAGCAACTCCCCTTCGCCTCAGTCGCCCGTAAATATCTTGAAACATTTCTTTCGCTGGTTGTGTATAGAGAGTTAGTTTAAGAAAGAATCACTATGGCCGATCTGACCGATGAAGCCTTGATGGTGCTGTTCCAGAAGGGTAATTCGTGTGCGTTCGAACGGCTGTTCGAGCGCTACCGGATCCCCCTGTTCAATTTCCTGTTCCGGTTGTTGCACTTCCAGCGGGAAAGCGCCGAGGATCTCCTCCAGGAGATTTTTATCAAGCTGGCGAAAGCCAAAGATTTGTACGATCCCCGCTCCCCGTTTCGGCCCTGGATTTACACCGTCGCGCGAAATCACGGGTTAAACCATTTACGGTCGCAGGCTTTCGCCAACGCGAAAAACACCCTCTCTTTCGATGCGCTGACCACGTCCACTCCGGACCGACCACCCCATGAATTGGCGGACCGGGACGACACATTCGGAACCGTCGCCTCCAAGGATGATCAGCAACAGTTGGAACAGATCATCGACCGGTTGCCGACGCCAGCCCGGGAGATTTTTTTATTGCATGCCTTGGAAGGATTACCGCATGCGGAGATTGCCCAGGTGCTGGAATTGAATCCGGCCACCGTCCGCACGCATTATCACCGGGCCCGCGCCCAATTGTGTCAGTGGCTGACGATGGAAGCGACCGGGAGAAAAGGAGCACAACATGAACTGTGAAACTTACGCTGAATGGATGTCCGCGCAACTGGATGGAGAACTTGCCGCTGACCACGCGATCGAACTCGACCGCCATCTGGCCGGCTGCGAATCCTGCCAAAAAACGCGCCAAACGATGGCCCGTTTGGCCGTGGATATTCACAACCTGCCCCGCCATCAACCGGACGATTCCGCTGTCATCGCAGTCAATGAAGCCGTCCACCAACTGGCGCTGGCACCGCGGCGGTCGGATTTTGGACCGGTGCTGGATCTCGATGAATTGGCGGAGTTCCTCCGGGTGACTCCCGAGACGATCGGGACCTACTTGGACGAACTCCCTTCCTTTGAACTGGGGGGAAAGCTGTTGTTCCGCCGGGCGAGCGTGGAAAAATGGATCGAACGACGGGAACAATCGATCCTGCCGACCGAACCGCCGCACTTGTCGACCGCCCGTCGCCACGAAGGAATTGATTCAGATGCCATTCTCCCGGCGTTGGACAATCTTCGAATGATTCGAATGAATTGAAACACCGACGCGGCAATTCGTGTATGACCTATTTAGAAGAAACCAAAGAAACCCGATGAACCAGGAGCTTCCAATGGATACACTGAAAAAGGAATGGATTGAATTGTGGAAGAAGTTTCACCGCATGTTGGGGACGGGAATCCCCATTATCCAGACGTTGGAGACGATGCGAAAAGAGGCTGCCGCACCGATGATCAAGGAGACGTGCGAGGTGTTCATGGAGGAATTAAAAAAAGGCAACTCGATGGCCGAAGCCATGGAACGCCTCTCCGTGTTGTTTCCACCGGCGATGGTGAAACTGATCCGCGATGGCGAGGAACGCGGCGACGTGCTGGCGGCGATCAAGAGCGTGGCCACCGGTCTCGAGGACGGCAGTTTGCAGTTGCAGTTCAGTGCAGCCAATCCGGTGGTTTCGAAGAAAGTTCAACCCAACCAGGAACCCCTTCCGGAGCAGATGAATAAGGAATGGGTTGAATTCTGGACCAAGCTCGTCCGGCTGATTGACAGCGGTCTTCCCCTCGTGGCTACACTTGAGCTCATCCAAAAGGAAACGGACCAGCCTGTGATCGCGGAGACCTGCCAGAACCTTGTCGCGGACTTGATTGCCGGCACCACATTATCCGAGACAATGGAGCGTTTCCCGGCCACGTTCCCGCCTTCCGTCGTGCAGATGATCAAGGCCGGTGAGATCACCGGCCGTTTGGAGATAGCGGCGCGGAGCGTGGCGGACGGCATTGCCGAAGGTAGTTTCAAAGCCGGTTCAGTTAACAATGTGGCTGCGGTCGCCCGCCCAACTCAGACGTCTGCAAAAGTCGGGGCTGAAAACGACTCCCCCATTGTTAAGTTTGTCGATCTGGTATTGCTGCAAGCGGTCCGCGATAGGGCCTCCGATATTCACATCGAGTCCACGCCCGAGCGAGTCTGTCTGCGGTACCGGGTCGACGGAGTCCTACAGGAGTTGGCGCCCCCCCCCGCGCGCTTGGGACAAGCCATCAGCGACCGCGTCAAGATCATGGCGAACATGACTCTGCGCGGAAACCGTCCCCAAGATGGTCGGATCCAAGTGAATATTGAGAATCAGCCGGTCGACATGCGCGTTTCCTGTGTGCCCCTGGTCGAAGGCGAATCCATCGTCATTCGCATTCTGAATGGAAGAATCACCGTGCCTTCGTTGGAATCGGTTTTCAAGCCGGATCACCTCGCCACCGTGCGGCGCTGGCTCCAACGCCCCCAAGGTCTTGTGGTGGTTAGCGGACCGAGCGGTTCCGGCAAGACAACGACGTTGTATTCGCTCCTGAAGTCATTCGACGCAGCCCGATATAAAATCATGTCGGTCGAGGACCCGGTGGAGCATCGTCTGGCAGGAATCTGCCAGCAACGGATCATCCCAGCCGTGGGCCTGACCTTTCCGGCGGTATTGCGTGCCACCCTACGTCAGGACCCGGACATCATCGTGGTTGGTGAACTCCGTGATCTTGACACCACCGAAATCCTGTTCCAAACGGCTCTCACCGGACATCTGGTCTTGACAGCCTTGCACGCCGACGGTGGGGTTCAGACCGCCCAGCGCCTGGTCGACCTCGGACTGGAGCCGTCCATGGTCAGCAGTGTTCTCACCGGAGTGATTTCCCAGCGCCTGTTCCGACTGATTTGCCCGCATTGTAAAGAAGAGATCAAACCCGATCCCTGGATGCGCGAGCACTTCCCGAAAGGCGAACTGCCCAATTTGTTTCACGGCAAAGGCTGTGCGCAGTGCAATGAAACGGGCTACTGCGGACGCGGTGCGTTGCATGAGTTATTCGAGCCGAGCAGCGAATTCATCCGCAAGCTGACCCGGGAAGGTTCCAGCGTCGATCTCCAAACGGAAGCCAAGCGTGTCGGGCTAGTCACACTGCGCGCCGAAGGCCTGGCCAAAGTCGCCGCGGGCGTTACCACGGTGGAGGAAATTCTGCGAATTACTCCCAATCGCGAGTAGGTCGGACCGGTTCTAACTGGGGACGAGCCTCCCGGCGAGCCGCAGAGACGATTCGGTGGGAACCCCCCCTCAACAAACTAACAAATAACCCCGGCTAATTTTTTCCCGCGAGGAGGCCTTGCACTGCCGGTGACAGTTCATGAGCTTTGGCCAATAAAAGGCTTACCTGCCAGAGCTGGTCGTCCGTTAGAATGCCACGGAACCCGGGCATTCCGGTGAGGCGAATCCCGTTGGCCGCCTTCCAATAAGTCTCGCCAGGCTCATCGTCCGTCACTCCCATCCCATGAAACAGATGCGGTGCAGGCGGGAACATTTGCCGGGCAAAAGCCGCGGTCGGCCGACCGGGTAAACTGTGACAACCGGCACAATGCGCCAGGTACACTGCCGCCCCGGCCATTAAATTCGCTTCCGTCGAAGCGATCGGAACCGTCTTCGGCATTTCTTTTGCTAATCGGGCATGCAGCGCAAGCCGGGCGAGCAGGTGTTCAAACGGCAGCGGCGGCGCGGCCGTTGCCACCGGCGCGTAACCGCCCGCAAAGAAAAGATACGTGCCGCCGCCGATCAGCAGACCGCTCAGAACGACCCCCGCAACGAGCCCGGCGAGAAAACGATATTTCATTAATTGATCTCCATACTATTCCAAACCAGGACGCAGTAACTGCAACAAAATCAGCAGCACTCGGCTGGCAACCTACCATCCATCCGGTCGACCGCCAAACCGCAAGAATGTGCCCGTCTCCCAATTTAAGCGCCACCAGTTGTCCCGAATTTCATTTCAAAGAGGCTCTTGCAAAACTCACATAAAAGACGGCCACGATCACGCCGTCACGGAATGGCCCTCCGAAAAATACGGGAAACGGCCTGTTTTCACAACGGAGGGCCACGCTTCGTCGTGGTCGCAGTGATGCGACAAACGGACGCAACGAAGCACGTCCCTTCGATTATAAGACACGCTCTTACCGCGGCGCCATGCTGTCCGACCAAAACGCGTAGAGTATTTTAGGTGAGACTTTTTCCATGGTCCCCACTTCGGGAGAAAACTGGGAGATGCGGAATTCTTGCAGGAGTGTGGCAAAACGTTCCAGCGCCGGCGTCGGCTGCCCCGGCGCCTCGGCTAATTTTGCATCCAGCATCTCTTGAAAGGGACGAATGGCCTCCCATTTGGCACGGTCTTTGAACGGATCCAGTATTAACCGCTCCCAACGAACGGCCAGCGCCTTGAAGTAATGCCCGTACCGGTGCCAGCCTTCCGCCCCACGAAGAAAGCCGGGGCGAAATAGGAACGCAAGCTGCCGCTCAATGTCTGTGAGCATCTCCGCGAGAACAGAACCCGCCGGCGTGGTCGTCGCCCTGGCTTTGCGCAATTCTGTCAATTTGTGAATGAATGCATCACGTTGAGCAATCATCTCGGCCAGGCCGACACCGAGTTCAGCCGCCACTGCGTGCAAAGTAGTCCGTGCAGCTTCGGCCCGTTGGTTGAATGTCGCAGCGTCGCGCGGGTAGTGGCGTTGCCGATCCTCATCGATCCGTAAGGTGCTTTTGGGGTGACTCGGTTCTGCGGTGACCGGCACGAGTGCGGCTGCGATCACGAGATCCACAAAATCATCGAGGGCACTTTGCTTTTCTCCGCCCAGCACACTGAGAGATAGTTGGACGGGAATCGACAAGGGAATCCGCCGTTCTAAATTGGCAACCACGGCCGGCTGTTGGATCCGGAACAAACGCACCACCCCATCACGGTGATGGACCCGCGCCAGTTGTGAATCGAGAAAAAGGCGGACGCCCACAGTCGGCCCTTCAGCGACCAGCGCCGGGTAGCCGCGCACCTTTCCTTCCAGCACGATGGATTCGGGCAATGGCTCTGCTGGCCAGGCGGAAAGCCGGGTCTGGTAGAGGCCCGGCGGCATCCAGGCCGAACTCGGTTCAACTTGCAGCGCCTCCGGTGCAGCCGTGGGCTTTTCACGAATCAAATGCCGCACCTTGCCGTGAGGATCGAGCACGGCGATTTTCATGATGAGATGTTCCGGCAATCGCGTGGCATCAAAATCAGCCGGCCGCACCGCAATGTGAAAACGCGCGTTTAAAAATGTAACCAGGGCTGGAAGCAAGGGTGCCGCCGGCGGGGCTTGGAGGAAGTCATCGACGATCGCCTGCAACGGATTACAAACAGCGCGCAGGTCTTTGGGCAGGGAACGGATGAGCAGTCGGACTTTCTCTGGCAGCCACCCGGGAACGAGCCAGTCTGTGGCGTACACCGGCAGGGCGGGAAGTAATTTTTCCGGGCACCGCAAGACCATGCCGTCATCCGAATCGCCAGGCGCGAACCGATAGCGCAGCGGGTAAGCGTGCCCCCGAAACAGTAACTGATCCGGATAAGCCGCCGGGACGAGCGGCGTGGGCGATGCATACATTGCTTCTTCAATCGGCATGGCGAGTGCCGGCCGCTGTTCATGCACCCAGCGATCAAAGTCCTTGGTCGAGCAAACGGTCGCTGGCACGAGCTTGTTGAAGTGCTCGAAGATGGCTTGCGGGTCGAGCAGGCTGTTGGGTCGCCGAACTTTATGTTCCCAGGTGTGGATCGTTTCAATCAGCGCGCGATGGAGTTTCAACCAGTCGCCACGGCTGCGCAGATTCCCCGGGACCAGCGCTTCCCGGATAAAGACTTCGCGGGCAACATCGGGTTTGATTCGGCCGTAGTGAACCCGGCGGCCGGTAATGATGCGCAACCCACCGCAGGTGACGGATTCACGGGCAACGACAAATCCACGATCAGGACTCCACGCAATCTCGGCATACGTCGAGTGACACAGATGCGGCGCCACTTGTTCGAGCCATTCCGGATCAATGGCCGCCACCATCCGACCGTACAACTTGAAAGTTTCCACCAATGAAAAAGTCACGATCCAGGGCGGACTCGCTTTAAACAGGCCGGAGCCGGGGAAAATGTAAAATTGCCGGTCGTGAGTCCCCTGATACTCGCTGTGATCGCCCCGGCGGCCAAGGTGCAACGGAAAACCGGCCAAGACCGAGCGGAGCACGCGATCATAGAAACAATCATCGTGAACTTTTTCGGTGATGCGGACGTTCCAACGCAGGTCGGCCACGACCTCCGCCAACTCATGGAATAGGTTGTGCCATTCCAGCAAGCGCCGGTAACTGAGAAAATGATCCTTGCACCAGCGACGGAGCCGGCCGGCCGACGGCAGCTTCTTGCGCTGGGTCTGCCAGTCATTCCACAGCCGCAGGGCTGCATGAAAATCCGACCGTTCATCCTGCCATTGGCGGTGCGCTTGATCCGCCGCGGCAACCTGCTCGGTCGGCCGGTCCCGCGGGTCCTGAATGCTGAGCAAGGCCGCCAACACCAGCAGTTCGCTGACCACATTTTCCTGGCGCGCCTGCACAATCATCCGCGCAATCTGCGGGTCCACAGGGAATTCGCCCAGGTCCCGGCCGAGTTGGGTGAGATTTTTCTTGTCGTCCAGTGCGCCGATTTCAAACAAGGTCCGGTAGCCTTCCTCAATCACCACCCGCTGGGGCGGATTGA
>Ga0316231_1004241_pt1 | contig 12011 bp, 5 predicted proteins | sample TBH18027metaG_FD_206002 | JGI IMG/M metagenome (GOLD analysis project Ga0316231, IMG submission 206002) | Freshwater microbial communities from Trout Bog Lake, Wisconsin, USA - TBH18027 | ecosystem: Environmental > Aquatic > Freshwater > Lake > Hypolimnion/Profundal zone | place: USA: Wisconsin...
TGGCGGTCGCCCAGGTCTTTCACCACCCCGTCGACGACCAGTTGGTATGGCAGCCGGCAAGCCTGTGCGCATTCGCCGCGATTGGCGCTGCGCTGGCCGAGCGCTTCGCTGGTGAGACACTGGCCGGAGTAGGCCACACAGAGCGCGCCGTGGACGAAAGTTTCCAGTGCGACTGGCGATTCACCAAACTTCGCCAGCTCCCGGAGTGAAGTTTCGCGGGCGATGACGACGCGCCGAATGCCGAGGCGTTCCACGAACGCGACGCCCTCCGGCGAGGTGATGGTCATTTGCGTTGAGGCGTGAATTTCCATTCGCACGCCAAGCTTTTGCGCAAGCACGGCCAGACCCAAATCCTGGACGAGCACCGCATCCACGCCGGCCGCGTCGAGGGCGATAAGCTGGCGTTCCGCGGCCGCTAACTCGGCGGTGAAAATCAGCACGTTGAACGCGGCATAACCGCGGACGTTGTGGGCGTGGAGAAATTGCATCAGCGCCGGCAACTGGTCGTCGGTGAAATTGTCGGCGCGTTGCCGGGCATTGAATTGCTGGAGACCAAAATAGACGGCGTCGGCGCCATTGGCGACGGCGGCGCGGGCGCAGTCCCAATTACCGGCGGGGGCGAGGAGTTCCGGTTTCATGCCGCCGCGACAGCGTGAATGTCGCGGAGTTTCGCCAGCAGGGCCCGGACCTGGGCCAGGGGCAATTGATTCGCGGCGTCGCTCTTGGCCTGGTCGGGATTGGGATGCGCTTCCAGAAACACCCCATCGCACCCGGCCGCAACCGCGGCGCGCGCGAGCACCGGGGCCATGCGCCGGTCACCACCGGTGTAGCCGCCGGCGCCCGGCATCTGGACGCTGTGCGTGGCGTCGAACACCACCGGGTAACCGAGTTCGCGCATGATCGCCAACGCGCGCATGTCCACGACGAGGTTGCCGTAACCGAAGGTCGTGCCGCGTTCAGTGAGCATGATGTTGTGGTTGTCGGCGGCTTCAACCTTGGCGACCGCATGCTGGGCGTCGGTCGGCGCGAGGAATTGGCCTTTTTTGATATTAACGCACCGCTTGGTGCGGGCGGCGGCCTGGATGAGATCGGTTTGCCGGCAGAGAAACGCCGGGATTTGCAGCACATCGCACACTTCGGCAACGGGCCGGCATTGGGTGATCTCGTGAACGTCGGTGAGCACCGGGACGCCGAGCGTGCGTTTGACTTTGGCGAGCGTGGCGAGGCCGCGGGTCAGGCCGGGGCCGCGAAAGCTGGCGCCGGCGGTGCGGTTGGCCTTGTCGAAGCTGGCCTTGAAAATGAACGGCAGGCCGAGGTCGGCGCAAATGCCGGCGAGCGTGGCGGCGGTGCGGAGCGTCAGGGTTTCGTTTTCGATGACGCACGGCCCGGCAATGACGAACAGCGGCGCGCCGGTGCCGCCAAGTTTCAGTTTGCCCACGCGAATGGTTTTCATGCCGGCCAAAGTGTAGCAGAATCCGCCCCCGAAACAAGCTTTGGACGCGTGCAGGTGCTTGACTTGTTTGGCGTTTGGCGCGATAGAGGCAAAGTCGCAGTTACGGGGGCCGCTCGCTGGAGGCGAACGCCATTTTTCAGAAGGGCAGGGAATGAATATAAGCGCAAGAATTATGTTCGGCGTCGGTTTGGGATTGTGGCTGTTGGTCGTCACGCCGGGATCGGCGCTGGCACAAATACCGTATATCCACGTCATGCACGTGACGAATGGGAATGATTCCGGGCCGGGTTCGTTGCGGCAAGCCCTGCTCACTGCGAGCACCGATGGCCCGGGGGTCACATCGTATGTTCGGTTTGACAGCCCCAACATACCTGTCAACCTGAGTTCCGGCTTGTCCTTTTCGACACCTGTGAAGATTGACGGCCAAGGCGCGACCATTACTGGCGGTGGCACTGTCACGGGACCGGGCCTGAATGTGGTCGGCCCTGGGGTCTGGATCGAAAATGTCACCGTGCAGGGTTTTGACGTTGGCGTCAAGGTGTCCGGCCAGGACGCGGATCTCATTGATTGTACCGTTCGTCAGAATAGCACTGACGGGATCCAGGTTGAGGCGGCAACACCCGCTGTCCATACTGCGACGATTATCGGCGGTGAGGCGTCGAACAATGGCCGCTATCAACAGTGAAGCCAGCATCTACGGATCCCATGTCTTCGGTAATCGTGATGATGGCATCAGTATGGTCGGCTGCACGTCCTTCAATACTGGCCCCAGCGCAGTGGTTCCCGTCGTCGGCGATCTGGGTGGCCCGGTGAATGAGATCATGGACGCCGGCCGGTCGCCGGTGCGAACCAAGAGTCGCTTACCGCAGGTCATGGCGGGACCACCCGAACCAAACACGATGATCAGCGTCATTAACAACAACGGTGGTTATGGAATCAATCTATCCAACTGCGTCAATGTGGTTGTTGACAGTTCTTACATCGGCACCGACAGCAGCGGCACCGCTGCCCAACCCAATGCCGCCGGTGGGATCATCATCACTGATTCGACCGGGATTCGCGTGAGGCGCTGCTTGGTTTCCGGCAATGGCACGAACTGGGCGCCGGGCATCACCATCTACAGCACTCAGACTCCAGCGACCTGCCTGAGTAATTACGTTACCGACTGTTACATCGGCACTGACATCACCGGCACGCAACTGCTGCCGAACTCCGGGTACGGGGTTTACCTCTATAATGCCGCTGACACTTTCATCGGGCCAACCCCCACCGCGTTGTCCCGCACGACATCGACGGCCGGGGCGAATGTGATTACCGGGAACAAATACACCGAAGTCAATATCGGCGGAACCGAAGCGACCGGCAACTATGTGCAAGGAAACGTCCTTGGCTTGGACGCGACGGCAACATTACCCTTGGATTCCGGCGTCGGTGGAGTGACGGTGGACAGTCCCGGCAACTTTATCGAGGGCAATCTTATCGGTACCAGCGCGACCGGCGTCAATATCTCTAGTGGGAATAACACCACTGTCCGTAACAACCGCATCACCGTCATCGGCGCATACAACAACGCCATCGCGCTGTCGGATGCTAACAACTGCGTGATCGGTGGTCCGAGCTGGGGCGACGGCAATTTCCTTGCCTGCGACGCTAACAACAATGGCGCCGCTGCGTGGGTGTACCATGTCAATGCGCCCGGTTTCGCCGCGACCAACAACACTATTCGCGGCAACGCCACCTTCGGCCCGATTGTGCTGGATGGCGCCCGCAACGCGAATGTGCCGTGCGGTTCGACGACCGGCGCGAATCTGCTGCTGAACTACCCAGTGCTGACCTCTGCCGTCACAAGCAGCGGCGCGACCACGATTCAGGGAACTTTGAACAGTCTGGCAACAACGACCTACTTTGTGGATTTCTATGCCAACACCAATTCCAATCTACAGGCACCAGCAGGACAATATTATCTCGGCAGCACGACGGTGACGACGGATGGCGGGTGCACTGGCAGCTTCCAATTCGTCGTCAACACCCCGGCCCCGCTGCCGGCTGGAGAGTTTGTTGCGGCGACGGCGACCGACCCGAATGGGAACACGTCGGAGTTCTCCGCGCAGTTGGCCGTGACCGGCAACGCCACCGCCGCCGCCGTTTCGCTGCTGGCCGCCGCCACACCGACATTGGTTGAGCCGGGTGGCACAGTGACCTACAGCCTCGTACTCAGCAATGCCGGGCCGGCCGACGCCGGGCCGGTCACCGTGACCGATGTGCTGCCAGCGGCGGTGACGTTCGTCTCCTGCAACGCCACCGGCGGCGGCAGTTGTGGTGGCAGCGGCAACAATCGGACCGGCACCTTCAGTGCGTTGCCCAATGGTACCTCCGCGATGATCACGTTTATCGCCACCGTCAGCGGCACGCTGACCAACGGCACGGAGATCGATAACTTCGCCACCGCCAGCCTTGGCACGCCGGACCCGAACCCGGCCAATGGTACGGCCGTGGCCGTGGCGTTTGCCGAGCGCCAGGCGGACCTCGTGCTGACGCAGACCGCCACGCCCGAACCGGTCAACGCCGGCAGTACGTTGACTTACAGTCTGGTCGTCTCGAATCAAGGCCCCGACATGGCGACCGGGGTGCAGTTGAGCGACCGGCTCCCGTTAATCGCGGGCTTCGTGTCGGCGACCGCCAGCCAAGGGAGCTGCACACAACTGGGCAGTGTCGTCAGTTGCAACTTGTCGAATCTCGCCGCCGGTCACAGCGCCACAATCACGCTGACCGTTCTGCCAGATTTCTCGGGCCTCATCACCAACGCCACCGGCGTGTTCGCCAATGAACTTGATCCGAATTTCAGCAACAACACCGCCACCGCCATCAGCACCGTGCTGACCGGTGCCACCGCGACAGCGACAATCACCGTGGTGGCCAATCCGCTGACCGGTGGCACAGTGAGTGGCGGCGGCATCTTCACAGTTGGTTCGGCACAAGTGATCGCGGCCCACGCCAACACCGGTTGGACATTCACCGGTTGGAGTGACGGCAACGCCCAGAATCCACGGACGATTACAGTGACCGCCGGAGGGACGACCTACACGACGGAATTTGCAAGCGCAAAAACCCTGGTTGCCCTGCCGACCGTCACGCCCAACGGCGGTACGTTTACCAACTCCGCAACCGTCACCCTCAAATGCACCACCGCCGGCGCGACCATCCGCTACACCACCAATGGCATTCCCCCGACCAGCGCTTCCCCCATTTACAAAGCCGCACTTACCTTGAGCAGCTCGGTCACACTCCAAGCCGCTGCGTTCAAGACGAAGCTGGCCAACAGTGCCGTGGCGAGCGCGGCCTTTACCATAATCCCGCCCCCGCCGCTGGCGATCACCACGATCAATCTGCCGGCTGGGAAGGTTAAAACTAAATACAGCGCGGCGGTGGCAGTGACCGGTGGCGTGCCAACGTTCAAGTGGTCATGGGCGGCACAGAAAGGCAGCAAGTTGCCGCCGGGTTTGACATTGAGCGCGACCACCGGTGCCATCACCGGCAAGCCAACGAAAGCCGGCACGTTCAACATCACAGTGAAAGTCACCGACGCCAACAAGCAGACCGCCAGTCAGGTGTTGCGCCTGATCATCACGGCCGGTCCGTAACAACAACTTGCTTGGCGGGCGCTGGCGTCCGCCGGCCTGTAATTTTATCGCTAAATTGAATTTTGTGATAGAATTTTGCAAACGATGAACAGCTTGCCCGATCTGACAACGCGCGCGGCGCACGGGTGCGCGCTGACCCCGGCCGAAGTCGGCGCGGCGGTGGCCGCCTTGCTCGCGCCGGAAATTGCCGATGACGCCAAGGCGACATTTCTGACCGCGCTAGCCGGCAAAGGTGAGACGGCCGAGGAAATCGCCGCGTTCGCCGGCGAGCTGCGGTCACGCGCCGTGGATCCCGGCTTACCGGCCGGCAAGCTGCTCGACATCGTCGGCACCGGCGCCGACGGCACGAACACGTTCAACATTTCGTCATGCACAATGTTTGTCGCGGCGGCCGCCGGCATCCCTGTCGCCAAACACGGCAACCGGGCCGTCACCAGCAAATGCGGCAGCGCCGACGTGCTGGCGGCGCTTGGGGCCAAAATTGAATTAGCGCCCGCCGCCGCGCAGCGGTGCCTGGCCGAAACCGGGATCACCTTTCTGTTCGCACCGTTCTATCACCCGGCCTTCAAAGCCATCGCGCCGGTTCGCAAACAGCTCGCCGCACGCCGGCAACGGACTGTTTTCAACATCCTCGGCCCGCTCGTGAATCCGGCCCGGCCGACACACCAGCTCGTCGGGGTCTATGACCGGTCCCTGGTGCCAAAGTTTGCCGCAGTGCTCCGGTTGCTCGGCTTGAAACACGCGCTGGTCGTCCATGGCGCCGGGCTCGACGAGCTGTCGACGCGCGGCGTCAACACCGTCGCCGAGTTGTGGCACGGGAAGATTGAACTGACGGAGCGCGATTTTCGCGTGCCGGCCACGCTCTGGCGGGTCTTGCCGGTGAAACCGGAAGAACTGGCCGGTGGCGATCCAGCGACCAATGCCGGGATTGTCCGCGATATCTTAGCCGGTAAAGATCGCGGTGCGCGGCGCGACATTGTGTTGTTGAACGCGGCTGCGGCATTGGTCGTTGCCGAAGTTGCCGACACGTTCGACCAGGGCTGGCAGCGGGCGACGGAGTTGATTGAGACTGGGGCGGCGCTGGACAAGTTGAACCGTTTTATCGAAGCCTCAAACCATGCGTAGATTGAAACCAGTGCCGAACTACATTTTCGGGATTGAGTACTACCGGCCACCGAATCCCCCGCGGGAGAACTGGGCGGCGGACCTGCGGCAGATCGCCGCGTTTGGGTTTACCACCATTCGCTGCTGGCTGTATTGGCGGACAACCGAGCGGGCCGCTGGCAGCTGGGATTTTTCAGACTATGACCAGCTCTTTGAGCTGGCCGCGCAACACAACCTGCGCGTGCTGGTGACGTTGATCGCGGAAGCGCCGCCCGCGTGGGCCTTGCAAAAATACCCCAACTCGATTCTCGTGCGCCCGGACGGCACGCGCGAACCGATTCAGGAAAATTGTGGCATGGTTACCGTCGGCGGCTACCCGGGGTTCTGCTTGGACGAGCCGCGAGCGAAACAACTGGCGGCCCGCTTCATCACCACCGCGGCCCAGCGTTACGGCGCGCATCCGGCGCTGGCGGGCTTCGCATTGCAAAATGAAGTGATGCCGTTTTACGGGATGGGGCAGAATTCGACGCCGGTAAACCATCCATGCCAGCGCCCGCTATTTCAGGAGTTCCTGCGCCGCCGGTACGGCACGATCGCGCACTACAATGCGATCCATCAGACCGCACTCGGCCGCTTTGCCGACGCGTTGATGCGCGCGGCAGCCTTGCCGGTCGATGGCATGGACCGGGTTCAGTTTTGCGCCGAGCGTGTGATTGCGCAGTTGCAGTGGCGGCGCGATTTGGTGAAGGCCGCCGCGCCAAACGCCCCGACGTTTTGCCACGCGGCGGGCGGCAAGACATCCGTGCTGAGTACGCCGTGGGTGCAAGAGGAAGTCGCCGGACTCGTGGATGGCTGGGGCACGAGTAATTATGAGAACGATTACTGGTCGCACCTGCTCGTCGCGACCGTCACGCGCTCCGCCGCGCAGGGCAAACCGTGGGGCATCGTCGAAATGACGGGCGGCTCGATGTGGCGGCATTTCCCGACCAGCATGCGTTCGCCGGAAGAACTCGTGAGCTTGCCGCTGACATTCATCGCGCTCGGCGCAACCACGAACCTGTTCTGGCAGTATCGGCCCGAGCGCATCGGCAGCGAGTCGCCGAATTTTGGCCTCGTGCTGGAGAATGGCCGGTTGCCGAAACGCGGCCAAGCGGTGGTGCGCTTGGCGCAAGCGCTCCGGCAACACCAGGCACTGTTCACCCAGCTGCAGTGGCCGCAGCCGAAAATCGCCATTGTCGTGGATTGGCATGGGTACGCCTACGAGGAGGGCAACGGCGCGACCGGCGACTCCGCCGCGCGCGTCGAGGAACTCACCGGCATCAATGGCGCGCTCGCGGTGGCGGGGTTCGAGGTGTGTACGCTGTCGTCCGCCCACTGGGAGAAACACGGCGCGCCCGCGGGCGTGAAGTTGCTGATGTTCCCCGGCAACGTCATCCTGACCGCCGCGATGCTGGACCGGCTCGATGCGGACCTGGCCAAGGGGATCTCCGTGCTGGCGGGGCCGATGTTTGGCCATTACACCGGCGATGGCTGGCTGCGAACGCAGGCGCAATTCGAACGCATCCAGCGCATCTTCGGTGCCGCCCGCTGCGATTTTACGGTCGCCGATGCGCCGCAATTCGCACTCGCGACGAACAAGCGGATCACCGTCACCGGCTCGCAATTCTGGGAGGAATATGAGTTGGTGGGCGCCAAACCGTGGCTGCGTAATGGCCCGGCAGTCTGCGGCACGCGCTACCGGGTGGGTGGTGCGGTTCGTTTCCGCGTCGGCAGCTGGCTGGGTCGCAAATTTTTCGGTGGGACCGGCGCGGCGGTGGCCGGCGGTGTTGTGAAGACGCTGACCGGTGCCAAATCCGGCAACCCATTGCTCCCTGCCCTGCTGACTGGCATGGCCCGGGATGCCGGGATCAAACCCGAGCACCCGGTGCAACCGCCCTTCGTCGTTCGCATTGGGCAGTCAGGCAAGCAGCGCGTTGCCTTTATTCGGAACCCAACCGGCCAGTCGCAGACATTCCGATGCGGCGCTCAGCTGCGTGTTTTAGCTGCCATCGATGGTGGACCGGAGGTTGCCAGGAAGACAACCGCAGTGCGGTTCGCCCCGCAGGAAACGCGCGTTTTTGTGGTGTCAGGCTAGTGCTAAAAACGCGAATTACCAACCAACAAGGAAATTGCCATGAAACCCAGCCGCATGTTTAGCGTTTTAATTCTCACGCTCGGCCTGACCTGGCCGGCCTGGGCGCAGCCGACCGATGCGCCGGCCGCCGGCACCGCACTGGCTGTCGCGGTTGGCGTCCCGGTCCTGATTCCGCAACTGGGTGACGCGCCCACCGCGCCGAGTCCTGAGCAGGTCGAGCGCCTGCGCGTGGCGGTCCCGGCGGTGCTGAATAATGGGGCGCCATTGAGCGTCAACATCACCAATCGCGAAGAAGTGCGGATTTTCTTCAACACCGTTTATGGCAATGGCGTGAATGCCGGGTCCGGTTGGACCGGCGATCAGGCAACCTGCGTGCCCGGCGCCACAACGGCCACGTTTCAAGATCAGGTGACCGAGCGGATCAATTTTTTCCGGGCCATGGCCGGCATTCCAGCCGGGATTGGGTTGAACAGCGCCTGGAGCAGCCAGGATCAACCGGCCGCGCTGATGCTGAGCGCGAATAATACGTTGAGCCATTACCCGCCGCCCTCGTGGGCGTGTTACACCGCGGCCGGCGCGAATGCGGCCAGCAACTCGAACATCAGCCTCGGCAGCGCCGGGCCGGACGCGATCACAGATTACATTGATGATTATGGTGCGAACAACTCCGAAGTCGGGCACCGGCGCTGGCTGCTCTACCCGCAAACCCAGACGATGGGCACCGGCGATGTCGCGGCCAACGGGACGTTTAACAGTGCCAACGCCACTTGGGTCCTGGACGGGCACTATGGTGGCCCGCGGCCTGCCACCCGGCAGTCGTACGTGAGTTGGCCGCCGCCCGGCTATGTGCCGTATCCGCTGGTGTTTGCCCGCTGGTCGTTTGCGTTCCCGGGCGCCGACTTCACGAGCGCCACTGTGACCATGAGCACGAATGGCGTGCCGATTCCGGTCACGCTCGAAACCATCCTCCCAAATTATGGCGACAACACGCTGGTGTGGCATCCGGCCAACCTGGACCCGACTCAGCCGTTTGCCTGGCCGGCGCCGGCTACTGACATGGTGTATAGCGTGACCGTTCAGAACGTAAGCCTCGCCGGGACACCGACGGATTTCCACTACACGGTGACAGTTTTTGACCCCGCTGTGCCCGGCCCGGACACGGTCTTGCCGGTCATCAGCGGGCCGAGTCAGCCGGCGGTCGGGACGCCGACCGGGTACAGCTTTGTGCCGGTGCCCATCGCCACCGGTTACCAATGGCGGCAAGGCCAACTCAGCGCCACGCCCGCGAGCGAAGGCGCGGAAAATGGGTTGGCCAATGTCAGCACCAGCATCTCGACCGGCTATAGCGTCATCGTGACCAGTCCCGTGGCGGCCGGGAGCCACGCGTTTCATCTGGCGATGCCGGTGCCAACCGATCAAATCCTGACGCTCAACCGGATTTTCTTGCCCAGCGCCACCGGCCAGTTGAATTTTCAGAGCCGGCTCGGCTGGGCCGGCTCGGGGCAAACCGCGCTGGTGGAGGTGTCGCTCGACGACGGCAACTCGTGGGACACCGTCGCCAGCCAAGCCGGCACGGATTCCAGCGGGGAAAGCAGTTTTAATCTCCGGTCGGTGTCGCTGACCAGTTACGCCGGCCGGTCGATCATGGTCCGGTTCCGGTATACCTATACGATGGGGGGCCAGTACTATCCGCAAACCACCAGCGGCATCGGTTGGTATTTGGATGACATCGCGGTTGCCAACACCGCGGAACTGACCGGCGCCGTTGTCAGCGCCGTCGCGGCCGGCACCACGTTTCTGTTTACGCCGCCGCAGGCGACCAATTATGCCTTGCAAGTGCAGGCGCAAGTCTACGCGACCTATTTCCTTGAATGGGGACCAGTGAAAACCGTGACCGGGGGCGGTAGTCCCACCGCGCCGACCGCGAGCTTCAGCGCCACCCCGACGAACGGCCCGGCCGCGCTCCCTGTCACCTTGACCGATAATTCCACCGGCGCAATCACCAACCGGTTTTGGGATTTCGGTGACGGCGGCACCACGAACACCACCGCGACCAGTTTGAGCCACACCTATTCCGTCGCCGGTGTCCGAACGGTTACGTTAATTGTCAGCGGCCCTGGCGGGGCGAGTACCAATCAACTCACCATCACAATCACCACTGTCACCCCCACGGTCGCGACACCCAGCTTTGCACCGGCTGGTGGCACGTTTACGAATTCGGTGTTGGTCACGCTCAGTTGCGCGACGACCGGGGCCGCCATCCGCTACACGACCGACGGCACTGATCCGACAGCCAGCGCGCCGGCGTACACCAAAGCCTTTGCGATCACCAGCACCGGCACAGTCAAAGCCCAGGCCTTCAAGGCTGGCGCCACAAGTGCCATCGCCAGTGCCGACTTCAGCATCGTCGTGGGCTTGCCGGCGGTTGCAACACCGACCATTACGCCGGCGGGCGGCGCGTACACGAACTTGGTCAAAGTCACCATCACTTGCACCACCGCTGGCGCGACGATCCGCTACACGACGACTGGCGCCGATCCGACCAGCAAGTCGCCGGCCTACGCCAAAACTGCCATCACCCTGACCAACGCGTGTACGCTCAAAGTCGCAGCCTTCAAGACGAAATTGGCCAACAGCGCCGTGGCAAGCGCGATATTCACGATCATTCCGCCACCGCCACTGACGATCACCACCACCAGTCTGCCGGACGGGAAGGTCAAAGTGAGCTACACCGCATCACTCGCCGCGACCGGTGGTGTGCCACCGTACAAGTGGGCGCTGGCGATTGGCAGCAAGTTGCCGGCGGGTTTGACATTGAACGCGACAACCGGCGGCATCGCCGGCAAGCCGACGAAGGCCAATGCAACACCGCCGAGTTTTACGGTGAAAGTCACCGACGCCAAGAAGCAGGTCGCCACCAAAACATTGGTGCTCCCTGTTGCGCCGCAATAACGCTGGCACCGGTGTTCCGCGGGTAAGCGGACGGGCGCCGGTTTGACTGCGCCGCACTGCGGTGCTGCATTGTGAGGCTTGACGTTTTGCGGGGCGCAGTTAAGTATAGGGGCGGTAGGAAATTTCCGGATGGCCAAAAAATACCAGATCCAAAAACAATACGCCGTCTGGGTGGCGGCGGCAGCGCTGGCACCGGTGGTGGTGGTGCTGGCGGTGGACGGGATTATCCGCGAGCCGAGCTGGAAGCTATTGATTGATTTTAGCGTTGGGTTGGTGGTGGCCGGCGCGTTTGTGGCAATGTCGTTTCTGGTCTCGCGGCCGGTCCGTTGGGCGTTGGAGGAATTGAACGAGTATGTGACCCGCCTGGCGCGCGGCGAGTCGCGCGGGGAGTTTTTTGAAAGCGACCTGGCGGAAACCGATCAGGTGGCGCATACGCTGGTGGATGTGACCCAGCGCGTCGTGGCGAGCCAGACGCGCCTGGTGGATGCGGAGCGGGAACTCCAGGTAGCGCAAAAAGATTTGGATGAGTATACTTACGCCATCAGCCATGATTTGAAAGAGCCGTTGCGCGGCATCGAAGGCTTCAGCAAATTATTGGTGGATCAATACCGGGTCAAGCTCGACGACAACGGCCGGTATTACCTCGACACGATCCGCAATTCGACGTTGCGCATGCAGCAATTGATCGGCGACCTGCTCAAATTCTCCAAGCTCGCGCATCAAAAAC
>Ga0316231_1004245_pt1 | contig 12005 bp, 9 predicted proteins | sample TBH18027metaG_FD_206002 | JGI IMG/M metagenome (GOLD analysis project Ga0316231, IMG submission 206002) | Freshwater microbial communities from Trout Bog Lake, Wisconsin, USA - TBH18027 | ecosystem: Environmental > Aquatic > Freshwater > Lake > Hypolimnion/Profundal zone | place: USA: Wisconsin...
CGTGTTTATCCGCAGTACGAGTTCATCAATCCGCTCGGCTTGACCATCACCGAGTTCCACGAAAACCGCGTCTCTGTCGATGCGCACAATCCAGACGCAGCAGCGGGAGCAGCGCGATGAGCTTCGACCTGATCCTGCCGTTCTTTCCTGAGGAATTGCGCGAGCTTCTACTCGATCCATCGATCTCCGATCTGATGATCAATGGGACGAATGGAGTCTTCGCGGATCGTAATGGCGTCGTTGAGCAAATCGCGCTCTCGCAGCCATTCACGAACGAACGGTTGCAGGCAGCCATTGAGCGCGTCGCGCGCATCCTTGGGCAGGACTTGACGACGCAGAATCCAATCCTCAATACGCGTTTGCCTGATGGCTCGCGCGTGGCGGTTGTCGGCTCGCCTTCTGCGATCAACGGCCCGACCTTTACCGTGCGCAAATTCAACCGCTGGTTTACTTCGGGTGAACTGGTCAAGGCTGGCAGCTTGCCCGCTGAGGTTCGGGATGCGGTTGTGCGCATGATCGAAGGACGGAAGAACGGCATCATCGCCGGTGGAACCGGATCGGGAAAGACCACGCTGATGAAGGCGCTGCTCGATCATGTTCCGCTTCGTGAGCGGCTGATCGTGATCGAACAGCCAGCCGAATTGAAGGTTGCCCATCCTAATGCCGTTCGGTGGGAGGCTGTTGCGGCCATCCCCGGTCAGGTTGCCATCACTCCAAGTCAGCTTGTCGCTGCCGCTCTACGGCATCGTCCCGACCGCATCATCATGGGCGAAATCCGCGACGAATGCGGCTACGACCTCTTGCAGGCTATGAACACCGGCCACGGCGGAACGCTTTCAACATTGCACGCGGATTCCGCCATCGATGCACTGGACCGGCTGGCGGATATGGCGCTCAGCGCCCGAACCAATCTCGACCAGCAATTTATCCGGTCACAGACCGGAAAGGCAGTGGATTTTGTTCTCTACTGCGAACGCGATTCCACGGGCCGACGCAGGGTGCGCGAGCTGATCACCGTGAGTGGATACAGCCACATGGACCATTGCTTCGTGACGGAGGAAATCTACCGGGCTTCCTCCACGGCGGCGGCGTAGATTGCAGCGCGGATTGCAGGATGGAATGCGAATCGGAGGAGCGGCTATGCAAAGTCTTCTTGGGCACGGTGAAGCAAAGGGAATCACGCCCTTTCTATGCGCACTTGAGCGTGACCACGCCGAGTGTAAGACGCGCGATACCGTGTGCGAGACGCGGCTCTTTGTCCCGAGATATGACGGCGAGAAGGTTGATCTGGTTTGCCGGGGAATGGCATCGCCAGGAAGCGGGAACAGCATTGTTCTTCAGTGTGTCTCCCAGTTCCATTCCTCACGAGCTCGGTCACTGCTTCGGGGCCTTTGCGACGCCCTGCGGCACTGCGCCGTTCTGCTTTCCGGACTCCTCTCCCAGAGCAAGTCTGGGCCCCTGCTCCAGAATGCACGGCTTGGCACTTGGGAGTCGCGCCCACTCGCATAGCTTCGCAAGGTGTGACCCGAGCAGATCGGGAATTCAAAAACGGAGACACGAAAATGTATCAGAACAAGGCTATCCTCATCGGCTTTCTCGGCAATGATGCCGAAGTTCGCACCGGCAAAAACAACCAGAAGTTCACCTCCCTTTCACTCGCAACCAAGACCTCTTACAAGGACAAAGAGTCCGGCGAATACATCTCGCACACCGAGTGGCATCGCTCCATCGTCTTTGGCAAGCTCGGCGAGTTCGCGGCCACGCTCAAGAAAGGCGCGCACATCCAGATCGAGGGCGAGATTCGCCACTCCGAGTACACGCCCAAGAAGGCCAAGAAGCCGGTGCGTACTGACTCGATTCGCGTCAACTCCATCCTCAAGCTCGACCGCGCGGAGAAGGCCGCCCCTGAAGAGCAGGAAGCCAACGAGGAATTGCCCTTCGACGAAGCGACCGAGTAGGCCGCTCCCCTCACGGTGAAAGCCCGGCATCGTCCGGGCTTTCCTACTGGAAACACCCGTGGAATCGCGTTCTTGAGAGGTCAGCTTATGAACCGGATTGCCGCCAACTTTCTCACTCGCTCTTTCGCATCGCGCGAAACGATTGCGCTCCTGTTGCGCCGGGAAGATGCGCCTCGGCCACAGCAGCGCGTGGTAACAGTTGAACAGGTTCTCGCGCCGCGCTATATGGCCTGGCTCAACTTCGAGAATGACAACGGCGCAAACGTCTATGTCTCTGCCAACCCGCTCCACGCAGGCAGCCGAAAGCGCACCAAGGAGTGCATTGCATCTGTCCGCCACATATATATCGATATTGATACGGATGGCGACGCCCGGCTCGCTGCGCTGCGGGCATCAGATCTGGTTCCCACGCCGACCGCGATCATCTCGACTTCCCCCGGCAAATACCAGGCTCTCTGGCGAGTCGCTGGCTTCGACTTCGAGCGGCAGGAACAAACGCTGAAGCTGATCGCCCAGGCCTTCGGTGGCGATCCCGCTTGTACCGACCGGAACCGGGTGCTGCGCGTCCCCGGATTCCTCAACCGGAAGTATTCTCCCGCGCATCCTGTTGCGGTCGAATACCCAGCCGATGCGATCTACGGTCCTATCGATTTTCGGCTTGAGAATATCGCGGTCTCTTCCGTGCTGCCGCTCTGTGGTAACGCACGGATTAAGCCTGTCGGTAAGCACTCTCATTCCGAAGAGGACTGGGCCTGGGTTTGCGCGCAGCTTGCACACGATATGGACGCCGCGAAACTGACGCGCGAGCTTGCCTCACGCCGCGCCGATAAATCCGATCCGCTCTACTACGCCCAACGCACCGTCGATGTCGCCTCGGCCTCCCTTTGGCTTGGCCAAGGCATTCCTATCAACGACGTCATCACCATGCTTGAAGTCCGCCGCCGCTTTGAGATTCCCGTCGCACTTTGCTCCGCTCGTGCACGGGAGATTGCGGCCACCGCACAACGCATGATCGCCCGTCGAAAGACGGCATGATTTCACAGTCGAAGGAGACCGATATGCCACTGCTTGAAGTCACACAAACCCGCCACATCAGCGCATCGATTCGATTGACTGATACGACCGCATTGCAGGTCGATCAGTACGCCGCATTCATTCATGCTTCCGCCGACGATGTTGTCGAGCAGGCGCTTGCCTATGTCTTCTCGAAAGACCGCGACTTTCAGGAGTTCCTTCGCACTCCTGATGCGCAGCGCATCACGCCGACTCTGCGTATCCGTCGCGTGCCTGCTTCCGAAGCCGCTGAAGCGCCTTCAAAGCCTGCATCGAAAGCGGCAGTCGCAGTGGGAGCGAAGGCATGACTTGCCTTCGCTTTCCTGCCCGGACCACTGCGGCGCTGCGCGCCGGAAGAATTTTCGATACTCCATCCCTCATAGGGTGCTGCTGAGGAACTTTGGCTCCTTACTGCGAACCTACTGTACGGATTGTTCTTATCGAAAACTCGGTTCCCGCTAAGGAACCAGACAAAGGAGAGAAAATGCTACTCCAGAATGATCCAGCCAAGGCTAAAAAGCGCAAGCTGAAAGGCCGCGCGCTACGTTCCCAGAGCATCGGAACGAAACTCACTGAGCAGGAAGAATCAGCGGTCCTTGCCGCCGCTCAAAGTCAGGGAAAATCGCCTGGAGAGTGGGTGCGAGACATCCTGATGGCGGCTGCGCGAAATCGTCTTTCTTCGGATGATTCCGCGCTATTTGTAGAACTCCAGTCGCTTCGTCTTCTGCTTATCAACACCCTTGAGCCGCTGTTACGCGGCGACAAGATGACCGCTGAGCAGTTCCGGGAAATGCTTCGCTACGTGAAAGCGAACAAGCGCAAGGCGGCCGAAGACACTCTCGCCAGTTACGTGGAAAGGAGCACGGAACAGATATGAACACCACACATTGGGGACGCAAGGAAACAATCGTTACGCCGCCGCAGGCTCCCATCTATAGCTACGCGGCCATCACACTGACGCTGATTCTGACCGCTGTCTTTCTGCGCATCTATATGGGTGCGTTCATGCCGCCGCTCGAACGCTACGACCTCTGGCCGTACATTCAGTTAGGCGCACTGGGCGGCCTGAAGCAGACCGGCCAGTACCAGCTGCTCTTGGTTTCCGATGACCATCTTCATGCGCATCCGGCCGCTGCTGCCGATGTGGAGCCGGGCGTGACCACGATAGAATTCGCGCGGCCACTGCCACTTCAGTTGACCACGAGCGCCCGCGCCGCCGGCATGGTTTACCTCTATCGAGGTCCAAAAACGGTCTACCGTAATGGCCCGCTTCATGCCTATCTTCAGCAGTTCGTCTATGACGGACACACCGTCGTTGGAGTCTTCCGCTGGCCGCTTGTTGCAGGGCTTGTTGTGCTCTTGGGTGTTCTTCCGTTTGCCGCACGCAAAGACGTTGAGCGGTTCCGAGAGATGAAATATGGCCGCCTGCTCAAAGGACCGGTGCGCGTCACGCCCGTCGGCTTCAATCGCGCAGTAAAGGGCGATGGAGTTGGCTTCAGGACAATCGAATCGAAGAAGCTGATGCGCATACCCCGGCTCGCCGAAGGGCAGCACATTGAGTTGATGGGCGACACCGGCGCGGGCAAAACCCGGCTCATTATGCAGCTACTGATGCAGATCAAAGAACGGGGTCATTCGGCCATTGTCTACGATCCGGCCTGCGAGTTCGTGCAGCGGTTCTATGACAGCAAAAACGGCGACATCATTCTCAATCCTCTCGACGCCCGCTGCCCTTACTGGGGACCGTCCGAGGAGTTGCGCCGCCGTGCCGAGGCAAAGGCGATTGCAGCCTCGCTCTATCAACCGACCACGGACAAAAAAGGCGAGTTCTTTACCGAGACGCCGCAGAAGATCTTCGCTCATCTTTTGACCTTCGGCCCCTCGCCCGAGGAACTTGTCGAGTGGATGGCCAATCCCGACGAGATCGACCGGCGCGTCCAAAATACCGAGATGGCGACGATGATTGCCAAGGGCGCGCAGCAGCAGCGCAACGGCGTATTGGCCTCTCTCGGACTGATCGCGGACAGCTTGCGGATGCTGCCGCGCAAGGCCAGGAGCCGGAATCATTGGAGCGCCACCGAGTGGTCTGAAAGCCGGAAGGGATGGATCTTTCTGACCTCGAAACCCAGCGAGCGCGAGGCGTTGCGGCCGCTGCACAGTTTGTGGATCGATTTGCTGGTTTTGCGGCTGCTCAATGAACCGAAAGAAGGTCAGCATCCAGTCTGGTTCGTGCTGGACGAGTTGGCTAGTTTGCAGCGTCTTCCGCAACTCCACACGGCTATCACTGAGAACCGCAAATCGAAGAATCCGATTGTGCTTGGTTTCCAGGGAAAGGCGCAGCTTGAGTACATCTACGGCCACATGGCCGAGGTCATGCTCTCGCAACCAGCGACAAAAATTTTCCTCAAAACCACTGAGCCGAAGGCCGCCGAGTGGGTATCGAGCGCCATCGGGAAAGTGGAGATTGAGCGGATGCGGCAGACCCATTTCGACGGCAGCCGCACGGGGAAAAACTTCACGCTGGAGCGCCAGGTCGAGCCACTGGTGATGGACTCGGAAATCTCCGGCCTGCCCGACCGGCACGCCTACCTGAAGCTCGGCAACTACGTCGCCTGCTTTTCATTCGCGTACCGCGACATTCCGGCAACGCAACCAGCTTTTGTGCCGCGCCCACTTGACGACGATGAACTCGGCTTCGATCCGAAGACGCTGGCGAAGAAACCGTCAGAGCCAGAAGCAATCGAAGAGAGCGCCGAAGCCATTCAAAGCGGATTTTCGTTGGGAGACTGACTATGCTGAAAATCTCGAAAGCACTTTCCGCAGGCAAGCTGGGAAACTACCACAAGCAGGAATTCACTTCGCCGGACCAAAGTTATTGGAGCCAGGGCCAGACCGTGCAGGGCGATTGGCAAGGTCAGCTTGCCGAGAAATACGGCCTTGCCGGGGCAGTCAGCGCCGATGAGTTTCACCGGCTCTCGGAAGGTCAGCACCCACAGACCGGCGAACAACTTGTCCAGCATCGGCAATCCTTCGAGTATCAAGGAGCCGACGGCAAAACAGTCAAATCCGTCGAGCACCGCGCCGGATGGGATGCGACCTTCAGTGCACCGAAGTCGGTTTCATTGACCGCTCTTGTTGGCGGCGACAACCGGGTCCGCGAGGCTCACCGCATGGCGGTTACGACCGCTCTCGGCGAGTTGGAACGGTACACGCAGGCACGGCTCGGCGGCAACCGGCCCGCCGAGTCCACCGGCCAGTTCATCGCCGCAAAATTCGAGCACGACACATCACGGCCCGTCGATGGTTACGCAGCTCCGCAGCTTCATACCCATGCTGTCATCTTCAATGTCACTGAGCGTGCGGACGGAACCACACGGGCGCTTCAAGAGCGTGGTTTCTTCGAGTCACAGCAGTTTGCAACTGCCGTCTACCAGTCGGAGTTGACCTTCCGGTTGCGCGAATTGGGCTACGAGATTGCACCGGGCAGGAGCGGCGCGCCGGAGATCAAAGGCTACTCGCAGGAGTATCTCGACGCTTCGAGCCAGCGCCAGAATCAGATCCTCGCGCACATGCAGCAGAATGGTCTCTCTGGCTACGAGGCTGCGGAGATCGCCGCCCATGCCACGCGCGACAAGAAGCAGATTCAGTCGCCCGCCGAGGTGCTCGCGTCGCATCGCAAGCTGGCCGCGGAGTTCGGAAATCAGCCGAATCAGGTTGTGGCAGCAGCGCGCGAACGCGCCCAAAAGAAATCCGTCGAACACGCGCCCGAGAAGACGCAGAAGGCAGCGCAGGAGGCCGTGACCTTTGCACGCGAACGCAGCTTTGAACGCGAGGCGGTCACCGACGAACGCGCCCTTTTTCGCGATGCCTTGCGGCGCGGCATGGGCGAAACGACCTACGGTCAGGTTCGCGCGAGCGTTGAACAACGTCTGGCCTCCGGCGAGTTTCAACTCGTCTCCAGGACGAAGCACAGTTCCGCGCGGCAGTTCACCACGGCGGAAACCATCCAGGCTGAGAAGGAAATCCTGCGGCAGATGCGCCAGGGGCAAGGTCGCGTTGAGCAGATCATGCCCATTCAGCAGGCCGTAGCGCATACCGCCCAATACCCGATTCTTAATTCTTCGCAACGCTCGGCGGCGGAAGAGATTCTTACTTCACGCGATAGAATTCAAGGTTTGCAAGGAAGTGCCGGCGTAGGAAAGACCACGGCGCTTAAAACCGTGCGCGAAGCCGCCGAACAGCGCGGAATGATTGTCGAGGGCTTCGCCCCGACCTCGCGCGCCGCGCATCAACTCCGCAATGCGAGCATCCATGCCGACACGCTGCAAGGTTTCCTTGCCCGGCATAAGCAGCCGACCCCGGAACGCCACCTATATATGGTGGATGAATCGAGCCTCGCCAGCACCAAACAGGTGCGCGATTTTCTCGCCAAACTCGATCCAGGCGACCGGGTTCTCTTCATCGGCGACACGCGCCAGCATCAAGGGGTGGAAGCCGGGAAGCCCTTCGAGCAGTTGGTTGAAAGCGGAATGAAAACGGCCACGCTCGACAAAATTGTGCGCCAGAAAGACCCCGAGTTGCTGCGCGCCGTCGAGCATCTATCGCGCGGCGAAGTAGCGGTGGGCGTCGCACTTCTTGAACAGCAGGGTCGTGTTACGGAGATTGCAGATCCCGAAAAACGCATCGCCTCGATTGCCCGGAACTATGCCGACAATCCGGCCAACACCATCATCGTTTCTCCCGACAACGCTTCGCGGCGCGAGATCAATCAAGCTGTGCGTGCTGAGTTGCAGGAGCGCGGCATCGTCGAATCCGAAAACCACGCAATGCGCGTGCTTGCGCCGCGTTCCGATATGACCGGCGCTGACCGGGCCTGGGCCGCACGCTATGAAGTCGGCGACGTGCTCCACTATCAGCGCGGCAGCAAAACCCTCGGCATCGAGCAGCGCAGCTACGTGCGAGTGGTTTCTACCGATTTAAAATCGAATCTGCTGACCGTCGAGAAACCGGACGGCCAGCGAGTCACCTACGATCCGGCCCGGCTGCACGGCATCTCCGCTTACCGCGAGATCGACCGCGAATTCTCGGTAGGCGACCGCCTGCAATTCACCGCGCCCAATCGTGACCTGGTCGTCGCCAACCGCGATCTGGGAACCGTCGAGAAGATCGACGCGAATGGCGCAATGACCGCTCGCATGGATGGTGGCAAAGACCGAACGGTCACCTTTGATCCGGCCCAGATGCGGCACTTCGATCACGGCTACGCCGTCACCTCGCATAGCTCGCAAGGGCTCACTTCGGAACGTGTTCTGGTCAACATGGATACCAATGTTCATCCGGAACTCATCAACACTCGCTTTGCCTACGTCTCCGTCTCCCGCGCTTCGCAGGACGCGCAAATCTTCACCAACAACCTCGCCCAACTCGCCCCGCAACTCAGCACAGACATTTCCAAGACCTCCGCGATCAAAGTCCCTCAGAATGCTGCCGCCGCGCTTGGCATCGGCATGGGATGAGTGTCTGCTGTACAGGTCCGATAGAATGGAGGCGTCACCGGCCTCCACAACCCGCGTTCACTACGCGACTTGAATTACGGAGGATTTTGATGACCAACCTGACGACCATGCCTGAGAACTACGAAAATATCCGCATTGGAATCGTCGAGCTGCTCAAAGCTGCTCGATCCGCCGCCGCCCGGAATATCAACTCGATCATGACGGCGACCTACTGGGAGATCGGGCGGCGCATAGTGGTGCTGGAACAGGGAGGAGAGCAGCGCGCCGGATACGGCGAACAGCTCATTGAACAACTGGCCACCGATCTCACAGGGCAGTTTGGCCGTGGATTCAAACGGACGAATCTATGGCAAATGAGGGCGTTTTACCTTGCGTGGCCAGAAGCGCAGATTCTCCAGACACTGTCTGGAGAATTCGCAATTAGCATTTCTTTCAATGACATAGAGAAACGCCCGACCTCAACCGCTGCCTTGGCCGCCCGTTTCGCCTTGCCCTGGTCCGCATATGTCCGGCTGCTATCGGTCAAGAATTCAGAAGCCAGGAACTTCTACGAAGCTGAGGCTCTACGCGCAGGCTGGTCCGTCCGCCAACTCGACCGCCAGATCGGCAGCCAGTTCTACGAGCGCATCGCCCTTTCCAAGAACAAAGCCGCCATGCTGGAGAAGGCGCAAACGCCCGAATCAACCGACGCGATCACGCCCGAAGAGGCTATCAAAGACCCGTTTGTTCTCGAATTTCTGGACCTCAAGGACGAATACTCTGAGTCAGATTTGGAGGAGGCGCTCATCCGGCATCTCACCGATTTCTTGCTGGAGTTGGGCGATGATTTCGCCTTCGTCGGCCGTCAGCGGCGGCTCCGTCTTGACGACAACTGGTTCCGCGTCGATCTGGTTTTCTTCCATCGTCGCTTACGCTGCCTGCTCCTTGCCGACCTGAAGATCGGCAAGTTCAGCTATGCCGATGCCGGCCAGATGCACCTCTACCTGAACTACGCCCGTGAGCACTGGACCAAACCCGGCGAAAACCCACCCGTCGGCCTGATCCTTTGCGCCGAGAAGGGCGCGGCAGAGGCGCATTATGCCCTCGACAACCTGCCCAACAAGATTCTCGCCGCCGAGTACCAGACTGTCCTGCCAGACGAAAAGCTGATAGCAGAGGAATTGGACCGGTCCCGGCTCGCTCTTGAAAACTTGGAGCCAAGGCCCGAACTGCCCGGTAAACCGATCCGCTAGTTTCGCTTATCATGGGTATTGGATAATCAATGCCATGCCCATGACAAGGTAGCCCTTCAAGCCAATCGCGTGGGCAATCCGGCATGGTTTGGGTAATTTTGCCGGGAGGGTAGACCGTTGAACGCCGTTGAAATTGAAGAGGCCATCTCGCAACTGGCGGATCAGCCGTTTGACCCGGTGAATTTCCCCTATGCTTTCCTCGAAGCATTCGGAAACAAAGAAACAACGATCAAACGGCTACGCGCCGGGGCCTCCAATAAATCCGACCTTGGCGGCGTCCTCCAAACCAGCAACATCCATATAAAGGTGTGCGCGGAGGGTGAGGTCACCAAGACCCTCGTGGCGCTACGGGAGAGTCCGTCCACTACGCGGGGCAAGGCCAAATTCATCCTGGCCACGGATGGGCACACGCTCGAAGCTGAGAATCTGGCCTCTGACGACCCGCCGGTCGCCTGCGAGTACAAAGACTTTCCCGACCATTTTGGTTTCTTCCTGCCGCTCGCCGGCATCTCCACCGTCCGGCAGATCAGCGAAAACTCGTTTGACATCCGTGCGACCAGCCGCCTCAACCGGCTTTACGTCGAGCTTCTGAAAGACAACCCCGAATGGGGCACGTCTGCCCGCCGCCACGACATGAATCACTTCATGGCGCGACTCATCTTCTGTTTCTTTGCCGAGGATACCGACATCTTCATCGGCAAAGGCCTGTTCACCGACACGATCACGCAGATGAGTGCGCGGGATTCCTCCAACACCAATACGGTGATTGAGACGCTCTTCCGCGCCATGAACACCAAGATCGCAGACCGTGACCGCGAAGGTCTGCCCCGATGGTCCAATTCGTTCCCGTATGTCAACGGAGGCCTGTTCTCCGGCAACATGGACGTACCGCGCTTTAGCAAAATCGCTCGTTCCTATCTCCTCCATATTGGCAACCTCGACTGGACGAAGATCAACCCGGACATCTTCGGATCGATGATCCAGGCCGTAGCCGAAGACGAGGAGCGCGGCGCGCTCGGTATGCACTACACGAGCGTTCCGAACATTCTCAAGGTTCTCAACCCTCTTTTCCTCGACGACCTCCGCGCAAAACTCGCTGAGGCAGGCGACAATCCGCGCACCTTGCTTAACCTACGCAAGCGCATAGCGAAGATCAGGGTTTTCGACCCCGCTTGCGGCTCCGGCAATTTCCTAGTCATTGCCTACAAGGCTATGCGCGAGATCGAGGCCGAGATCAATAAACGGCGCGGGGAGCAAGAGATTCGCAGCGAAATTCCTCTCACGAATTATCGCGGCATAGAATTGCGCGATTTCCCTGCGGAAATCGCGCGGCTTGCGCTCGTTATCGCCGAGTATCAATGCGACGTGCTTTATCGCGGGCAGAAACTAGCCCTTGCCGAATTTCTGCCTTTGCGCTCGGAAAACTGGATTACATGCGGCAACGCGCTTCGCCTTGACTGGCTTAGCATCTGCCCACCGACCGGGACCGGAGTGAAGTTGCAGGCCGACGACCTTTTCAGCACTCCGCTCGACCAAGCACAGATAGATTTCGAGAATCAGGGCGGGGAAACGTACATCTGTGGGAACCCACCGTATCTCGGTTTCTCATGGCAAAGTGCTGAGCAAAAGGCCGAGATTCACAGTCTCCTGAATGGGAGAGCATCTTCTAGTGGGTTTCTGGATTATGTTGCGGGTTGGTTCATTAAGGCCGCAGATTACGGTACCCGTACAAATGCGGCGGCGGCCTTCGTGGCTACGAACTCTATCTGCCAGGGCCAGCAAGTTTCTATCCTCTGGCCATCCATTTTCAGCACAAAGCATGAAATCGCCTTCGCGCATACTTCATTCAAATGGGCAAACCTGGCAAGCAACAAAGCCGGTGTCACTGTCGTGATTGTCGGAATATGCATTCATCCTCCCCGAATCCGACAGTTATTTTCTCTCGCCGATGATGGAAGTGTGCTTGTTAGGGAGGCGGACAACATCAACGCCTACTTAGTTCCTGGGCCGAATCTTTATGTCGCGCCCTCGGACAATGTGCTAGGCGGTATGTCCAAAATGGACAACGGTAACAAAGCAGTTGATGGCGGGCATCTTCTTTTGGAGCCTAACGAAGTTCTCGACCTTTCTTTAACTGAAGAACAGCATAAGAAACTGATAAAGCGGTTCGCGGGTTCCCTTGAGGCGATCAACGGCAAAACTCGATATTGTATTTGGATACCAGATGATGCCCGCGAATTTGCTTG
>Ga0316231_1004246_pt1 | contig 12004 bp, 7 predicted proteins | sample TBH18027metaG_FD_206002 | JGI IMG/M metagenome (GOLD analysis project Ga0316231, IMG submission 206002) | Freshwater microbial communities from Trout Bog Lake, Wisconsin, USA - TBH18027 | ecosystem: Environmental > Aquatic > Freshwater > Lake > Hypolimnion/Profundal zone | place: USA: Wisconsin...
TTGTTATTTCAGCAGATCCGCGGAAAAACCGAAGTGAATCCAGATAAAGATAAAAAACGCAGCAGACAGACCCCAGGCCAAGAGCGGATGGGTATAATGAATTCTTAGTATCGGAAACATGACACAGTCGAATGCGGCTGACCAAGCGGCAGACCATCCATTTTCATAAGTAAAGAGGCCCATAAATTCCATAAATAGCTCTACACAGAGAAAAGTCGGTATCCAGGCAAGTACATAGTAGAGTTGTTGAACTCTCTTGCTCGGATAGTGACTGAGATACAAACAGGCCACAGCGGGGAGTACTGTGAATGTTTCAAATAGATCACTCATGGTGTGAGTGGTTAAGACCCCGCTTGGTAAGTATATCCATAGTCTATGGTTGTGCGTTACAACGGACGCCGCTAAATTGAGCACCATCATAAACAATGCCGTCGGATAGTATTCTTTCCAGTTAGGCCATTTCGTGAACCGCAAGGCGAGCAGTACCACCGCTGTTACCATTAAGATCCGCATATACCCACCTGTTTCGTCAAACTAAGAGGAAGAGATCAGGCGAGCCCTTCCCAGATATTATCTCTTGTTGCGCCAGTCGTTAACCCGATTGTGGCACAGACTGCCTTTCGGGAAGAGGCAGCTTTCCTGCGTAGTGCTTGATGATGGCCATGGTGAGCAAATATCCTCCGCCCAAAGCGACAAGCAGGATGACAATCCCCATAACCACCGCCTTGGCGTCGTTGTCATCGCCATCGGCGGCGCCGCCGATGGTCTTGAATACTTCTTTCAGCGCGGGGCCAAAGCCATTCACTGCATCGCTGATGTTGTGAGCCATCGCGATGGTGTTGTACACGGCAACGCCTGCGTTTACGAGGGTCTTATTCCTGAAAAACTCAATCCAGCTATGCATAAGAATAATGAGCCCTGTTCCGATGAGCGGAATTCCAACAGCCAGATAGAGCAATGGAACGACGAACTCAAGGTCGCGGGGAGTCAGCGCGCCAGCTCCGGCGAGAACGGCTACCAGGGCGAAGGCTATGGCCATTGTAAAGCCGCATGCCGCTTGAACAGCACCGCTTATGACCACGACGCGAATCCAGTCTCCCAGCACCTTGCTTTCATCCCAGACGAGACCGCAAACCCGGGCGTTCCAAAAGGAAATCCCGACATTAAGGAGTAAAATCGGAATCATCAATAACAAGAAAATGCCTCCCATTATCATATTTTCCTGGTTCTGCGGCAGATTTCAACTCGCCGCCTCCCTCATCTATACTATTACTATGCATATTTGCTGAAAAAAGATGGCGATTCATAGCGCTAACACAACTTTGCGGTGCACTTTGTACGCATTGACACAATGGTTGCATCTTTTGGTACACCCAGCAGGACGTTTTAGGACAGGGTGCGGCTCGCCACCGCGATTTTTCTGGGCTATAGGCTTGGCATATTTTTTGCATATATATGGGACACAGTCCTAAGTCAAAAGCAAAGGGAGTAATGAGAATGGGAAAAATGCTGGAAAAACCAAAAATAATCGAGAAACTAGCCTTGATTGCCGCGATGAAAACCGGGCCTAAAGACAATATCGCCGAAATCACCAAGAAAGTTGTCGCCGATTATTTTTGGGCTATGCGCACCATCAAAGAATATAATAAGACCCTCTCGTCAACCAAGGTAGAATTAAGGCTCCTTGGCAGCAAAAAGCAGAAAAAGAAGGGCGGCGCCGAGGCTGCTGCGGCGACTTCAAAATAACGTAGAATAGCGATGACATTGTATTGTTGCAGGAGCGAACAAGGCCGGACTCCTTGAAGATCAGGGTTCCGACCTTGTTTATTCATGCTTTCGCCAGCGCGATGCGACCTGAGTGATCTCCAATTCCACAAATTCAAAGAACTTTCAAAGATTTACAATCGATAAACTATTAATGAAAAGAAGAAAGGAAGAATCATAATGAGTATTGCAGCTATCGGTCAATCCGCGGTCTTTCAGACAAGCCAGAGCAGCCAGGACTCTCAGAACGAAATCAGTACTCTGGAGAAACAAGTAGATCAGATCCAACAGAAAATTGATAAATTGAACCAGGATAAGACAACCAGTGCTGATCAGAAACTGCAAGAGATTCAAACCTATGAAGCCCAAATCCAGATGATCAACGCGCGGATACAGCAGCTTGAACAAAATCAAAATAAAGCCCAGGCTACCAAAGCCCAGACAACCCAAGCCAGCAATCAGCAAGACAATGCTGCAGCAGGGGCACAAAAGCAAAAGATCTCTTCGCTGCAGCAAAAAGTGGACCTCGAAGCCTGAATTTCAAGGAAGCCTCTTGTCTTATCGTCAGACAAGAGGCTTTTTTTTGCGTGCTGTCAGGCAGCAACTTTCTGGCGAAATGCCCCTGAGGAGGAAAGTTGAGCATGATTCGCCATTATTTTACAGGATATTTAAATATATTGGCGAATCATTAAACCAATGGGATTGCTTGTAAAGGCAGGATGAACATGAAGCTGGATCGATTGATCGGTAATGAAGCCATATTTACGGTGGAGCACAGAATCCTTAACACAGTTCTGTTATTTGGGATGGCGTTGGCGGTATTGAGCGGCATCGTCAATTATGTGTTTGGCTTGGGAGCTCTATTGGTGCTGCTCAGTGCAGTGGGTTTAGTGATCGCATTAAGCTTGTACTATTTGTCGCGAGTCAGAAAGAAGTACTCGCTAACCGTATTTTTTCTGATCTTTAGTTTTGTGTTTGTGTTCACTCCGCTGATGTGGATTTTCAATGGCGGTACCCTGGGTGGGACGGCGTTTTTTATCCTGATTTTTGCCTCCATGATCGCAACCTTGCTGCGGGGGTTCCGGAGAATAGTAACCCTCGGCTGTATGTTGAGCATAACTGTGGCGCTGCTGATTGTTGAGTACAACTATCCTTCGCTTATTGTGGGATACCCTGACAAGATAGCCAGGTTTACCGACATCGGCTTCACGCTGCTGATTACAATGGTCGCCAACGCCGCCCTGTATGTGGTGATTATCAATTATTACATGAGGGAACATCAACGGGCAAGAGGCTATCTGGCGCAAATCGAAAAACAACGGCTGGAAATAGAAATCCAAAATCAGTTGAAAGTCATCAATGAAAAGCTTAAACAGGAAATCGATGAGCGCTGTCAGATTGAGCAGGCTCTGCGCCTGTCGGAGGAAAGATTCGCAAAAGCATTTCGGTCCAGTCCGGTTCCTATGTGTATTTTGACGCTGAAGGACGGACGCTTTATCGACGTGAATGAAAGCTTTATTCATGTTTTCGAATTCGAACGCCGGGCGATCATCGGTAATACACCTGCGGCGTTGACTGTTTGGACCAACCAGGAAGACTACCAGCGCGAAGTCTTTGCCAACAAAGCATTCTCCAATCTGGAAATAACTTTTTCGACCCGATCAGGCGACAAGCGCGCCGGGCTTTATTCCGCGGAACTGATCGAGGTGAACGGAGAACAGTGCCTGCTGGGAGTTATCCACGACCTGATTGAGCGCCTGCGCCTGGAGAAGGAGATGGCCCGGCTTGACCGTCTGAACCTTGTGGGTGAAATGGCCGCAAGTCTGGGGCATGAAATCAGAAATCCCCTTACTACGGTGCGGGGCTTTTTGCAGCTGCTGCAAAAGTCGGAGGTTCAGCATCGGGACTATTTTAACCTGATGATTGACGAACTTGACCGGGCGAACAGCATCATCACCGAATTTCTGTCGCTGGCAAAAAACAAAGCCTTGGATTTGCAGGCCAGAAATCTTAATACCATACTGACAAGCTTATTCCCGCTGATGCAGGCCGACGCACTGAAAACAGGCAACGAAATTACTCTGGACCTGGGAGAAATTCCCGAGCTGCTGCTGGATGAGAAAGAAATCCGGCAACTCATTCTTAACCTTGTTCGTAACGGACTGGAGGCCATGGCTTCAGGTGGAAAGGTGTTCATCAGGACTAGCTGCGAAGACCGGGATGTGGTTATGTCGGTCCGGGACGAAGGAGCCGGTATCGCGGCTAACGTGGTGGACAAGCTGGGTACGCCCTTCTTTACCACCAAAGACAACGGCAACGGCCTGGGGCTCGCGGTATGCTACAGCATCGCCGCCCGGCACAAAGCGCGCATCAGCGTGGAAACAAGTTCCGCCGGGACGACGTTTTTCATCAACATCGGCAAAGCAGCGTAAGAAGTTAATGCCGTTTTTAAAGCCTGTGCCTGAAGACACAGGCTTTTGTTTTTGGTCATTGCAGGGCAGGACAATGGCAACCTGGGAGCTAATATATACGGTAACTGAGGCTGGAGGATGGATATGCACAGCTTGTACTGCACCCCTTTGGGGGAGACGATGCGCGATGAATTTACCCAGGCGTTGATGGCGGCCACCCTTGCCGGGAGCGGCCGGGAGCAAGCCTTTCTGCTGCCTGGTGTTGACCTTTTGCAACCCACCAGACAAAGCATCCAGGCGATGGGGCTGCCGGGGTATGAAACCCCCAATCTGCTGGTTTTTGATGAACTTGTGGCCGAGATTGCGCGGACGGCAGGGTCCCGTCATCGGCGCATGAGCCGCATGACCCAGGAACTGCTGGTGGCTGAGGTTCTGGAAAAACTGAAAGGCGACGCTCGGCTGCCTTATTTTAGCTCAATAGCCGCTTTCCCTGGCTATGTGAGCACGGTGACCAGCCTGCTGGCCGAAATCAAGCGGACAGGTGCCTCGCCTGAAGAGTTTTATGCCGCCGCCGAGGCTCGGGAGTGGACGGCCAAGGACAGGGAAGTGCACGCGGTCTACGAAGCTTACCAGAAGCGCCTGGCCGAACTAGAGCTTGCTGATCTGGAAGAGCTCTATTTCCTGGCCATAGACGCCCTGAAAAACGACAAGATGCAGCTGCCATACCGGCACCTGTATATCAGCGAATTTTACATCCTTACCCCGCTGCAACTGGAAGTGGTCCGTCAGCTCCGCCCGCGGCTGTCCATGGATGTTGGCATTATTTTCGAAAAGAACCGGCCGGAAGTGTTCGCCGCGGTGGAAGGGACTTACGGCGCACTTGTCGGCATGGGCTTCACCCCCTCGTTCGTACCTGCCCGGCGCCAGACATCAGCTCCTTTGACCCATCTCAGGCAGAACCTGTTCAGGATCGACGGTCAGCCGGCGGACGACGCTGCGGGAGTGAGTGTGATCAGCAGTCCCAGCCGCGGCAAGGAACTGGCGATAGTGGCCGCCAAGGTGAAGGAACTGCTCTTGTCCGGGAGTCTCAGGCCGGAGAGAATTGCCGTAGTTGGGCGGGATACGGCTATGTACGACGATTTTCGGCAGACTTGCGGCGAATTCGGTATTCCGGTGGCGCTGCCCTGGGAAGAAGAACTGGCCGAGGCGCCTCTTGTCCGGCTGTTGGAAGCCGCGATCACCGCCAAACTTGAACAGGGCTCGCGCCAGAGTGTTCTCAATCTGATGAAATCGCCGCTGGCGGCGAATATTCTGCAGGACCCGGATGAGTTGGAACGCGCTGCTGCCGATGTATTCATCCGCACCTGGCGAGACTGGCAGAAAATATGGGACAAGGGCCAGAATCAAGACAGTGACGTAAATCAACTGCGCAAGGGCTTCACGCAGCTGCGGCGACTGGTCACCTCTTTGCCGCGGCAAGGCTCCTGCGGCCATATTGGAAAAGCACTCAAGGATTTTGTTGCCAAGCTGAACATCCCTGCTTTGCTGGGGGAAGGTTACCTCGACCAAAGATTGTCTCCGTCCAGTCTCAAGGCCGGGCTTCTTACCCTTGAAGCTGTGGTCGAGGCCGGCGGAATCCTGGACAACATCGAACAGGAGGTCGCCATGCTTGGTGACCCTGACCGGAGTTTTACCCTGGGGAAATATCTTGAACTCTTCCGCAAGGCGGTGGCTGCCGCTAAGCCTTTGAATCTGGAGCGTCACCAGGGTGACGGCGTACAGGTGGTCAGCCCGGCCAGGGTACGGGGCACTGCTTTTCATGCTGTGTTCATTCTGGGACTGAGCGACGGAGAATTTCCCCAACGTGCCCGTGAGAACTGGCTGTATGACGACCGGGACCGGGCCGCGTTTAATGACCTGGGGCTGGATATCCCCACTGCCGCGTCCCGTCGCCGGGAGGAAGACCTGTATTTCGCCGTGGCGGCGGCACTGGCTGACGAACTGCTGGTGGTCAGCTGCCGTGAAGACGCTGAGACGATGCCGTCGCCGTATATTGATGAGGTTGTGCGCCTTTTCGCCAAGGGCGCGGTACAAGCGGAAACGTATAGCGTCAGCGAGCTCTTTCCCGCTGGCTACGACGCCGTTTTTTCGGCGAAAGACCTGACCGGGCGGGCACTGCTGGACGCCTTTGGCGGTCGCTGCGCCGACCCGGTGGCTCCGGTGGCGGCTAAGTACGTCCTGGAGCATTTGGTTGACGGCGACTTTGCCCGGCGGTTGGCCGCCGAAGCTGAGCGCGCCGACGGCAATAGCCGCTATGACGGCCTGGCCGGCGGCGACGACCGCAGTAAATTCAGCATCACCGCCCTGGAGGACTACGCCCTGTGTCCTTTCGCCTATTTTGCCAAACGTCTTCTTGGCCTGGATGAATGGTCGGAGCAAGAGGAAGAGGCCGGCTTTGATATTGTTGGCACCATTTACCACGAAGCGCTGGCGAACTTTCTGCAGGCACACGCCGGTGAAATTCTCCACTCCGAACAGCTGGAGGAATATGCCTGCGAACTACTGGCGATTTTGGCGGCGATTTTCGACCGGCTGATTGCCGACAATAGAATCGTGGCCGGGAAACTTTGGGATTATCAGCGCCAACGGCTGGAAAAGGTGCTGCGCCGCTGGCTGGAATATGAAATCGGCGAGCAAAGCAGCGACGGTCTGGCTTTCGTACCGAAGTTTTTCGAATGGGGATTCGGTCTGCCGGTAAGGCCGGGAATGGATGGCGCTTCGGTGGCATCGCCGCTGACGCTGGACATCGGCGGGCAGCAGGTCGACATTGTCGGTAAGGTGGACCGTATCGACCAGGTCGGAGACAAGCTGGCGGTGATTGACTACAAACGTAAAGGCTGTCCGCCTTTTCGCAAACTGGCCCAGGGCATCGATCTGCAGGCCGCCCTATATATTATGGCTGTGGAGCGTTTCCTTTGTCCGGCTGGCGGAGAAGTTGCCGGCGGAGGTTATTATTCGGTGGAGGCCAGAAAAAAGGAGGGCGGCATGTGGCGGGCCGAACTTGCCGACGCCATCTGTCACCGTGCCGCCAAGCGGGACGGCAACCTGGACCGGGAGGAATGGTCTGCTGTTCAGGCTGCGGTGCGTCAGCAGGTCCAGCGCTATGTCGGGGGAATCAGGTCCGGGCACTTTGCCGTCAGACCGGCGGCGGACTGTCCGCCTTATTGCATTGCCCGCGAGATCTGCCGCTATCGCAAACACAATATAACGAAGAACACAGCAGGAGGGGATAGAGATGGCTGCTGAATTTACTCCGGCGCAAGCAAGGGCCATCAATTCCCTTACCACCAATGTTGCCGTGTCGGCCGGGGCTGGGGCCGGCAAAACTAGGGTGCTGGTGGAACGGTACATCAATATCCTGCGCCACAGGCAGGCTGCCTGCGACGAAATCCTGGCCATTACCTTTACCAACAAGGCCGCCAAGGAGATGAAGGAACGCATCCGGGCCAAGGCCACCCAACTGGCTGAGATTGCGCCAACAGAAGAAGAACGCCGTTTCTGGCGGGAGGTAAAAGGCCAACTGGAGTACGCTCCTATCGGCACCTTTCACAGCTTTTGCGCCAGGGCTCTGCGGGAGAATCCGGTGGAGGCGGCGCTGGACCCGAATTTTGCCGTGCTGGATCAACTTGAGGCCGACCTGGCGCTGGACAAGGCATTGGCCGAAGTGCTGGAAACCGGTCTGGCGGAAGCCGCCGACTGGCTTGACCGGCTGCTGGGCGCCTATGACAAACCGCTCATCGACGCTCTCGCGCCTGAGCTTTATGAAAAGCTGGCGGCCCAGGGTCTGCTGGGCGACGATCTGGCCGAACGCCTGAGCCTGCCCTATCGCCAGGCCCTGGCGGAAGTGGCTGGTCTGAAGGAACGGCTGGAACAGCTGTGCCGCGACCTTATTGCGGCTAAAGACCTATTGAAGCCAAAGTCGGCGCAACTGGGCCGGATCGAGCGTTTGGCCGACAACTGGAGCAAAGTCGCCTCAGCCATCCAGGCCGCAGGAAGTGATGACGAGGCCCCCTACAGGGTTCTTCACGACTACCTTGATGGTCTTGACCGTCGCTCTAAAGACAAGGAAATTGTCTCCGCCATCAAGGACACGCTGCAAGACTTGGACCGGGTGAAGGCGGACCGGGCGGCGCTGGCGCTGATACCCGACTGGTGCCGGCTGCTGCTGGCGATAAAAGCGGCGATGGACAGGTACAAAACTGAACACCGGGTGCTGACCTTCGGCGACCTGGAGGTTCAGACCGCCCGGCTGCTAAGCAGTCATCCCGGTGTTCGCCGGAAATACTTCAGCCGTATTCGCCAGATCATGGTAGATGAATTCCAGGACACCAACGAATTGCAGCGGCAGATTGTTTATCTTCTGGCCGGTGGCGACGCCGACGTTCTCAGAGGCGAAAAACTGTTTGTCGTCGGTGACGCCAAACAGTCAATCTATCGTTTTCGCGGTGCCGACGTGGCGCTGTTCGACCGGGTAAAGCGCGACATCGAAGCCGGCGGGGGCGAAACCGTGGATCTGGATGTCAATTTCCGCTCGATGGATGGGCTGCTGGACCTCTACAACGAATGCTTTGCCGCTATCATGGGCACCAGCGACGACACCGTCGCCTTCCAGTGCCTGCAGGCCCATCGCTCGACCGGTGAGACCGGGCAAGTCCGGGCTGAATTCATCGCAATCGGCAAAAACGAACTGACTGACGAGCAGACGGCCCGGGAAACTGAAGCGGCGGCGATAGCCTGCCGGATCAAGGCCATGGTCGCCGGACAAGAACAACTGATTGACCACGACACCTCGCCCCGGGCGGTGAGCTTTGGCGATATCGCCGTGCTTTTCCGCACAATGAAAGATGTCGATATGTACGCCGCCTCCCTGCAGACCGCCGGAGTGCCGTACTATATCGTAGGGGGGCGCGGTTTCTATAACTGTCAGGAAGTGCAGGATATTCTCAACCTGCTGAAGATCGTGGAAAACCGTTTCCAGGAAGCGGCGCTGGCCGGGGTGCTGCGTTCGCCGCTCTTCATGCTGGCGGATGAAACGCTGCGGCGGCTCAAAAACCATGGCGGCAGCCTGTGGCGCGGGCTTGAAAGCCATACCGAAATGACGGAACTGGCTGCTGACCAGCTTGTGGCAGCTGCAAAGGCCTGGCAGGTGCTGACCAGGCTGCGGGCCAGCAGGGGCAGCGTCGGGGTCGCCGACCTGATCAGGCAGGCGCTGGCTGAGACCGGCTATCAGAATTTCGTGCTTACCCAGTTTATGGGGCAGCAAAAATACGCCAATCTTAGCAAATTGATCAGCCTGGCCAAAAATTTTGCCGGCAAGGGTCTATTTACCCTGGGTGATTTTCTCCGCTATGTGGCCAAACTGGTAGCAGGCGAGGTGCAAGAGGGTGAAGCGGTCATCGAGAGCGAAGCCGGCGACACCGTCAAATTGATGACCATCCACAAAGCCAAAGGCCTGGAATATCCGGTGGTCTTTGTTGTTGATCTGAGCCGGAAATTCAAGGATGAAACCGCTCCCGCCCTGCTGGGAACCGGCGGCGAACTGGGTGTCAAGGTGCCCCTCGACGGCGGACTTGTTACCACGACGCCTTATATTCGAATCGCCGCAGCCGAAAAGCGACTGGCTGTGTTGGAACTGAAACGGCTATTGTATGTTGCTCTGACCCGGGCCAAGGACTATCTTGTCCTTTCCGCGGCAGACGACAAAGTGACCAAGGATAAAACCTTTAGTGAACTGGGCTCCTGGCTGGGATGGCTGGGTCGGGTCTATGGCTTCACCGAACTTGCCGCTTTGCCTGAGACGCTGTGTACCGACAAAGCTTCCATCTGGGTCCGACCCGCCGCCGCTGCTGTTTCGGCGTCGTGCCGGCAGCCCCAGGCAGCCTTGTCGCCGCAGACCGACCCGGACGGGCTGGCCCGCCTGATCGGCAATATCGGTCCACTGCCTGTCGCAGGCAGCCTCAGAATGATTTTTTCGGCCACCGACATCGGCAAGTTCCGGCACTGCCCCCGCCTTTTCTATTACAGTTTTATCGCTGGTCTGCCGGAGCTTTCGGCCGAAGGGCCCTGGGACTCCGGCGGCGGTCCGCCGGCTCATCTGACCGGGTCGGTGCTGCATCGCTGCCTGGAAATTCTGGAAGTCGGCCTTTCCTGGGAAAAATATCTGACCGAGGTTGTGGACGAGAAGGTTCCCGCCCGCTGGCGCGGCGCTGTGGTTATCGAGGCCACTCCGCTGCTGAAACGGTTCATCGCCAGTGACTTTTATCAAAGTTCCGGGCGTCTGCCGCTACGCAAAGAGTGGCAGTTCAATTTCTCTTTGCCGGATGACGTGAACTCAGGCGAATATCATTTTACCGGCAGAGTCGACGGCCTTGTGGATTACGGCGAAGGCGGGTATGGCATCATCGATTATAAAACCGACAGGATTGATGCCGCCGGCGCTGCGGCAAAGGCACGGGAATACACGCTGCAAATGGTGTTGTACGCCCTGGCGGGGGAGGCTGTACTTGGAAAACCGGTTAAGGACGCCAAACTGTATTTTCTTCGCCCGGACCGGTCTGTGGATGTGCCGCTTGACTTTCGGGCGAGGCAGGAGGCGGTGGCCGACATACTGTCGGTATGCCGCCAGGCGGCCGCATGCGCCGACGAGGCTGACTATCCCTGCAACCTTGAATGGTGCAGCCGCTGCGGATATCGGACCTTTTGCCCGAGAACCTGATAAAAACAAAACGCCCTGCCTTCTCAGGCAGGGCTATTTTTTAGGAATAAGTACTGTCTTATTTCTCATCTTTGCAACGAGGGCTGCAAGTGCTTTTCTCGTGGCATTCGTTTTCGCAGGCTACCCAAAACTCACAACCTGGGCCAAGACAATGTGTTGAACATCCGTACATGTTACACCCTCCTTTTGCTTCTTGTTCGGCTTCTTGGTCTAAGTATAACAAGGTGCGTTTAAATAATCAAGCGATTTTAACAAGTTAAATAAATAACATACACATTGTTACAAAAATAACTTAATAAAAATTAGAATGTTATGTTATGAACTTACTTATCTCGATGACAATGATAAAATGTTCACAAACTTGAAACATAGCGGAAGTACAGCAATCTGCCGGTTGGAGCAGAGGACGGAGTGGGCCTGGGCGGATTCGTGGTTTCCTCAGTTTTCTGCTAATTATATCTAAACTATGGAGGAATGTGTCAAAAATTGTTGAAATATGCAAGGGTGAGAAATGGGATAAATTATGCTGACTATTTTGGGGGTAAAGGTTCTCGCTAAGGGGAAAAAGGGATGAAAACGCTCAGATACATTTACAAACTCTCCGGTGCCAGGTTCTCTGTCCGAAACATGTTTCTGGCGATTATTTTGTTTGGCTCCGTTCTGGTCGCTGTGATCTGGGCGGGGGTTTATTTCAAACTGGAAAGCGAGCGGAAGTACGAAATTGAGGATGCCCGAAAACAGACTGCCAATTACGCCCGCGCCTTTGAGGAAAATACCCTGCGGACCATCAAGAGCGCCGATCAGGTGGCGGTGATCTTAAAATTTCAATATGAGCGACAAGGCCCTAAGGTTGACATGGCTCCCTTCATGCTTAGGGGCGACCTGGAGGTTCCGGACTATGTTCTTTTGTCTGTTGCTGACGAGAACGGCGATCTGGTGGCCAGTAATCAGGAACCTTTCGTATTTTCCAACATCGGCGACCGTGAGCATTTTCTGGTTCACAGGGATGCCGACACCGGGAAGCCTTTCATCAGCGCACCGATTATGGGCCGGT
>Ga0316231_1004247_pt1:0-5000 | contig 12001 bp, 9 predicted proteins | sample TBH18027metaG_FD_206002 | JGI IMG/M metagenome (GOLD analysis project Ga0316231, IMG submission 206002) | Freshwater microbial communities from Trout Bog Lake, Wisconsin, USA - TBH18027 | ecosystem: Environmental > Aquatic > Freshwater > Lake > Hypolimnion/Profundal zone | place: USA...
GATCTGCTGAGGTTCTTCCTTTGTTCTGCATGATTTGTTTTTGGTAGGCCTGATACAAGGTCTTGTTGTTTTCTCTCGCTTCTGTCGCTGTTTTGTCTTTGTCTTTTTTGTCTTTGTCTTTTTTGTCTTTTTGTTTTTTTTCCCCTTTTTCTGTCAAAGAGAAAGGAAAAAGAAAAAAAAGAAAAAAAAGAGGAAAAAGAGAAAAAAAGACATAACAAAACGGTGTAGAAGCATAGGGGGGAAGATAAAAAAAAAAGAGAAAGCAAAAAGGCCTAAAAAACAAAGTAGGTCCAATATGGGGGAGTGGAAAAAGATGGACCCTAACTGTGAAAGGCCCCCCGAGCGCCCCCCGTGCCCGGGAATGAAAAGGAGACAGTCACCAGACTTGCCCTGCACCAGACTAATGACGAGAGATGATTATATCTATATATATATATATACACACATATATATAAATATATACATATATATAATCGTTGACCTTATCTATACCCCCCCATAAAGGGGGGGCAACCGGCCTGTCGGCCGGCGAAGACTGAAGCAGGCATGACGTCTGGGTAAAGGTGAAGCATCAACAGGATAATGCCCCCACAAGGGGGGCGCGGCCTACCGGCCGTATAGGGGGGCAACAGGTGGCGATAGAAAAAGGAAACCATAACTGTCACACCCACATCCTATCCCCATACCCATACCCATACCCATACCCATACCCATACCCATACCCATACCCATACCCATACCCATACCCATACCCATACCCATACCCATACCCATACCCATCCCTATCCCCCTACCCCCAAACGTTGGCCGAAGGCCGAAAGGGCCGCTAGGCCCTTGAGCCGAGGAAGGCTTTAGGGCTTTAGGGTTCGGTTCGGTCGGGGGGCCACAAACCCTAAACAAACCCTAAGCCCTAGGGCCCTATCCGTGTACCGGTGGGGGTGTAATAGGGCCCCATGACGAGAGCCGGCGATACCCCGCGGAGGGCAAGGCCGGTGCGGCAGCCGGGGCAGCGGTGGCTCGGCGGGAACGGGGGAACGGAAAAAAATAAAAAAGTTATTTCTCAGAGTCAAATTTTGGCTGGCCCCGGACTGTCGATCGGTGGCCCCGGACTGTCGACAGTCAGGTGCCAGCTTGGATATTTTGGCTGGCCCCGGACTGTCAGCAGTCAGGTTCCAGCTAAGGTTTTTTGGCTGGCCCCTGATTGTCGATTGGATGGCCCCGGACTGTCAGCAGTCAGGTGCCAGCTAATTTATTTTGGCTGGCACCTGATTGTCGATTGAGTGGAACCGGACTGTCAGCAGTCAGGTGCCAGCCAAAGCACTTGGGAAAAAACCAAAATATTTTTGGCTGGCCCCTGACTGTCGATCGATGGAACCAGACTGTCGACAATCAGGTTCCAGCTTAATTATTTTGGCTGGCACCTGATTGTCGATTGAGTGGCCCCGGACTGTCAGCAGTCAGGTGCCAGCCAAGGTTTTTTGAAAAATAATAAAATATTTTGGCTGGCCCCGGACTGTCGATCGGTGGCCCCGGACTGTCGACAGTCAGGTGCCATCTAATTTATTTTGGCTGGCCCCGGACTGTCAGCAGTCAGGTTCCAGCTAAGGTTTTTTGGATGGCCCCTGATTGTCGATTGAGTGGCCCCGGACTGTCGACAGTCAGGTGCCAGCTTAATTATTTTGTATGGCACCTGACTGTCGATTGAGTGGCCCCGGACTGTCAGCAGTCAGGTGCCAGCCAAACTTTTTTGAGTGGAACCTGACTGTCGATCGATGGAACCAGACTGTCGACAGTCAGGTGCCAGCTTAATTATTTGGCTGGCACCTGATTGTTGGCCCCGGACTGTCGATCGATGGCCCCGGACTGTCGACAATCAGGTTCCAGCCAAATAAAATAAATAAATATATAAAATAAAAAAATAAAAGATAAAAACTCCCCCGTATCAACACTGCAGAGTACTAAACCATCGGCATAACTCATGGTATTAGGCTTATTGGATAGCTAATGTAATTGTCTATCTAGCAAAAAATATTTGACGCATATATATCCATGTCCTACCCCCCACGCACTTGAATCTTTGTAAAGTAACAAAAAAAAATTAAGCTGAGAGCCACCCCGATTGCTCGACATCATGCCGTTACTACATAGATCTATACTGCTCTATATACTTCTCATATAGACAACTCTACTGTCTATAAAATAAGCTATAACACGTTATATAATACTAACGTTTAGTATTTTATGCGGCCGTAGTTTGGATTCCGAGAAAATGTATGGGGCGAACATACCTCCTTGTACAAGCCAAATTAGTATGTTGCTGTTGCAAGTCGAGGCTGCAAATGGCAATTCCTTTATATGCCTCCACTCTAAACAGAATGCCAACAACTTTGACAGGCTGGGTTAACATCAACATACAAACATTACCAATTCATGGAGTAAATCTCTGTAATACCCCCCCCTATGCCATTTTTTGACCCCCCCAATTGGTCACTTTCGATTAAAGAAAATCGTTATACTACGTTTTGTAGACAATTTCAAGCTGTGAAAGGTCAGCATAGTGCCCCTTACCCATTCATCTTCTTTATATGTCATATGCTTGAGTTAAGTATCGCTCCCCTTATTTTCAGTACCCAACGTTTAACGGAAAAAGTATTCAAATAAATTCTTAGCTGGAACCTGATTGTCGACAGTCAGGTGCCTGCTTATCCACTTTTTACTTAGCTGGCACCTGACTGCCAGCAATCTGGTGCCTGCTTAACCAAAAATCAGCAAAATTTCAGTTTGGCTGGCACCTGACTGTCGGTTCGCTGGCACCTGACTGTCGGCAAGTCTGGTGCCATCCAAAATCGAAAAATAAATATCTTTTTTGGCTGGCACCGGACTGTCGACAGTCAGGTGCCAGCTTAATTTTTTGTATGGCACCTGACTGCCAGCAATCTGGTGCCTGCTTATCCTTTTTAGCTGGAACCGTACTTACCCCCACTATTTTTTTTTATATTACGCTTTTTCCCAATCTCAAAACGTGCCCCGTTGCCCACTTTATACTATATAGGAAGTAGTAATGCGAAAAAAAATAAATAAGGAATAAATATATTTTAGTATTTCGAGGGAAAAAATGATAAAATCGAGGAAAAAATGCATGGAATATGGGAAAAAAGGAGGAAAAAAGGAAATATATGGGGGAAATGGGAAAAAGGGGAAAAAAAATACATGGACACGTATGAGGTATTCTTTTTCGTTGGACCTGCCCGATTTGTAAGAGCTTTTAGGATCTTCTATTTGATATGGGATTGGAAAACATACACTCCCCAATGGAATAAATAAGAATCACAAAAAATAGGGAAACACTTTTTAACAGTATGAAATTGTTATGAGAAATATCCTTTTTTTGTATTGGTTTTATATGGGAGGAAACAAGGATCAAGAGGGAATGTGGTTTTGTTTTTTTAAAATAAAGGAGGAGGGAAAAAAAAGAAAAAACAAATAAAAGAAAGATAAAAAAGGAGGGGAAAAGAAGGGGGTTTTGTGTGTGAAGGCGGTATGATGTAAATAGTAAGGAAGGAGAGGGGGAAAAAAAAGTGAAAGATGGGATGAAGAAGGAGGGGAAAAAAAGGGAATGAATGGGGAAATGAAGAAGAAATAGGAGGGGATTGGTGTAATGGGGAAAAGGGTTTTGATATAGGATGTTGTGGGTTTTTTTTGATTTTCTTTTTGTTTGGATTCGGTTTTTTCTTTTGCTTTTCCTTTTCTCTCTTTTTGTTACATATATATGAGGAAATGATGAAGAAAGAAAAGAATAGAACAAAAAAGCAAACAAAAAAAAGGGGTAGGATGACTAAGAAAGAAGGAAAGACATGTGCGCCATAATATTTCAACGTTTCAGAACAAACCGTGAAATAATGTTTTTAATAATGGATTTCAGAAATAAAAAAAGGGAGGGAAATAAAAAAAGGGTTAACATTTATATGAATAGCATGTGCTAGACTTTGTTTCGAACCACCAATGCTCATTCAATAAAGAACTATCCTTCATCATCCTTCCTTTGTTTTATTATTTCATTATTGGGATATTATTTTGCCGTTTATTGAATATTGTTTTGGGATTTTTTATGGTATAAGACACATGATTACCGAGACTTTCGAGCCATTTTACCCCTCTTTTTGTTTGTTTTTTGTTTTGTTTTTTCCTTTTTTCTGTTAAAGAAGAAATAAGAAATCCAAGAATATAAAAGAAGAACAAAGAAGATCCGCCATCTTTTTATTAAAAACCTTTTTTTGTATGTTATGTCTATCTCTCCCTCTTTTTCTTTTTTGTTTGCTCGGCCGTGTCCTTTTTTTTCCTTGTTTCTTTGTCCCCTCATTCCAACTTTCATTTTTCCCCCCGTTTTTATTATTTACATTGACCGGTATTTTCTTTACAACAAACCACCTTTTGTTCTTCCCCCTTTTTTGTTTTTGTTTTGTTTGTTTGTTTTTTTGATTCCCCCTTTCTTGATTTTTTAAAAATGAAATCACAAATTGCTCTTGCTTTTTGCTTTCTTCTATATATAACTAAATATAAAAAGGATGATGGGTCGCTGTTTCATATATGCCTGTTTGATTCTTTTTTGTCGTTGTATAAATAGATGTAAAAGCCATTTCGGACTGTTTTTCTTGTTCAAGTTAAACGAGGTCAGAAAAGGAAAGTGTTTTTTTTTCTTTTTTCCTGTTTGCCCCCGGCCTTTTACCCGCCTTTTCCCTGTTTTCTATACATTTTTGCTTTGGTTTTGTTCTTTTTTTGGACCCTTGATGTATTTGTTCCTGTTCTTTTTTAGTACGCGTGTGCATCCTATAATATATAAGAAAAGAAGCGTCAAATAATGCAAAGAGGTGTGCAGACGTTTCTCACGTTCCTAAGAGATGCCCCGTGTTACTCGATACAAAAAAACGGAAAAGGTCTCCTGTGGTTTTCTTTTAGATTGCCTGGGAAACGAAAAAAAAGGATAACAAAGAAAATCTTTT
>Ga0316231_1004247_pt1:7500-10000 | contig 12001 bp, 9 predicted proteins | sample TBH18027metaG_FD_206002 | JGI IMG/M metagenome (GOLD analysis project Ga0316231, IMG submission 206002) | Freshwater microbial communities from Trout Bog Lake, Wisconsin, USA - TBH18027 | ecosystem: Environmental > Aquatic > Freshwater > Lake > Hypolimnion/Profundal zone | place: USA...
ACGATGAAGAACGCAGCGAACTGCGATACGTAATGCGAATTGCAGAACTCAGCGAATCATCGAAATTTTGAACGCAACCTGCGCTCTAGGCCTCGTGTCTAGAGCATACCTCTTTGAGAATCCTATCAAATCAAAAAAAAACTATATCATGTGTATAGAGGTAAAAAGTTTATTCTTTTTTCTTCTATATGTTTTGGAATTGAAGTGTCAAATATGTTTTAATACGTATTTGTCCTTTTAAATCCTACTCTTTTTTTTGGAGTAAAGAAAAAAACCTTTTTTCTTTTTTCATCACAAGGTTAATTTATTTTAATTATGTGCATAAGAAAGGATTGGTTTCTCTAGAAACAAGAAAAAAAACACATAAACAACGCTGTGAGTGAAAGTCTCACTATTTTTTTTTAAATATATTGATTGCGATCTCAAATGAGGCAGGAGGACCCGCTGAATTGAAGCATCTCAATAAGCGGAGGAAAAGAAACTAACAAGGATGCCCTCAGTAGCGGCGAGTGAACAGGGCAAAGCTCAGGATTTAAATCTGGTGTGTATCTTGTAAAGGCACATCCGAATTGTAGTCTGTGGAGGTACTGTCAGCGTAATGTCTTAGGTCTAAGTCTCTTGGAAAAGAGCGACAAAGAGGGTGAGATCCCCGTCTATGGCCTTCTGATATGCGCGTACGACGTGCTTTCTAAGAGTCGGGTTGTTTGGGATTGCAGCCCTAAACGGGAGGTAAATTCCTTCCAAAGCTAAATATTTGCGAGAGACCGATAGCGAACAAGTACCGCGAGGGAAAGTTGAAAAGAACTTTGAAAAGAGAGTCAAATAGTGCTTGAAATTGCTCAAAGGAAAGCGATGGACAACCAGTCGGCATATTTTTCGTGTCAGCGGTGTTTTGCGTTTCGTCCCTGTGGTGCGGCACTGTGAGTCTTTTTTATCGAAGGCCACGGTTGCTGTGCTTCACACGGCGCAGATGCATCTAATCCCACGGGTTATATGTGCGTCAGAATCAGTTTCTTTTGCAGGAGACAGCCTGAAGGAAGGTAGCAATGGTGTATTCCTCGCGAATGTATCGTTGCGTTATAGCCTTTAGGACCTGGGACACTGCGGAGGGGGACTGAGGAAAATCATGTGTCGGCAAGCATTTATCGAGCAGTTGTATCCCTGTTATGCGAGCCTTTAAGAGAAGAATCTTGTCTTGGAGGTTTTCAAATGGCAATGGATGTACTGAATTGATCAGAGCTTGTTTTAACCCATCGATTCTGACGAAATGGTGTTCATCGACCCGTCTTGAAACACGGACCAAGGAGTCTAACATATCTGCGAGTATTTGGGTGATTGAAACCTAAATGCGGAATGAAAGTGAAGGTGAAAGGGAGACTTCGGTCTTTTTTTTACTAAGGTGGGATCCTGAAATTAAGAGGATTTATTCTTTTGATAGCAGGTGCACCATCGGCCGATCTTTCACTTGTGGGAGATTTGAGCAAGAGCATATATGCTAGGACCCGAAAGGTGGAGAACTATGCCTGGACAGGGCGAAGCCAGGGGAAACCCTGGTGGAGGCTCGCAGCGATACTGACGTGCAAATCGTTCGTCTGATCTGGGTATAGGGGCGAAAGACCAATCGATCCACCTGGTTGCTGGTTCCCTCCGAATTTTCCCTCAGGATAGCTGGAGCTTGTTGACAGTTGTGTCCGGTAAAGCTAATGATCGGAGGCCTTAGAGTTGAAACAACTTTAACCTACTCTCAAACTTTAAATGGGCACGGCGCCTCGTTTGGTTTCTTAAATGAACCCGGGCCGCGAATGTAAAGCTCCTAGTGGGCCGTTTTTGGTAAGCAGAACTGGCGATGCGGGATGAACCGGACGTTGAGTTAAGGCGCCCAACTAGTCGCTCATGTAGATACCACAAAAGGTGTTGGTTCATTTAGACAGCTGGACGGTGGTCATGGAAGTCGAAATCCGCTAAGGAGTGTGTAACAACTCACCAGCCGAATGAACTAGCCCTGAAAATGGATGGCGCTGAAGCGACTGGCCGAGACTCAACCATTAATGCAAATATGAAGCATTAATGAGTAGGAGGGCGTGGAGCTTTATTCCAAGTGACGAAGCCTAGCACGTGAGTGCGGGTGGAACAGGCTCTAGTGCAGATCTTGGTGTTAGTAGCAAATATTCAAATGAGAACTTTGAAGACTGACGTGGAGAAAGGTTCCGTGTGAACAGCATTTGGACACGGGTGAACCGATCCTAAGGCGTAGGGAAATTCTGTTCGAATGTGTGCGATTCCCTTACTTTGTTTCTTTTTCTTTTTCTTTCGGGGAGGAGTGAAAGGGACGAGGTATATTAAAGGACGCACCGCCTAACGCCGAAAGGGAGTCCGGTTAAAATTCCGGAGTCAGGTCGTGGATAATGTACGGTAACGTAAGTGAACCCGAAGACACCGGTGTTTGGAGCCCTGAGAAGAGTTCTCTTTTCTTTTTAACAGCCTATTACCCTGGAATCGG
>Ga0316231_1004249_pt1 | contig 12001 bp, 12 predicted proteins | sample TBH18027metaG_FD_206002 | JGI IMG/M metagenome (GOLD analysis project Ga0316231, IMG submission 206002) | Freshwater microbial communities from Trout Bog Lake, Wisconsin, USA - TBH18027 | ecosystem: Environmental > Aquatic > Freshwater > Lake > Hypolimnion/Profundal zone | place: USA: Wisconsin...
CTCGCGCGCCCGGCGCAACGTTTCCAAGCCCGACAAACCCGGCATCCGGACGTCCGAGATCAGCATGTGGATGGTTTCGCCGCGCAGTGTGGCCAGCGCGCGCTCGCCTGAATCCACCACCACCGTGGCGAACCCCTGGCTCCGCAGAAAGGAATCCAGCAGGCTGCGCTGGCCCGGGTCGTCATCCACAATCAGGATGCGCGGGGGCGGCGCCGTTGGGTTGTCAGTTGGCTGGTGGGGCTTCATGTGTGCCCCACAAGTTTCAAGTGGGCGATCCGAAAGATCGCCCCTTTCGGCTCGTTCGGCAGACAGGCAATGTCCCAGCCGTGGGCGAGCACGATCTGCTGGACGACGGCCAGCCCCAATCCAGTGCCGTGGGATTGGGTCGTGAAATACGGTTTGAAAACTTCCTGCCGGCATTCCGGCGGCACGCCGGGACCGGTGTCGCGAATCTCCAAAAATCCCTCCGCCGTGCCCGCCCGGCCCGCGACAACTTGAATCGCCCCGCCACTCGCGACTGCTTGAATGGCGTTCAACAACAGGTTGAACAGCGCCTGCCGCAGCAGTTGTTCATCGGCCTCGATGGCCAATGCCTCGCCGTGAATCTCGACCTGGACTTTTTTCTCGTCGATATCGTACCCAAGTGCTTGGACGACCTCCTTGATTGCCGCCGGCAAGGCGAGTGTCGACCGCCGGACTTCCCGCGGCCGGGAGTAATTGATGAACTCGTTCAGTTGCACCGTGACCTTGTCGGTTTGGTCCAGGATGGCGCGCGCTTTGTCGCGAATTTCGGCCGGGGCCTCCGGCTGTTTGGTAATCATCTGGGCCAGGCCGCGGATGATATTCAGCGGATTGCGGGTTTCATGCGCGAGCCCGGCAACTGCGACGTTCATACCCTTCAGGTGGGTGGTCAATTCACTGGCGCGCACGAGGCGCAATTGCAGCTCGGCGGACTTCGTGAAATTGCGCCAGCCGAAGCCGGTCCCCACGCCGGCGACCGTGGCCAGCACCGCGATGACGAATCGCAACCATAAATCCTGGCTGCGCGCCGTCTGCACGGCTTGCGTGGACATGACGATTAAGAAACTGTGGACGCCCTGTTTTTGGAGCAACGCTTTGTACTCATCCTCGTCCATCCACGGCGGGCGGGCCAACCGCGGGCGGCCGGAGCCGCCGCGCCCCCACGGGCGATTGCTGGACACTTCGACACCGGCATTTGTCAGGCCGGCGATTTCATTCGTTGAAAATTCGGTGCGGCCCCGCCACGGCGGCGGTCGATCACCAAACCGATTGGTTTCGGCTGACCGAAAGAATTCTTCGCGGCGCAACACAATCGGCGGGCTGGCCGACTCAATGTCATGGGTCACGTTCGTGCCCAGGTCGACCAAATTCATCACTGTCACCGTCTGGGCGTCCCAGCGCGTGATCGGGCTCTCACCGAATTTGCTGTCCGAACCGGCGAGGGAGCCGGCGGAGACGACCACGTTCCCGGTGGCATTCAACAGTGCGAGCCCGGTCAGATCGCCGGGTTTCACCAGATCTGTCAGTGCGGATTCCAGCCGTTCCCGGGAGATTACGCCGCCGAACCGGCGCTGGGCGCGGAGCACAATCCCGAGCGTGGTTGAGATATCCTTCGCCCGCTCGATCAATGCCGCCCGGGCGGCGCGGTTCACGCGGAAATGCTCGGCGGTCTGCCACCCCAGGACCAGCACCCAGGCCAGCAGCAACAAACCATAAACCAATGTCCGACGGCGGTTCGGTTCCATATTCGGTGCGGCCCGCGCCCCGGTGATTAGCGGCGGCTCGGGGTGGCCGGGCCGGTTCCTTTGGCCGGTTTTACCGGCAATTTGTCCAACAATCGATCCAATTCTTCTTCGGAATACGACTTCGGAATCAACGAATGACCGCGTTCGTAAGTCGCCATTGAGGCCAGTTGCGACGGTGCTTGGATGACGTACGGCGTGAGAAAAATTAAAAGCTCCTCCTTGGCCGAGCTGGTAACTTTCCGTTTAAACAGGTTGCCGAGCCACGGGATATCGCCCAACAGTGGAACTTTGGTTTCGGTGACCGACTTCGTGCGTTGCATCAGGCCCCCAATCACCACGGTCTGGCCGCTCGGTGTCACGGCCACGGTGTTGGCGGTCACGATGTCGATAACCGGGGCGTTGACACCTTGGGCAATCTGGACCGTCGCGCTGGGGTCGATGGACGAGGTTGTCGGGGCGATAATCATCTGCACCATGCCGTTGCTCGTGATGTACGGCGTCACGGTCACGATGATTCCGACGGATGTGTAACTGATCCCGTTGATGGGCAGGCCAGTGGTCGGACTGTAAGTGACACTGGTGACCAACGGCACGTTCTGCCCAACTTGGACGGTGGCGGGCTGGTTGTTGCGCGCCAGAATGGAGGGCCGCGACAACACCTCCGCCTTGCCCGCCGCCGCAATGGCGCGCAACGTCGCCTGAAAATCGTTGCCCAGGATTTGGTACATCCCCGCACCCGGACCGGCTGCGAACGGGGCAATTTGTTGGAAGCTCTGGACGGGCAGGCCGAACGGGTTGGCAATTGGTGCGTTCGAGCCGGTCCCGGAACTGAGCGCGGAGAGGCCGAAGGAACTGGCACCGGCGCCGCTCATGCTGGAACTGAGGCCATTCATCCAGCCGCCTTCGACTCCAACATCAAGGGCATCATTGTGCGTGACTTGCACGAAGACCACCTTGATCAACACCTGCGGTTGCGGCCGGTCAAGATTGGTGATGACTTCGGAGATGTACTTCGTGGTTTCCTCGTCGGCGATAATCGTCACATTATGCGTGTCCGGATCAAAGGAGATGGTGGCGTTGCCCACCGCGCCGTTGGCGTTGTATTGCGTCCCCCCCGGGTTGCCCGCCGTGGCCGCATTGCGATTACCTCCGCCGCCTAAACCCGCTGTGCCGGTGGGGCGTTGGCCCTGTTGTTGGGCCTGACTGTTGCCGACAATGAGCAGACTGAGCCCGCACAAAACCGCGAGGCCGCGGTTCCAGTTTAAGAAGTGTGTGTTCATGATTGGTTTCTCTAGTGAATTTAAAAGCCTGAGCCGGAGCGCACGCCCGACCCGAGTCCGCTGCCGCCCAGAGTCGTTCCCGACGTCGTTGTGCCGCTGTTTTGCGTGATACGGTTCTGGAGCGGACTGGCCGGCGTTGACGCGCTGCGCGTGCTGCTGCTGCTTTGGAACATGTCTTGGAGCACCTGCTGCACCTGCTGCGGGTCGGCATTCTCCAAATGAATGACGCTGACGCGCGCCACCTTCGGCGAATTCTGATCGAGTTGCTCGATCATTTGGCCGATCTGGCCGATCATGTCCTTCGAGGCGGTGACCACCACCGACGATGTGCGTTGATCGGCGACCGCAACGACCTGCGCCCGTTTTTTGATGCGGTCAGCTTGTGGATTGGCGGCGGCCACACCGCCCGCACCGCGGCCACCACCACCGCCCCCGGCCCCGCCCGCGAATCCGCCGCCACCGCCAAACCCGCCAAACCCGCCGAATCCGCCAAAACCGGGACCGCCGAGACGGAACGGCGCCTGGACGCCGGCGGTCGTGCCTTGGCCGGAGAACAGACCGTTCAGCAAAGTGGAAATCTCAACCGGGTCATGGTGCTTCAGGTGGAACACTCGAATTTCCGCCACGTCCTCGGCACTGGAATCGATGGCTTTGATGATCTCGACAAGGTGGCGGATGTTGGCTTGGGTATCGGTCAGTGCGATGGAATTGCCGGCTTCGTTGGCGATGATTGTGGCGTGCGGCGAAACCAGTGGCGACAAGTCCTTCACCAACTGCTGCGCTTCGACGAATTGGATCGGGATGATTTGCGTGACGATTTCGTCGTTGCGGGGAATCGCCGCCGGGTCGTTGCCGGTTTTGACCGGGATGTCGGCATGGATCGCATCCTCCCTGCTCACAATCGTCAGGATCCGGCCATTGCGAATGGCGGCGTAACCGTTCTTGTTCAGCACCGAGTTCAGAATGTCCACCGCTTCATCTTTGCTGACCGGCTGGCTGCTCCAGACATCCACTTTCCCTCGGGCCGGGGTGTTCATTTCGATGATGAAACCGGCTGCATCGCTGAGATAGTTGAGCACCATCTCGATGGGCGCGTTGCGGAAAGTCAACCGGAGTTCGTTGGTCCCTTTTCCGCTCTCAGCCGGGGGCTGGAATGTGACCGGTGTTTCCGGCGCAGCATCGGCCGCCGGCTGGTGGCCAATGGCCGCCGTGGCGGGTGCCGGCAGCACCGGTTCGTTTTCGCTCGCCACAGCCGGTTCCGCCGGCTCAGCCGGCAGGTTGGTGGCGGTCTCGGTCGCAACCGGCGGGGATTGCTTTGTTTGCGCATAGGCCGTCAGCAAAACCAATGCCAAACCACCGGTCACCAACATCAGTATAATTTTGGTCTTCATTTCAACTCCTGTTCTCTTTTCTGCATGAGCTTCTTCAACACATCGTTAACGTCGTCACCGGCGCTGCTGCTCGCCGGTGCGGCCGGATTCTCCACCGCGCTGCCGACGGGTGTGGCTGGTAATTCGCGGACGTCAGCCAACTGCCACACGCCGTCGTCGTTCCGGCGCAGTTGCATGCCGACTTTCAGTTCGAGCTTTTGTCCGCTGCCCTCCAGCGTCACGCTGGCCGGTGTAATTGCCGTCACTTGATACACGGCAATCGTGCCCGCGGGTTGAACGATGCGCCGGTACTCGGAACGCGTCCCGTCGAAAAAGGCGAAGTCGCCCTTGTCATAACTCATCGTGCCGACCAGCAAAAACGCATCGCCCAGCCGCACCGGCGGGCCGGGCCGGGACCGGCCCGTCTCGTGCCGCCGGGCGACCCGGAATTGGTTGAAAATATTTTGTTGGCTAATGCTGCGAAACGCCGCGTAGTCCGTTTGCCGAAGTTGATTCGTCTCCTGCGCCACGGCGGTCAGGCCGGTCACAACGACCAGTCCGATAATTATTAGTTTCAAGTTCATGGCGCTTGCGGGGTCAGGACCAGCCCGCTGATTTGCAGGCCCAGCGTCATTTGCTGGCCAGTCTCATCGTGCGCGTTGAGTTCCAGCGATTCCAATTTCAACGCCAGCGGGTCTTTCTCGATGCTGTAGAGGAACTGGCTCAATGTCTCCAGATCACCCGTGGCTTCGAGCCGGCAATCCAGCGTCATGTATTCCTCCGCGTCGTGTTTCCATTGCGGCATGATCGACGTGAGACAGACGCGGCTGTGTTGTGACCAGGTGTCGAACGCTTTCAGCAACTGCTGCTCGGCCAGCGAGGAATTGCGCGGCAGCGTGTTGGCCTGCATTTGTTGCCAGCGGCGGCGAATCACTTGGTCGCGCTGTAACAAGGAGGTTCCATCCGCAATCTGCTGGCGCAGTTCGGTGATGGTTGCCGACCGGGTCTTCCACCATTTCGTCAGCGGTGTGTACACCAACCGGTCGGCGGCCAGCAGCGCAACCGTCGCCATGGCGGCGATGGCCAGAAGTTGCTGGCGATTGTTAATCTTCATGTCGTCCACCTTCGTTCCAATGGAAGTCGAATGTAAATTGCATCGGTGACTTGCCGCGAATCTGATCCACCTTCAGATCGCTCACGCCAAGCGCGGCGCGCAACTGGCTCAGCGTCTTCAATAACGCCGCATTGTCCCGCGCCACGCCGGTGCAGGTGACCGTATTCACGTCACGGATTTCGATTGTCTTGGCCGAAACGACCCCGTCCTCAGGAAACGCCGTTGTCAGTTGCCGCAAGATGCTCAGGCACCGGAATGAATCATCGAACCATGGCCGGTATTGCCGGATTTGCTGCTGCATCCCGGCCAGATCGGTGACTCGCGGCGCCATCTTCGACCACCGCGTGCGCAACCGGACCAACTGCCATTGCTGAATGAGAAACGCGCCGCCAACCAACACGAGCACGGCCCCAGCGATTGCGCCGGCCATCCGATACGGGCCGGATGTGTAGCGCCGGGTCAATAGCTGCCATGGCGCAACCTTCGGCGGCAGAAATTCAAACACTGGCGCGAGCCCGGCCAATCGGCGCGCCACGAAGCTGAACGCGCGCGTGACCGGCGCGTCCGCCGGCAGCGCGAACTTGAATTCCGCAGTGGCGTACGCCGTCACGAGTTCGATTTTCAATCCCAGAGGTTCCAGCCGGGTTTGCATCTCGGCGGCGAGTTGCCGGGCCAAATCGGCCGGACCAAAAATCCGCACCCGGCGCACGGTGTCGCGGAATGCGGCCGGCAACTGTCCGAGCGTGATTCGCACCTCGCGCGCGACGACATCGGCAGCAAGTTCGCGGTGCCCGCCGTCAACTTCCAGCGCGCCTTCCAGCGCCCGCAATGCCGCCACGCCGCCGCCGGACGTGATTTGCAAATCGACCTGGCTCTCGCCGATCGCCAGTGTCAACCCGTCGGAATCCGGCGGTTGCAGCGCGGTGATGCCGAGCGAGAAACTGACCGGTTTCAACTTGGCGGCCGCGAGGACGCGCTCCAGCAGCGCGAGTTGGCTGCCGGCAATGCCGATCTGCGTGGCGAACTGCGGGCCGGCCGGGGACCGGCCGCGCGAGGTGCAGATTCGGAGCGTCGCGACATCGCTGGGAAAACCGCGTTCGGCTTCGAGCTGCAAGAAACCGGCCACATCCGCTTCCGGTAATTCCGGCAATTCCGTGTGCAGCGTCAAGGCCCAGCGCGCCGGCAGGCAGACCACGCAATGCCGTTCGTGCACGCCGGCGGCATCGAGATTGTTGCGAATCTCCGTGCCGACGAGGACCGGATCTGCGGTCAATGGATCGAGTGACAGCAGCACCGAGAACGAGTGCTGGAGTTGGAGCGCCCCATTGGTCTGCCGCACCACCACGCCGTCGAGCCGATTGCCATCCAAGGCCAGCCCCACGAGCGCGGTCTGGCCGGTTCGTTTCAGGAAGTTCAGTTTTTGCAAATCAATCATGGTGTTGCCGTGGCCACCCAGGTTTGGCGAACATTATCGCCGAGCGCCCAACCGAGCCGGCTCAGGTCCTGCCGGTACACGATATTCGTCGTGCCTTGGCTGAGGTCGAAAACGAATTTCACGCGCCGGTAGCCGCGCCCGTACGGGCCAACCGCCGCGATGTCCGCCGTGAACTGGTAACTCTGCGTGGTGATGTAATCACCCGTTTGGAGGCCTTGAATGGCGGTGCTGGACGCGCCGAGCGCGTCCACGATCCACCCGATGGACGTCAGGTTGTTCGGGTTCTGTTGCCGGTAATTGATCACTTGCTGCGCCGGGCCGACATCCATGCCGGGCAGGCAGGCCAGCACCGTCGCGCTGGCGGTATTGATGTTGACCCGGCCCCGCGTGTACGGCGCCGTGCTGACCGTGACGGCGGGATAAATCTGCGCGAACTCGGTCGCGGTCATGCCGCTACGGACATAGAACTGCAGCAGACTGCGAAACGTCGGTGGCGGAACCCGGGTCACTCGCCCGGTGCTGTTCGTTGCGGCCGACGCGCTGGTGAAACCGGCGCGGAGCAGAATCGTGTTCGCCCGCGCCGTGCCGAAATTTGACCGTAACAATTGGCGGAGCTGGTTCTGGTTATTCACGTTGACGAGTGGGCCGCCAGTGCTGTTCACGTTTGGTTCGCGGCTGAAAACCGTCAGATATTCGAACAAGCCGGGATTGATCTGGCCATCGCCGCTGGCGCTGGTCTCGTTTGGATCCAGAATGCCGTTGCGGTTCACATCGTCGCCGGCCAGGATGTCCAGGCTGGTCCCATAGACCAACCGCAATTCGTCCAGCGTCTCGAACGGCGCTTGCTTGCACTGGTATGCGGGCGACTGCATGGCGTATTGAATTTGGGATGCCCCGGTCCCGTTCGTGCCGCGCCAATCCAAAATTGCCGCGGTCAAATCCGTGGTCATGCGCGGCAGGCCGGTGAGCGCGTTGGTTGACGCGGTATTCAAGTTCAGTTTCGAGGCTTCGTCCACCAGCCCGAAGGAGACCCGATCAGGTTGGGCAGTCAGACTGGTGTCGCGGCCGATGATCCAGAAATGCGCATCGCCGACCGGCACCGCGGCGGCTTGATATTCGGACGTGTCCGGCATGACACCGTTCGTTGCGTACGTGGTCAAAACGTAACCCACATACCGAGCCGCGCCTTCAATGGCCTGATCCGCCGCAATACCGGCGGTGCGATTGTCCGCGGCGCGCAACTCCAACGCCATCGAGTTCGCAAAGTACAGCGCCATGCTGACCAGTCCGAGCGTCACCCAGAGCACGATGATCAGCACCGACCCGCGATTGGAAGAGGACCGGTTCATGAGCTGGCAGTGGTTTGGTTCGAGTTCGCCTGGGTGTCCAGCGGCACGACGAGTGTGAGCGGCTGCTGGTTGCGCGAACTGCCGGCCGGCTGAATGCGCACCCGGACGGCGACCGGCAGGTTGGTGTCGGACATGGTCGTATCCCACGTGGTGCGCCATTGGGTGCCATCGTAGCAGTCGAAATCCAAGCGGGCGACATTGCCCATCAGCCATTGGTCCTCGGGCACCGGCGTCGTCGTGGCGAGCAGATTGCGCGTGACGCTGCGAATCAAATCATTGCCGGCCGCGGTGGCTCGCAATGCATACGTGACGCGTTGCACGTCGCCCCACGGCGCGTTTTCATGCAGCGCACCGGTGGTGGTGTACAATTCGAGTGCGACATTCTGGCTCAAGCCGGGGCTGGAAACGTTGCCGACCTTGAAGTCGCCGGACAGAACGCCATTGGTCGCCGGCGGCAGCACGCCCTGCAAGTCACTGCGCAAAATCGTCAGCGCCCGCTGCATTGGCAACGCGTCATCCACCGCCTGGGTCGCACTGTCCCGCAGCCGCACCGCGCTGAAAAACACGCCGCTCACCCCGGCGAGCACGATGGCGCACACGCCCATTGCCAGCACCAGTTCCATCAACGTGAAACCGGGCCGGCCGCGCTGGATTGGCTGATTTGTTATCATCATTGGTGATTCACCAACGTGCTGAGCCGGACCAGACAGGACCGATCCTGTGCGGCAAAGGTCACCTCCGCGGTCAGCAACTGCATCGCGTCCGCCGGCCACTGCTCGTTGCGCAACGTCCAGTGAAACTCCGTCCCGTTCGCAACAACGGTCCCGCTCTGGTTCGCCGGCTTCCCATTCAACTGGATGACGCTCTCATTCAAAATCTGTTCCGCCACGCGCGCGGCTTCCGCCTTGCGCGCCGCGACCGTGCCGGCCGTGCTGGCCACGTGCAACCCCTCAATCGCCACCGGCACCACAATGGCCAACAGCAGCATCGCCGCCAGCACTTCGGCCAGCGTGAACCCGGCCCTGCCATGCCGCCTAGCGTTGATTGGTGTTCCGAATTTCATAGGTCGTGTGATCCGGTAACTGCACCAACCACAGTTCCGCGCCAGCCGCGCCGGTTAACCGCAGTGTTGCCGGGCTGGATTCGTCAATCGTTCCGTCCGGGAGAAAGCGAATGGCCGGTAGGCTGCGGCCATTGACTGGAACGGGCGCGGCGTTGACAGCCACAAGCTGCACATTGTCACCGAGTGTAAAATCCAATGCCTTGGAATCGCCAGTGCGCGCAGTCGTCTCTTCGGTGAGACCGTACGCGGACTGCGGCGCATCCACCCACAGCAAGACCGGCCAGCCTTCCGAGACCGCCCGGCTTTGGCCCGCATGCACCAGCGCCAACAGCCGCCGGGCCTCCAAATCCAGCGTTCGGCCCCGGAAAAATCCCGCCAGGGCCGGCGCCACCACGGAGACCGCGACGACCAACACCGTCATAACCAGAATCAGCTCGATCAATGTGAACGCGCGCGGCGGTCGGGCTCGGCGGATTTGTGTGAACCGGTCACTCATCGTTTCAATGTCCAGTTGCAAATGTCATCTTCGGTTCCAAATCTTCCATCCGGCCCGGCGGAAGACAGATCATACGAACTCGGATTATGCCGGCCCGGACATTCATAAACATAATCATTGCCCCACGGATCTTTCGGAATCACGTCGTGATCGAGATACGGTCCGTGCCAGTTTTTGGCATCGCGCGGTTGTTGAATCAGATCTACCAATCCGCTCTTGCCACTTGGATAGTGCCCCATGTCCACTTCAAAAGCATCAAGTGCAGTCTTGAATGATGACAACTGCGTCTGCGTGGCGGTTATGCGACTGCGTTCCGAAATGCCGCCAAATTTCGGCAACACAATCGCTGCCAGCACGCCCAGGATGACGAGCACGAGCATTAATTCAACCAGCGTAAAGGCGCGCTGGCTGCGGAACCGTTGAGCAGTAAATCTTTTCATGTGATTCTTCCTTCTGTCATTTGATGTATTGTTGCAACGTGAAAATCGGCAGCAACATGCCGATAAAAATTGATCCGATGAAGCCGGCCACGATGAACAGCAGCAGCGGCTCGGCCAATGCGACGGCGGTCTTCAATTGCCGGTCGAGGTCACCCTCACCAACGTTCGCGATGCGCACCAATTCAGCATCGAGTCGGCCGCTTTCCTCGGCGACCGAAATCATTTCCAGCGTCGATTTGGGGAATAATCCCTGACAACCCGCCAAACTTTGACCGAGGCGGCCGCCTTCCTGCACGCGTTCGATGGAGGTCGCGACGGCGTCCGTGAGAATCTGGTTGCCAATGGATTTGCGGGCGACATTTAAGCATTGCACGAGCGGCACGCCGGCCCCGAGCAGCGTGCCGAGCATCCGGCAGAACCGGGCCAGCGCAAATTGTGCGATGATCGGGCCGACCAATGGCGCGCGCAACGTCAGCGCTTCCCAAACGCGGCGCCCTTTCTCCGAGGCAAACCAGTGCCGGATCAGGGAGCCGACGATAAACAAGCCGACCGCCACGAACAAACCGTAAGCCCGCAAAATCTGACTGGCCCCGATAATCAGTTGCGTGATGAATGGCAGCGTGCCGCCGAACCCCGCGAACAGCTTCTGGAACCGCGGAATGAAAAACACGAGCAAAAAGATCAGCACCGACAATGCAAGCACGACCAGGATGCACGGGTACAGGAGCGCGCTCATCACTTTTGAGCGCAGTTCCTTTTCCCGCGACTGGAACTCGGCGATTTGCGCCAACACCACATCGAGGAATCCACCGGTCTCGCCGGCCTGCACCATTGCGACGTACACGCGCGGGAACACGTCCGGCGATTTCGCCATCGCATCCGCCAGCGACATGCCGTCGATCACCAAATCGTGAATCTCCTTCCACTTGGCCGCGGCGACTGGCGACGCCGCTTCCGTGTGCAAAATCACCAGCGCCCGGCTCAACGGCACGCCGGCCGCCAGCAAGCTGGAAAGCAACCGGGTGAAACTCTCCAGTGCTTTGGCCGGAATCTTCTGCGAATTGAACTTGAACGAGACCGGCAGTCCGAGCGGCTTCTCCGCGTGCGCCGGCGTTTTTTCCGTCAGGCTGACTGGCCGCAACCCGCGGCCTTCCATCTGGTGAAACGCGTCCGGTCGGTTGCCGGCCACAAGCCGGCCTTCCGCCACCGAGCCGTCCGCCGTAATCGCTTTGTAAGTGAAGGTCGGCATTGCGATTAACGGTCAGCCTCCATGAATTGGCTTTTCTTTGGCTTCGCATTCGGTCTCAAGATTTTCATGAATGCTGTCCTATCCGATCTGTCTTTCGCAGCTTGCTGACACCAACAACGGATCAAGCTCTTCCAAGCCTCTGTTTTTTGCAGTGCCTCGAAGCAGTCAACAGGTAGATGCCCCTTCAGATCGTTCAGCGCATAACAAACGATCTGATATCCACCCTGGGGATTACCGGAATCGATGTGATCAACTGCCGGGTATAGTGGGTGGCAGCCCTCCCCACCTGTTATAGGTGTTCCCTCTTTCACGTCGAAAATCAGGTCCACTCCTGAGATGGCGCACTTGCCTTTTTGCTCAATGAGAATGCGACGGAGATCAATCTTTGAGATGCCTTGCCTACCTTTCGATGCCCATTTCTCTTGTTTTGGAGGTAGTT
>Ga0316231_1004251_pt1 | contig 11997 bp, 5 predicted proteins | sample TBH18027metaG_FD_206002 | JGI IMG/M metagenome (GOLD analysis project Ga0316231, IMG submission 206002) | Freshwater microbial communities from Trout Bog Lake, Wisconsin, USA - TBH18027 | ecosystem: Environmental > Aquatic > Freshwater > Lake > Hypolimnion/Profundal zone | place: USA: Wisconsin...
TTCCCCCGGAAATGGCTCCGCCGTTCAGCAACAACGTCTCCTCGCAGGACACGCTGTTGACCTGCGCGCTCCCGGACGAAACGGTCACAGTAATGGCGCCGTTTGACGTGTCGATCACCACATCATCCAAGGGACCGGGCACGGCGCCGCCGCTCCACTTGGTAAGGTCCCCCCAATCGCCGCTGCCCCCAACCCAAGTCACCGTCGCCCCTCGGCAAAGCCCCGTAAACATCCCGCCCGCTAAAACCCAGAGCAGGCAGAGTTTCACCGCCCTGTCGGTCCACAATGCCAAGGCCCGGGTTGGGTGGTTTCCCCCGCTTCGGGTCTTGATTCCCTTCCCCCTCCCTGCCCTCCGTTGAAACGGCGAGCGATGCCCGTCGCGTCCCTCCGGGACAAATGACCGTATGACCCGCTCAAGGCCATTGCGAGTAGTTAACAGTCTGTTTCCAACAGGCATCGTTTCCATTTATTATATGACTATATAATAGCACTCCTTTAGAAGCGCCAGCGTCGGGTCCATGAAACTATCCACGCCCCCGTGTTGCAGATCGCCTGGATCTGGCTCAGGGGAGGCGTCCGAGTCGAGTTGGGGCGACCGAGCGGATCCCGCGTGGTCAGCGGGAAATTGACCCCGCCGTTGACTGGCCCGGGATGTAGATGCTTTCGCAGCCGGGCAGCGTAGCGATCCGATGTTGGCACGTGAAACACCACAGGTCCCAATGGCCGTCAATGTAGTTGGCGTTCTCCGGCAGCGGGCAAGCCTGCGCGTAGAGATACCATTTGCCATCAATCTCATACATCGCGGGCGTGGCGACGTGATAAATCGTCTCATCGCGATACAGGCCCGTCCACTTGGTCTGGAGGAGTTCGTCCGCATCCATCTGCGACCAACCGGCGCCGGCGCGCTGGCTCGCCGCAATGACGGGCCGCCAGCGCTTGCCGGCCGAGACGCCGACTTCGATGGAGAGCAAATAGGTGCCGCCGATCTTAAAGGCTTGATGCCATTCGTAGTAGGCCCCGGGCGTGGATTTGAAAATCTGGCCCATGCCGCGCGGGTCCTTTTCGTTGTAGTGACGCGTCCAGGTCTTGCCGTCGCGCGAGGTTGCCAAACGCAGGCCCGGGAGGATGCCATCCTTGCCGCGGTAGGAGTAATACATGAACCAATCCCAGCGCCGCTCGGTCGCGTCCCACTCCCGCAGCACTGCCGCCTGCGAGGCCATTTCCTCGAAATACGGCGCCGCGGGTTCGGGCGAGAGCACCGGTTGCGCGCCGAGGCGTTGGATGGTCCCAGGCGCGATGCCCGCATAGCCGTCTTCCCCGACCGGGCAAATGGCCAGTCCGATGCGGTCCTGGACCGCGCCGGTCGCGCCGGAATAGTAAATATAGTAGGCCTCCTCCTCCGGGATATAGAGCACGGCGTCCAGCCGGATGCTCCCGGAATCCCAGCCCTGTTTTCCCGGGCCGAATACCGGGTTCGATTCGTCCTGGCGCCACGTGAAGGGGTCCGCCTTCAGGGCCCACGCTTTACCGATAAAACACAGGTTCCGGTTGGTGGCGGGCACGCCGGAATAGAACATCACCAGGCGTGTCGGGTCCTTAGGATTGGGCAGAATGCACGGCTCCTGCACCTGCTGAGACTCCCACGCCGAGGAACCGCGGTTGAGGATGACTTCCCCGCGGATCGGCGCGTCAGAGCCCGGGCCATCGCTTTGCCGAGCCCAACCCTGCAGCATCTCGATGGCCCGGCCGAGCACGCCGGCCGAACCGCGAAACTCCCCCGAACCGCGCGGCTGATTGTCGCGCGACCACCATTCATGGAAGCCGCCAGTCCGTTTCACTCGGTCCGTCATCGGACGAAGTTCGCGGAAAGCCTCGGCGATTTTTCCCTCCTTGATCAATGCCTGGATCATCCGGCCGCCAAACCAGCACCAGTCGCCGCCGTTCTGATAACTGTAGGGTGAGCGCATTCCGGGGTTCTTGAAGAATCCTTCCGGGTAAGGCGGATAAACCGTCAGGCCGATGGACGCGGCGCCGGCCGCCCGCACATTCGCCACCATCTGGTCCAGCGAACGGCCCACCTCCTCGCGGGTGAGCAAGCCCGCCTCGATCGCCACGGCGGTGCCGCCATGATAATAAATCGCGTTCTCATCGAACTCCTTCGGAAAAGGCGACCCGGCAAGATAAACATGCGGAATGAACTTATGTCGGCTCGCATCCCACAGATGCTTGCAGATGTTCTGTTTGAGCGCGTCGCGAGTAGTCGTCCAGCGGGCCGCTTCGGGAGCGTCGGCGGGCAGGAGTTGCAGGTAGTCGTTGAGGGCGATAACGAGCATCGCGTTATCGTAAATGTCCAGGGCGCGATGGGAATCAGCATCCAATGCCACGCCCCAAGGGGACTCGGGCTGAACATCGCCCCAATCGGCGGTGGTGGCGCCCCATACCAAACCATGCTCCCGGTCGAAGCGCTCGATCAAGACGTATTGCAAGGCGAGGCCGAGGCGATCGAGGACCGTAACGCCCGCGATGCGCTCTTGAAGGAGGGTCCGGTCGCCCGTGACGCTGACATACTTGCGTATGGCCTGGACCAGAGACGATTCCTGGTCGGTCTCGACGGTGTTCTTGTGCGCCATTAAATTGGGGGTAAGCGGGCTGGTGCGGTAGGCGTATTTCACTTTGGCCTGGTCCAGCGGGATGTAGCCGTCCACAATATCGCCATTGGTCCCCTGGAGTTTGAAGAAGGGCAGCAGCGCCTCGCGCAAGCGCGCCGGCGGGTTCACCTCGAGCGACACCTCGATAAAAGTGTTCAGGTCGCGAATCCAGACCTCTCCGTAGCCGCTGCCGGCGTTAAAACCGCCCCTGAGGAGCTCCTTCGCCATGCGATGGACATCGCTCAAAGTCTGATCCGCGAGGATTTGCCGGGCGAGTTCCGCCTGGCCGGAGTTGGGGGCGTTTTCTGCTGGGGCAGCGGCCGGGGCGACCGCCCCGAGGCAGGCCGCCGCGAGGATCGCGCGGCGGAAATTGATGAGTTTGTTCATTTTTTAGCGGTGAGGGTCAACCATCACCTTTGAGATGTGGTCTTGCAGGTGTTTAAAGCTATGTAACTTGAAAGGTGGCAAGGCAGACTTGGGCCTGGGCGGGGTCATTCAAGCAGAGGGCGCCTTCGCGGATCTTTGGCGCGGGGCCGCCTTCCAGGCGCAGCGGAAAACGCTCGCTGAGCGAACGGGCCAAGGCGGCAAAATCGGCAAAGCCTTCCGCGCGCGCCTGCGCGCGGTTGACGAGGCGCAAAAGGCCGCGGCGCCCAGGACAGGTTCGTTTCATCAGCTCCAGGGTCAAACGACCCATGGTGTACCGCGGATTGATTTCCACAATGGGCTTGAGCCTGAAACCGCCCCCGGGCGCGCGATAGACGAAAGCGTCGATGCCGATCGGTCCGATAAAACCGGCGCGCCGCAGTTCTGTTTCAAGTCGAGAAAAGACCTCAGCGTAAAGCCGGTGGAGGCGGTCGGTGATGTCCGCCGGTCCGCGGAATAACGCGGTCACATTTGCTGGCAGACGGCGGGCGTAGTTGGCCGCCGCGCTGTTGGCTTGAAACTGTCCCCTTTGGTCATTGATCAAGCCGGTGTAGCCGTGGAGCTTCAGGCCGCCCGGCCCCATCTCCAACTGGATGGAGAAATCGACCTCGCGCTCCAGCCAGGGTTCGATGACCAATCGCCTGTCATTCCCCAAAGCCTTGGCCAGCCATCGCCGCTGCGCCGCCAGGACCTCCGGTTCCCAGAGCCGGATGGCGTTGTGACCCGCCAGGCCATGGGCTTCCTTGGCCACGACCCGATGATGACCGCGCCGTCGAATGGCGGCGATGGCCGCGAGCGCGTCCTCCAGGTCGTCCACTGCCACCCCCACCTCCAAATCGGAGCAGAGCCAGGGTTCGACCGCCGCCGGCGGAGGGATTTCCCCAGCCTCCGCTTTGGCCGGCGGCAACGGGTCCACCCGGCGCCCCCGCGCCAAAACCGTTCGGAGGAAGTCAGCGCTCCACGCCTTGGAGTAAAGGTCGGCGATCCCTGGGTTGAATCGTTGGCTCGCGGTCCGGGTTTCGCCGGTCACCTGGGCCAAGAGGGGTTGGAGCAGGTCCAAACTGTCCGATCCCCAAGCCCAAGGCCGCAAACTGCCAAGTTTCCGCTGGCAGAGACCACTGGCCGGATCGATGAGTCCCCCGCTCAACTCGACGAACTCCGGCAGCGGGAACCCGGCGCGCTTGACGGCGCTCAAGAAGGCAACCGACGGCCGTTTGTCCACCAGCACGATGTCGTCGGATCGGCAGAGGAACTGCGGCAGGTTGGCCAAGTCGCTCGCCAGCATCGCCTGGCGCTTTACCGGAGTGAAGCCCTTGCCGTGAGCGATGCGACCTTCGGCGAAGGGATTGAACACAAAAACGCTGGGGGTGCGACCTTTGGATCGCGAGTACACCTCCAACTCCGCGATGAACGCCGGATCGAGCCCGGCGGCGCGGCGGCCATCCACGTCCAGGGTAAATCCTTTGGCGCGCTGCGGCGAGAGGGGGAACTTCAATTGCCGCCGAAAAGCGTCCCAGTCGCTTAGGTCGGGATTCTTCCAGCGTCGAAACCATTTCAAGCCGCAGGCGACGTGCCCAATTTCATCGTGGTAGATGCGGTCGAGCAAACTCGCCGTGTCACCGTCGCCCACCGCTTGAAACCCGCGGGCGAAGTCGCGGCAGAAGTCGAGGTTCGCCTGCTCGAAGGTCAGGCAAAGGCCGGCGACGTAATCCAGCGGACTCTCCATCGGGGACAGAGCGCGCCACAAATAACCGCTGACGGGAATCTCGCCGAATTGGATCCCGCATTGCCGCATGCGCTCCACGTAAAGGCGGGTGTGCGTCTGCTCATCCTTGAGGGTCTGACAAACGGCGCGGCGAAAGGAGGCGGGGGCGTCCGGAAAGCGCAGAAGGGCGAGCGCCATGAGCTCGGTAGCGAGCAGTTCGTGGTTGGCGAAGAAGTGCAGAAGGCGGCCTCGTTCGCCCTCGCGCTCGAGTTGATGCAGGCCGGGAAAGTCCGCCTTGCCGGAGCCTTGCGGCTTGAAGCGCAACTCCGCCGGCCGGCCGGGCGCCTGGGGCGGGAGGAGCGGGAGCCCGGGATGCTCATCGGTAAGGATCGCCGGCGACTGGAGCTTGTTGTCCAGAGTCGTTGCGAACAAGACCTGTTCGGCAAATTCACGCAGTTCCATTGCTCGCTGGAAAACCTACCAGTGAACCGGCCATAGCGCGAGCCCCATAGGTTACCAACCGTATGAGCGCCTCCCACCCCGCTGCGCGCGGCTCATCGAGCGGAGCTCGGGCGAGGGCTTTCCCGCTTCCAAACACAACGATAGTTGAACCGACGGTTCGGCGCGCTGTCGCCGCTGACGCAAAGGGAAATAGGGTCCTTCAAATCGGTGGGATTGTCGCACCAATGGAAATCGAACGTCAGCGCGTCACCCTTCAAACCCAGGAGCTTGCGCGGTACGGCCATTTCCAGCGCTTTGCCCGAATAGCGATAGTTTACCCGGGCCACTTCGACCCACGGACCACCCGGGGCGTTAGGGTCATAGCGCTGGAGCACGGTGGTCTTCTCGTCCACCACGCGCTGATTGATGATGAAATCGTACCCGAACCAACCGGTGTTGGGATTTTGGTCGGCGTCGATCAACAAGAGCATCCAGTTCTTGCCGGTGTGCGGCGTGAGGGCCTCATTGGCCTGCACGTAAAAATAAACCATGTCGCGGTCCACGGCCACTTTGCTGGCGACGATATCGTTGCGGCCCGAGTCGTTCGTGTAATGCAATCCGCCATAACCCGGGTAGTCGCGGTGGACCGTGTCGCCTACCGTATCGAGGTATTCGACCTCCAACCCCGCCCAATCGGCGAACTTCCCGTCGATCTGGATAGGGTGCAGTCCGTGCAACTCTGGTACGGGGCGGACGCCCTTGTAACGCCGGATATTCTGAACCATCTGCATGTAGTAATTGTCGGTGTAACCGCCCTTCATCGGTTGGAGACAGCGGTTAAACTCGGCATTGTACTGGTCCACAAAAAAGTAAGGGCTGTCCCGGCGCATGAACTTGGTCGTACCCCCGCCCGAAGGCGAGTACTTGCCGGCGGTCCATTCGTTCCAATCGTTGATGTAAAGGACTTCGGGGTCGCTTGCGAGCGCCTCGTCCCAGCGTTGCTGGAAGTAAATGCCATAGCCCTCGGGATGCTCGACTTTCTTGCCCAGCCACGGCACATAGGTCGGCAGCGGCAGGTCTTGTTCATCCAAGACCGGCTCGCTGCCCGACAGGGTCCAGGATTTGCCGATCAGGCTCGAGGGGTGCTGCGCGGGCGTCACCGCCGCCTCTTCCTTCCGGCCGTTGTGCCGCGACACTCGTTCGTCCGGGCTCAGCGCGCTCACGCGGCCGTCGCCCAGGTCCAACCCGAAACTCCAGTTGTCCTCCGTGCCGACAAAGCGCTTCCCAGCCCATTCGTAGTAGCCCCACCACATCGTCCGCAGCGTGAAGAACCCCTTCACTTCCTTGGTGTAATCCTTGTAAAAGGCTTCCGTGTAGTCGGGGTCGCCATAGTGCGGGTGCTTTGAGTCCGTCTTGGCGGCGGCATCAAAATGCGGGTTGGGATTTTGTACGCCCGCGCCGTTGGCGTCGGAGGTTGGATTACCATTGTAGAGCAGGAGCGGTTTTCCATCCCAGGCAAACCAGAGGTCCTTGTATTTCTCGAGCTTGTAGATCCGGTCATACAAGTCCTGTACGACCGTGATCACCGGGCCGTTAAAGGCCCAAAAACAGAACTGGGGGACCTGGTTGCCCTCCGCCTTCATCCGGCGCATCACGGCGAAAATGGTCTCCCACTCGTCCCAGTAGCGGACCGCATTGGTCACGTCCACCACCAGGACATCGACACCCGCATCCGCGAGCATCGACATGTCTTTGCGGATAACATATTCGTCCTTGCTCAGGAAATAGCCCGCCTCCGGTTCGCCCCAATGGTAGGAACCTTCCGTCCAGAGCGGATGTTTGGCATCCAGACGCGCCTTGGGATCGCTGGCGAGCACCCGGCTGACATCCGCGTTGAACGGGGGCTTGAGAGTGGCCAGCGAATCGCTGTGCCAGGTAATATAGAAGATGGCCACCACGCGGCGGTGGTCGCGCTTGACCGGTCCCACGGCGGAGAAGGCCGGCAGGCTTCGCCCAAGCGCATCGGTTGCCACCCAGGTGTCGGCGTGAAGGTCGCGATAACCAGCCTCCGCCGCCCGCGCTTCGCTGGAAGCGCCCCCCGGGCTGCGCCAGAGCATCGCGAGCAAGAGGCTTGACAACAACCATCGGGCGGAACAGAACTGAATAGGCGGGACGTTCATGTAACGCGATTATACAACCCACCGGGCAGGGTTGAAGTCAAAAAACGCGAAATTCGGCCCATGAGAAACAACCTGGAGAGGAACGAAGATGAAAATATTGAGGCGGTTCAACTCCGTACGGGGCGGCGAGCTGGCAACCGCCGGCTGGCGAATGCGCAGAAGACAAAACAGGACCATGGCGGTCGTTGACCCGGCGCCAATCGCGGCCTGCGGCCAGGCCCGGAAGGACCAACCGATGAAACCCCTGGTTCTATGCGTCGCTCTGTTCGTCGGGGCCGCCGCCGGCCTGGCCGGCGCCGCGCCCTATGCTATCCAACTCGATCCAACCTCGCCTGGCAGGGTGTTCGAAGGCATCGGCGCCGTAAGCGCGGGCGCCTCGACTCGACTGCTCGTTGACTACCCCGAGTCTCAGCGCGCCCAGATCCTGGATTTTCTATTCAAACCCAAGTTTGGCGCCGGTTTCCAACATCTCAAGGTCGAGATCGGCAGCGGTGAAAACTCCACCTGCGGCAGTGAACCGTCTCACGTCATCACGCGGGAGGAACTGGCGAATCCGCGGCCGCGCGGCTACGAGTTCTGGCTCATGGCCGAGGCCCGCAAACGCAATCCTCAGATCCTCCTCGATTGCCTGCCCTGGGCTTACCCGCATTGGGTGGCGGATCGGTTCTCGCAGGATTCCGCGGATTGGTTCGTCGCCTTTCTCGAAGTGGCGCGCAAGCATTACGGGCTGGAGCTGGACTGGATCGCCGCCGCCCAAAACGAGATGGGCTCCGACCTGAACTGGATCCGGAAGACGTTGCGACCCACCCTCGACTCTCGAGGGTTCTCCAAAGTGAAACTGCAGGCGCCGGACGACGACAGCGAGTACTGGCAGATCTTCGATGATTTAGAAAAGGATGCCGAGTTGGATCGACTGATCAGCGCGGTTGGCTACCATTACGTGGATGGCCGCGAACCATGGGAGATCGACCAGAAAGCCGGCCGAGATGCCACCGAGAAAGCCAAGCGATCCCGCAAACCGCTTTGGGCGAGCGAGGAATGGAGCCAGTCCGGTGGGCAGTGGGGCGACAAGGGCGCGCTTTACCTGGCTCGGTTGATGAACAAACTCTACTCGCGCGATCGCATCACCAAGTTCGAGATCTGGTGCCCCATCGACTCGATCTACGACCAAATCATTTGGGGCGACACCGGCGCCATGCAAGCCGACGCGCCATGGTGCGGGCATTACACGGTTTGGCCTGCGGTCTGGGCGATCGCTCACACCACCCAGTTTGCCGAACCCGGCTGGGTTTATGTCGATGCCGCCTGCGGGCAGCTCGACACAAACACCTGGCGCGGCAGTCACGCGGCCCTGCGTGATCCCCTAACGGGCGATTGGTCCGTCATCGTAGTGACTGGCGAGAAACGAACCCTCCGACTGACCCTTGCGCCCGGGTTGAAGCGCGGTCCGGTTTACGTCTGGAAATCCACCGAGGAGGCCCAGTTTATCCAACAGCCGCCGCTCTCCTTGCGCGAAAACGCCGTGGAACTCGAACTTGATTCCAACGCGATTTACAGCTTCACCAGCACGACTGGCCAACAGAAAGGCTCCCATGGCGCGCCACCGCCGCGAAAGCCATTCCCGTTTCCCTTCGAGGACAACTTCGAGAGCTACCGCCCCGGCGACACCCCGCGATACTTCGCTGACCAAAAGGGCTCCTTCGAGGTGTCTCGGTGGCCGAAAGGGGGCCAATGCCTGACCCAGATTGTACCCGCCCAGGGCATCCTCTGGTACGACAACTGGCTGTTGAAGCCCCATACGCTGTTCGGCGATCCGAATTGGCAGGATTATAGGATCGAGGCCGACGTGTGGCTGGAGGGGGGCGATGTCGAGATCGGCGGGCGTTACGCCGACCGCGACAAGCTGGGTTACCGCTGGATTCTGACCCGCGACGGCCGTTGGCAACTCAATTGGCAATACACCAGCCTTGCCGTCGGTCAAGTGGTGAAGTTCAATCCGTCGGCCTGGCATCACCTGCGCCTGGAAATGAAAGGCGGCCAGATCATCGCTCTCGTGGACGGCAAGAAGCTGGCCGCGGTCGCCGACGCCTCTTGCGCCAAGGGCATGGCCTTCCTTGCGAGCACCTATGATCGCAACGCCTTCGACAACGTGCGCGTAGAGCCGGTTCAGCTCTCCGACAAGACCACGCCTTGAAAACGGCGACTGGGTTTGGCGGTATCCAACCAAGGCGGAATTAAAGGCCGAAATCCGAACCGTAGAGCCCCGACCGAACGACGACGGCGTAATCCCCTCCCACGACCGCGGGTCGTGAGCGTCAGCACCAACCCGGCGCGCCGATGGATCTCTAACCGAAATGAGCCTCTGGCAGTTCAAAGCCGTGGCGGTCGAGCCCAACCAAGGAGAATTTCCGCGGATTTTGAGACCAATCAAGCCAGGAGGTCGGTGACCACGCGGCCCTCGACGTCCGTCAACCGAAAATCGCGGCCTTGGAACCGATAGGTAAGCTTCTCGTGGTCGAAGCCAAGTAAGCGCAGGATCGTGGCTTGAAGGTCGTGGACCGGAACCTTGTCCCGGGTCACGGCGAAGCCGAGTTCGTCGGTTTCGCCATAGACGATGCCGGCCTTCACCCCGGCGCCCGCGAGGAACATGGTGAAACAGTCCGGGTAATGGTCGCGGCCCAGGATTTTGCTGGCGGCGGTGCGGCCTTCGCGGAAGGGGGTGCGGCCGAACTCGCCGCCCCAGACGATCAAGGTGTCCTTGAGCAGGCCCCGCTGGCCCAGATCCCGAAGGAGCGCCGCGACGGGCTTGTCCATGCGCGCGCACTTCTTGGTCAAACCATCACGAATGTCTTCCCCCTCGTTCGTGCCGTGAAAATCCCAGCCCCAATCAAACAGTTGCACGAAACGGACCCCTTTTTCGACCAGGCGGCGGGCCAGCAGGCAGTTATTGGCAAAGCTCGACTCCCCCGGCGCGGCGCCGTAGTCGGTCAAGGTCTGGGGCGACTCGCGCGAGATGTCCATCACCTCCGGCACCGAGATCTGCATGCGATACGCCAATTCATACTGGGCGATGCGCGTGGCGGTTTCGGGGTGGCCCAGCGCTTTGGCCTGCGCTGCGTTGAGGTCGCGCAGAGCATCGAGCGAGCGGCGCCGCAGGTCGCGATCCATGCCCGGCGGATCGGAGACGAACAGGACCGGATCGCCTTTGGAGCGGCATTGCACGCCCTGGAAGACCGACGGCAGGAAGCCGCTGCCCCACGCGCTCGGCCCGGCGCTGGGCTGGACGCCGCTGGAAATCAACACCACAAAGCCGGGCAGGTTCTCGTTCTCGCTCCCCAATCCATACGTTACCCACGAACCCATCGAAGGCCGCCCGGAGCGCGGCGATCCGGTAAACAAAAGCAACTCCGCCGGGGTATGGTTGAACTGATCGGTGTTGAGCGATTTGATGATGCACAAATCGTCGGCGACTTTGTGCAGGTTGGGGATGGCGTCGGACATCCAGGCGCCGGCCTTGCCATACTGCGCGAACTGCCGCGGCGTGCCCATGAGTTTCGGCACTCCCGAGGTGAAGGCGAATTTTCGGCCCTTCAAAAACTCGTCCGGGCAGGGCTTGTCGTTCCATTTAACCAACTCGGGTTTGTAATCAAACAGGTCGAGGTGCGGCGGCCCGCCAGACATGTGCAGATAAATGACGCGCTTGACCTTCGGCTCAAAGTGAGGCTTTTTCGGCGCCAGCGGATTCACGAGGCCGCCGGCCGTCGCTCCCCGCCCCGTCCCTGCCATGCTGACCATCGCAATGGCCCCCAGGCTGAATCTTCCCGCGGTCTGCAAGAAGCTCCGGCGGGTGGTCCACCGCAATTGTTCGATTTGTGGTTCCATCGCGGTTCAGGCTCAGGGCTTCATCAGCATTTCATCCAGGTTCAGCAGCACGTTGCCCGTCGCCGCCCACGCCGCAAGCTCGCGAGCTTCATGCGCGTTCGGCGGCGGTTCCGCCGCGGACCCGGCCATCTCGCGCGCCAGTTCCGGCTTCTGGTCGTAATGCGACAGGGCCGTTTGGCGGAATTCCAGCAGGCGTTTCAACTCCGCCGCGGCGGGCGGTCGGGTCAGACAAAGTTTGAACCCGTAACGCATCCGCTCCTCCGTGGAGCCGGGAGCGCCGGCCATGCGGCGGCCCAACGCTCGCGCCGCTTCGACATAAACCGGGTCGTTCAGGGTCACCAGCGCCTGCAAGGGCGTGTTGCTGCGCGGACGGCGCAAGGCGCAGACTTCCCGGGTTGGCGCATCGAATGTCGCCATCGAGGCATAGGGATTCGTGCGCCGCCACTCGATATAGAGCGCCCGCCGATAGCGGTCCTCGCCCGGACTAGGGTTCCAATCCAACGAACCGCCGAACGCCGCGGCCAGCCCGAGCGAAGGTTGCGGCGGGCGCGTCGGCGGGCCGTACATCTTCGAGCTCAAGAGGCCGCTCACCGCCAAAGCCTGGTCGCGCACGATCTCGGCCGACGCGCGAAAACGCGGTCCGCGCGCGAGCAGCAGGTTGTCCGGATCACGTTCCGCCAAGGCGGGCGTGACGCGGGCGGACTGACGATACGCCGCG
>Ga0316231_1004252_pt1 | contig 11996 bp, 4 predicted proteins | sample TBH18027metaG_FD_206002 | JGI IMG/M metagenome (GOLD analysis project Ga0316231, IMG submission 206002) | Freshwater microbial communities from Trout Bog Lake, Wisconsin, USA - TBH18027 | ecosystem: Environmental > Aquatic > Freshwater > Lake > Hypolimnion/Profundal zone | place: USA: Wisconsin...
GATGGGCACGGTGGAGACCCTGGGGTCGGTGGAGTCGAGATCAGCGCCTTTGGGCAGGAAGAGAACTTTGCCGCCGGAGGCAAGCCGGGCTTCGGCTTCCGGCCAGGAGCTGGTGACGAGGATGGATGAAGGAACAGTGGCATCGACCGTTGAGGGATAGAGCCAGAAGTTCCAGTCGTTTTTGAAGGTGGAAGCGCCAGCGTGCAGCTCGACGACCAGTTTGTACTGGGCGGGGGCGTGGAATTTGGAGAGTTCGGCGGAGACTTTGCCAAGGGCGATGCCTTTGCCGCGCGGGATGGCGCGAGCTGGGAAGGTGCCGCTGGCGACTACTTTCCCGGCAGGAGTGACGATGCTCCATTTAGAGGTGGAATTGGCGAATGGAGCAGCGCCGAAGTGGGCTACTTCGATGTCCGAGGTGAAGGTGTCGGCGGTGGTGTAGACACGGTCTTTGAAGCGGGAAAGTGGAACGGTGGTGTTGTTCCACTGGCGGAACTCGGTGGGGCCGACGTAGCCCTTGGTCTCCCAGAAGGCGTCGAGCAGGCCGATGAGGGCGCCGCCCTGGCCGAGGTAGTCGTGTAGGTCGAGGATCTCGAAGCCGCTGAAGCTCGGAGTGCGCAGGCTGGCTTCGATCTCCTCCTTATAGCAGGCGACCTGGAAGCGACCGGACGCGTGGGCGAACTCCTTGTTCTTTGCCAGCAGTCCGTGTTCTTTGGCGGCGTCGCGCATGATCTCGTAGTTGCCGGGAATCATGTAGGGCACTTTTACATGTTCTGGGGCGCCCGCGAACGTAGTTGCCGGGCCGCTGAACTTCTTGATGACGTCGAAGTCGGGATAGGCGCACCACTGGCCGACCTCGTGGCCGATGACGGGGATGGGATAGCGCGACAGGGTTCTCTCGTAGTCGGCACCGAACCAGCCCGAGGCGCCGCGGCCTCCGGTGACGTTGTAGCCGGCGGTGTAGGTGAAGGGCTGGCTGGGCGCAGGTGCGGCAGCGGATTGGCCGGGGGCGGGGCCAACGGGCTGGCCCGGTACGGGGGCGGCACCGGGTTGGCCGGGTGCGGCACCAACTGCAGCGCCGGTGGGACGACCGAGTCCGAGCGGGGGGCCGGCAGGGCGGCCGGTGCCGTCGCCGTAGAGGCGGCGCGGGTCGGCATCGTGCCATTGTTTGTCCCAGCCGGCGAGCTGTTGCTGATAGTTGCCGGCGGGCTCGTTGCTTGCGTTGAGCATGACGAGCGAGGGATGGTTGCCATAGGCCTTGAGCAGCCGCGCGGTCTCGTCGTTCAGGATAGCGAGCATCTTGCCCTCATTGTCGAAGCTGCTCCACATGCCGCACTCGGGCTGGAAGTAGAAACCGAGCTCATCGCCCGCTGTGAAGGCGGCCTCGGGCGGGCACCACGAGTGGAAGCGGAGGCCGTTGAGACCCCATGTCTTGCAGATGCGGATGATGTTCTTCCAGGTGGCGACGTCGGTGGCGGGATAACCGGTCAGTGGGAAGCCGCCGCCGTCGTGGGTGGCGCGGAGGTTGAAGAGCTCACCGTTGAGGAGGATGTGCTTGCCTTCGGATTTGATCTCGCGCAGGCCGAAGGTGAGGCCGCGGCGGTCGTCCGCACTGGGGCCGGTGAGTTTGAGAGTGAGGTGCTGCAGGACGGGGGTGAACTCGGACCATGGGGTTGCAGTGGGCAGTGGAACGTCGATAGTTCCATCGCCACCTGTGGCATCCCAGCTTACGGACGCGGTGGTGGCGCCGACGCTGAGCGTGCCGGACCCTGCGTTCCCAGTGAGGTTCCCGATGTGGACTTTGATATGGGCGGACTTGTCGGCAACATTGGGGAAGACCTGTGCGTCGTCGATCCAAACGGGCGTGGTGGCGCTGAGTTCGATGCGGCCTACGATGCCGTTCCAGGTGCTGCCTTCGGCGTCCGAGACCGAGTGAGCGTCGTACCGGTAGGGGTAGAGCATGCTGTTGTCGATACGGATGGAGAGGCGGTGCTTGCCGGAAGAGAGGATGCCTAAGTCGTAGTCGTGCGGAGCGACGAGGGAGTGGCAGTTGCCGATCTCTTTGTCATCGACATAGACGGTGGTCTGCCAGCGGGTGCGTTCGAGAGAGAGGCCGACACGCTTCTTGGCCCAGGTGGCGGGGATTTCGATATCCTGCTGGTACCAGGCAACGCCAAGGTAGTGCTTGACCGGCTGCGAGAGGTAGGGAACGAGGACATGGCCGGGCTTGGTGTACTCAGCGTATTGAGGAAGCTTGTACCAGGCCATGTCGCGCGGGAGAGCCGCGATGAACTTGGTATCGGCAACAATGTCGTCGCCGTGGCCCTGGGTCTGAAGGATGCCGGGCAGGGTGATGTGGTCTGCGATAAGGTCACTGGCGAACCAGCGCTCGCTAACACCGGTGTCGGCGCGATCCATGCGGAAGCGCCATTGGCCCGCGATGGATTGCACGCCTGCGCGTGGGGCGACTGGCGGTGTTGGGGCAGCGAAGAGGGACGAGGACGTAGCGGCCTGGGCAGCGGCGGCTGCAGTGAGGGCGAGGAACTTGCGGCGGGAGAGTTCGGCGGTAGGCATTTGTTACCTCGGGGATTGCGGCAAATCGAAGCGGTGGCGAGTTAGCGGCTAGGTCCCAACCATCGCAAAAAGACCGTGAAGGATGGGGTACACGGGTGTTTTGGCTAGTAATGCGTATGATTGGCGATGAGCTTGCGGCAGTCGGCGTCGCATTTCTTTGGGTGTGGGATAATTTTGGCGTTGCCGTAAACGCGCAGCGTCGGGCCATCGAGCGTGATTACCTGATCCGCTCCAGTATGGTCGAAGTCGAACATGTGGTAGGCCTCGCCCTTGAAGTATAGTGTCGCGTTGCCATCCGGTTCAAGCTTGAACCGATACCAGAAATACGTTCGCTTGCCCGTTCCAAACCAGTCGCCACGTACAAAGTTCGGGTTCCCGCCTAATGGATGCGCCGGCCACCGCTCAAGCAGTCGCCCTTGATTGTCGAACCAGTAAAGCTGCGCGCTGAGACCGTTAACGTAGGTTCTACCATTGGTCACCACCTGAGGCGTCTTGGAATCACCCAGGATGTAGCCCGCCGTCACCTGTTGCGAGTGGTCGGAGTTATTCTGCCAAACGATCTTCCCGTTCTGCGCGTTGTACTCCATAGTCCCCGCGTCCGACTGGCCGATCAGCAACTCCGGCTTGCCGTCGCCATTCATGTCGAAGAACTCCATCGCATCCATGTGGTCGTGGTTGTCCTCGAAGTACTTGGCGTCGTTCCATATCTCCTTGCCGTTCGCGTCCAGACACAGATGGCTGATCATCACCTCATCGATGCCGTCGCCGTTGATGTCATAGGGATAGATGTAGTGGCCGAAGTAGTCCTTCAACCTATGTTCGGCATGCTGCCATAGCAGATTGAGGTCCTTGTCATAGGCCGTCAGCGAGATATACCCACCCGTATCCACAAACACCAACAGCGTGTCCGGTCCATCCGACTCCTTGTGGAACTTCGCCACAGCCATGCGGTAGTTGTTATCCACATGCGGAAGGGCCGGCGCGGGCCACGGCACCTGCTTGATGACCTTGCCGGTCAGCCCCTCCACCAGCACCAGCCATTCCTTCCCGTCGGGGGTCTCGTGCCATTGCGCCAGTTCATCGCGGCCAGTGTGATGAAAGTCCCACAGAATACCCGCCGCCTCATTGCCTCGCGGATCGCCCTGGGTCGTTGGCGGCGCGTCCCAGTGCCACAGCACGTGGCCGTCGTTGGCGTACATGATGGTGGAATAGTTGTTCGTAATATCCAGGATCGCGTACTTGCCCGATCCATCGACATCGCCAAACTTGACGATGTTGGAGGGCGCGATCGTGTACTCGTGCAGCAGCTTCACCTCGGACGGCAGCTCCAGCGGTTTCAGATCGTCTTCCGTGAAATTCGCATTCTTGGTTAGAACCATCACATTGAAGATCGGTCGAGGCTGTATCGAAGTGAGTTTGATCTCGACCGTTCCCGGCTTCAGCATGAAGTCTCCCCCCCGCTGCAACTGCATTGCACCCTGGCCAAAAGTGGCGGAATCCTGCTTGCCATCAACTGCTACGTGGAAAGAGCTTGTGGCCGTGCCGCTGCCGCGCACAAACAGGTGATACGTGCCGCCTTCCTTGACTGGAATCTTCGCGATGACGTCCCCGGCAACCCCCAGAGTCATCGAGGAGTTGTTGAATTCCCACCCGGTGGTCGCCCCGCGGCGTCCGCCGCCGCCACCGCTGGTGTCACCGTCGGGGAAGTCCAGGAAAAAATCCGATGCCGGCACCACAAGGGTGCCGGGAGGCTGGTGCGCAGCATCATGGTGGTGCAGCGTGAGCTTTTGCTGGCCAGGAGCAGGGACGGCAGCGAAGGCGGTAGAGACAGCGAGCAAACCAACGAGAATGGATTTCATGGGCGCACCCCGCGGGCGAGTTCGAATTCGGGCGTGATATCGACGGGAATGTCCCGGGTGGACGCGAGAGCCTGAATCAGCGCCGGCGGCATGACGTCGTACTTGGCGAACCACGCCTCAACCCCCGAGCGGTCACCGTGGGCCTCGAACGTGAGCAGTTGTTGCGCGAGCGACGCGACCGTCGCGGACATCGCAGCGTAGTCGATGGTGAACTTGCCATCGCCACCCTGCGCCAGCGCACCGTGTTCGAGCAGATAGTTGAACTCCATCATCTCCGCGCGCCCGGGCACCTCACCCGTGCCGAAGCGCAGCGTACGAAAGATTCCCGCCACGTATGAGGCGTAGATGCCATTGAGTTCGCTCACCGGTAGCAGCTTCTGGTCGACCAGCCACTTGGCGAGGTAGATGCCGGTCACGTCGGCCTTGGCTTCCTCCAACCCGCTGTATGCCGCCCCGATTGCCTCGTTGATCGCGACCTGCTTGCCGTCGATGTGCGCGTACGCAGGCCCCAGTCCACGCGATATCTCGCGCAGAATCACGCCCGTCAGATAGCCTTGGCTGCTTACGTCTTTCGTCTGCGCCGGCGTCAATATCTTCTGCGCAACCGGCAGAACCACATATTGCACGCGCGCGTCTATGAAGTTTTTGAAGAAGATCTTCTTCGATCCCTTCTCCGAGTGGATGCGCGGGTCGTTGGGCAGATTATCCGCCACCGCCTGGTATCCATAGTGCAGGTCACCCGAGCGCAACGGAGCATCGGCGACCTCCATCGGCGTCGCTTGACCCTCCTTCGAAGGCTTGTCTTCCGCGGGGATCGGCAGCGCCTGCTGCATCGCCGCTTCATGCTGCTGGTACATCGCCAGCTTGCGGCTCTCTGCCTCATTGCGGATCAGGATCGCTCCGCCGTATGAAGTCTTCACCCCCAGGACTCCATCGAGATGCGTCTCATACGGCGCAAAGATCAAGTCGATCTTCCGATTCTTCAAATCCAGCCATGCAACGTCGCTGGCGTAGTAGTCATCGCTGAGTAATGCGTCCGCCCGAAGATTCAGATAATGCGCAAACGCCGGATCGGGCGAGAGCTTTGCCGCCGCCCGCAGATCAGCGGCCATCGGCTTCACCCACTCCGCATATGCCTCGTGATACGGATAGGTGAAGAGATGCTCGGCCACGCTCACAACCGGCTGGCTCAAAGCAGGTGCAAGGTCCAGCGGTGCCGAGCGGACCACCGTCCACGGGTTGTAAAGAGCGGCCTTCTGCTCCGGATGCGCCGCTGCGTATTTCTCGATCACAGCGCTGGTAGTCCCAAACGGATACAGCTCGTGGCCCGGCACCAGCGGCTCTTCCCCGATGACCGGAGAGTTCTGGTCCGCAAGGTCCCACCGGCTGCCATTGATGGAGAACAGGCGGTACATGTCGGCGTTCTGCGTCGAATGGTAGATCGCCCATCCGCCCAGGTCGCTCTGGCGCAAATAGATCTCATCCATCAGGTGGCACGCGTCGGCCAGCTTGGAGATCATCTGCTGCTCGGCTGGCGTCAGCCCGGCCCTGGAGTACGGCATCGCAACCATCTTCCACCGCGCGGCGCGCTCGGATTCATTGTGGATCGGACGGCCGCCTATGCGTTCCGTCGGCGCGGGCAGACCGGGTTGGGCTGCGGGAGCCGGCGTGCGACCCTGCGCGCCACCCGGCGCACGACCCTGCCCGCGAGGCCCGGCGGGACCAAGCACAGGATTGGGGTTAGGAGTCTGACCGCGAACTTGGCTGGCGACAGGTATCGCAAGCGCGAGAGAGAGCAATAGACCGATCGATGGAATCCGCACCACGAAATGACCTCGCAATAACGCACACTACTATCGCACCGCAAAACCTCGCAGTACAAGCTTCGCTCGCAACTCCATGGTGCTGCTCACGACGAGGGGAGTTGCACGAGTGGTCAGGCAGGGGAAGGAGCGGGCCAAATCTTCGGCAGCGCCGGGAACTGGATGCCGAGCTCCTGAGGGATGATGGGACGAAGTGGCCTGTCCAGGCTTGCGGCGTCGTAGTTTGCGTAGGATTCCAGCAGCATTCCATAGTAGAGCGCGGTGAATCCCCAGAAGCGGGTCTGGCCCAGGCCTTCGCCGGTCTCGGCGTTGTAGTACTCGCGCAGCACGGGGTTCTTGACGATGGCCATATTGAAGAGCCTTCGAGCCAGTTCGCGTGCTTCGCTTTGATAACCATAGGCTTGCAGCCCCTGGAAGATCATATAGTTGGTGGGTGCCCACGTAGGCCCGCGCCAGTTGCACTCCTTCGCAACCGGGTTCTGATAGTAGTCCGGCTCGGTCTTCGCATAGCTGGCGACCGGGTAAGTAAGCCAGAATTCGGCCGGATTGAGAAGATGCTCGTGGATCATCCGTTTGGCGCGTTCCGGCGTGGCTGCACCGGCGAAGAGAGGCATGAAGTTGGTGGCCGATTTGACGTAAACGCGCTGGCCGGTTTTTTCATTGCGGTCGAAGTACATGCCCTGCTTCTCGTCCCAGAAGACCGAGTTGATCAGCTTCGCAACGTGATCGCCATGTTGGTTGAAGGCCGCGGCGTCCGCCTTGTTGCCGAGCTGCGCAGCGATCACAGCCATGGCCCGCAGCTCGCGAATGAGATAGCTGGCTAAATCAACGCCTTCGATCTGGAAGGAGCTAAGCGCGCCCCCGCGGGACCACTGATTGTCGGTGCCTGCGGCGTCGGCGGAGTTCCACACCGGCAGGCCGTTGTGATCGGAGTCGTAGGAGAACCACTTCGCGATGTACTTCGTGAGCCGGCCGTAGTAGTTGCCTCGCAACCACTCGTAGTCGTCATTGTCCTGCTTGGCCCCGAGCACAACCAACTGAGCAAGGAAAGGCTTGAACTGCTGCCGATCGCGCTGCTTGATCAGGCTTCGATTGACGTATCCGTCGGGCTGTTCGCGGTTGAGAAACTCCTTCAGATTCGTGAAGCAGAGCGGCCAGATGCCGTAGTAAGAGAGATAGAGGTTCTCGAAATACAGATCCCAGTCATAGAACTCGTTGTAGGGATAGCCGGTGAGGAATGTTCCTTCGACACCGGGGATGTGGCGTAGGCCGCGTGCAACGAGGTCGTCGTTCACGGTGCGCAGGCGGCGGTTGAGCTCCGTCCACGCGTTTGTTCCGATATCGGCGTAGAGCGCCTTTGCGGCCAGTGTGGCGGGCTGCGATGCGCGGGTGAAGTCCTGCGGTGGTGGAAGCTGCGAGGCGGATGTGGCAGCCGTTTGCGCCAAGCCGAGCCGGTGGAGAACCGCGAAGCCCGCAAGCGATGCGGACGCAGTGAGGACAGTGCGCCGAGCGATAGTCATCGTATTTTCCTGTCTCAGACTTCTCTTCCCAGGTATCGTTGGCCCCAGTCGCAGCACTCTTCCGAGGAATCTGCTCACGATAGAAAAGTTGCGTATGAAAGTACCATGGATAGCCCACAAAGTGGAAGTCCGGGGCCTGGATCCAGAGAACCGCCCGCCCCGTTTACAATCGACATTGTGGACACCTCAACCATCGTCATTCTGGACTTCGGATCGCAGTACACCCAACTGATCGCGCGCCGCATCCGCGAGTTCAACGTCTTCTCCGTGGTGCTGCCCTGCACGGCTCCCATCGAGCAGATTCGCGCACTCAAACCGCTGGGACTGATCCTCTCCGGCGGGCCGAGTTCGGTCTACGACGCGGACGCGCCAGCCGCCGATCCCGCTCTGCTCGCGATGGGTGTGCCCGTGCTTGGCATATGCTACGGGCTGCACTTCATCGTGCATCATCTGGGCGGGCGGATCGAGTCTGCTCCCGCGCGCGAGTATGGCCACGCGCAGGTAGAGGTTATCGCCGAGACACAGCTGTTCCGCGGACTGCCCGCAACGCTCGAGGTATGGATGAGCCACGGCGACGAGGCAAGGGCCCTGCCCGCGGGCTTTATCCAGACCGCGAAGACATCGAATGCGCTGGCCGGAATCGCCGACGAAGCGCGGCGCATCTGGGCCGTGCAGTTCCATCCCGAGGTGGTACACACGCGTCAGGGGATGGAACTGCTGCGCAACTTCGTGCTCGGTATCTGCGGCGCGAAGGCCGACTGGACGCCTGAGCACTTCATCCAATCGACTGTTGAGCGCGTGCGCGCCCAGGTTGGCGACGGCCACGCCATCTGCGGACTGAGCGGCGGCGTCGACTCCTCGGTCGCAGCGGTTCTGGTGGCGCGCGCCATTGGCGACCGCCTGACCTGCATCTTCGTCAACAACGGCGTGCTGCGCAAAGACGAGTTCGCCAAGGTACAGAAGACCATGCGCGAGCAGCTTGGCTTGCGCGTGATCGCAGTCGATGCCAGCCAGCGATTTCTCGCCGCTCTGGCTGGCGTGACCGATCCGGAGAAGAAGCGCAAGGCGATTGGCGGCGAGTTCATTGCTGTCTTCGACGACGAAGCGAAAAGAATCTTCGAGGCAGAAAAAGGCTCGACTTGCTCCAGCGGCGAAGAGGTCGCATGGCTGGTGCAGGGCACCCTCTATCCCGACGTGATCGAATCGTCCAGCGTCAAAGGCCCCTCGCAGACCATCAAGAGCCATCACAACGTGGGCGGCCTGCCAGCGAATATGAAGCTCAAGCTGATTGAGCCGCTGCGCGACCTCTTCAAGGACGAAGTCCGCCGCATCGGCCGCGACCTCGGGATGCCGGAGGAGATCCTGGAGCGGCAGCCCTTCCCTGGGCCGGGACTCGCGGTGCGCATTCTGGGCGAGGTGACCGCGGAGCGCGTCGCCCTGCTGCAAGAGGCCGATGCGATCGTGGTCGACGAGATCAAATCCGCCAGCCTCTATCGCAAGGTATGGCAATCGTTCGCCGTGCTGTTGCCGGTCAAGACCGTCGGCGTCATGGGCGACCAGCGGACCTACGCTTATACCTGCTGCGTTCGCGCGGTGCAGTCCGAGGACGGCATGACGGCGGACTGGGCGCCACTACCCTACGAGGTGCTGCGCGCCATCTCCGGCCGAATCGTGAGCGAAGTGCGGGGAATCAACCGCGTGGTCTACGACATTACGTCCAAGCCTCCCGGCACCATTGAGTGGGAGTAGCGCGGGCGGACGCGGTGAAGTGAGCGTGATGTTTCGTATTTAGTTCGTCCTGCGTTCGCCCCCCTCCCCCCCCTGCACCCCCCCAGGGTATTCTGCGCAAAAGTTCTTTCGGATCCATAGGATGAAGGTGGCCGATGTCGCCAAAGTAGTCATTCCATGGATGCTACAGCTAAGATAGCCGGAATCAATCCGTTGCGACTGCTGCGCTGTTTGTGCGGCGAGTCGCGGCTGGTTTACAGCGGTGAATCATTCCCCCCACAACTTCAACGAACCTTTTCCCCCTACTTTGATGATACGGGTTGGAGGGAAACTAATATGCCAACTATTTTTATGCTGGAAGTGGTTTGGTTTGTGTTGGTTGTGGGGTTTTCGGGGTACTCAGGGGCTTGACATGCGGATTTGCTGAGGTTTTTGGGGAAAGAAAATGCGGGGGCGAGTTGAGGGCGATGCGGCACGCGTAAACGCGTGCCCTTCCGTTCGTGGCGAGGGAGAGGTTGGTCGAGGAAGGCGGTCGTTTGCTACCGCGAACGATAACCCACCCTTTCACGATGAGACTGTGAAAGGATGGGGCACCCAGTGCGCTCGGGATGATGGGCTGAGGCCATCTCTCCAGACGTTGGCCGGGTGAGGTACATTGGTTCTGCTTCTTTTCACGCTGCTTTTGCGGGTGGCGTGCGATGTGCGATCTGTCTGCTGCGTGGGCCCGCGGCAGAGCGAACGAGGTCAATCCGATGAAGTTTCTCGCTGTGGTGTTGGGGTTGGGACTGTCTTCCGCGATGGGCGCGGCTCAGGGCATGAGCTGCAATATGCAGGGCACCAAGGCCGTGGATGGGTTGCGAGCGGTGGCGGGTGCGGGCGGGGTGACGCTGGAGTGGCAGGGCGAGGCGCAGCAGGAACTGCGTGCGCAATTTGCTCCGCGCGACGGGCAGCCCGTGGTCGCGGAGCTGGCGGCGCGCAAGGCGGGCGGGGCCTGGGTGGTGTTGGGTAAAGACCTGACACCGCAGTTCGAGGTGACGACGGGGCGACGGCGCATGTCGAAGACGGAAAAAGACATTCTCGTCCGATTGGGCAAGGACACGCCGGAGAATGAGGAGATATATAAGTGGAATGTGTTCTGGGATGCGCCGCTAGCGGTTCCGGGGCTCGACAACAGCCATCTGGTGGGCCCCGCGCGTACAGAGGATGAGATCAAGCGTGCCGCGGTGAGTTACAAATCCGACGCATGCACGGTGAAGACCGACGGGGGCCGGGTGAGCGTGACGTTCAACGGGCTGACGCTGGGGCTGTTCCGCGGCGATCTGCAGTTCACGGTGTACAAGGGATCGAACCTGCTGCGGCAGGAGGCGATGGCGAGCACTCAGGCGAAGGACGTTGCGTTCATCTACAAGGCGGGTTTGAAGGGCTTTGCGATCAAGAACAACACCAAGGTGGTGTGGCGGGACACGTCGCAGGTGTGGCAGGAGAATGATTTTGGCGGCGACGCGAATCAACAGCCGGTCAATGTTCGGGCGCGAAACAGGATGGAGATTCTGGATACGGGGGCAGGATCGCTGGCGGTATTTCCTTCGCCGCACAAGTTCTTTTTCGCGCGCGAGAACGAGGTGAACCTGGGCTATGTGTACTACCGCAAGGACAGCGACAGCAGCCTTTCGCTGGGCGCGATGCAGCCGGAGAAGGGCGAAGGATACAAGCCGTGGGGCGTGTCGGATGAGGTGTGGAGACACCGCTCGTCGACGGCGCGGCAGCAGGAACTGAACTACGCGCTGTACAACGCGCCGCCGGGAACGGTGCAGCGCATGGCGGTGTACTACTACCTGAGCGCGACCGGAAGCCATGCTACGCAACAGGCCGTGATGGCGTATACGCACGACGATACGTACAAGCCCGTGCCGGGATTCAAGACGGTGACCGGACACTTCCATCTGGAACTGAACGAGATGGTGCGCGATAACGGGACCGCTGACCTGAGCCCGACGTGGGTGCCGGTGTTTCGCGGATTGGGGATCAACATTGTTTATCTGGGCGACTTCCACGACGACTCCGATCCGGCCGATCCGGGGCCGAAGCGGCTGCCGGAGCAGAAGGCGTACTTCGAAGGCGCGCGCAAACTCTCCGACAAGAACTTTCTGGTGATGCCGGAGGAAGAGACGAACGCGTACATTGGCGGACACACCTACATGATGAATCCGAAGCCGATCTATTTCACGCATGCGCGGGAGCGCGCGGCGGGGGTGCCGTTTGAGGAGGATGTGCCGGGCTATGGCACGGTATATCACCTGGGATCGACGGACGACCTGCTGCGGTTCCTCAACGAGACGAAGAGCATACTGTGGGCCGCGCATCCGCGGACCAAGAGCTCGGCTCTGTATCCCGACGAGTACAAGGACAAGGACTACTTCCTCAGCGACCGGTTTATCGGCGGATCGTGGGAGTCGCTTCCCGTCGATCAGTCGCAGGAGCGGCTGTGCGAGGTG